>Ga0114948_10001511_pt1 | contig 10119 bp, 10 predicted proteins | sample CR04metaG_FD_83877 | JGI IMG/M metagenome (GOLD analysis project Ga0114948, IMG submission 83877) | Deep subsurface microbial communities from Mariana Trench to uncover new lineages of life (NeLLi) - CR04 metaG | ecosystem: Environmental > Aquatic > Marine > Ocean trench > Sediment | place...
CTTCTCAAAGAGCTTCGCATGCTCATGCTAAGGCGGGCAGGGGCTGGCGGGCATCGGTCCGGAGGAGGATCACTTCTCGTCCTCGAGTATGAGGATGACGGAAGCGGAAACGGTCAATCGGCGCCGAGCTTGGCTGTCACAATTCAAACATGATGGATCGGCGGTCGGCGCAGTTCCCACTCTGAGTCTGGCTCAGCGCGGCCGGACCGTTCGCCTGGCGTTGGGAACTGGTTTGACTCGATGACCTCAATCCCCGAATTCTCACACGCACGCGGCATCTTCCGCTGCGCCGACTTCTCACACCTCACGCGGCATCTTCCGCTGCGCCGACTGCGATTTCGGGGTGGGCCTGGTAAGGGCTCCCTCCATGCGTCTGGCGTCGTAGAAGTTCACGGGGGCTCGGGGGATTAGGCAAGCTCGTCTAACTCCCACCTCATCTCCGGTGGCCCAGGAAAGACCCTTGCGACGATCACTCAAATTCTGGGTCTCATGGTTTTCTGACAGCAGCCGCCCAGCCCGGAATCAGCCCGAGTGCAGACCAAAAAGAGCAGAGGAACTCTCCACCTGCCGACCAACGTCTCGAGCTACGCCTAGGAATCCGAAGCGGGTCGAGGGGTGGATGGGCAGGGTCATTCTGTGTAGTCGGCTCCTTTAGGCTGACCCTGTGAACCTCTACAAAACCCTTTGGGGAGCGGTTGGGGCCGGAGCTCCTTTCACCGACTTCCGCAGTGCTATTCCGCGTATCGCCGAGGCGGGCTGGAATGGCGTTTCGGTCGCTGTCATAGCCTTCCAGTTCGACCCGGAAATCGGCACACTCGAAGAGTTGCGGGAACTGTGTGCCAGTCACGACCTCGGTTTGTCGGTCATGGTTCACACTTTCGGAGAAGATGTAGCCGGCCATCTCGAGCATCTGCGCCGGGAAATGGAGAGAGCCGCATCGGTACAACCCCATCACATCATCTGCCACGGCGGGGTAGACGCCTGGAGTCTCGAACAAGCCAAGGAGTTCTATTCAGAGGCCCTTGAATACGAGGCGGAGACCGGTATCCCGGTGGCCCACGAAACACACCGAAGCCGGCTACTCCACAGTCCGTGGCAGGCAATGGAGATCCTCGAAGCCTTTCCCGAACTGAAGACGGCGATGGACCTGAGCCACTGGGTTGTCATGGCGGAACGTCTGATCCACGATCAGGAAGCTGCTATCGAACTGGTCGCATCCCGGGCGATACACGTCGATGCCCGGGTAGGCCACGAACAGGGGCCTCAGGTGCCCGATCCCCGCGACCCGTCTTGGTCGAATCACCTCGAGGTTTTCGAAGCATGGTGGGACCTAGCGATCACATCCGATCAGGTGGTGGTCCCTGAGTATGGACCGCCGCCTTACCTTCCCACCATCCCTCACACCGGCGAACCGGTAGCTGACCTTTGGGCGATCTGCGACTGGGCCAAGGACCGGCTCCGCACCCGCTACGGATGACCTCGGGTTCAACACTCACTCGCACATAACGGCTGCCAGTTATGGGCGGTCGGTGAGGCGTTTAGGGTCGTTCCCCGGGCCGGTCGGCGAGGCGTGCCTTGGCTGCCGTTGCTTCCAGGTTGGCTTTGATGAGTTCGGGGTCGAGAGGCACGGGTTGGAACGTGTCTTTGCTCCACATGGTCCTCGGTGTGGTGAAGAACTCACCTCCGTATACGTGAAGAGTGGCGGTCCAATCTCGGGTCGGGTTCCTCACCGAATGGACCACCTCAGAGCCGAGTGCGACCACGTCGTTCTCGAGAAGGGTCTTACCGTTATGCGGTTCGATGCGACCATCGGGAAGATGCCGGTAGAACTGGTTGTCCTCCCGGCCTCGGTAAACGCCGATGACTGCCCACATGTTGTGGTCGTGGGCAAACAAATCCGCGTTAGGCGGCCATACGACATGAAGGACGGTGAGTTCGTCGGAGCGATGCCAGATCGTCATCATCGGACTCTCAGACCAGGGGCGAACCTCCGCTTCTATCGCTTCCGGCGTAGAAACGGCAAGCTCGACGATGTCTCGAACTGCACTGTGGGCTCCCTGGCCGGTCCTCGCCGCAGTCAGACAGTCCGTAACAAAGCGATCCTTATCAAACACGACACTCACAGGTCATCTGCCGCCAGCTCAAACGCCTCGCTCGCTCATGATCCGCTCGTCGTAAGGCTCGATCATGATGCACTCGCCGGGGCACTCCTCGGCCGACTCGATGACATCGTCGATGATCGAGTCCGGGACCCGGGCGACACCTCGCGATCCTTCCGGCCCGTGTCCTTCGCCCTCACCGGCGTCGAAGACGATGGTGGAGTCGAAGTGCTTATCCACTTCCTTGACGACCCACAGACCGTCGTCGCGTCCCTCGAACACATCCGGGGCTATCTCCTCGCAGATCCCGTCACCGGTGCACAGATCCTGGTCGATCCACACCATCAATCGGGTCTCGGTCAAGCGGAGCTCTCTTCCTGCCTCGTCCGGCGCCCACCAAGCAGCTCGAGACCAAGCCGGTAATGGGCCAACCCTTCTACCTGCCGGATGTAGTCGGCGCTTCTCCGAAAACGTTGGCCGACTTCTTCATGGGTCTCCCCGGCGTCGAGCAACGCGAGTACGCGACGTTCGACAGCGCTGGGAGAGCGGCGCACGGGCAAGCTCGAACGGGGGATCGAGGTCCAATCGATGATTCGCTCGACGTGCTCCGGGCTCTTCCGGATGCGGCGACCGATCTCGTCGATGTCGACGCCGTCGTCGAGCATGCCGAGCACACGTCGTTCGAGTGGTCGCAGGTGTTGCATCGACTCTCCTTGGTTGTGACGGTTCCCGATCAGACTTTGATCCTACCGTGACCGGGACTTGGCCTGTGCGCCCGGGTCGTCCGGGGACTCTGATGGGTATGTTGCAGAGTCGACGGAGTCGCCTGCGAAAGATTGGAGGAGACCGATCACCCACCAGGCAGCTTTCAGGTTCTACGCGGAGCTGACGGACTTCCTTCCCCGGGACCTCCGGTCGGGCACGGTCACCCGTAGCTTTGAGGTCCCTGGAAGTGTCAAGGACATGATCGAGGCCTGCGGGATTCCCCACACCGAGGTCGATCTGATCGTTGCCAATGGTCGGTCCGTCGACTTCTCCTACCGGGTGAGCAACGGAGACCGGGTCAGCGTCTACCCGGTGTTCGAGTCGTTCGACATCACCCCCATCATCAAGGTACGGCCGGAGCCCCTTCGAACGGTCCGTTTCGTCGCCGACAACCATTTAGGTCGGCTGGCTCGTTTCCTCCGGCTCCTCGGCCTTGACACGTCTTACGAGAACGATTGGAACGATCCCGAACTGGTGCGGATCTCGACCTCCCAGCAGCGCATCCTCCTCACCCGGGATGTCAGCCTTCTCAAGCACGGCTTGGTGACTCACGGTTACTGGGTCCGGGCCACCGACCCCCGGGAACAGGTGACCGAGGTCGTCCGCCGCTTCCATCTAGCCCGACACTTCACTCCTTTCACCAGATGTATGGCCTGCAATGGAGCGCTGATTCCCGTCACCAAGAAGGAGATCGCCCATCGACTGGCACCCGAGACCAGCCGTCATGTCGATGACTTTCGGCTCTGCTCGTCTTGCGACAAGGTCTACTGGCAGGGGGCGCACCATCCCGGGTTGCGCCGGATCGTTGCCGCCGCCCGCGGAGCCGACCCAGTGGTCGACTAGCGGGTCAGGGTTTACCCACCACGGTCGCCGACAACCGGAGAAAAGGGGGATAATCGATCTATGAAATGGCGTAGACGGGCCGTTGCCAGTCTGATCGCTGGGACAGCCCTGGTCTTTTCGTTTTCTGTTCCGGGCGCCGCTCAGGGACCAAGAGTCCTGGTCACCGAGGTCGATGGTCCGATCACACCTGTGGTGGCCGACCATCTCGAGGCCGCCGTTGCTGAGGCCAGTGAGATCGGCGCTGTCCTCATCGTCACCATGGACACCCCGGGAGGCCTCGACACTTCGATGCGGGACATCGTGCAGACCTTCCTGAATGCACCCATCCCCGTTGTGGTCTATGTCCAACCCGAAGGTGCCCGGGCAGCCTCCGCCGGGACGTTCATCACCATGGCCGCTCATGTCGCCGCGATGGCGCCGGCAACTTCGATTGGCGCCGCCACCCCGGTCGATCTTCAGGGCGGTGAAATCAGCGACAAGATCCTCAACGACGCTTCAGCCTTCGCAGTGTCGGTTGCGGAGCGGAAAGGCCGCAACGTCGAGTTCGCCGAGACGGCGGTCCGTGACGGAACCTCGCTCACCGCCACCCAGGCAGTAGAGCAAGAAGTCGTGGATCTCATCGCAGACAATCTCGATGACCTCCTTGCTGCAATCGACGGGATGCGAGTCGAGGTGCAGGGTGTCGAAGTGGAACTGGCCACGGCGGGGGTGATCCCTGAGTTCTATGAGATGTCGACGTTGCGCCGCATCCTCGCGGTGATTGCCGACCCCAACATCGCCATTCTCTTCCTGTCGATAGGGACTCTTGCCGTCGTCTACGAGGCCGCCAACCCGGGTCTGGGGTTTGCGGGCATCGCCGGCGTCATCCTTCTCCTGCTTGGATTCTTCGCATTGAGCGTCCTCCCGGTGACCTCCGCCGGTCTGGCACTCCTGGCACTTGCCATCGGCCTCTTTATTGCGGAGATATTCGTTCCCGGCGTCGGTGTGCTTGCTGCGGGAGGGACAATCGCGCTTCTCTTGGCCGGGGTGTTCTTGTTCGAGGGACAACTCCAGGTCAGCTCGCCGGTGTTGTGGCCTACGGCGCTAGTCATGGGAGTCGCCACGACGCTCGCAGGAAGGGCCGCGCTCAAGGCCCGACTCAGCCCGGCGACCAGCGGCACCGAGACCCTCATCGGGAAACCCGTTACCGTTGTCAGCGAGGGAGGCGAACGCTGGTCCGCCTTTGTGGAGGGCTCCTGGTGGGCAGTCCGGCCCTCCAAGGGCGAGTTGGTACCCGGTGATGTAATGCGTGTCGTCGACATTGAGGGGCTGGAACTCATAGTCGAGCCCAATGGAGGTCAGCGTGAGCCCTGAGACCGCCTTCGGACTGGCGATAGCCGTCCTCTTTCTCCTCGTCATCTTGCGGGCCGCAATCAGGATTCTTCCCGAGTACGAACGCGGCGTCCTGTTTCGTCTCGGTCGGGTGACGGGAGAACCACGGGGGCCGGGGCTGATCCTGATCATTCCCATCGTCGATCGGCTGGTCCGGGTGAGTCTTCGCACCGTGACACTCGACATCGAACCTCAGGACATCATCACCAGGGACAACGTGACGGTGCGGGTGGACGCAGTCACCTATTTCCGGGTCGTCGACCCCAACAAGGCCATCCTCGAGATCGAGGATTTCCTTTTCGGGACGTCACAAGTGGCTCAGACGACCCTGCGTAGCATCATCGGCCAGGCCGAACTCGACGAACTGCTGATAAATCGCGACGAGATCAACCGGCGTCTCCAGCAGATAATCGACAGCTTGACCTTTGCCTGGGGCGTCAAGGTCACCTTGGTCGAGGTCAAAGACGTCGAATTGCCCACCTCGATGAGACGAGTGATGGCCAAACAAGCCGAGTCGGAGCGGGAACGGCGCGCCAAGGTGATCCACGCCCAGGGTGAAAAGGAGGCGGCAAAGACGCTGGCGGAAGCCGCCGCATTGCTGGAGAACCACCCAGGGGCGATGCAACTCCGAATCCTCTCGACGATGAAAGAGGTCTCCGCCGAGCAGAGCTCGACGCTGATTTTCCCGCTGCCGATGGAGTTCCTCCGGTTTCTCGACCGATTCCGACCAGCGGGTGAGGAAGGAGCAGGCGGGACGGGGTAAGCGTTCGGCCGTGGCGCCCGGTGGGCACTCAGCCATCATTATCCAATGGCGAGACGGTCTACCTGTGACCGCCGGCTGGGGCGTTCACTTCTTCTCATACAGTCGCCCGACGAGGATCCCGGTGGTCAAGTGCCACCCCCTCCAAACGTCGGGGGTCAACGACAACCAGCTGGATGCAAAAGAGGGATCGAAGTCGACATGGCGAAACAATCGCACCGTCGAAATCTCAGGTTGAGGCATTCCGGCTTCCTGCCGAATCAGTTCGGCCTAAGGCACCAACGGGTCGTCGGTCAAGTGCATCGCCAACACCCAAGACGCGGGGAGGGTGGCGCTTGCGCTCTGTCATGAGAGGGCTCGCGATGTTGTCTCTGGCCGGATTGGCAGCGCTGGGCCTGATCTGGATCTCGCAGAGGCGTCTGATCTACATTCCGACACAGGCTGTTCCGGACGCCGCCTCTGTTCTGCCGGGCACAGAGGAGGTGACATACGCCACAGAGGATGGGCTGTCCCTGGCAGCTTGGTTGGTGCCGGCCGCCGGAAAAGAAAGAGGGACCGTCGTGGTGTTCAACGGCAATGCCGGCAACCGGGCCGACCGGACACCGCTCGCTGAAGCCCTCGCCGGACGTGGATATGCGGTGCTGCTCGTCGACTACAGGGGCTATGGCGGAAACCCGGGAAGACCATCAGAGGAAGGGCTGGCCGCCGATGCCCGAGCTGCGGTCGCCTACTTGCGGACCCGTTCCGGATTCGATTCTGACCGGCTGGCGTATTTCGGCGAGTCGCTTGGTGCCGCAGTCGCCCTCGGGCTCGTCGAGCACCAGGAACCGGCCGCCCTGGTACTGCGCTCGCCGTTCACCTCACTACCGGACATCGGATCAACCCACTACCCGTTCCTGCCCACCTCCCTCCTGTTGTGGGACCGCTATCCGAACCTCGAGACGATCCGCGGCGTCGACGTACCGGTGATGATCATTGCCGGTACGGACGACAGCATCGTTCCGGTCGGGCAGAGCAAGAAGCTGTTCGACGCCTCACCCGGACTCAAAAGGTTCCTGGTGATCGACGGTGCCGATCACAACGATTTCGCGCTGACGGCCGGTGCCCAGATGGTAAATGAGGTGGTGGCATTCCTCGATGAAGTGTTAATTCCCGGCAATGGGTGAACGGTCAGGACCAAGGGTTCTTCTCGGCGTCGCCTTGTCCTCGGCGGCGGTCCTGATGTTCGAAGTGGTCCTCACCCGGATATTCGCTGTGGCCCAGTTTCACCACTTCGCCTTTGTGGCGGTGAGCCTGGCCCTGCTCGGGTTTGGCGCCGCCGGGTCGTTTCTCTATGTGTGGCCACGCCTGGGTCGTGGTGGGCCGGGACGCTGGGCCACCCTCGCCGCGCTGCAGGCTGCCACCATCATCGGCGGCTACCTGACCGCCAATCGGGTGCCTTTCGACTCCTTCACCCTGGCCTGGGACCGGCGACAGATTTTCTACCTGGCCGTGGTCTATCTGGCCCTAGCCACTCCGTTCTTCTTCGCCGGTGCACTGATCACAGTGCTCCTCACGGGATGGGACCAACCACGTCGAGTGCCGGCGCACCGGGTCTACGCCGCCAGCCTGGCCGGAGCCGGCTTGGGAGCACCCCTGGCGTTGGCTGCGATCGACCACCTCGGCGGCGAAGGGGCGGTCGTAGCCACGGCGGCTACGGCGGCTCTGGGGGTTCCTTTCCTCCTGGCGGCCGGCTCCCCCAGACGTCAAGCCCTGCCCGCCGTGGCGATCCTGGTGGCGGTGACCGCCGGGCTTCTGATCGCCGGCTCGGAGAGTCTCCAGTTGCGGATCTCTCCCTACAAGGAGCTGAGCGCAGCGCTGAGGTACCCGGAGGCGTCGCTCCTCTCTACAGGGTGGACGCCGGCGTCCCGGGTCGATCACGTGGAAAGCGAGGGAATCCGCTCCTTGCCCGGGCTCTCTCTCACCTATCGCGGCATTCCACCTGCTCAGCAGGGGATCACCGTCGATGGTGACGACCTGAGCCCGATCCCGCTGGTCACGCCCCAACAGGCAGACTTCGTCCCCTACCTCCTCGATGCGCTGCCCTACGAGCTCAAGCCGGGCGCGGAAACGGCGGTTCTAGACGCCGGAGGGGGCCTGGCGGTGCTCACCGCTCTGGCTTCGGGGGCCGCCAGCGTGACGGCGGTGGAACCCGATCCGCTGGTGGCGGAGGCCGCATCGGCGTCACCCTCCTATCGCGATCCGGCGGTCGTGGTGGTCGTGGGCCAACCCCGCGCCTTCGCCGAGAGAGCCAACGGCTCCTTCGATGTCGTCCATCTCGCCCTCGACGCCCCGTTCCGCCCGGTGACCTCGGGGGCCTACAGCCTGGCCGAGGACTACGGCCTGACCCTCGAGGCGGTGTCCGCCTATCTCGACGCCCTGCGGCCCGGCGGGGTCTTGGCCGTGGTGCGCTGGCTGCAAACCCCACCTTCGGAGGGAATGCGGGCGGTGGCCCTCGCCGGTGAGGCAATCCGCCGGCGGGGAGGTGACCCGGCCTCGTCTGTGGTGGCACTCCGTGGGTTTTCCAACCTCCTGTTGTTGGTCTCCCCAGACGGTTTCCCAACCGATCAGTTGGATCGGATAAGGGACTTTGCCGAGAGGCTCCGCTTTGACCTTGTTGCTTTTCCCGGGCTCGAGGCGGGGGAGGCCAACCGGTTCAACCTGCTCCCCGTGGACGACTATTTCCTTCTGGCCTCAGCCCTTTTGGCGGAGTCCACTCCCACCGCGCTGTACGAGTCCTACACATTCGACATAACTCCCCCTACCGACGATCACCCGTTCTTCCACCACTACTTCACCTTCGAGCAGACCGATGAGGTGCTGGCAAACCTGGGTCGAACCTGGCAGCCCTTTGGAGGCGCCGGTTACTTCGTGTTGGTGGCGCTGCTGTTGCTTTCGGTCCTGGCTGCCGGACTGCTCATCCTGGGGCCATTGACGATGAGAGCCCGGCGGGAACCGGGATTGGGATGGACTGTGGGCTATTTCGGGTTGCTCGGACTTGCTTTTCTGCTGGTCGAGATCCCCATCTTCCAGCGATACATCCTGGTCTTGGGGCGGCCCACCACAGCCCTGGCGGTGGTCTTGGCCTCGGTGCTGGTCGCTTCCGGTCTGGGCAGCCTGATGTCTGACCGTCTGCCGTGGCTTGGGACCGCGATCGTTCTCAGCTTGGTCGCCGTTGTCCAACCGTGGCTGGTGGCCGGAGTGATCGAGCTCTCCCTGGGGGCATCCTTTTGGCTGCGGGCCGCCCTGGTGGCCGGGTCGGTGCTTCCGGTGGGGTTCTTGATGGGAACCATGTTTCCCAAAGGGATCGACTATCTCGAGACCACCGCTCCGCGACTGGTCCCCTGGGCCTGGGGAATCAACGGGGCGGCCTCGGTGGTGGCCGCCATTGCCGCTGCGTTGGCCGCGCTCTCTTGGGGCTTCACTGCGGTCATGCTCGTCGGCGCGGCCTGCTACGGAGGTGCCACTCTGCTGGCGATGGCCAAGACCCGGGCCGGCGCTGCTCAGGACCGTTCTGTGTCGGAAAACCTGGCCCTGAGACGGGTTTTCCGACACAGAACGGTGTCTGGCGGCGGGACCTACCCCTCTGACCCCTCCCCGGTGAGCGGTACGAACGACACATAGCCCAGGTTCTCCGCCAAGACCTCGTCCGACTCGCCGTGGGTGAAACGCCACATCGTCTGGAAAGAACCGACCGGACCCACCGGGATCACCAGCCGCCCGCCCTCGACGAGCTGGCCCAGGAGCGGCTGGGGGAGGTGGTCGGGAGCGGCGGTGACGATGATGGCGTCATAGGGAGCGTGCTCGTCCCACCCGAAGTAGCCGTCGGCTTCCAGCATGTGGACCTCCAGATATCCGAGTCGCTCCAGAAGGGGCCCCGCCGTGGCCGCCAACTCCGCGATGACCTCCACCGTGTAGACCTCGACTCCCATCTCGGCGAGAACCGCTGCCTGATATCCCGACCCGGTACCGATCTCGAGCACCTTGTCCCCCGGCTCGACCTCGAGCAGCTCGGACATCCAGGCCACGATGTAGGGCTGAGAGATGGTCTGACCGTATCCGATGGGCAGAGGGTGATCTTCGTAGGCCTGGTCGAGATAATCGGTGGTCACGAACTCATGGCGGGGAACAGCCCGCATCGCCTTCAGGACCAGTGGGTTGCTCACATCACGGGCCTCGATTTGGGAGTCGACCATGGCATCTCGCTCCTGTGCATAGGTCTCCTGATCGGAGACCGGGTCA
>Ga0114948_10001513_pt1 | contig 10109 bp, 8 predicted proteins | sample CR04metaG_FD_83877 | JGI IMG/M metagenome (GOLD analysis project Ga0114948, IMG submission 83877) | Deep subsurface microbial communities from Mariana Trench to uncover new lineages of life (NeLLi) - CR04 metaG | ecosystem: Environmental > Aquatic > Marine > Ocean trench > Sediment | place...
CATTGATTTGGTGAGGATTACGGAAAATGGTTTGTTCACGTCATTAATCGATCCTGATATAAGTTCAAAGCTGAATATTGAAAAAATTGTTGAGTCGGCATAAATGAAAAGGTCCTCTTTATTCCATGTTTTCTTATCAGATGAGATATATGCTGGAAAAGGAAACAGTCTACCCATTTTCTCAATTCCCGGTATCCCGTTATCCTGAAGGGTATAATGAACACGGGGCGGGGTTTTTGCTGAATAAATTATACTACCATCTTCGCTTTTAATGTTTTCAGTTATTCGTATGATATATTGATAGTTCTCGTGATGTTTATCGAAACTTAGTTCAAAGTTTATATAAGTAATAATGATTAGCACGCACGAAATACCAATGGCTAGTCCAAGTATATTCAAAATTGTGTAAACCCTGTTTTTAGAAAAATTCCGAATATATAGTCTTAAATAATGCTGAAACATCATCTGTAATTTTGCTTTCTATAACCAAGCATAATGCCAAAATCATATCTGACTGATTATAAGATCTTTATAAATGAATGATACTAGGACTGTATCGTTTTCGTTACACTATACTGTATTGTTTTTGTAACTCTCATTATCTTTCAAACAGAAAGTTGATGTAAAATGACACTATCCAAAGGTAATATTCTGATTATTGACGATGATATTGATGTGCTTGAAACAGCGCGAATGTTTCTGAAGCAATACTATACCCGGGTCGATATATCTCCTGACCCAACGAAAATACCTGGTATTATTTCTAAAAATCACTATGATGTTATTCTTCTGGACATGAATTTCCGAAAGGGAAGAAATGATGGAGTAGAAGGTTTCTACTGGCTTGATCGAATTCTAGAGTATGATCCGGAAGCAGTAGTAATCCTGATAACTGCTTACGGTGAAATTGATCTTGCGGTAAAGGCGATTAAAGAAGGCGCCACGGATTTTGTATTGAAGCCATGGAAAAATCAAAAGTTACTCGGCACGGTAATGTCGGGATGGAAACTAAGAATGTCGAAAATCGAAGTAAAAAAACTTAAAGACACTGCACGATATATCAGCCGGGGTCAGAACAACGGTATTTCCGGAATAATAGGTAAATCGACGGCTATGCTAAAGGTATTTGACCTGATCAAAAAAGTATCTGCTACCGCTGCTAATGTTTTGATCCTGGGTGAAAATGGTACCGGTAAAGAATTAGTTGCCCGGGCGGTTCATGAAGAATCTGATCGAAAAGATAACCAATTTATAAAGGTTGATATGGGGGCAATGCCAGAAACATTAATTGAATCTGAACTTTTCGGTCATGTAAAAGGAGCATATACCGATGCAAAAGAAGCCCGTACAGGAAGTTTCGAATTAGCATCGGGTGGCACAATTTTTCTAGATGAAATTGGGAATATATCCCTGAACGCACAGGCCAAAATCCTTACGGTTTTAGAAAACAGGATAATAAAAAAGATCGGCTCCAATATTCCGTTTGAACTTGATGTGCGCATTGTGGCGGCAACCAATAATTTAATTTATGATATGGTAAATGAAGGATCTTTTCGCCAGGATCTGCTGTATAGATTAAATACAGTAGAAATCTTTGTGCCACCTCTCCGTGATAGAAAAGATGACATTCCATTACTCACTGATCATTATTTTACACTTTTTTCAATTAGATACAAAAAGCAGGGAGTAACAATTAGTTCTGGAGTAATTGAAAAATTAATAAATTACAATTGGCCTGGAAATGTGAGGGAACTTCAGCATGCCGTTGAAAGAGCTGTTATTCTTAATGATAATAATGTGATAACTGACAGTGAACTATTTATTCAAAAACAGGAACAAGGATCTGTTCTATCGTCCAAAACGATTCATGATATGGAAAAGAATTTTATCCTGCATTCATTGAAAGAAAATGGAGGAAATGTTACCCAAACTGCAAAAGTAATTGGACTTACCCGCACAGCTCTATACAGGAGATTGCACAAATATGGAATCTGATTTTTAAAATTCAGCACAGATATGATCTTTCGAAGATTTACTATCCGTACTATTCTCAGAATTGCATTAATTGCAATTAACCTGATCATCATCGCTTCGATTTTTGGAGATAGCCGTCTCTTTTTTAACCAGTTCATCTTTGGAACTGTTTGCATAGTACAAATAATTGAACTAATCCATTTTGTGAATACTACTAATCGGGACATGACTCGTTTTATTGATGCCATTCGGCAATCCGATTTCACGATCAATTTTTCTAAAGATGAAATGGGAAAATCTTTTTTTGGCCTTTCTGAAAGTATGCGGGTAATGCTCGATACATATAAAAAAGTTAAAATTGAAAAAGAAGTTCAATATCATCTTTTAAAGCAGATCATTTCACATGTTTCGACAGGAATCATAGTGGTAACCGAAGGGAATGATATTACACTTATTAATGAGTCTGCAAGAAATATTTTGAAAGTACCACTCCTGAAAACATGGAAGGGCTTGGAATCGAAATCGCCTGAATTTTTTAACCAGGTAAGTGAACTTCCTGGAGATGAACAAATTCTCATGCAGGTAACTATTGATGGCGATAAAAAAGATCTTTCGCTTAATATAAGCCGATTCACCTTACTTGATCAGGCATACCAGCTCATAACCTTTTCAGACATAAAGAGTGAGATAGAGCAAAAAGAAATTGAAGCATGGTATAGACTCATTCGAATACTAACCCATGAAATAATGAATTCAGTTACCCCCATTGCTTCCTTGAGTGAGACCATAAAGTTGATGCTAGAAGAAGAGGATGGAAAACCTAAACCTGTAGATCATATCGATGCAAAAACAATACACGATGTACTCTTTTCAACAGAAACAATTATGAGAAGAAGTGAAGGGCTCCTTGATTTTGTTGAAGACTATAGGAAACTGGTTAAAATTCCTCACCCTAAAATACAGACTGTAAATGTAAAAGATCTACTTTCAGAATTCGAGTACCTAATGTCTTCCGAATTATCAAAACGAAATATTAATCTTCAAATAAGAGTAGAACCTGAGTTTGAAATCGATCTTGACAAAAACCTGATAACTCAAATTCTAATCAACCTCGTTAAAAACAGTTTTGAAGCACTTGAATGCAGCCAAAACAAACAAATCAAAATTGAGGCTGCCATAAAAAAAGAAAAGAAGATCATTACAATTTCGGATAATGGCCCGGGTATAGATAAAAAGGATATTGAAGACATTTGGGTACCCTTTTTTACTACAAAAAAGGAAGGTTCAGGGATAGGTCTGAGCCTTTCGCGACAAATAATGAAACTGCATAGTGGCAAATTATGGGTTAATTCTGTTCCTGATAAAGAAACCACCTTCACCCTTGCGTTCAGGAAGTAATATATATCAAATATGGTGAGTAGAAATATTTTAGGCCAAAACATTCACTTCACTTTACTTTTCAGCTTCAGAAGTGAAGCAAAATGAAAATTTACGTTTTCAGCACTATACAAAGCAACCATCCATCACATTTTAGGTCTTTTATGTAACCTTTTGGCAAATTATGAGTCTTAAGAGAGTAGCCTCAGGGTCAAAAACGCAAACAGAATATTGAAGTATAGTATTAAAACAGGGATAAAATGGGATTATTTAGTATTTTCAAAAAAGACAGAAAAAAGAAAAAAGCATCAAAGTGTGCTATTACAGGCACTTTTCTGCAGTATGGCGAAGGACGGTTGCTGACAACCAGTCAGGTGGTTTCTTCCAGGAGATTCTGGGAAAGCATCATGACCGAGCCTGAAACGATGGCTTATACAATCAATCATTTCAAAAAACAAGATAAAAGCGCGACGAATATGCGCAGTATTATTTTTGAAAAATATGCACACAAAGATGACCCGTGGATTGTGTCGGAGGATGTTTTAACCACCTATGGCATTGAAGGAACAGATGAGTCTGAAGCGTATGCTAGGAAATGGTGGGAATCGGACGGCGAATTTATTCCTCCAAACAACGGGTCGGCCAGCCATCAGCTATCACCTGAAGTGTATGAAGATATTAAGCAATATGCCATCTGGAAAGCTGGTGAAAGCCGCGTAGCTTAGTAACCATTCCGAATAATCCCGAATACGGGGTGCTTCGGATTTAATTTATATATCCAATAATTTTTTTTTAAAGGCTGCATCGTAAGATGTGGCCTTTTTTTTACTCTTCCTGAAAATCGAGTATATTGGAGTAGTTGAAAATTCCATGATAATGAAATCCCGTGAATTACTCATTTTTGACGTAAATGAAACCCTGCTTGATCTTAAGCCGGTTCAGGAATCGGTAGGCAGTGTACTTGAGGGGCGTAGAGAGCTTGTTCCCCTCTGGTTTACAACCATGCTTCATTATTCACTCGTAACGACGGCGACGGGAAAATATCAGGATTTTGTAGAAATCGGAGTGGCTGCCTTGATTATGACTGCTATAAAATATGATATCATATTATCACAAGAAGAGGCGTTGGCAGCCATAAAACCCATACTGAGTCTTTCGCCCCACACCGATGTAATCCCAGCGTTGTATACACTTAAAGAAGCTGGATTTAGAATGGTTACACTAACAAATTCTTCAAAAATCGGCGTCGCTACACAAATAAAATATGCGGGTCTTACGGATTTTTTTGAGCAGTTGTTAAGTGTGGAAGAAATCGGTATTTACAAACCGCACACGCAAGTGTATGAATGGGCAGCAGGAAAACTGAATGCTGCGCCGGAAAATTGTACAATGGTAGCAGCCCATAGCTGGGATGTGGCTGGCGCTCACCGGGCGGGAATGAAAACTGCTTTTATCGCAAGGCCCGGGCAGCATCTATTCCCTGCCTTCCCAACCCCCGGTATGGTGGTACCGGATTTTAGTAAACTCGCTGACAAATTGCTGGAATGATGAACATTTATTATACTGAATTACTGACATTATGAACAGACTTTAGTTAATCAAATTTTAATTTTAACTGTAATAAACATACTTATTTTCATAACAGGTATTACATTGATAATTATTTTTTCTTTATCTTTGCAGTACGTTCTTTTAAAATTTGCTTATCAAGAAAGGTGGAGGGATTCGGCCCTGTGAAACCTTAGCAACCCCCTGCTAACGCAGGAAAGGTGCTAATTCCAACTCCGTTTAAGGAGAAAGATGAGTCCGGTGAAATTGTGCTAAACTGTTCAAAAATATAGTGAAGCCTCTTCCGGCTTGTTTGGGAGAGGCTTTTTTTATAACCTCTGATTCCCATATCACTGAATCTTGCGGGGTAAATACAATAGAACACTTATTTAACAGCAGATTCATGAAATTAACTCTGAAAAGAGAAGGAGGAAATTTTAGTCTGATTGCTACAAATGCAGCGGGGCATCTGGTTTTCCTGGATGCTATACAACGTATCGGCAGCAAAGAATCCGCATTCAGCTCCATGGAATTGCTGCTGGACTGCCTTGCCGGGTGCAGTACCATGGATATACTGAACATCCTTTACAAACAAAAACAGCATATTGAAACATTTGAAATTGACATTGATGCCGACCGTTACATGGACCGTAAACCGTTTGTTTTCAGGCAGATTACTCTGAACATCCTGGTTAAAGGGAAGATATCAGAAAGTAAGCTGAGCAGATCCATCTCACTAACCCGGGACAACTATTGTCTGGTATATCACATATTAAAACATACTTCTACTATTACGTATCGATATGAAATCGAAAAATAACCAACACTTCGAAACTATGGCCATCCGCACGCAGACGACACGGTCGCAATTCGGTGAACATGCTACCCCATTGTATCTCACTTCGAGTTTTGTGTTCCGGGATTCACAGCATGGTAGCGCCATGTTTGCCGGAGAAGAAGACGGGTATTTATATTCCAGGTTTTCTAATCCTACCTGCGATGAGTTTGTGGATAAGCTGTGCCTGATGGAAGGAGCGGAAACAGGCATAAGCACTGCTACTGGTATGGCCGCCGTATTTGTAACACTGGCTTCAGTACTGCAACAAGGCGATCATTTCATAGCTTCCAGGTCTTTGTTCGGAAACACCCTCCATATTATTACCAATATTCTTCCTAAATGGGGTATTGAATATACCCTAGTAGATATTTCCGAACAGGATGAATGGGAAAAAGTCGTAAAATCAAATACCCGGTTGCTGTTTATCGAAACCCCTTCCAATCCCGGGCTGGACTTAATCAACCTGGAAAAGGCAAATAATTTATGTAAAAGCAAGGGGCTTCTTTTTTGTGTTGATAACTGTTTTGCCACCCCATATTTACAGAAACCAATAGATTTTGGGGCTGATATTGTCATTCATTCCGCTACAAAATACCTGGATGGGCAAGGCCGTGTAATGGGTGGAGCGGTATTAGGCAGAGAAAATTGGATATCGAAAGCTTATGAATTTTTACGGAGGACGGGTCCTAGCCTCTCACCTTTCAATGCCTGGGTTTTGTCAAAAAGTCTTGAAACACTGGCCGTGCGGATGGATAAGCACTGTGAAAATGCCCTTAAACTGGCAGAATTTCTCGAATTACATGAAGAAGTGGATTTTGTAACGTATCCGTTCCTTCCTGCTTTTAAACAATTCGATCTGGCCAAAAAACAGATGAAACAGGGGGGTGGTTTGGTTTCATGTGATTTTAAGGGAGGTCGTGATCGGGGAATGAAATTACTTGACGCCCTTCAAATGATCTCACTCACAGCCAATTTGGGTGATACACGCACCATTGCCACGCACCCGTCATCGACAACACACTCAAAGCTGACAGATGCAGAGTTGGAAAAGGTGGGAATAACAAAAGGACTGATTCGCTTCTCAGTAGGGCTGGAACATATTGATGATATTATCAGGGATATTGACCTGGCCATAAATGCTAGTAAAAATGAGTGAAATAATAATATACAACCATAACGAACCTTTTTTACTGGAATCGGGAGAGAGCCTTGCGTATATTGATATTGCCTATAGTACCTCAGGAAAATTGAATGCGGCGCGAAATAATGTAGTGTGGATTTGTCATGCATTAACGGCTAATTCGGATGCCGAATCCTGGTGGCCGGGACTAGTAGGGCATGGATGTGTGATTGATCCGGATAAATATTTTATTGTATGTTCCAATGTACTGGGCTCCTGCTATGGGACCACCGGGCCGGTGAGTATAAATCCGACTACAAGTGAGCTCTACGGACTTGATTTTCCGCAATTTACAGTACGCGATGTCGTGAATGTACAATTACTGTTGGCTTCACATCTGAATATCAATACTGTTGAATTGCTTATGGGGGGTTCATTTGGTGGATCGCAGGCACTTGAGCTTGCGTTAAGTAAAAACTGGCAAATAGTACACCTGTTGCTGATTGCCACCGGTGCAAAAGAAACAGCCTGGGGCATTGCAATCCACGAAACACAACGGTTGGCCCTGACAGCAGATGCCACATTTACGGATACAAACGCGGATGCCGGGGCAAATGGGCTTAAGGCGGCAAGGGGAATAGGCTTACTTACGTACAGGACGTTTGAGGCATATAATTCTAAACAAACCGACCACGATGGGAGAACAGATAATTTTAAAGCTGCCTCCTACATTCAGCATCAGGGTATAAAACTAGTCAAACGGTTTCATTCACATTGTTACTGGTATTTAACAAAATGCCTCGATACGCACCATGTTGGCAGAGGTCGCGGCGGACTTGAAAATGCGCTTTCGCAGCTTGATATTCCTACAACAATTATTACCATGGAAGGAGATATGTTAATTCCGGAAAGTGAACAGAAATACTTAGCCAGGTATATCAGGGAATCGGTATATTATAAGATTCCCTCGTCCTACGGGCATGATGGCTTTCTGATAGAATCGAAGGCTATAGGAGATATAATTCAAAAGGAACTTACTAAAAACAAACAAAAAATAATAAAAGAAATCACCGTAGCTGAACTGAAAAACCTGATTGACAGCAAGGTAGACTTTCAATTGATTGATGTCAGGGAAGAATTTGAATGTGAAATTGCAACTATTGGCGGAGAGCTGATTCCGCTGGGACAGATTGCAGATCAGGCATCAGTTATATCATCCGAAAAAAAAGTGGTTGTGTATTGCCGGAGTGGCCGGCGAAGCGCCGACGCGATTAAAAAACTACAGCAATTGAATGGTTTTGAAAATCTTTTTAATCTGAAAGGAGGGATGCTTGCCTGGGCCGATGAAATTGATCCTTCGATAGAGATAAATGGACCCTACACCAATGGTTAACTGCCGGTATAGGGTTTATTCATGCGGAGGATATTACGCTCATTTCGTCTTGAGAAATTAGTGTAAATATTCAACTTATATTTTAAGCCACAGGAACAGGATATTAGGATAAGAGGAACAGGAGGAGTAAACGAAATACTGTCCACCGGGTGTCTGCAGGTTCGTCTGATGAGTAAATTTCAGGTATGGCTAAAATCTCAATCGACATTGGGCACTTGTGGCGACATACGTTCGACGAGAATTGAAAGAAAAAATCTATCGGGAGGCAATGAAGGACTTAAACCAGTCAACATAATGATAAATCCGGGTGACAATAGGCAGTCATTGTTACCTTTCAACAATTAATACTGGCCTGCTTTGCGGGTAGTATAAGTTAAATATATGGAATTGATGCGATTAGTTCAAAATCCGATCAAATGACATGGCTGCCAGCGATGGCAACAAATCAATCCTATTTAGTCTTGGTCGGGCAAACTTGACTGTTTGTTTCTACTTGACAGGGGCTACATACATTACCTCATTTTCAGAAAATAGCTTGTTATATGTTTTTAAATCTACCTCAATGAGATTTTCTACTGCTGATTTATGAGCCAACCACTCAGTTTTCAAGTCTTCGAACCTTTCTTTCTCTCCGCTTGTCAAAGGTGGTTCGCTACTATCAATGAGGCTCTTCAGATAGAGCATGTTTGCATCCAGTTTGTTCAGATAATTCACCACGTCCTAAAAAGTCTCTTGTTTGGGTTGTATTAACAAGTTTTCCAGGCTGTCTATGTTACTGATCATAGTTTTTCCGTAATCGATCAGCTCCTCAAGATTGGTTTCTTCTTCCTCTTCAGCATCTGTTTTAAGTGCATCGAATCGTTTATTGAAACCTGTAATCTGCATTTTTATACTTCGCAACTCAATCACAGAATTGTATAATTCAGTAATCATATCATCGAGTTCACGTACCAACTGGTTGTGTATGTAATAATCTCCGGTAGTGGCAGTAAACCTTGGGTCCTTAATTACCGTGAGGGATTGTTCGAGTACTTTATCGCCATATGTCAGGCGTACTTTGTAAGTTGCAGGTATCACCTTATATCCGGCGGTGCCGCCAAAAGGGATAAGTTTTTCCGGTTTTTTCAGTTCACGAGTCCGGAGGTCCCAGCGTAGCGTATTCATGCCGGGCGTATACGATATGGTATCCTTGTTGTCTTTACTTTTCAGGGCAAACTGGCGGAGTTCGTTTCCATCTAAATCAATGATTTTGATGTCAAATTCGGTTGAGTCTTCTTTTGATTCCGATTGCATCAGATATCTGATTTCTGCTCCGTTAAACGGATTCATACCCAGTCCGTTTTTATTCGCATTTTTATCTGCAAAACCATCTGTTCGATAAACCTGCCTGGGTTCAAACAAGTGAATGCCGCTGGCAGCAATATCAGGTGATAACTGATGTAAAGGTGTGAGGTCATCAAGGATCCAAAATGCACGCCCCTGGGTAGCAGCTACAAGGTCATTGTGTGTTACTATCAGATCGGTAACGGGTACTACCGGCAGATTCAACTGAAAAGAAGACCAGCGTTCACCGCCATCGAACGAAATAAAAAGCCCCCTTTCGGTACCGGCGTACAAAAGATCTTTTCTTTTCGGGTCTTCACGTATTACCCTCAGATAGTGAAATGGTGGAATTCCATTGGTTTTTAATTGCCAGGTTTTACCATGATCAGTTGTTTTATAAATGTAGGGTTTAAAATCGCCAAATTTGTATGCTGTTACTGCCAGATAAACTGTACCGGTTTTATGGGGTGATATTTCAATGGAATTAACTATGGCTTCCGGCATTCCCGGGGGCGTCACATTTTGCCAGTTTTTTC
>Ga0114948_10001514_pt1 | contig 10107 bp, 12 predicted proteins | sample CR04metaG_FD_83877 | JGI IMG/M metagenome (GOLD analysis project Ga0114948, IMG submission 83877) | Deep subsurface microbial communities from Mariana Trench to uncover new lineages of life (NeLLi) - CR04 metaG | ecosystem: Environmental > Aquatic > Marine > Ocean trench > Sediment | place...
AAAAGCAATGCGCACGTCAACAGTCGCACAGTCACCGCAGCCCCTCAGGGGTTTGATCAATCAGCAGCCACTGAAGGTCATCAGCGAAGAACGCGGCGACTGTAAGCGCCGCTGCCAACCACAACGTCGTTTTGAGCCACACGGAGGGGCCGGCCGCACAGGTGCCGTCCTCGCAGATCCGCTGAGGCCTGTACACACGCCAGAACGCCCAGGCGATACCCAGGGCCGCCCCGGCCAGAATGTAGGGCCGCAGGAAATCAAACCGTGCCATCGTGATAGCCCCTGAGACGCCGAACACTGCAACCGCCCACGGACCGATACAGCACAGACCAATGAAGGAGGCGATTGCGCTGAGACCAATGGCACCTCCCGTCGTACCGGCTACTTTCGTTTGCTCTTCCATCTCCATTCAACTCCTAGCAGCGCCTGTCGCCGAGCTGGACCGGCGGACACGCCACGTCGCCATAGGAACAGAACACACAACAGTCACCTTGCAGCGGTCGAAGAAGCTCACCGCAGCCTTTGCAGTCATAGTAAAACTGGCAGGCGTCGGTCGGCATTTCTTCCTTCTCCGCGTGCCCACACTTAGGGCATACCAGCGTTGAGTAGCGTTCGATTGATTCACTCATGGCGTCATACTAATATCTGTAGTAACTACAGATACCAGGAGAAACTCTCCCGTGTCAGACAATCTAGTCACCATCGGAAAAGTTGCCGCACGAACCGGCTGTCACATCGAGACGATCCGCTTCTACGAAAAGGAAGCCCTCTTGCCTCACCCGGACCGGTCGGCGGGCGGTCACCGGCTCTACAGTACCGAGCTGATCGAACGGTTGGTGTTCATCCGGCGTAGCCGTGAACTGGGTTTTTCGATGGATGAGATCCGTCAGCTGTTGTCGCTGGTCGATGGTGAACAGGTCTCCTGCCAACGCGTGCAACACATTGCCGATGAGCATCTGCGAGATGTCCGAGCGAAGATTGCCGACCTTAAGAAAATGGAGCGGTCACTCGATGACCTTTCGAGTCAGTGCTCAGGAGACGATGTGCCGGATTGCCCGATAATTGAGGTGCTGCAGCACTAGGGTGGGGTGCCAGAGCATGGGTTCGATGGGACGTGATCGTGTTTAATGTAGCCTCATGTGCCACGTCGGGATAACCCATGTCGCTTCCAGAATCCTACCAAACCCTGCTGCTGGAGCGACCGGCAGACCACGTGCTCGTGGTCCGCTTGAATCGCCCCGAAGTATCCAATGCGCTGAATACTCAGATGGGTGCAGATCTGCTGTCCGTCTGGCAGTCTTTGTATGTGGACCCGGGCCAGGCCCGGTGCGTGATACTGACCGGCACAGGCGACAAAGCGTTCTGTGCGGGCGGCGACCTGAAAGAACGCAACAACATGACGAACGACGAGTGGCAGCAGCAGCACGCCCTGTTCGAGCAGGGTGTCATGGCGCTGATGGACTGTCCCTTACCGGTGATTGCAGCCGTCAACGGCGCCGCGTTCGGGGGTGGTTGCGAGTTCGCGGCAGCGGCGGACTTTGCGTATTGTTCATCCACCGCCCGGTTCGCGCTGACCGAGGTAAGCCTTGGCGTCATGCCTGGTGCGATGGGCACGCAGAACCTGCCCCGGGCCGTGGGTCTGCGCCGCGCGAAAGAGATCATTCTCACCGCGCAGCCGTTCTCCGCCGAACAGGCGTTGGCGTGGGGGATGGTCAACGCGGTGTTCGAACCCGATGCGCTGATGGCGCAGGCAGTCGAAACCGCAACCCGCATCGCGGGCAACGCGCCGCTGTCGACGCGCCAGGCTAAGAAGTCGGTCTCGATGTCAGCACAACTGGATTACCACACGGGCTACCAGTTCGAGATTGAGGCCTACAATCGTCTCGTGACGACACAAGATCGGCTGGAAGGGGTGCGTGCATTCAACGAGAAGCGCAAGCCTGTGTTCAAGGGTCAATAGCGAAAGGGGACTGTGTGTGAGTCAGATCAGTGTGGAACTCGGCGAAGACTATCCGGAGATCAGAACCCAGGTCGCCCGCATTTGCGCGGACTTCCCGGGCAGTTACTGGCAGGACCTGGATGAGAAGGCCGAGTACCCGCACAAATTTGTCGACGCCTTGACGGAGTCGGGCTACCTGGGTGCGCTCATCCCGGAGACCTACGGTGGCGCAGGGCTCCCGCTGCGGGCAGCCTCGGTGATCCTGGAGACCATCCACGCCAAAGGGTGCTCCGCCTCCGCCTGCCACGCTCAGATGTACATCATGGGTACCCTGCTGCGCCATGGGTCCGACGACCAGAAAGCCTACTACCTGCCAAAAATCGCGACCGGCGAGCTACGCCTGCAGGCCTTCGGGGTGACCGAGCCGACCACCGGGTCGGACACCACACAGCTGAAGACCCGGGCCGAGCGCAAAGGCGACCACTATGTGGTGAACGGGCAGAAGATCTGGACATCGCGCGCCTTGCAGTCCGACTTATTGCTGTTGTTGGCGCGTACCACACCGGCCGATCAGGTCGAGCGTCGCACCGAGGGCCTATCGGTTTTCCTGGTCGATCTACGCGAGGTGCGTGGCAAAGGCTGCGACATCCGCCCCATTGCGACGATGATCAACCACAGCACCAACGAGATGTTCTTCGACAACATGACCATTCCCGCCGATTCCCTGATCGGGGAGGAAGGTCGGGGCTTCCGGTACATCCTCGATGGCATGAATGCGGAGCGCATATTGATCGCGTCGGAAGCGCTGGGCGATGGCCGCTACTTCGTGGAACGCGCGGTGGACTACGCGAACGAGCGCAACGTGTTCGGAGCACCGATCGGCAAGTACCAGGGCATCGGTCACCCGATCGCTCGCGCCTATGCCGAGTTGGAAGCTGCCGATCTCATGATCCGAAAAGGGGCGGCCACGTTTGACGCGGGCGAAGACTGCGGTGAAGCCGCCAACATCGCGAAGTTGCTGGCGTCCGAAGCCGCGTGGCACGCCGCCGATACGTGCTTTCAAACCTTTGGTGGCTTCGCCTTCGCCAAGGAATACCACATCGAGCGCAAGTGGCGGGAGTGCCGCTTGTTCCAGACCGCGCCCATTTCGACGAACATGATCCTCAATTTCGTTGCCCAGAACGTGCTCGGACTGCCGCGTTCGTACTAGGGCCCGTCTCCCGCTAGTCGCCTTTGTGGATGTCGTCCACCCACAACACTTCTTCGGGCGGCTCGATCGGTTCGATATCGAGGTTTACGACCACTGGAATCTGACCGCTGCGCACCAGCACGCACTCCAGCGGCTCGCCGGCGAGCGCATTGATTTCCTGGTGCGGAACGTACGGCGGCACGTAGATGAAGTCCCCGGGCCCGGCTTCCGCCACGTATTCGAGCTGTTCTCCCCAGCGCATCCGAGCCCTTCCTTTGACGATGTAGATGACGCTCTCGACGTGTCCGTGGTGGTGCGCACCGGTTTTTGCATTCGGCTCAATGACGACCGTGCCGGCCCACAGTTTCTCCGCTCCGACGCGCGCGTTGTTGATGGCAGCCGCCCGCTGCATGCCGGGCGTCTGGGGCGTATTGCTGTCCAGCTGATCGCCAGGAATGACCTGTACCCCGTTGTTCCGCCAGTCGTGGTCCGCCATGGTCTGCAGAATCGCTATCCGATGTGCTGACCTATCATACCAATGCCATGATATGCAGTTTAGGGAGACCCAGGGAATGACCGACCGGGATGTCCTGATCGTCGGCGGTGGCATCGGCGGGGTTACCGCAGCACTCTGCCTCGCCCGGGAAGGATTCAACGCCCGTGTGTTCGAACAGGCACCGGAGTTCGGCGAGGTGGGTGCCGGGATCCAGCTGGCGCCCAATTGCACCCGCGTATTGCACGCATTGGGCCTGGAAGAGGCGCTCCGCCGCGTCGCGTTCCTGCCGGAAGGCGGCGAGATGCGCGCCTGGGACAGCGGCAAAGTAATCTCGTACAGTCCGCTGGGTCAACAGATCGTCGATACCTACGGTTTTCCCTACTACCACGTGCATCGAGCCGACGTCATGCAGGTTCTCGTGGACGCCGCCAACGCCGAACCCAATATCGAACTTCTGGCCGATTCCCGGATAGAGCACATCGAACGTCGCGACGACGGCGTGACGCTCGACGTCGGAGGCCGGAGGTACGACGGCTCCCTGCTGATCGGCGCAGACGGGATTCACTCGGTGGTCCGGGCCGAACTGTTCGGCCCCGAAACCCCCACCTTCACCGGCACCGTCGCGTGGCGCGCCCTGGTACCGGCGGACCAACTCCCCGATGGTCTGGTGCGGCCCGTCGCGTCGGCCTGGTGGGGCCCGCGCAAACATTTCGTGCATTACTACGTACGCTCGGGCGAGCTGGTCAACTGTGTCTGTGTGGTCGAGAAAGAGGGCTGGGAAGTCGAGTCCTGGAACGAGCGGGGCGATCGCACCGAACTCGAACAGGACTTCGCTGGCTGGCACGAAACCATACAGGTGTTGATCGACAACATGGACCCCAACGCCTGCTTCAAGTGGGCGTTGTTCGATCGGCCGCCCATGTCGCGGTGGAGCGATGGCCGGGTGACCCTGCTGGGTGATGCTTGTCACCCCACCCTGCCGTTCATGGCACAGGGCGCCGCGATGGCCATCGAGGACGGCGCGGTTCTCGCCGGCTGCATTGCCAGACACAACGACATGGCCGCAAGCCTCCAACAGTATGAGTCGCTGCGCCAGGTGCGCACCGCCGGCGTCCAGAACGGCTCGCGCCGCAACGCCCGGGTGTTCCACATGTCCGGCGTCAAAGCCTGGCTGCGCAATCGCGCCATCGGCAAACGACCCAGCGCAGTCATGGGGCGCCTGTACCGTTACAATGCGTTAGACGTGGGGCGCTAAAATCCTGCAGACCAACCGGGAGACGGAGCATGAACAAAGTGGACGGGTTACATCATCTGGCGATCTGTACCGCCGACATGAAATCGCAAATCGAGTTTTTCACCGACAAGCTGGGGATGGAACTGGTCGCGTTGTACTGGATGCACGGGGTGGAGAACACCTGGCACGGATTTCTGCGGCTGAACGACGAGAGCGCCGTTGCCTTCGTCAGCAATCCGGACATCGGGAAGATTCCGGTGACGCTCGGCGAGAGCCACGCGGGCAACCCGGGCGCGAACTGCGCGGCCGGGGTAGCCCAGCACATCGCATTCCGGGTCAAAGACCACAATGAGCTGCTGGCCATGCGCGACCGGTTGCGTTCCAAGGGCGTGCCGGTGCTGGGCCCCATGGATCACGGAATGTGCTGCTCGATCTACTTCGCAGGTCCCGAAAACCTGTCACTCGAGTTGTCGTGGTCCGCCGAAGCCATAGACGCCAACGCCTGGATCGATCCCGAGGTCGTCGCCCTGGCCGGGATCAACGCGGTCGAACTCGCTCGCTACAAGCAATCGTCGGACTATGCGGGTGAAGGGGGCGCTGTGGCACAACCGGGGCCCGATGCGCCGGGACCCCATATGAGCAACTACGCCGAGGGTCAGTACGAGCTGGTCATAGGCCTGTCGGATGAGGCCATCTGGGACGCCAGCGAGAACGTACCGCCAGTGAAGGTCGCCTGACAGCTTATCCCGGCCGCGCATGCTCCTGCAGGAACCCCCGGATCGCCTCGAGCGTCCCAGGCAACTTCTCCTCGACGCGTGCATCTATGTCCAGGCAGCGGGCATTGGGCACCTCTGCACAAATGGTCTGCGCCAGCCCCGTGGGGTGGCATAGATCGCGGCCCGGCAATACCAGCAGCGGCGCGTTGATGCGCTCGAGTGCCACATCGTTTACCGAAAAGCACCGCTGCCCCCAGGGCCAGACGCCGTCGCGAAAATCGACCACAAGCGCGATGTAGGTTTCCCGTCCCAGCGAGCGAAGCGCGTCTCGAAACGCCGGGTCGCTGTGCAGACGCTCCGCCCACGGTCCCGCGGCGGGGTTGTCGATGAAGCTCGCGCTGTTCAGCGCAGCGTTGTGCGCAGCGCTCAGCACGCCATCGAGCCCGTCGGCCCGGGCGACGCGTATGGTCTCATTGAACACCTCGTAGAACGCATCCATCGTGTTCGTCGCATCGACACCGACGGGATCGATGAGCACCGCCGAAGCGATCCGCGCAGGCGCTTCATACAACAGACGTAGCGCGTGGGCGCAGCCGATGTCCGCCGCGACGACGTGGGCATGCTTCGCGCCGACGGCATCCAGCACCGCCAGTTGATCGCCCAACGCCTGTGCATAGGTAAATGGCATCAGCGGTGCAAGGCTGCGACCCGCATAGCGTTGATCCATCGAGATGACCATGAACTCATCACGAAATGCCTCTACCGGGCGAACCGCTTCGTGCTGCCACCGATCGATCCCGCTGCTCACGCCGCCCGGCGCAAGCGCCAGCACCGGATAACCTTCCCCCGTTACCTGGTAGTGGATCACGGCGCCGTCCGGCCGCATCAGTTCACTCAAATCGGTGCCTCGTACGCGCTTGCGTCACGGAGGGCCATGCTAGACTCGGTTGCAGAGTTCCCGCAACTGACGCGCTGGGGAGCGCGTTGGGAGAAGCCATGAACGCCGTTTCAGAGCCGCTGAGCCTTCAGAACCTCGACATCACCGATACCGATTTGTATGTCCAGCAGGGCTATCCGTGGTCCGCCTGGGACCTGTTGCGCGATAAAGCTCCGGTGTTCTGGTATCAGCGCCCCCGCCACGAGCCGTTCTGGGCGATCACCAAGCATGCGGACATCGGCTACATCTCGCGCAATCCCGATCTGTTTTCCAATGCCCAACTGCTGCGACTGTCGGATGTCGAGACCATCCGGATCGGACAGCGCGGTCGCGTTCGCAACGCGAACCGCTATGGCGGGTCGCCTGACGATCCGCCGGATTTCATCTTCATGGACCCACCCGAGCACCGCCACCACCGCAGCGCGGTCACGCGCCACTTCACGCCGCGCGCGATGAAGCGACTGGAAGAGCACTTCGCCGAGATGGCGGAGAACTACGTCAGTCGGTTCGCCAACACCGTGGTGGAGGAATTGGCCGCGAAAGGCAAGTTGGGATTGGTGGACGTCGTCCACGAGTTGTCCGCCAAACTGCCGGTCGCCGCAATCTGTGAAATGGCCGGTGTTCCAGAGGAGGACTGGGAACAGATCTTCCGCTGGACCGAATCCCTGGTGGGCGCCGGCGATCCCGAGTTCCGCCGTCCCGGTGAAACACAGGAGCAGACCATGCGCCGGAATTCCGGCGAATGGCGCCGCTACAACGAACATCTCGTCACCCAGCGCATGAAGGACGGATTCGGCGCGGATATCCTGAGCACCCTGATGCAGGCCGACATCAACGGGTACCAGCTCTCACCGCGTGAGATCTCAAGCTACTTCACCGTATTGGTGGCAGCCGGCAACGAGACCACCCGCAACTCGACCACCGGTGGGATCAAGGCCTTGCTCGACAACCGCGACCAGCTCGATCGGCTGATTGCAGAGCCCGAACTGGTGCCCTCGGCGGTGGAGGAGATCCTTCGCTGGACGTCGGTGGTCATTCAGTTTCAGCGCACCGCCACCGAAGACGTCGAGCTGCGCGGGCAGACCATCCGCAAGGGCGAGTCGGTGGTGATGTGGTACCCGTCGGCGAATCGCGACGAAGAGGTGTTCGATGCGCCCTATACGTTCGATATCGGCCGTGACCCCAACGATCACTTTGCATTCGGCGGCTACGGGGAACATTTCTGCCTCGGTGCACACCTCGCGCGCTGGGAGATGCGGGCAATCTTCCATGCCCTGTTACCCGTGCTGCCGACCCTGGAACTCGCCAGCGAACCCGAACTGGTCGCCGGCAGTCTGCACGTCGGCGGCATCAAACGGATGATGGTCCGCGCCGCCGGGTGATGCGGCGCAGAAAATGAGGAGGCGTGTGCTATGAAGGCGGTTGTCGACCACTCGCTGTGCGAAGGACATGCGCGCTGCATGGACAACGTACCGGAAGTGTTCGAAGTCAGGGACGATGACCGGTCCTACACGCTAATCGACGTAATTCCAGAAGAGCTACGAGCAAAAGTCGAGCGTGCCGTACAAACCTGTCCGCGCGCCGCGATCAAACTGGAAGACTGATCCGAGCTCGTCGCGTCAGTCGTACAATCCGCGCGGATTGCGCGCCATCAGCGAGTAGTCGGGCCCGTCGAGCTGCCAGCCGTAGGGCTGCTTGCCCCCTAGTAACGTCTTGAAGCGTTCGTCGTTGGCGTGACGTTGAAGTACCTTTTCAGGCACAACATCCCCATGGCGTTCCTGGGTCTGGACGTACTGACGATTGAAGTACACCGCCAGATTCATGCGAATGCCCGGCAGCTCGCGGGCGAACGATCCGTGCCAGGTGTTACCGTGCCAAACGACCGCGTCGCCCGGCGCGAGATCCATGGCGATCGCATGTCTGTTCGTCTTCGCGCCCCCAAGCGTCATCTCTTCGAGGCGTGGCTGACGCGCGAGCTTGTGGCTGCCCGGCACCAAGGCCAACGCCCCGGCCTTCTCACTGTAGGGAGTTAACGCGTAGTTCACGTTTGCCACCTGAGAATACGCCGGGAAGGGTGCCGGCATGCCATTACCGTTGTCCGAATGCAGCGGCAGCGGCATCCCGCCGGGGCCTTTGAAATGACACCCGAAGCTGGATAACAGACAGCTTTCCCCAAGCAGGTAGGTGATGAGCGCGAGGGGCTTGGGCTCCATCAGAATTTCTTCGAACACCTCGGCGTCGTACAACAAGTAGGGAAGGTAAGTCATGCCCTCGTAGTCATCCTCGGTGGCCGCCTCGATGTCGACCCGCTTCCCGGAGTCGCGTTCGACCCGGGCCAGAATGGCCTGACGCGCACGGACCATGGTGTCTTCGGATAGGACACCGTGTATCGTCGTATAGCCACTGGTTTCCAGATCGATCAGATTGTCCTTCAAGCCGAACTCGTCGATGGCGTCGAGTATTCGCTGAAGCGTTCCTGACGCGGCGCGCGCAACTGCTGCCATAGCGTGTAGCCCTCTGGGAGATCCCCGTTTGTGAGCCCCAGAATACCATCAGCGGGGATCACGACCCACGCCGACGACCTGGTGGTAGTTATCGCGGCGCTGAACCCACCGAAGGCAACCGTCGCACGTACGGGTTATTCCGCCAATCCGGCGGTGGCGATTCACAACTCGCGGCAGCGTAGTGCACTGAGATCGCGCGGCGAAAGCCGTCGCTGCGGTTGCGCCCGGAACCGTGCACCAGCAGCGGATGGAAAAGCAACGTATCGCCCGGCTGCATCTCGATGTGGACCCGTTGCCCCCGATCCACGCCCCGAGCCCCGTGGAACCCGTGGTTCAGGTACTCCCAATCGGGATCGGCGTGCGCGAGCAATCCTTGTCGGTGACTCCCAGGCATCACCGAGAGGCAGCCCGACTCACGCAGCGCAGGCAGAATGGCGGTCCACACCCCAACGATACCCTCAGGGGGACGGATGCGGTAGTAACGCAAATCCTGGTGCATGGGGTGCCGGCCATCGACTCCCGGTGGCTTGTTGAAGAAGTTGGTCGACACCGAGTAAATGTCTTCGCCCAGCAGACAGCGCACGCAGCTCAGCAGATCCGGATTGAGGACAAAGTCGTACAGCCCCGGGTCATCTTCGAAGCTCATGAGCTTGTTGACAGCGTGCTCCGACGAGCGTGCCGTGACGGCGCGCTTCACCACCATCACGTCCTTCATGATCTTCATTCGGGCCGACAGCGGTGCTGCATCGTTCACCAGCGCCTGAAAGCGCTTGTCGTATGCCTCCAGGCGCTCCGAGGCATACAGCCCTTTCAGCAGAACGAAACCGTCGCGCGCATATCGATCGAGTTCGTCCGGGTCGAGGTGGCGTACGTGCGTTCTGCCAGGTTGCTCGCTTGCCATGACTCAGGTCGCGTTCGCGGATCGTGTCCAACGACGGTGTGAAGGGCCGTCGACGCCACGTTTTTCACCGGCGTGTTCCGGATATACAGACGCGGTATAGATGTCACCGTGCGCGTCCATGGCCATCTGGTGAATGTAGATGGCAATGTTCTCCACCCGGTCAATCTCCTTGCCGGTGGCCGCATCGAGGA
>Ga0114948_10001516_pt1 | contig 10100 bp, 14 predicted proteins | sample CR04metaG_FD_83877 | JGI IMG/M metagenome (GOLD analysis project Ga0114948, IMG submission 83877) | Deep subsurface microbial communities from Mariana Trench to uncover new lineages of life (NeLLi) - CR04 metaG | ecosystem: Environmental > Aquatic > Marine > Ocean trench > Sediment | place...
CCTGTTTATTCAAAAAGCATTGAACAACAGAAAGGCCACACTTTAAAGAATGGTGTCTTTATCCGTATTTAGCAAATTGCTTGCGCTCGGTGGCAGCGGCGGGGGCGAAGGCCCCGAGGAACTGGGTGCTGATTTCATTATGCACCACATCACAGATCATGTGATCTACGATCTGCACGTTTTGGGTTTCGACTTGTCGATTACCAAGCATGTCTTAATGATGTGGATCGCATCCGCAATTTTAATAGTTCTTCTCACCGCCGCGTTTCGCAAACCCAAGATGGTGCCCCACGGTTTGGCAAATTTCTTTGAATTGATCATTGTTTATCTTCAGGATGAAGTGATGCGACCCTATCTCGGCGAGCACAGCCGCAAGTACGCGCCTTACCTGCTGACGGCATTCTTTTTCATCCTGCTGTGCAATCTGTTGGGGCTTGTGCCCGGCAGCGCTACCGCCACCAGCAACATCAGCGTTACCATAGGATTAGCCTTGCTCACTTTTGTCACGGTACAGGCCGCGGGCATTAAGAATCATGGTCTTGTTGGGTACTTCAAAGGTCTCATTCCGCCAGGACTGCCCATTTTTATTCTGCCGATTATGGTTCCTGTAGAGATTGTAGGTCTTTTTACAAAGCATGTTGCACTTGCCATTCGTCTGTTTGCCAACATGGTGTCAGGGCACGTCGTGATTTTTGCTTTGTTGATGATTATTTTTATGTTCAAGAGTTGGGCTGTTGGCGGGATTACATTGGCTGGAATTCTGTTTGTCAGCTTGCTTGAAATTTTGATTGCACTTATTCAGGCATATATTTTTTGTATTCTGTCAGCTGTGTTTATCGGGACGGCGATACATCAAGATCATTAGTACAACTATTCATTTAACTCTGTAGGAGGATTCATGACGGACTTAGCTTATGCTTTCTTGGCCGCTGGTTTTGGAGCCGGTATTTCCGTGATTGGCGGTGCTTACGGCGTTAGCAAATGTGCCAACGCTGCAATGTCTGGAATTTCTCGGCAGCCGGAAGCTGCTGGTGATATTCGTGGGGCCATGATCATCACCGCAGCCATGATTGAAGGCATTGCGTTGCTGGGGTTGGTTATTTGTTTCTTGTTGGCCGTTAAGTAAATCAGGTAAAAAGACAATGAGCTTACTCACTCCGGCACTCGGCACTCTTTTCTGGACCGGCCTGACCTTCCTGCTCTTGTTGTTGATTCTCAAAAAGATGGCGTGGGGCCCCATTCTGCAAATGCTCGACGAGCGGGAAACGCGCATCAAAGAATCTCTTGAAAAGGCAGATGCCGCACAGAAAGAAACAGAAGCTGCGTTGGCAAAGAACCAGGAGATTATGGAGCAGGCACGGAAAGAAGCGCAGGAAATGTTGAGCGCCAGCCGCAGGACAGCGGACACCACCAAGCAGGAAATTGTAGAAAGGGCGGAAGCCGAGGCAGCCAGGACCCTGGAGAAGGCAAAAAGGGAAATTGGGCTAGAGCGCGAAAAGGCCGTGGAAGAGATTCGTTCCCAAACGGCTGAACTGTCTGTGCTTATCGCTTCCAAGCTCATCGACAAAACGTTGTCGGTGGAAGATCATAAAGAGATCATTGACAGGTCACTGCAGAAAATAGTGGATGCGAATTGAAACATACTGTTCTGGCAAAACGATATGCGAGGGCGCTTTTCGAGCTTGCAGGTGAAAAGAATATCCTTGAGAGCGTTTTGAAAGAGGTCGTTTCATTTGAAGAAGACCTCCGGGCGAACGCCAATTTTCGTCAGTTTCTCTATTCTCAAGATGTGAGCAAAAGCGAAAAGCAGGCCAGAATGGAGCAGATTTTGCAGGACCGGGTCTCTGCTTTGTTTTTGAACTTTTTGCTCGTCCTTCTGCGCAAAAACCGGGCATTGATTTTCCCTGAAATTGCCATGGAATTCCAAGCCATGGTCGACAGGCGCAACAAGAGAACGCGGGCGTCTGCCGTTACCGCTGTGCCGCTGGACGACAAGGCCAAAGCCGCGCTGAAGTCTGTTCTCGACAAGGCTTTGGGACTGGATGTGCAGGTCGAAAACGAAGTTGACAAGTCAATTCTGGGCGGCGTCATCGTGAATGTGGACGGGCGACTGCTTGATGGCAGTTTGCGCAGCCAGTTGCGCCGTTTGGAACGGCAGCTCGTGGAGAACAGAAATTCTTCGTCGTGATCCGGCTTTTCGGTAGAAAGCAGCCGCAGTACGCGATCCGGCGTTTGGCCGGAACCCGGGCAATGAATATGTAAATCAAACCGAGGAGGTTCCTGAATCGGATGGAAATTCGTCCTGATGAAATAACTTCGATCATAAAGAAGCAAATTGAGGGCTTTGAAGCCAAAGTTGAGTTAGAAGAGGTCGGCGAGGTGGTGCAGGTTGGCGACGGCATTGCGCGTGTTTATGGCCTCGAGAAAGTTATGGCGGGTGAGCTGGTCGAGTTCCCCGGTGGGCTGTTCGGCATGGCGCTCAACCTCGAAGAAGACAATGTTGGCATCGTACTCTTCGGTGATGACACCCATATCAAAGAGGGTGATACCGCCAAGAGAACCGGCCGGATTATGTCGATTCCCGTGGGCGAAGAGATGCTTGGCAGGGTCGTCACTCCCTTAGGGCAGCCCATTGACGGCAAAGGGCCGATCAAAGCGGCGAAGAACGTGGCCATCGAGCAAAAGGCGAAGGGCGTGGTGCAGAGACAGCCGGTGAAAGAACCGCTGCAAACCGGCATCAAAGCCATCGACTCGATGATCCCCATTGGCCGCGGCCAGAGAGAGCTGATCATCGGCGACCGTCAGACCGGCAAGACCGCTATTGCCATCGACACGATTATCAATCAGAAAAGTAATGACGTCATCTGTATCTATGTCGCTATCGGGCAGAAAGCCTCCAGTGTCGCCAAAGTGGTGAAGACGCTTGAGGATCATGGCGCGATGGACTATACCGTGGTGGTTTGTGCAACGGCCAGCGATGCCGCGCCGCTGCAGTATATTTCCCCGTACAGTGGCGCTGCCATCGGCGAGTATTTCCGCGACAAAGGCCAGCATGCTTTGGTTATCTATGACGATCTTTCCAAGCACGCCTGGGCCTATCGTGAACTGTCACTCTTGCTGCGCCGGCCTCCCGGGCGCGAAGCATATCCGGGTGATGTTTTTTACCTGCATTCGCGTCTGCTTGAGCGTGCTTCCAAGTTAAGTGATGATCTCGGTGGCGGCTCGCTCACGGCGTTGCCGATCATAGAAACGCAAGCCGGCGATGTATCAGCTTATATTCCAACCAACGTGATTTCCATTACCGACGGCCAGATCTACCTCGAGCCGGACTTGTTCTATGCCGGTGTTCGACCCGCAATTAACGTGGGCATTTCGGTTTCGCGTGTGGGCGGTAATGCGCAGATGAAGGCCATGAAGCAAGTGGCCGGAAGACTTCGTCTGGATCTGGCACAGTTCCGCGAGTTGGAGGCGTTTGCCAAATTCGGCTCTGACCTGGACAAGGTGACACTGGCGCAGATTACCCGCGGGCAGCGCATGGTTGAGATCCTGAAGCAAGGCCAGTACGACCCGGTGCCGGTGGAAAAGCAAGTCGCTATTATTTTCCTCGGCGTCAACGGCTATCTCGACGACATCCCGACTTCGCAGTTGCGGCGTCTGGAGTTGGAGTATTATCAGTTCCTCGAATCCAATCATCCGGATTTACTCAAGGATATTGCTGAGAAGAAAAACCTCGATGATGAGCTGCGGAAACGACTCGAGTCCGCTTCCGGGGAATTCTTGAAAATGTTTTCGGTGGAAGAATAAGTGGCAACATTACGAGACATAAAAAGACGCATCGTCAGCGTTAAGAGCACGCAGCAGATCACCAACGCCATGAAAATGGTGGCAGCCGCCAAGTTGCGCCGGGCGCAGCAGCGGCTGTTTAATGCGCGCCCGTACGCTGAGGGCTTGCACAAGTTTCTGGCACATGTCGCGGCGCAGAGCGGAGGACCGTCGCATCCGCTTCTGGAAGTCCGGCAGCCTGAGGCGACCTGCTATTTGGTCGTAACCGGGGACCGTGGCCTGTGCGGAAGCTTCAACGCCAACGTCAGTCGCCGGACCCAAAGCGAAGTCGATGCCTGTGGCGGCGCCCAAAGCGCCAGGCTGATCATCTTCGGCCGCAAGGGGTTTGAGTTTTTTTCCCGGCGTGGATATGACATTGTTGAGAAGCATATAAATCTGTTCAACGAACTGGAGTTTGCGCACGCCAGGACGGTTTCATTATCCTTGCAGACGCGTTATCTCGCCGGTGAGTTTGACCGAGTCTATCTGGTGTACAACTGGTTTAAGTCGGTGGGAGCGCATGAAGTTGTTGTCAAGCAGTTGCTGCCATTCCAGCCTGAGATGCCTGAGTCTGACAAGTACGAGTTGGGGGACTTCATTTACGAGCCGTCTCCGAAAAAAATAATGGATGAGATTATCCCGAAGAATCTCGATATACAGGTCTGGCGTGCTCTGCTGGAGTCTTACGCTGCTGAACAGGCCGCGCGCATGATTGCAATGGGTGCCGCAACCGACAACGCGCAGGACATGATTCATGCTATGACCTTGCATTACAATAAGGTGCGGCAAGCGGCGATCACAACGGAGATTTCTGAAATCGTCGCCGGCGCTGAAGCCTTGCGCGGCTAACAGGTCGCTGTATATCACAAAAATTTGAATCTACTGTCCGCGAAACCAAAAAAGGATAAAGTCTAGATGAAAGAAGGTCAAATTTCACAAATCATAGGAGCTGTTGTTGACATTAAGTTTGAACATGGCGAGTTGCCGGAACTGATGACGGCTTTGGAGATCGACCGCGAAGACGGCAAGAGACTTGTTCTGGAGGTGCAGCAGCATCTCGGTGAGCAAACCACCCGCTGTGTTGCCATGGACACAACCGACGGTCTCGTGCGTGGCATGAGTGTCCGCAATACCGGCAAGCCGATTTCGGTTCCGGTTGGTCCACACACGCTCGGTCGCCTGATGAACATCATTGGCGAGCCCATCGACGGGTTGGGCGCCATCGAACATGAAAAAACATATCCGATTCACAGAGAACCACCGAAATTTGAAGACTTGGACACCAGTTCGGCTATTCTTGAAACCGGCATTAAGGTGATCGATTTGTTAGAACCCTACACCAAGGGCGGCAAAACGGGTTTGTTCGGGGGTGCTGGTGTTGGCAAGACTGTCTTGATTCAGGAGCTTATCCGAAATATCGCCACTGAGCACGGCGGTTATTCTGTTTTCGGCGGTGTCGGTGAAAGAACTCGTGAGGGCAACGACCTCTGGCTCGAAATGAAAGAGTCCGGGGTCTTGGAGAAGACCTGCCTGGTTTTCGGCCAGATGAATGAGCTGCCTGGTGCGCGTGCCCGCGTCGCTCTTACCGCTTTGACCCAGGCCGAATATTTCCGTGATGATGAGGGCAAGGACGTGCTGCTCTTCATCGACAACATTTTCCGCTTTACGCAAGCCGGTTCTGAAGTGTCCGCGTTGCTCGGACGTATGCCGTCAGCCGTGGGCTACCAGCCGACGCTGGCCACCGAAATGGGCGAATTGCAGGAGCGCATCACATCGACAAATAAAGGCTCCATCACATCGGTGCAGGCCATCTACGTACCGGCGGACGATTTGACCGACCCGGCGCCGGCGACCACCTTCTCCCATCTGGACGCAACCACAGTGCTATCACGCCAGATCTCAGAATTGGGCATTTATCCGGCGGTGGACCCGCTGGATTCCACTTCGCGTATTCTCGATCCGCTCATCGTGGGGGAAGAGCACTACGGGGTCGCCAGGTCAGTGCAGCAGATTTTGCAGAAATACAAGGATTTGCAGGACATCATTGCCATTCTCGGTATGGAAGAATTGTCCGATGAAGACAAGCTCGCCGTGAATCGCGCGCGCCGGATTCAGCGTTTCCTGTCGCAGCCTTTCTTTGTGGCAGAGCCGTTTACCGGCCTGCCGGGCAAGTACGTTGCGCTCGAGGACACGATTCGCGGCTTTAAGGACATCGTGGATGGCAAGTACGATGATTTGCCGGAGCAGGCATTTTACATGGCCGGCACGATTGAAGAGGTGGTTGAAGCTGCCGATAGGATGAAAAAAGCCGCTTAGGTAGACCATGATTCCAGAGAAAATCAATCTTGAAATCTTGACGCCGGAAAAGAAAATTTATTCCGGGGAAGTGTCGTCCGTTCGCATCCCGGGTATCGAAGGCCACTTCGGCGTGTATCCTGGCCACACGCCTTTTGTTTCCAGCCTGCGGGTGGGTGAAATCAAAATTGAAGTGGATGGCAACGAGGAGATCTTAGCAGCCAGCGGCGGTTTTGTAGAAGTCCTGCCGACCGGCGTGTCCGTACTGGCCGACACCTGCGAGGGCGCTTCAGACATCGATCTCAAACGCGCCGAGTCCGCCAGAGAGCGAGCCCGGGAGCGGCTCGAAGAAGGCCGTAAGGTCTGGGACACCGATCGCGCTCAGATTGCGTTGGCGCGGGCTATCAACCGCATCTCAGTGGTTTCAAGATAGAACGTTGTCTTAAGCATTCTTGTTTTAAAGATATTGCAAAGGCACGATCTGTTTTGACAGGCCGGGCTGAAGTCTCGAGTTTCAAGTTGAATTATTTGGATATTGGAATTTGCGGCTTCACCACGCCCTCAGTGTCCTCGTGGCAGCCGGGGGCCATTAGTGCGTCCCCGATTCCTTCGCGGGGATGGCCTCGAGACTCAGAGAAATCATGATATCAGAGCCGATCATTGGCTCGCCGCCCTTTAGCTTGCGGTCAAATCCCATGCCGAAGTCGTAGCGGTTGACCGTCAGGCTGGCGCCGCCAGACCAATGCGCTGGTTGCCCCACGGGTCCGCCACCGGCCCCACCAGCTCGAACGGGAAAATCACTTCTTTGGTGACCCCCATGATGGTCAAGTCGCCGGTGACGGTGAGCGCATCTCCATCCTTCTTAATCCGCTTGCTTTTGAAGGTGATTTCCGGATAGTTCTGCACGTCGCGTTAACTTGCTGGACTGATATCCTTCAATCAGGCATACAAAGGAGAACTCAACCAAAATGAATTCGAATGTTTCTGAAACAGCCAGCGGTGTTTTGCAACGCCTGAAGCAAGGTGGCGGCTTTTTGCGCGACCCTGCACGCTCGTTTCAACCGGGCCGGGAGGACGTCTGGCTGTCTTCGCAACTGATGCGAAAATATGGGCTGGTGGATGGCGCCGTTGTCAGCGGAGCCGCAAGCCGTGGCAAAAAGGGATGGCAACTGGAGACCGTCGAGTCGGTCTGCGGGCTAAAGCCAGAGCAGTTTCAGGCTCGTATCCGATTTGACCGGTTACTGGCCATAGATCCCACTGATCGATTCAGGGTGGGAGATGGCGGCAACGTAACCATGCGCACAATTGAACTGATCGCCCCAATCGGCAAAGGCACCCGTGGCCTCATCGTAGCGCCTCCCAAGACCGGCAAGACCCGGATTCTGGAAGAGCTTGCCAACGCGATTCATGCCAGTGACCCGGATACCCGCATCGTGGTTTTGTTGATCGATGAGCGGCCGGAAGAAGTCACACACTTCCGCCGCAATGTGCAAGCAGAAGTGCTGGCGAGTTCCAATGATCAGAGCCTCGAATCGCACATCAATCTGGCCGAGCTGACCCTGGCACACGTTCGCTGTGAATTGGAGTGCGGCCGTGATATCGTGGTGCTGGTGGATAGCATTACCCGGATGGGCCGCGCCTTTAATCGGCATGGCACAGGCTCAGGGCGCACCATGTCTGGCGGACTGGATGCGGGCGCACTTGAAATTCCACGACGATTCTTTGGGCTGGCGCGCAATGTCGAACATGGCGGTTCGGTAACGGTGATCGCCACCGCGCTGATCGAGACCGGTTCCCGCATGGATGATCTTATCTTCGAGGAATTCAAGGGCACCGGCAATTGCGAGATTGTGCTGGATCGCTCACTGGCGGATGCTAGAATTTTTCCTGCGATCAACCTGCTGGCAAGCGGGACGCGCAAGGAAGAGCTGCTTTACACCGCAGACGAAATGCAATGGCTGACTGCGCTGCGGCGCCGGCTGGCGGACGCTGAGCCCAAAGCAGCCATGCACGCTCTGCTTAAGCTGCTGGAGACAGAGCCCGGCAACGATGATCTGTTGCAAGGACGCAAACCGGGGCGATAGTGAGGCAAGACAGCGTATTTTCGCAAAGAGTAAGAAGCAAAAAAAACAAATTAATTCTTGCTTTTTAAGAATGAAATATCGTATCTTGGAGGGTTAATTAATTGTACCCATGTTTTTCCCGCCTTTCTACTTCTATGATTGGCTGTTTAAGATGGACGATAGCAAGACGAAAAGAAACTCGCGGAGAATGTGCAACAAGGCTATTCAAAACGATTTTTTTTGCCCGGAACAGGCTTGAGAACAGAGACGGTACGCAACACATGTTTTATAAGTAAGGATTGATTCAATGGAAACAGGAACTGTCAAGTGGTTCAACGGCTCTAAGGGCTATGGTTTCATCACCAGAGAAGAAGGCGATGACGTGTTTGTGCATTACAAAGCGATTGCAGGCGATGGCTTCAAGTCGCTGGATGAAGGCGATCAGGTTCAGTTTGAGGTTGAAGAAGGCCCCAAAGGCTTGCAGGCAACCAACGTCACAAAGGTATAGCTTTCGACAAGCAGTTATAAACCCCGGTCAGTTTGGCCGGGGTTTTTTTGTTTTAGGGCTGTGCCTCGTGTGACCTTACCGGGATTACCATGCCAAGCACGTACTCGGACTTGTGATCTGTTGTTTCGGCAACCTCCGCTTCCGCTTCTTATCCCCTCCCGCCATTTGTCTTGACTTTTTTTTACGACATCCCTATTTTATTTGAAAAACACACCGATGGTTTCCTGTCCTAATAGATGGGTTTTCGCTATCTTAGACTTCTCAATTATCGTTCTTGTACTGAAGAGGGTTGAGCGTCATGCGAACCGGAAGAGTACTTATGTTGCCGGTCCTTGTTTTCTACGCCGTTACTGCATCCGTCACTATCACCGGCGAACTGACGCTGACGGATACGAGATTCAAATTTACCCAAACAACCAAGATAGAAATCGACGGAATTCCACAAACAGAGCCGGATTCGGATCAGGTCACGTATAGTACAGATCTCTCATAAATCATCAGTGGAGAAAAAGGCCTCATTGCAATCATAAAACCACGGTAGGAGGAAAAAATGAGTCTACTATTATTCTTGGTTATCGGCGCTGTTGCTGGCTGGCTTGCCGGCCAGATCATGAAGGGCAGAGGGTTTGGGTTGATTGGGAATTTGGTAGTGGGGGTCGTTGGGGCGTTTGTTGGCGGATTCATATTCGGCTCGTTGAACATCAATGTGGGCGGCGGCATGATCGGTTCGCTCGTCGCCGCACTGGTGGGCGCGCTTGTATTGCTGTGGGTCGTCGGGTTGGTTAAAAAAACCTGACGGTGCTTACCTTACTTTTGGCAAACAGAGGGCCGCTCGGGATCCGGGACGGCCATCCTTAGTTATACATGATTGTTTGGGGCCTTTGTTGTTTTCTTGCAGATAAAACGTTGGACCGCAGGTGCCCGGCATGACCTTGATTGCCCGGGATTACTGCCATCCCTGCTTTCTGAACTTGCCGGCAACCCGTCTCCAAAAATGTCTTATGTCCTTGATGGTCAGACCCTTGTCAGATTCATAGTATCCCAAGTTAAAACCCAGCAGTAGCAGTACAAGTCCGAATAGATATTCTATCTCTGTCATTTCACTTCCACAACGTTCATCATGTTAGTCTAACAGCAGTCATTTGCTGAAAATTTTATGGCAACAATTGCGCCCAGCGGCCCGTTTGCGACCGGGTGCTACAAGAGTTTAACCGAAACGGCATTTCACTAACATATCGTCTTTATTTGATGAGAGTTTAAACGTTGGTTTATTCTCACCATTACGGAGATTGAACAGCGGTTCGATGTTGTCCAATAATTTCCCAGCCAGTTATTGATACCTATGGTGCTGGCGATGGCCACGCCGTCGGATTCTTGTTTTTGTATGGGTTTTAAACGTTGAAGATGCCGCG
>Ga0114948_10001519_pt1 | contig 10093 bp, 10 predicted proteins | sample CR04metaG_FD_83877 | JGI IMG/M metagenome (GOLD analysis project Ga0114948, IMG submission 83877) | Deep subsurface microbial communities from Mariana Trench to uncover new lineages of life (NeLLi) - CR04 metaG | ecosystem: Environmental > Aquatic > Marine > Ocean trench > Sediment | place...
AGGGCAACGGTTAATTTTTTTGCCAGTGCATCAAGTTGTTTTTGTGCCTTATCATAAGCATCGCTCTGTTGCGGGTCTGCATGAACGATAATGTGTAGCTTGCCACTGAGGTTATCGAACACCACCAGTTGTTCTGAAACCATGAGTAAAATATCCGGGCATTTAAGAGGGTCATCCTTATCACAAACATCCAGACGTGTTTCAATATAGCGAACACAGTCATAGCCAAAGTAACCGACCAAACCACCTGAAAATCTCGGCATGCCGACAATCTCAGGAACACGAAATTGCTGATGGTATGATTCAACTGCTTGCAATGGATCTTCGACAATGACTTCTTTGATAATTTTTCCGTCTTCTTCAATCGATAGTTGATGACCAGAGACGCGGAGAATGGTGCTGGAACCCAGACCAATAATGGAATAACGTCCCCATTTTTCACCACCCTGGACTGATTCGAACAAATAGGAATAGGGTTCGTCGGCTAGTTTCTTGTAGGCACTCAAGGGTGTGTCCATATCTGCGAGTACTTCTCGCATCAGCGGGATTCTGTTGTAATTGCCTTTAGCAAGTTGCTTGAATTGTTCTGGTGTCATCTAAGCTGCTACCTGAAAAATATTCACCAGATCTGCCAGTGAATCGACCACATAGTCGGGCTTAGCCAGGCGAATATCCTGACCGAGATTATACCCATAGCTGACACATAAAACCTGGAAGCCAGCGGCGCGTGCGGCACTGACATCGTTAATTGAATCCCCAACCATTAATGACTGGGTCGGACTAACATTAAAATATTCAGCAGCATGCAGTAGTGGCAGGGGATCAGGTTTTTTCTTTGCTAAAGTATCGCCGCTGATGATAATGCCAAATACATCCTGAATCTTTAAGGTTTCAAGAATTGTATTTGTGAATTGGCTTAGTTTATTGGTGACACAGCCAAGTTTAAAATTATTGCTTGTCAGATATTCAAGTCCTTCTCTGACGCCAGCATATAATTGGCTATGCTTACAGGCGTTTTCTCTATAGCTGTCTATGAATATTAGCAGGGCTTTCTCAAAAAGTGATGCTTTCGGCTCTTTATTAAAATCATTCGTCACCAAATTATTGCTCAGGCCACGTTTGACCAGTTGCTCAATGCCGTTACCGACCCATTCCCTGACCTTTGTTTCCCCCGCTTCAGGCAGGGAAAGCTCTCGTAACATATTATCCAGACAATAAGTAAGGTCAGGCACTGTATCGACCAGGGTGCCGTCCAGATCCAGCAATACCATTTCAGGATGATTTAAAGACATGAGAGAAAAGACCGAATGGACTTAGGCCTGGCCTATTTATTGCGCCAGTTCGTTGCGCATGGCATCGATTGTTGTTTGATAATCGTCACTGCCAAAGATAGCAGAACCTGCGACGAAGGTATTAGCCCCGGCTTCGGCAATCTCCCGGATATTATCTACCTTGACGCCACCATCGATTTCAAGACGAATGTCGTGTCCACTGTCATCAATGATTTGACGGGCCTGTCTTAGTTTATCCAAAGCGGAAGGGATAAATGACTGACCACCAAAACCAGGATTGACTGACATGAGTAGCAGCATATCTACCTTATCAATAACATGGCTGAGAATATCCAGAGGTGTCGCCGGGTTGAATACGAGTCCTGATTTGCAGCCGTTGTCGCGGATCAGTTGTAAGCTTCTATCCACATGTTCGCTGGCTTCCGGATGAAAAGTGATGTAGCTGGCACCTGCCATGGCAAAATCAGGAATGATTCGGTCAACCGGTTTGATCATCAAGTGCACATCCAGCGGTGCTTCAATACCGTAATCACGCAAAGCCTTAACAATTACCGGACCAAAAGTCAGATTGGGGACATAGTGATTATCCATCACATCAACATGGACAAAATCTGCACCCGCAGCCAGTACCCTGGCAGTTTCATCGCCCAGGCGGGCCATGTCTGCTGACAATATAGAGGGGGCAATGATGTAATCAGTCATACATTGGTTATATCTATTGTAAAACGCCGCAACTCTACCCGATCATGTCAATGATAGCTACTTGTGTCAGTGGTTTAGGCTGCGGACTTAGAGTAGGAACTTCGGGCATGGATCCATTAGACTAGCATGGTGATGCGGACAGACATTTACATTTTTATACTGGCTTTCATATTCAATGGTCAGCTTGCCGCGGAAGATATTAAAGAGCTGAGTCGGGAGCAGCAAATTGCCGAAAAATTAACTGTGACTGCGGATGCCGATGAAATTATCAGTTTAAAGGCATCGGGCGGACGTTTTATTGGGCTCTATAAAAGGGGCAAAAGCAGTGAAATAAATACTGGGGAAATTAACGGTGTTGTGATTCTGGTGCATGGCATGGGGGCCCACCCAGACTGGCCAGATGTGATTTCACCATTACGAACACGATTAACAGAATTTGGCTGGTCAACGCTTTCTATTCAGATGCCGATCCTGTCTCCGGAAGAACCCATCTCTGAATATGGCAAGACACTAAGGCTCGCAAATAGCCGAATACAGGCGGCAGTTGATTATCTCCATACCTGGGAGATTGAGACGATTATTCTGCTTGGTTACAGTTTCGGGGCATCACAAGCTGCGAATTATCTGGCGAGCAATAAACCTGAGGAAATTAAGGCATTTGTCTCTGTGAGTATGCTGGCGCAAAAATTTATCAAGCCGGGACTGGACGTATACAAATTTATTGCTGGGATACCTGTTCCTATCCTCGATATCTACGCAGAGGATGATCTGCAAGATGTCAGACGAGGGATTGACGATCGTCGTCTGGCAGCAAGTAAAAATGGAAATACTGGATTTCAACAAATCGAGTTGCAAAAGGCAGGGCATCATTATCTGGGGCTTGAAGATGTGTTGGTAGAGCAAATTCAGGCTTGGTTACAGAACATTGTGTTAGTCATGGACGAAACTACCGAAATCTCTGTAATTTCACCTGAAATCTTGCATGAAAGGCAATAGACTGGTGATAACAAGCGGTTAATTAGCTGCGCTAGCAGAAGAAGGGGGGGTGCTCAGTGAATCAGGAAGTTGATACGGTTCATGTTCCGGATAAGGAAGAACGTACTTGGGGCATGTTTTGTCACCTGATCGTTTTTACAGGCTTTATTATTCCATTCGCTAGCATTATCGGTCCGCTGGTCATATGGATGATTAAAAGGGACGAAATGCCCTTTGTTGATGATCAGGGCAAAGAATCCCTGAATTTTCAGATCACCATGATGCTTGCAACGATCGTATCTGCACTATTGATGTTTGTATTGATTGGCTTTGTACTCATTTTCGTCGTTTTAATTTTTCAATTTATTGTTGTCATCATTGCTTCAATTAAGGCATATGAAGGGGTGTATTACCGATATCCCCTGAGCATCAGATTAATTAAATAAATGGTTTATTAACTAAACATGATCGTTATTAAGGATTATTGAGGAGAAGAGATATGGACGGAGGAACAATATTTACATTTATCTTTCTGGGGCTGATATTTATTGGCTTTTTCAAAGCCGTCAATACAGTTGACCAAGGCTACGAATACACGGTCGAGCGTTTCGGAAGATATACAAAAACATTACGTCCGGGCTTGCATTTCATCGTGCCTTACTTCGATGCAATCGGTGCCAAGATGAATATGATGGAATCCGTCATGGAGGTGCCTTCCCAGGAAGTGATAACCAAAGATAATGCCATGATCAGAGTCGATGGCGTGGTCTTTTTTCAGGTACTGAGTGCGGCTAAGGCGGCCTATGAAGTGAATGACCTGACCCGGGCGATACTGAATCTGACCATGACCAATATTCGTACGGTGATGGGCTCAATGGATCTGGATGAGCTGTTATCAAAAAGAGATACCATCAATGCAAGACTGCTCTCTGTTGTTGATGAAGCCACAGGACCCTGGGGCGTGAAGATTACACGCATTGAAATCAAGGACATTACACCACCACAGGATCTGGTTGAAGCGATGGCCAGACAAATGAAGGCAGAGCGGGATAAGCGTGCAAATATTCTTGAGGCGGAAGGTCTCAAGCAAGCCGAAATTCTCAGAGCAGATGGTGAAAAGCGGGCGGCCATCCTTGAGGCAGAAGGTCGTAAGGAATCAGCCTTCCGCGACGCGGAAGCCAGAGAGCGACTGGCAGAAGCAGAAGCCAAGGCAACCACCGATGTTTCCAATGCGATTTCTACCGGTAATATTCAGGCGATCAACTATTTTGTTGCAAACAAATATATTGAGGCACTGAAAGACATTGCGTCTGCACCGAATCAGAAAGTTATTTTAATGCCTCTGGAAGCCAGCAATGTGATCGGTGCGCTTGCGGGTATTACCGAGATTGCCAAAGAAACATTTGGTCGGGATACCTCGGCCGGATCATCAAATGATGGTGGTTCGAATAAACCACCCACACGGAGAACTTAAGTCACATGGAATGGATCAACAACATTATATACTGGCACTGGCTGATATTATCAGTTGCACTGATCATTCTGGAAATACTCATGCCAGGGGCCTATTTTCTCTGGATGGGCATCTCGGCTGCTATCGTCGGTGGTGCCATGTTTGTCTTCCCACAGATGCCGATATTAGTGCAGGTTTTGATCTTTGCGGTCTTATCAGTAATCACCGTGGTAATGTATAAATCTTATCGGAAGAAAAATCCTCTTGTTACAGATGAGCCCGCGCTGAATCGTCGAGCTGAACAATACGTTGGCCAAAGTTTTACGCTGACAGAGCCCATCGTCAATGGTGAGGGCAAGATAAAAGTTGATGACTCAACCTGGAAAATCACAGGGGCAGATATAGATGCAGGTGAAACAGTGCGTGTGATTGCTGTGGAGGGATCGACCTTAATCGTTGAAGGGACAACAGTAATAGTGAAGTAGGGCAGTAATTCCACGCAAAGCACAATGAAAAAAACTGATACTTTTAGATGACCAACTTTGGTTTTGGATTTCTCTCTAGAGTTTCTTTCGTTCTTATAATATTTCTGCCATCTGCTTTCGCTTTATATAGTGCTTTATCACTGGTATAGATTAAATCCATATAGCTATCATCATGTTTTGGCACAATAGCTGCGATACCAATGCTAATGGTTAAATATTTACTCACTTTTGAACCTGGGTTATCAATTTTGAGTTCGATAATGGCCGAATGGACCTTTTCTGCAAAGGTTGTCGCGCCATCCAGATCTGTCTGAGGTATGAGAATGCAAAATTCTTCACCCCCATAGCGTGCGACAAAGTCACCTGGTCTGTTAAGGTTATTGCTTAGCACCGTTGCAATCTGCTTCAGGCATTCATCGCCTTTAAGATGGCCAAATGTATCGTTATATTGTTTGAAGAAATCTATATCAATCATCAATAATGCCAGTGATGCTCTGATACGCTTGGCACGCAACCATTCCTTCTCAAGGATCTCATCGAAATGTCGGCGATTTGCAATCTTGGTTAAATCATCAATTATATTTTGTTGCTGCAATCGGGTATTGGTTTGCTGCAAAGACTCTAGTAACTCTTCATTTTTAATTTTTAACTCAATCGAGTCTTTTATGACTTCATGGTTCCATAAAAATAATTGTCTTGTTATAGCTATGAATGCTATGGCACAGATCCCAATATTTATGTATGGGGGTTTTGCCATTAACAATATTTGTACAAGCAAGGGAATACAGAGGCTATAAAAAAATGCATAAAATGAATATCTATCTGATGCAAATGATACCAGCCCGGCAGGCACTAAAGTAGCTACAAGGCAGAGGATATAGATTTGGTTTATTAAAGTTAGCTGCGTAAAAAAGAACGTAAGGCCCAGTCCATAGATAAGCCCAAGGGAAGCAGCAGTGAGCACAAAGCGTTTATGTATTGATCGCCAATCGTCGATTTTATCAATAATTTTCTGTGTACTACTGAAATCTATAATACGATAGATATTTAATGCGAACAGGCCAAGGACCCATACAGCGATATATAGATGTAGAACTGAGTCTAGAACTATTAAAACGACAACAATGGCAGAAATTAAATGTAAGCACGGACGATATTTCGAACAGGCATACAATAATTTAACCTGTTCGGCATAGACTGCTTCATTAAGGTGGCCAGATTGTTCGGGTTCGGACATGATTGAATTTAGTCGCCCTGGCTGGCTACAACTTGTATCCATTCCGTGTACGTCAGCAGAATAAACAGTGCCTGAATCCCCCATCCAGGCGCATTTGTACCTGGGTCAAAGACTAGCATGCTATTTTGATTAATCAATAGTAATTAAATAGAATTTAGAATTATTCTTAAAAGATGGCCTGGGTTTGTCCTGGATTCATATTATCTCTAAATATTTAAATTACTATTTGAAAATATTTCTTCAAGATTTAATTTTTTACCTGCGTTTGTTGCATCATATCCAGGATAGGCATTAACCGTGGTTTTAAATTCTGTTGAACTGAGCAGCGACCGTAATAACGATCTCGTATGTGTTGGAATTTTCCTGTCAATGGCCAGAACGTAGGCTTCTTTTATTACCGGGATAAAATGCAGGCCAAACTTACTTGCAGCAGCCTTGATACCAAAGCCGGCATTTGCCGCACCTGATGCGATCATTGCCGCGACCGCGACATGGGTAAATTCTTCATTGCCATAACCATTAATTTCCTTTCCATTGATGTTGGAAGAAGTAAGCAGCTGATCCAGTATCGTTCTTGTGCCTGAATCATGTTGACGGTTAATAAACCTGACAGAGCGTTTGTGTAAGTCGGACAATGTTTTTATTTTTGCGCTATTTTTTGCGTCGGTAATGATCCCTTGTTCACGAGTGGCAACAAGCATCATTTCATATTTTTCAGGATTGAGGTGCTGTCGATAAAGCGGTGCGAGTGTATCGCTGAAATTATTCAGTGAGTCATTCAGGGGATAATGAAACCCCGCAACATCGTAATTTGATTGATTGAGCAAACGTAGACTTTCAAGGCTGCCATGTACTTCGAATTCTGTTTTGACAGATGCATTGTCCTGCAGTAACTCATTTAAATAAGAAATAGCCATGCCATTACTGGCGCTGATCTTGATTTTATTTTGCGCATTCGATTTTATTTCTTCCAGCAAAGACAGACTGATCTCTTCTCCGATGGCTTTATATTCAGACATGAATTTGTCGGCGAGGGACAGGTGGGCGTTAAGCAGTTTTTCTCCCAAGGTGGTGAGGCTGGCACCGTGGTTACGACCTCGTTGCAGCGTGACCAGTGGGCTATTAAATTCGGACTCCCATTTTTTAAGTAATCCCCAGGCGTGTCTGTAAGACAATCGGGTTTCCTCAGCCGCACGTTTTAGAGATCCCTGATCCCTTATAGCCTGCAGCAAGCGCAGCAATGCTTCCTCGATGGCTTGTTGATCCTTGTCGCCATAAAACCAGCCCAGCCTAAAAGAAATATGCATATGAGAACCTATATAAAATTCACCTTATACCTATATGATACAACAATATTATTAATAAATATGAAAAGAACGACATATTATATAAGTGGAAAGAAGATGAAAAAGCAAACAATTATCTTCAATATATTGGCCGCCCTGTATCTATGTATCGTTGTTCCTGTACAAGCGGAAAATCAGGCATTGATGGAGTTATTAAAAGCCCTTCAGGAAAATGGCACCATCGATGAGCAAACCTACGAGCTGGTTAAAAATGTCGCACAATCTGAGACAGAAAGTGAAAAGAAGCTTGTTCAGGAAATTACGCGGGAAGAAGTCAGCCATTCAATAGACAAGGCAGCAGACAAGGCGGTTAAGGAAAATGTTGCACTCGCTAGCAAAGAAATAGCTGAAAAGGAAAAGTCAGAAAATAGTATCAAGATTGGCGGACGTATTCAGGTCGATGCTGCAACATATAATGGTGATATTGCAGGCCATAGTGACGGTACTGAAATTCGTCGAGCTCGATTGTATGCACAAGGTAATCTTGGCAAGGCCTGGGGATATAAATTGCAATATGATTTTGCTGGCGACATTGTCATCGATGGATTACGAGATGCGTATCTGGATTTTACAGGATTTGAGAGTTTTAAAATTCGTATAGGCCATACCAAAGAGTCATTCAGTTTACAGAACATGACCAGTTCAAAGTATGTGTTATTTACAGAAAGGGCACTGCCAATCGTATTTTCAAGAGGCCGTAACCTGGGTTTGCAAGTCAGTCATAATGACAAAAACTGGAGTGCTGCCGTCGGTGTATATGGCAGGGGAGTTAATGGAGCAGAATTAGATAACGACGAAGGTTTCGGTGTATCGAGTCGGATCACCTATGCACCCATCAATGAAAAAAACCGAGTATTACATTTGGGGGCATCTGCAGCATATCGTTCCACCGGGTCAATAGATGTTTTGCGCTTTCGAATACGCCCGGAATCACACCTGACAAATACACGTTTGGTGGATACAGGCTTCTTCGATGCAGATTCTTATAACCGCTTTGTTGGTGAAGCAGCATTTATCTCCGGTCCATTCCATATGCAGGGGGAGTATTATCATACCAGTGTGGATCGTGATATCAGTACCAATGCAGATCTGGATTTCAGTGGCTTTTATGTCGAAGGTGGCTGGTTCCTGACCGGGGAATCCATGAACTATAAACCATCAAAGGGCATCTACAGTCGTGTCACGCCTAAAGGCATCGTTGGTAAAGGAGGGATAGGTGCCTGGCAAGTAGCGCTGCGCTTTAGCAGTCTTGATCTGACTGACGAAGATATCACCGGTGGTGAGGAAGAGAATTTTACCCTTGGTTTAAACTGGTATGCGACACCGAACATTCGATTTGCTGCAAATTATGTCAATGTTCTGGATGTGAAAGGTGGGATCAATGATGGAGATGAGCCTGAATCATTCCAGATAAGATCGCAGGTTGAATTTTAAAACACGATATCAAGACATTTGTTGCTGACTCACATGAAAAAACTATTCTATTTTTTATCTTTTTTAATATGTTTTGCCCCGAGTTTGGGTAATGCCCAGGAAAGGCTACGACTTGCTACGACAACTTGTACAGATAACTCAGGTCTGCTTACCGAACTACATCCACCATTTGAAAAAAAATATAATGTAAAAGTCGATGTAATAGCGGTGGGCACAGGCAAAGCATTACGCCTTGGTGAAAATGGTGATGTTGATGTAGTCATGGTACATGCTCCTGCTGCAGAGATCAGCTTCATTGATAAAGGTTATGGAATTGACCGTTTGCCAGTGATGCATAACGATTTTGTTATTCTGGGTCCGCAAGACGATCCTGCAGGTCTTGGTAGCGCAGCAACATTAAATGAAGCACTGCAAAGATTATATGACTCGGGTAGCTATTTTGTCTCAAGGGGAGATGACTCAGGTACGCATAAAAAAGAAATGTCGCTTTGGCGTGCTGCCGGTAAAGACCCTGTCGGAAACTGGTACATGGCTGCAGGACAGGGTATGGGAGCTGTTATTCAGATAGCAAATAATATGCAAGCCTACACCCTGTCAGACAGGGGGACTTATCTGGCCCATAAAGACAAGATTAGTTTAGTGCCAGTGTTCGAAGGGGATCCGGAATTATTTAATCCCTATCATGTGATTATTGTGAACCCGGCAAGACACCCTTATGTGAAGGCTGAATTAGCTAAAAAATATATCGATTTCATTCGTGGTGATACTGGTCAAAAGATCATCAGAGATTTCAAGAAAAATGATGAGATATTATTTATACCGGATGTAATTCGTGATTAGCATAATCTTGCAGAAATATTAAAGTGATGGGTAAGAAAATTTTATCGGGGTTACTTCTGGCTTTTATCATTGCCTTGCCAGTGACTGCAAATGAAGATCGATTACGCCTCGCTATTACTACCACTACGGAAAATTCTGGCTTGATGTCTCGATTAAACCCGATATTCGAGAAAAAATATGGCGTTAATCTGGATGTCGTCGTCGTTGGATCTGGTCAGGCCTTTCGTCTGGGGAGTAATGGCGATGTAGATGTGTTGCTGGTTCATGCACCTGAAGCAGAAAAAGAATTTATCGATACAGGACATGGTATTCATCGAACAGCGGTGATG
>Ga0114948_10001521_pt1 | contig 10092 bp, 9 predicted proteins | sample CR04metaG_FD_83877 | JGI IMG/M metagenome (GOLD analysis project Ga0114948, IMG submission 83877) | Deep subsurface microbial communities from Mariana Trench to uncover new lineages of life (NeLLi) - CR04 metaG | ecosystem: Environmental > Aquatic > Marine > Ocean trench > Sediment | place...
TCAACCGGTTCCTGAAAGACGCGGCGAAGGATCCCCTCCGCCTGGTTCCCGACATGGACCGGTTCACCGGAATGGATGAAATTCATTACAGCGTGTTCCGCGCTTCCCATGCCTGGATGTATATGGCCGAGAGGATGCTGGGACCATTCGGAATCTCAGTGCCCCGGGCTATCACCTTCCCGAAAATGTTAAGATCGTACGGACAGGGTTTGCGGAAACTGGTGTGGACGGACTTCACGGGCCTTAAAAAAAACCAACCGAATTATTATTGACGACAAACGACGCGATGGATCTTCTTCGTTGGGTTTACAAGCTGGCCGGCCTGGCACTCATTCAACTGGGGGCGGGGTTGATGGGACTGGTGGCGGTCATTTTCCTGCTGTCTTTTCGGAAAGCCCGCTATTTCATGATCGCCCGCATCTTGAATCTGTGGGGCCGGCTGTGCTGTGCGGTGCTGAACATCCACATTCACCGGGAGGGCCCGGCGGAGACAGCCCCCCGGGGTGCGCTGATCGTTTCCAACCATATCGGCTCGGCGGATATATTCATCATCGCGGCGTGTTTCAATACGTTCTTTGTATCCAAAAGCGATGTTCGGTCCTGGCCGGTGATCGGACCGCTGACTCAACTGAGCTCCACGATTTTCATCGACCGCACCCAACGCACGCAAGTCTCCGCCATGGTGCGAGATCTCACCGGCCGTCTGCGGTCCGGGTTTCCCGTCGCCCTGTTTCCGGAAGGCGGCGCCACTCTGGGACACCGGGTGGAGCCTTTTAAATCCTCCGCGTTCGAATCGGTGGTGCAGGCGGGCGGCGCCGTGGTGCCGGTCATGATCCGTTTTGAGGATGGCAGGAACCCTTCAGTGGCCTGCTGGCCGGAGGGAATGACTTTCCGGGAGCATATGACGAATATCATGAGGCATCCCCGGCTGGATGTGCGCGTGTGCGTTTTGCCCGCCGTGGAGGGAGAGCCCGACCGCCGCGCCTTCGCGGAAAAAAGCTGGAAACTCATCAGCGATAAATTCGAGGAAACCCGCAATGCCGCGGTGGAATAAGTGTTGAATTCCACGGCGGCCTGCGGTTCAATTCCGAGCCTCTTTTTTCCTGAGAATTTGAATTCCAAACCCCCTTCCGGAAAACGGCACCGCTCCGAATTGCTTTTCAAGTTCATAGTTCTGCTGAATCCATTGAAAAGAATCTTGAGCGTAGTCCTGTCCGAAATACCGGGCTCCCAAAAAGGACATATCTCTGTCCACCAATAAAATATGGAAAGGGTCGGCTTTTTTCAGATAACCCAGAAAAGCCTCCTCACCTATTAATGAAGAATGGATGGGGTCAAAAGTGATCAGTTTGACGGGATTTTTGTGGCGCATCAGATAATTGAGCATGATCGCATCGGGCAGCACAGGAATTTCTTCGTTCGGCCCGATTTCACCTTTGAGATAATCCAAAGCCTGGCTGACAACTGGCGCGCGGGTTTTGATGGAAGGATCGTAATCCACAATCCGGTCATATCCCGATCCCACTGAGTAGGTTTTGAATTGATACACATTGTATTGAATCCAGACATGAAAGCTGATGTAGACCAATATCAGGAGGGTGACCGGCGGCCGGTAATAAACCGGGTCTCCCATCAGAGACCGGAAATTTTTCGGAATGTCATGCATCAGCAGTTTGATCCCTAATAAAGCGGCCGGGAGTGCCAGGGCGAACCCAAAGTGAAACACCTGGACTTTGAAAATAATTTTAAAAAGGAGAACAAAGGCAAAAATGGTAAAGGTCAAAAGAAAGATATGATGCCCCACTTCCTTTGCGTTTCCCAGTTTCAATAAACGGACCAGTTGCCAACATCCTAGAAGGAGCATGATCCAGGGTAAGGGCCGAAGCAATTCCAACCAGGGAATTTCCCCAAGGAAAGCCCAGGTCAAACCCAGGATAATGGCTGATATAAAGGCTGATCCCAAAAGAGGTTTGGCCGAGAGCCGGGCCGGCAACCGGGAGAACAAAACCAGCGCGGATAAGACTATTACGAAAATCAGTAAATAGATCAGTGAAATTTCTATGTTGGAACCGATATGGTCGCTTCCCATAAGCCACTGGTGAGAAGGGGAGTCACCCAATGAAAATTTGACAATCAGGATCCAGGGATACAAGATGGCCTCAACCGCCCTGGGGAGTGGCATATAAAGGTAAAAATATAAAAAGAACAATAAGGGGGCCGATAAAAATGCTCCTGAAAAAACCAGCCAGTCTTTTCCTGTTTGGGAAAAGCGGGCTCGCGCAGTCCATTGAAAGGCGGCCAGTCCAATGACTATAGCCACAAAGAGGGCCAAAAATACTTCAGGCTTGGTCAAATACACTAGGCCCGCCAGGCCGCCCACCGCCGCCAATCTTCCCACCGTAGGCTTTTCGGTAAATTTAAGAAACTGGTAGAGAGCGACAAAACTCAGGGCCACGCCGTGGGTGAGTTCATAAGAATAGGGGCATACGAAATTAAACAGGCCGCCCCTGTATTGACCAAACGCAAACACCAGAATAAAAGCCAGGCCGCAGAGGGTCGCGGTCCAGGTATCCGCAATCCCTTTGAACAAAATGTAGATTTGTAAAGAAAGACCGCCGGTGATCAGCATATTGAAGATCGCGAGTTTCAGGATTCCAGGCCCGAAAAGGGTGAGAACCCAGGAATGCAGATATGCAGAAGCCGGCCCGAAAAAATAAGAGATGTCTTTAAATAAGACCTCCCCCTCGGACAGTCTCCAGGGAATATAAATCTGCGTCCCATAATCGACCAACAGATCCGGCCATTTGTGCCAGCTGATATTACACATGATGACGCCAGCCAACAAAATAATCCAGGGACCGGCCGATGATTTCTCAAAGGCGGCTCTCATTCGGAGAACATGGGGGTGTTGGGGGTTTTCAGTCATTATTCAGGAGGGGTGGGCTTTTTTTTAATAATTGAATACCAAACCCCTGGCCGGAAAAAGGTTCGGCTCCGAATTGCTTTTCAATTTCATAGTTCTGCTGAATCCATTGAAAAGAATCTTGAGCGTAGTCCTGTCCGAAATACCGGGCTCCCAAAATAGAAGAATCCACATCCACCAGCAGGATATATGGGCTGGACGTCTTTTGGAGGGACTGAAGATAGCCCTGTTCTCCTATCAGGGCCACGGTAAAAGGGTTGAAATTTAGATAGGGAAGTGGATGGGGATGGCGTGACAAATAATTGATCATGCTGCCATAGGGAACCGTCGCAATGGGAATTCCCGGTTTCAGTTTGCGATCCAGGTAATCCAAAGTTTGATTCACAATGACCCCTCTTTTATCCAAATCCGGATCGTAGTCCAGAAGAAGGTTACGTCCCTGGGAGACCGGAAGGGTTTTGAATTGATAAACCTGATGTTCAATTTGAAGATGGCCGCCCACAAAAAAAAGAACCAACACAAGCGCCGCTTGCTGGTAAAAACCCGGTGGAATTTTGAGGGTTTTTAAATATTCTGGAATAACAAACAAAAGCATATGAATCATCAGGAGAGTAGCGGGTAAGGCAAGCGCAAAGCCGTAATGAAAGATATGCGCATTCAAAAATATTTTCAACAAAAGGAGCGTACAAAATACAGAAAAAACCATCAGGAATAAATCGTTGTTTGAGCGTCGGCTTTCATTCGTTGCCCGAAACAAGCGATAGGCGTAATACCCGGTGCTCAAAAGGCACAGCAGAGGAAGAGGCCGGCCCAGATAGAGCCATGGGATTTCCTTGAATCCAACGAACATCGCCGCTGCCAGGGCAATCAGAAAAAACAGGGGAAGCGGTTTGAGGTGCCGCAAGGGACCCGACAACAGCAGACCGATTCCTATGACAAAACCCAGGACTGAAACCAGCACAAAGAAATACTGTAAAAGTTTAAGAAGATTGAACAGGGGCTGGTCAAATCCCAAAATCCACTGACTGAGATGAAGGGATTTTAATGCAGCGACATCATCCAGGAATAAGAATGGATTCGGTACAATTTGAAGTGTCTCTTTTAACGGCATCTGTGTTAAAAAATAGGCATAGAAAAAAAAGACGGGTATCAAAAATCCTGCCAACATAAAAAGCGCTTCCCGAACAGCTTCCAGTCTTTTGGGCCGGCGTTGATACCATGAACTCAACAATCCTGAGAAGAGAGAAAACGCCAAAGCATAAAAAACTTCCATCTTGGTCAAATAAACGAATCCCGCAACACCGCCGGTCAAGACCAGGTATTTTGGAAATGGATTATTTAAAAATCCAAGAAACAGAAAAAGGGCTAAAAAGCTCAGAGCCACTCCATGGGGAAGGGAGTAAACATAAGCGCAAATGAAATTAAAATTCCCTCCCCCCTGGTACTGGCCGAAAGCGAAAAGTGTTATGAAGACGAAGGAGCAGAAAAATGCGGTCAATGGATTGGACAGCTTTTTAAACAGAAAATAGATGAGGCCCGTGAGCCCGGCAACGATCAGTAGATTGAAACCTATGAGAACGTCAATCCCTGGTCCAAACATTTTAAATAAAAGAGCGTGAATATAAGACGATAGCGGCCCGTACGTGTAAAAAATATCCTTATAAAGGACCAGGCCTTCCGATAGGCGCCAGGGGATGTATACCTGGTCCCCGTAATCGATCAGCAGGTCCGGCCATTTGAGCCAGCTGATCGATGCCATGAAAAGCCCGGCGCTGGCCAGAAGCACCAAGATCAGGAGATTGGTCCATCGATCACTGAACCGCGGGTGGGGATCCGGAGCCGGTGTGTCAGGCATTACCGGGGGTCCTTTCGAAAGGTATTCCGCTTCAGAATTTGAATTCCAAATCCCTGCCCGGTGAAGGGGGTGGGGCCGATTTGAGCCTCGACGGAATAGTGAGTTTGAATCCAGCCATGGATTTTTTGCGCGAAGTCCTTGCCAAAGTGATTGTAGCCGAAATAGGGGAACTCTCTATCCAGGTAAACGATGTAAGGAGGCGAGGACCGCTTCAGGTGTTCCAGAACCGCATCGTCGCCCACCAGGACCCATGCACTCGGATTGTAGGTGATATCTGCGATCGGGCTTCGGCGCCGCGCCAGATAGTTCAGCATGATCCCGTCGGGAAAAGTAGCGAACTCCTGTTCCGGAGCCAGGTTTTGACCAATATAATTCAAAGCCAGGTTCATCGCTTTACCCCGGGGGGTGAAGGCCGGGTGGTAATCAATCACTACATCCCTGCCGGAACCCACCGGAAAATTTTTCATTTCATACGTCCGGTAGGTGATCCAGGCATGGGTCCCTACAACAATCAGAATCAGAGTCCACATGGCGGACCGGTAAAAACCTGCATCGCCCAGAGCCTGCTTGACCCGTGAGGGCAATTCATAGGCCAGGAAAACCACCATGACCAAAGTGGCAGGCAGAGCCAAGGCAAACCCATAGTGATAGATATGTGCGTTCAAAAGGATTTTCAAAAGAAGAATCAATGAGAACAGGACCAGGACCCACTGTGTGATGATCCGGGGTTCAAGCCCGGAGCGGTTTTTGAATATCCGAATCGAAAGAAAAACCGCAAACAAAAGCATAAAGAACGGTAACGGCCGACCCAAGGAAATCCAGGGCACATTGGGAACGGATAAAATTGCCAAAGCGATCAGACCGCAAATCAAAGCGCCGGATCCCAGAAGGTATTTTCGGATGTTCCGGTCCCAAGCCCGGTTGACGATGAAAATCAGAATCAGGATGGCCGCAAGAACCAGGGCATATAAAAGCATGGTCCACAGGTTGCCCCACGGGTCATTAAAACCCATGATCCACTGGTTCAGCGGTAACGCCCGCAAATCCGAATTCAGCAGATAAAGCCATGAATTGAAAATTGTTTGAGCCGCTTCCCCAAAAGGCATATGAAAACTGAAATAAACGATGAATGCCAGGCCCGGTAAAACCAGGCCTCCCACAAATAAGGCCAAAGACTTGCCGTGGGCGGCTTTTTTATTCTGATACCTTATCAAACCCAATCCCGCGAACAGAGCGACGGCCAATGCCAGAAACACTTCGGGTTTGGTCAGGAACACCAGTCCCGTCAACAAGCCCAAGAGACCCAGGCTTTTCGCGCCGGGGCGGTCCAGGTATTTTTTGAATTGCAAAAGGGCCAGGAGGCTGAGCAAAATACCGTGCGACAGTTCATAGGCATAAGCACACACAAAATTATAGTTGCCGCCCAGTTGGTATTGGCCAAAGGCGAAGACCAGCAGGAAAGTCAGGCAGGCCAGATAGGTGGTGGGGCCATCCGATAAATCCCGGAGCAACCGGTAAAGAATAATGGTCAGGACTGCGATCAAACCCAGATTGAACCAGGCCAGCACCAGAATGCCGGGACCGAATATTTTAAACAGGAAGGCGTGAACATAGGCGGACAGCGGGCCGTAAAGGTAAAAGATATCCCGGTATAAAACCTGGCCCTCGGACAATTGCCAGGCAATGTACACCTGTTGCCCGAAATCGACGATCAAATCCTGCCATTTCTGCCAGCTGATGGCCGTCATCACCATACCCGTCACTATCAGAACGATGGGACCCCAGCGGGCGGTGAAAAATTTAGGGAGGGTGGGGGATGCTGAACTCGCATCGAGTGAGAAATGAACGTCGTTGGGCATTTGGCTTGAAGAGGGTAAAAGAGGATGTTTGCAAACAATTTTTGCGCAAAAAAGCGCTTTAGGTTTATAATATCCCCCTTTTAAAAGATTAAGGGGTTGCCGGCCCAAATGCAATTGAAAGCTGGCTTGGGAAGCCCGCAACCGGGTTCGCCCGAAGCCTCCGCAAACCCATACAAGGACAGGGGTAGCCAGGGACCATGATTCATTCCTTCAAAGACACCGTACCTCAAATTCATTCCTCCGCCTGGGTCACCGAGAGCGCCCAGATCATCGGCGATGTCGTCATCGGCGAGGAAAGCAGTGTCTGGTTCAACGCGGTGATCCGCGGAGACGTCAATTACATCCGCATCGGCAAGCGGACGAACATCCAGGACGGATGCGTCTTGCACGTCGCCCGCCGCACCCACCCGCTGGTGATCGGCGACGAGGTCACCATCGGCCATAACGTGACGTTGCACGCCTGCACCATCGGCAACCGTTGCCTGATCGGCATGGGCGCCGTGTTGATGGACGGCGCGGAGGTGGGAGAAAACTCCATCGTCGCCGCCGGTTCCGTGGTGACGCCGGGAACCAAAATTCCGCCGGGCAGTCTGGTGCTGGGCTCGCCCGCGCGGGTCAAACGGCCCCTCACTGAAATGGAATCCCGCAATATCCGCGAATCCGCCGCGCATTATGTGGGCGATATCGAAACCTATCTGGATTGATTCCCTCGCGCCATGAACGAACGTCTGGCTGTCATCGGAGGAAGCGGAGCCTACCATTTATTGACGCAAGACCGCCTGGGTGAAGAAACCGAATGCCGAACCCTGGACACCCCGTTCGGAGCCGGCGCTCCCATCCACCGGTTCCAGGCCGGGAACATCGGCTATCTGTTTATGTCCCGCCACGGCGAAACCGACTATTCGGTCACCGCTCCCTTCGTCAATTATCGCGCCAACATTTACGCGCTCAAGGAGTGCGGCGTCGAGCGGATCATTTCCTGGTCGGGCCCCGGCATCATCAACACCGCTTTCAAGCCGGGCGACTTTGTGGTCCCGCACGACATCATCGACGAAACCCGTAACCGCGAATCGACCTTCTTCAAGAACAGCGGCGTCGGATTCATCCGCCAAAGCCACCCCTTCTGTCCCGAAGTGAGGGAAGTGTTGCACGATGCGGTGCACCGGTCCGGCACTCCGCATCATGAAGAAGGGGTGTACGTGTGCACCGAAGGACCGCGCCTGGAGTCGCCTGCGGAAATTCGCAAGTTCCGCATCATCGGGGCGGATATGGTGGGCATGACCCTCGCGCCGGAAGCTTTTCTCGCCCGCGAGCTGGAAATCTGCTACGCGCCGGTATGCTACCTGACCAATTTTGCCGAGGGGGTGACCGCCCGCGAATTCAAAAGCGGAGAATTGTTCGAAGGCATGCAAAACGATCAGGAAAAATCCGCCGTGGAACAAACCGTTCAGCGGTTTCCCGCCATTCTCGCCGTCGCGCTGACGGCGCTCCACGACCGTGACCGCGCCTGTCCTTGCCGGAAAGCCATGCAGCGTTACCGGGACAAGGGCATGCTGGGCGAGGATTGGCACACCTGGATCGGCCCCGCCTGACGTTTTACCGCTGCCGTCGAAGCGCTGTTGCCCCGTGTCGAAACCCATGGCGGCAAAAACTCGAAGATAGAAAAATCCGGCGCCACCACCCGCGAGGAACTGTACAACAATATCGAAAAAAACGCGCCGTTGAACGGCACTTATCTGATTCTCGTAGTGCTGTCGACCATCGTGGTTGCCATCGGCCTGCTGGAAGATAACGTGGCGGTGGTGATGCCCCCCTTTTGGGACCGAACATCGCGCTCGCCCTGGCGACGGCTTTGGGGGATACGGAACTGATCTGGAAATCGCTCAAGACCGGCGCAGCCGGTTTTGTGGTGGCGCTGGGACTTTCGATCGCGATCGGAAAATTATGGCATCTCAATTTCGACAGCCGGGAATTGCTGGCCCGGATGGATGTCGGGCTGGACTCGGTGGCGTTGGCCTCCGGCGCGGCGGCGGTGCTGTCTTTGTCCACCGGCCTGCCCAGCGTCTTGGTCGGGGTGATGGTGGTGGTCGCCCTGCTGCCCTCCCCCACAGCCACTATGGGGCGATGCTGGGTGCTGGAAAATACCAACTGGCGGTTGTGGGTCTGTTGCTGGCGGTGAACGTGGTGTCCGTCAACCGGTCCGCCAAGGTGACCTTTCTCGTCCGGGGCATCAAGCCGCGCACCTGGCTGGAGAAACAAAAAGCCCGGCAGTCAATGACCGTTTATATCGTGTTCTGGGTGGTCGCTCTGGCGATCCTGAGGGTGGCGATTTATCTGTGCCATCAAACCCTTTGCTGATATCGGGACGGTTGTCCGCTCAGCGCGCACACCGAAAACCGGTGAACGCCATCCGGTCATCGGGATCGGCGTCCGTCCGGTCGGCGGGCCGGATGCCGACGGAAAAATTGATCCATGAACCTCCCCGGATCACCTTTTTGGAACCATCGCCCGGTCCCGGAGGATTGTGATCCGGACGGACAGCATAATAATCCTCGTCATACCAGTCGGCCACCCATTCGTAGACGTTTCCCGTCATGTCGTAAACTCCGTACCCGTTGGGCGGAAAGGAGCCCACCGGACCGCTTCGGGAAAAACCGTCCTTGAATTCTGTTTCGCGCCAGCGCTTCGAACAGTGCAGGTCGCAATGATTGGCCTGGCCCGATGCGAAACGGTCACCCCAGGGATAGACCGTCTTCGCGCCCCCGCGCGCGGCCTTTCCCCATTCCGCTTCCGTCGGCAGACGCTTGCCCACTTTCCGGCAAAAGGTCTTCGCCTCGTGCCAGGTGACGCGGTCCACCGGAAGCCGGGCGCCTTTGTTCCGGGAGGGGTTGATTTTCATGACGGCTTCAAACTGTTGCTGGGTGACTTCGTACCGGTCGATTTCAAAAGTGTCGATGACGATCATTCGACTCGGCGCTTCATCTTCGAACCAGCTCATGCGGCAGGTGTTGGGATGTTTCCGCTCGCACATCCGATAGGCGCGATCCGGGTCGAATCCGGCCCGGTAGGGCTCGCCGGGAATGACCGCCATTTTGGAGTCCCATCCCGGCAATTCCGGAGATTCCACGGCAAAGGTATTTTCACCCCAAAAATGGAGGATGACAGCCACAATCACCAAAGTTAAAAAGATAAGACGGTTTTTAACAGGATTCATATTGGGTATAGCGGTGAGGTTACTCTAAACTTTTATTTTTCAATAGTTTCCGAATATGGCATAAATATATTTTAATATTGCTTTGCCCAAAAAATTAGTCTGCTATCCTGTAGATCAAGTCATTTGAACCTTAAAAATGGTACCTTTTACCTAAATTTAGGTATTAACGATCCCTGTTTTGCTGTTCGAAGGCTTATCGGATTCACACGGACTTTATCATTAATAAACCTCAAAGAGAACA
>Ga0114948_10001524_pt1 | contig 10081 bp, 9 predicted proteins | sample CR04metaG_FD_83877 | JGI IMG/M metagenome (GOLD analysis project Ga0114948, IMG submission 83877) | Deep subsurface microbial communities from Mariana Trench to uncover new lineages of life (NeLLi) - CR04 metaG | ecosystem: Environmental > Aquatic > Marine > Ocean trench > Sediment | place...
ACCTGCTGCCACCGCAGGTGCGGCGGGGTCTTTTCGCCGTTGGCCGCCTCGATTTCGAGACCGAGGGACTGCTGCTCTTGACCGATGATGGCGATCTGGCGCAACTCGTAAGCCACCCCCGCTACGGCTGTACGAAGTCCTACGAGGTCAAGGTGAGAGGCAGACCCTCCGAAGATACGATCCGGAGGCTTGGATCCGGGATCACTCTCCTTCGCAAGCGTACCCGGCCGGCCCGCATTACGCCTCTCAAAGGCAACCGGGGGCGTCGGACACTGGAATCCAACACCTGGTGGAAGATCGACCTCAAAGAGGGCAAAACGCGGCAAATACGCGAGATGTTCTTCCGAGTGGGGCACCCGGTGATGCGCTTGCGGCGTGTAGCAATCGGGCGGATCGGGGATCGCGATCTTCCTCGGGGGACATTTCGCGACTTATCCGAGGCGGAGGTGCGCAAACTTGCCGAAGCGGGATCCGGTCGAGGCCCAGATTCACCCTCGAGAGGGGACGGACGCCGAGTGCCGAGGGGGGGGGCGAGAACCCCCAAGAAACCCGGCAAGGACGGGACTGGAGCGGGGCCATGATCATCGCTATCGATGGACCCTCCGGTGCCGGCAAGTCGACCGTTGCCCGGGCCGTAGCGCGCGAATTGGATTTGCCCTACCTCGAGACCGGAGCGATGTACCGGGCGCTGGGTCTGGAGGTTGTCGAGCGGGGGATCGATCCGGAGGACCGCGCCTCGGTGGAGGAGTTGGCGGGGGTGCTCGCCCTCGATCTCGATCGGCGTCCCGACGGCTCGTTCGCGATTCTGGTGAGTGGAAAACCGGTAGGAGCCCGGATCTATGGTCTGCGAGTTACCGAAGCAACCTCGAAGATCTCGACCTATCCCGGTGTCCGCGAGCACATGCGAGAGCTTCAGCGCGTTTGTGCCACGGATTGTGGCGGAGTTTTGGAAGGCCGTGACATCGGCACGCGAGTCGTACCCGAGACGCCCTTCAAGTTTTTTCTTACTGCCGAGTCCGGAGTCCGCGCCGAGCGCCGCTGGCGCCAGCTGCGAGAGGCGGGCGGCGCGGCGCCCCGGCTCGCCGATATCGAGCGCGAAGTTCGAGAGCGTGACGAGCGCGACAGCTCGAGGGAAGATTCGCCTTTGCGCTGGGACGAAACCTACCGGGTCATCGACACCGGTGAGCTTTCGGTCGATGAAGTCATTGCCGAGATCATTGCCGACGTCAGGTCGCGGCCGAACGCTGGAGAATAATCCGGGTGGCTGGCAGCCGCTTCTGTAAGCTCGATTTCGCTTCCCGGGTCGCAGAACCGCCTGGGCGTGGCAAGATGAGTGGCCGTGGAGACTCTGAGTCCAAGATCGGTGCGTCGGCTGGCGCTATGCCGTGCGGGCCTGCTCAAACCGGAATGGACCGGATTGCCAAGTCGGGCGAGGCGAGCCGGCCGGACCAAGGGGCGCGACAAGCAGGCACGTGAGGCGGCGTACTCGGTGGTTCGGCGCTTCGGCTACCTTCAGCTCGACGCCGTCTCCATAGCCGGTGCTCGAAGCCACACCATTGTTTTGCTTTCGCGACTCGAGGGCATGGATCCGGTTCTGGGGGAGCAATTGCTGCAACCCGGCGAGCCGGTGTTCGAGTACTGGGGGCACGAGGCGAGCTGGATTCCGATGGAGCTCTATCCCGCCTTCGAGTTTCGTCGTCGGGAGTTTCTGGGACTCCATCCCTGGTGGGGCAACGTCGTGGCTCGCAATGGCAAGGTGGCTCGTCGTTTGCGCCGGCGATTACAGGAAGAGGGCCCGCTGCGCTCGATCGACATGGAGGGCAAAGGCAGCAGTGGCTGGTGGGACCTCAAGGTAGCCAAGAAGGTGGCCTTGGCGCTCTGGTCGAGCGGCGAACTGGCGATTCGCGAGCGCAAGAACTTCCAGAAGACCTACGACCTGACGGAGCGGGTGATTCCGGAGTCGGTCCGGTCGCGCCCACTCGCCAAGCGCGAGGCTCTCGAGGTCCTGCTGCTCAAGGCGCTCGATGGACACGGCTGGGCTCCGACCGGAACTCTGGTTCAGACTTGGCGGCTGGTGAATCGGAAGAAGGAGATCGCTGCGACCCTCGATCGGTTGGTGGAGCGAGGCTCGATCGTGTCCTGCGCGCTCGAGGTTTCCGGCGGGCGGCCGGTGCCGGGATGGATCCGTCCGTGCGACCTCGAACTGGCGGCGCGCCTCGAACGGGTCAGACCGCGAAAGGACCGTGGCGTCCTGCTGTCTCCGTTCGATCCACTGCTCTGGGATCGCCAACGAGTCAAGCGCCTGTTCGACTTCGAACAGCTGCTCGAGGTCTTCAAGCCGGTTTCGAAACGCGTCTACGGCTACTACTGTTTACCGGTGCTGGCGGGCGAGCGCTTGGTGGCGCGCTTTGATTTGAAGGCGGATCGCAAAAGCGGAGCACTACGGGTGCTTTCGTGCCGCTTCGAGGGCACCGGGAGCCGGCGCCCAGCATCGACCGCAGACGGTGAGGCGGCCCGTAGCGCTCTCGAGCGCTATGCCAGGGCGCTCGGATTGCGGCCGCGAGGTTGGCATTTGCGGTCGCCGAACTGAGCACCCAAAGAGGTAGGTTGATCTCCGTTGAGCACGATCGCCATGACTCGAGCCGAGAGCCTCAAACGCGCTGCCGAGCGCGTCGGGTTCGATCGTGCGGGTATCGCTGCACTTGCCCCTGCCGAGACCGGAGCCGCCTTTGTCCGATGGCTGGAGAACGGCGACCAGGCTAGCATGGCCTACCTCGAGCGCCGGGTCGAGACCCGGCTCGATCCGAGGGAGCTGCTGCCCGGTGCTCGGAGTGCCGTGTGTGTCGCATTACGCTACTGGCCTTTGGCACGGGAGGTGACGGCAAGCGGCTCCGAGGAGGATAGCGCCGAGTTCAGCGAGGGAAACGATCTCTGGCCGAGAGTCGCACGCTATGCTCGCGGGTTGGATTATCACGACGTCATGCTCGAGCGCTTGAAGCTGCTCGAGGCCGAGATTGCCGTGATCGTTCCTGGTGTAAGAACCCGGCGCTATGTCGATACCGGGCCTATCCTGGAAAGGGACCTCGCGGCCAAAGCCGGCCTGGGCGCGTTCGGCAAGAACTGCAATCTGCTGGATCCCGAGATGGGGTCTTACTTCCTTTTGGGAGAGGTCCTCACCACCGCAGATCTGGAGCCCGACGCGCCGATTTCCGATCTCTGTGGTACCTGTAGCCAATGTCTCGATGCCTGCCCCACCGGCGCTCTCACCGGCCCTTACCGACTGGATAGCCGCCTGTGCATAAGTTATTGGACGATCGAACATCGAGGGTCTATTCCAGAGAGCATGCGAAAGGAGATCGGTGACTGGGTGTTCGGTTGCGACGTTTGCCAGGAGGTTTGTCCGGCTAACGTCGCTCTGGCGCCGGCGCGGCATCCGGAACTCGAACTGCCTGTCCTACGGCGCGAGCTTTCGCTGGTTGATTTGCTCGGGCTCGAGCGGGAGGACTACGTCGAGAAATTTCGCGGCAGCCCGATGAAGCGCGCCAAGCTGGAAGGTCTCAAGAGAAACGCGGCGGTAGCTATGGGAAATCGGAGACATCGCCGGTATCAAGAACCCCTGATCGAAGCGCTGGGGGATTCGGACGGCGTCGTGCGCGGGCAGGCCGCCTGGTCGCTGGCTCGGCTCGAACTCCTCGATGATGGCGCCGGCCAAGAGCGACGGCGCTCGCTCGAGGCGGCGCTCGGAGTCGAATCCGACGTCGATGTCCGCACCGAAATTCGGGCGGCACTAGCACTTACCGCCGATGGCCAGTAGCCAGGTTCGGGAAGACTCGCATGACCAGGCTCCACTTGGGTGTGCAACGAATTCTTGACACTCGTTCGGAGGGGTGTCTATACTCCCAAATTCCGAGTTTCCAAGCGCTTAGGCGTAACTCGGTCCCGCCGAAACGGTGGGCGACGGGCCAGCGGCCCGATCAAATCGCACTAGGAGGTAACTGTTAGATGAACCCGACGGAAGAGCGGCAGGAAGCGTCCACGGAGGCGGACGTCCCCGCCGTTGCCGACACTCGAGATGAGATGAACTACGACGAGATGGTCGCGCTCTATGACGCGAGCATGCGTCACCTGAGTGAAGGCGAAATTGTCACCGGCAAGGTGATCGACATAACCAACAATCACGTCATTATCGACGTGGGCTACAAGTCCGAAGGACTTGTGCCGATTTCAGAGTTTTCGAAACAAGACGGCAAGCTAGAGGTGACGATCGGAGACGACGTCGACGTGCTCCTCGAAAAGGCGGAGGACGTAGAAGGCCTCGTGCTGCTTTCGAAGAAGAAGGCGGAGCGGATGAAGGTCTGGGCCAACGTCGAACGCAGCCACGATGCCGGCGAGATCATTCAAGGCCGCGTGCTCGAGAGGATCAAGGGAGGTCTGACCGTAGATATCGGAATTCGGGCGTTCTTGCCGGGCTCACTGGTCGATATCAAGCCGATCAAAAACTTGGACTCGCTTTGCGGCGAAGAACTCGAGTTCAAGGTCATCAGCATCGACCGGCGCCGGAACAACGTTGTGTTATCGCGCAAAGCGGTCCTGGAGAAGGAGTTTGCCAAGCGGAAAGCGGAGACGCTCGATCGGCTCGCCGAAGGCGCCCGGATTCAGGGTGTGGTCAAGAACATAACGGACTACGGCGTCTTCGTTGATCTCGGCGGCATCGACGGCCTGCTCCACATCACGGATATTTCGTGGGGAAGGGTCAATCACCCTTCAGAGTACTTCGCTGTCGGGGACGAAGCGGAAGTCGTCGTGCTCAAGTTCGACCCGGCGTCGGAAAGGGTTTCGCTGGGCTACAAGCAGCGTTTCGAAGACCCGTGGAGCGTGGTCGAGAAGAAGTACCCGCTGGGCTCGCGAGTCCGCGGCAAGGTTGTCAGTCTGGTAGACTACGGCGCGTTCGTAGAACTGGAAGACGGAGTGGAGGGCTTGATTCACGTCAGCGAGATGTCGTGGACCAAGAAAGTCGTGAACCCGGGCAAGACTCTTTCGGAGGGAGACGAGATCGAGGCGATCGTCTCGGAGTTGGACCTCAACCAACGTCGGATCAGTCTCTCGTTACGCCAGGCCGAGCGAAATCCTTGGGAAGAGCTTTCGGTATCTCATCCGGTCGGCCACGTCATCGATGGTGAGGTCAGGAATCTCACCGAGTTCGGAGCCTTCGTGCAGATCACCGACGAGATCGACGGCTTGATCCACGTTTCGGACATGAGCTGGACCAAGCGCGTCAAGCACCCTGCCGAAGTGCTCAACAAGGGCGACAAGATCAAGGCCCGCATCACCGGGATCGATGTCGAAAACCAGAGGGTGTCACTTTCGATCAAGGAGTTCATGCCCAACGAGTGGGACGACTTCGCATCGGCTCACGATGTCGGCGACAAGGTCACAGGACGGATCGTGAACGTCACCGATTTCGGCCTGTTTGTGGAGATCCACAAGGGGCTCGAGGGCTTGGCACATGTGAGTGAGATCGACCTGGATGGCGATTCGCTGGTCGAACTCTACAACGCCGGCGACTGGGTGTCCGCTCGGATCCTGCGAATCGAGGAGGAAGACAAGAAGATCGGTCTGACCATGCGGGGTGTCGATCAGCCGACCGAAGACGAGATCGCCGAACTGGAGTCGCAATCCGCAGGTGACCGCGAGGCGGTCGAGACGGTGTCTGAATCCCCCGAGGAGGAAGCGGTGGCGTCCGAGGAGGGAAGCGCAACGTCGGCGGCAGAGGTGTCGTCTGAGGGTTCGGCCGAGGCCGAATCGGGGCCGCCACCGGAAGTCGAAGCCGAGCCGGAAGCCGACGAGACACCGGTGGAAGTCGCCGAAGTCGAAGCCCCAAAGGAGGAGCCAGAAGCCGAGGAGCTCGAGGCCGAGAAGTCCGGAGCCGAGGGGCCCGCAGCTGAAGAGCCGACAGCTGAAGAGCCGACAGATAAAGAAATTGCAGCTGAAGAGCCCGGAGCTACCGGCGAGGCGGAAGAGCCCAACAAGAAAGACGTGGCCTAGCGCGAGCGTACCCTTTGCTCGAGTAGTAATGAAATCAGAATAAGAGGGGAGCCTGTTGGTATGACGAAAGGAATGACGAAAGCAGAATTGGTCGAAGAGGTGGCGAAGACCACACAGTTGACCAAGAAGCACGCCGAACTGATCGTAAACACCGTGTTCGAGAGCATCGTCACCTCCCTCAAGGAAGGCGACAAGATCGAACTTCGAGGGTTTGGGAGCTTTCGGATTCGTCATCGAGGCCCTCGAATCGGCAGGAACCCGAAGACCGGCGATCGTGTGGAGGTCCCACCCAAGCGGATTCCGTATTTCAAACCCGGCAAAGAGCTCAAAGAACTGCTCAATTCGAACAGCTAGCACGACCTCGAACACGCTTTCGTGACACAACTATCTGAGGAGATCGGCGCCCGCGCCCACGCGGGTGGCTTGGTGCGAGCGGCGCTGTTCGCGTGGGCCGTTCCTGGCGCCGGGCACGTCTATTTGGGCAAGAAAAGGCGTGGCGCGGTTTTCGCCACGCTGGTTCTGGCGGCTCTCTGGATCGGGTGGAGTCTCGACGGGAATCTCTATGCGGTGGTGACGAATCGGCCCTTGACGCTCCTGGCCACCCTGGCTTCGATGGGGGTCGGCCTGCCGTATTTCGGACTCCGCTATCTGCTTGGCTACGCCGGCGAAATAACTGCGCCCGGTTACGAGTATGGGAGCGCCTTCATCTTGACCGCGGGGTTGATGAACCTTCTTTTGGTGCTCGATTGCTGTGATCTCGCATCGGGTCACAAGGAATAGCTCGAAGGACCAAGTCTCTCAAAGATGCCGGTAGATCACGTCCTGCTAATGACGGTATACGCGCTCATTGTGAGCACTTTCTTTGCGTTTCTCTGGCGCGCAACGCCGCCGGATCGGGTCCGCCTTTTTCTTCAGCTGTTCGTTGGATTGATGGCAGGAGGAATTCTTCTGGCCTGGTTGATGTATCCGTTCCCGTCCGGGCCGCCCGTAGGCTAGCTCCGGGCGACTCGAGCCCGCGTGGCTTTCAGATGAAATGCCAAAGCGCCTTCTTATTGTCGCCGGTGAAGCCTCGGGGGACCATCACGGAGCTCGGCTACTGCGCGAGCTTCGCAATCAGGTACCAGGGCTGATCGTGTACGGCCTCGGGGGCGAGAGGATGCGGGAGCAAGGAGTCGAGCTGGTTGCCGATGTCTCGGCGATCTCGGTCATCGGGCTGGCCGAGGTGGCGAGAGTGCTTCCCGAAGCGCGCAAGATCTTCAAGAAACTGGTGGCGCGAGCGAAGGCGGATCCGCCCGACGTCGCGGTTTTGATCGACTTCCCGGAGTTCAATCTCCGCCTGGCGCCTGCACTGCGCAAGCTTGGCGTGAAAGTCGTCTACTATGTCAGCCCTCAGGTCTGGGCCTGGCGCAAGGGCCGAGTCAAGTCGATGGCGCGCTCGATCGACCGCATGCTCGTACTCTTTCCGTTCGAAGAGGTTTTCTATCGCGGCCGACTCGAGGTGAGCCATGTTGGACACCCGCTCGTCGATGAGGTGCCGATCAGGCCTCAGGTCTGGGACTCGGGGTCCGCGCCCGGTCCGATCCGGATCGTTCTCCTGCCCGGTTCGCGTAGCAGCGAAGTGAAGCGCCTCTTACCTGTACTTTTGGAAACCGCGCAAAGGCTCGAGAAAGACCGTCCGGACATGAAGGTGACGCTCATAGAAGCTGCAACCCTGGACAGCAAGGAAGCCGACCGCATGATCGGGGACTCCGGCTTGGAGGTCGAGCGAGTTGCCGAGGCGGATCGCTTCGATGCCATAGCGTCGGCCCACCTGGCGCTCTGCGCTTCGGGAACCGCGACCCTGGAGGTAGGATTGCTGCGGACGCCTATGATTGTCGTGTACCGAGTCGGTCTCTTTAGCTATTGGCTCGGGCGCATGATCGTGAAGGTGCCGTTTATCAGTTTGGTGAACCTGGTGCTGGGCAGAGCCGTAGTGCCCGAGCTGATTCAGAAGGAGGCCGAGGCTCGAAAGATAGGTGCCGAAGCCCTCGATATTTTGAACAATTCCGCTCGGCGCGAGACCATGCGGTCCGCGCTTGGCGAGTTGAGGCCGGCGCTGGGGGCTTCGGGCGCGAGCGCCCGAGCCGCGTCCGAGGTCGCTGTCTTTCTCGGAGGCGGCGCGGTATGAGCGTACTTGGGTTCCTTGGGGGCTACTTCAAGCGCTACTGGTGGTTGATTCTTTTCGCGGTGGCCAGCGCAGGGGCCTTCGCTCTCGCCACCGGGGCACTTGTGGTGCTGATAGAGCCGGTCTTCGGAGATGTTCTTCAAGCCAATACGCAGGACATCGAGCAGACAAGTGGCCTCTTGGCCGGCGCAGGGGAGAAGGGGAGCGCGGTCCGGTCCGTGGCGGCCGAGGCCTACGCGCAGCTCAAAGAATACTGGGGCGTCACCGAGAAGACGGTCGTCTACTTCGTACCACTGTTGGTGATCGCTGTTTTCACCTTCAGAAGCCTTGCCGCTTTCCTGAGTTCCTACACCTTCCAGCACATCGGGCTCGGTGTGATGACCGATATTCGCAACAGCCTGTACCGTCGAATCCTCGATCAAAGCAGTGCGTTTCACGCTCAACATCCGTCCGGCGAGCTGACCAGCCGCATCGTCAACGATATCGCCGTGATGCAGATCGCGGTGTCGACACGGGCCGTTGACCTCGTGCAGCAGTCGATGACGCTGATCGTTTTGATGGTCCTATTGTTTCAAAACAATTCCAGCTTGGCCTTCGTCTGCGCCTTCGGGATCCCGGCCGTCCTGTACCCGATCGTCCGATTCGGTCAAGGGATGGGCCGCACCAGTCACAAGAGCCAGGAGCACATGGCGGATCTGGCCAATCTGGTTGGCGAGGGAGCGCGAGGACAACGGGTGGTGAAGGCCTTTGGAATGGAGGATTTCGAGCAGGGGCGATTCACCGAAGCGACTCGAAAACACTTGCGGGTGAATCGCCGGGCAGCGATGCTGAGTAGCCTGTCGAGCCCGGTGATCGAGACCATGAGTGTCGTCGGCATGTGTGGGCTCCTGGTCTACGCTGGACTGCAGATCCGCCAGGGCTCGATGTCGGCCTCCGGATTTATCGGGTTCTTGGCCAACTTGGTGTGGATGTACGAGCCGATTCGGAAGCTCAACAAAGTGAATCTGGTGCTCCAGCAGTCGTTGGCCGCTGTCCGGCGGGTCAAGTCGCTGCTTGACCTCCCGGTGGAGATCGCCGATCGGCCCAATGCCCAGGTCATCCCCAACGTGGAGGCCGACCTGACGTTCGAGAACATTTCCTTTGCCTATACCGAGCAGGTGGTGCTGCGGGATATCAATTTGCAAATTCACAGGGGGGAAGTGATCGCTTTTGTCGGCCCTTCGGGCGCCGGCAAGAGTACGTTGGTCAGCCTGCTGCCGCGCTTCTTCGATCCCGACTCGGGCTGTGTGCGTATCGATGGGATCGACATCCGCGACTTTACGCTCGAGAGCTTGCGCAGTCTGATTGGCTTGGTTACGCAGGAGACCGTGCTTTTTAACGACAGCGTGAGAAATAACATCGCCTACGGACAGAAGGATATTTCGCTCGAGAGAATTCGCGAGGCGTCGGCTGCCGCCTACGCCGATGAGTTCGTCATGCGGCTGCCGCAGGAGTACGACTCCGTAATAGGAGAGTCGGGCTTGCATCTCTCCGGTGGTCAACGCCAGCGCCTGGCGATAGCGAGGGCTCTCTTGAAAGACGCACCCATTCTGATTCTGGACGAGGCGACATCGCAGCTCGATTCAGAGTCCGAGGCCTTGGTCCAGAAAGCATTGATGAATCTGATGTCGGGCAGAACAACGCTGGTCATCGCCCATCGGCTGGCAACGATTCAGATCGCCGACCGGATCGTGGTCCTCGACAGCGGCCGCATCGTCGAACAGGGACGGCATCGGGAACTGATGGCCATCGGCGGTATCTACAAACGTCTTTACGATTTGCAGTTTCAGGAGTAGAGCGGGCCTTGCGAAGCATGACCGGTTTCGGCGAGGG
>Ga0114948_10001527_pt1 | contig 10074 bp, 9 predicted proteins | sample CR04metaG_FD_83877 | JGI IMG/M metagenome (GOLD analysis project Ga0114948, IMG submission 83877) | Deep subsurface microbial communities from Mariana Trench to uncover new lineages of life (NeLLi) - CR04 metaG | ecosystem: Environmental > Aquatic > Marine > Ocean trench > Sediment | place...
CGGCGCACGGGCGGTCCACATTCCGGCAACGTGGTCCGCCAGGGCGTCCGCCGTCTCGAAGCGACCACCGCCCGGTCCATCGGTGGAGACGAAATCCGTGTCGCAGAACGAGCACACGGCCGTGGCCCGGTCGGTCTCGCGCCCACTCCAGAGATTGCACCCCGAGAAACGGCAGAAGACGGCGGCCCGTCCGGTGTGTACCCCCTCACCCTGGAGGGTATAGTAGGTCTCCTTGACGGCGTAGCTCACGGGGGGGTGGTACCCGCCGGCTCGCCGCCGGGGCGATAATGGGCCGGGTCGCTACCGCCGTGATCGGCGAATCCCTTGAGCCGCAACTGGCAGGCATCGCACCGGCCGCATGCCAGGCCGTCGGGCGACGGGTCGTAGCAACTGAGCGTCAGGCCGAAATCCACGCCCAACTTCAGGCCCCGGCCGATGATCTCGGCTTTGGTCAAGGTGATGAGCGGTGCATGGATCGTCGGGCCGGCGCCCTCGACCCCCGCCTTGGTCGCCAGCGAGGCCAAGTGCTCGAAGGCGGCGATGAACTCGGGCCGGCAGTCCGGGTATCCGCTGTAATCGATGGCGTTGACGCCGATGAAGATGTCCCTGGCCCCGAGTACCTCCGCCCAGCCCAAGGCCAGGCTCAGGAAGATGGTATTGCGGGCGGGGACGTAGGTGACCGGAATCGATCCGCGCATGTCGCTGGGGGATCGGTCTTTGGGCACCGGCACGTCGCTCGTCAGGGCCGACCCGCCGAAGGTTCGCAAGTCCACGTCCACGACCCGATGCTCGACAGCCCCCACCTGCTGCGCCACGGCTCGGGCACACCGCAATTCTATCGTGTGCCGCTGCCCGTAGCGGAAACTCAGGGCGTGCGGCGCAAAGCCCATCTCCTTGGCGATGGCCAGGGTCACGGCCGAATCGAGCCCGCCGCTCAGCAGGACGACGGCGGGTTGGGGCCCTGAGGCTGGGTCGCTGGCTATGGCCATGATGCTCCAAATATCGTCACAGCGCCCCCGAGGACGCTATTGTGTCTGGCGTTCGAGGACGTTTTGCAACGCCTCATGCAGGGTGGGATGGTGGAAGGCGTAACCCTGTTCGAGGAGCCGGCCGGGGAGCACCCGCGTGCTGGCGAGGAGCGCTTCGTCGGCCAGGCGACCCACGACGATTCGCAGTGCCACTGCCGGCACGGGGAGGAAAGCGGGCCGCCGCAGAAGGCGGGCGAGGGTCTGGGTGAACTCGGCGTTGGTGACGGGCGCTGGCGCCACCAGGTTGACCGGTCCGGATACGTCGTCGAGGAGGAGATGGTGGATGGCACCGACGGCGTCGTCGAGCGAGATCCAACTCATCCACTGGCGTCCGCTCCCCAGCCGTCCAGCCAGGCCGGCGCGAAACACCGGCAGCATCTTGGCCAGCGCGCCACCCGTCGGACTGAGGACGACCCCCGTCCGCATCACGGCGACCCTGATGCCCGCCTCGGCGGCCGGACGGGTGGCGTCTTCCCAGGCCTGCCCCACCTCCGCCAGGAAGCCCGTGCCGGCGTCAGCCGTTTCGTCGAGTAGCCTGTCGCCGGCATCGCCGTAGTAGCCAATGGCCGAAGCACTGAGCAACGTCCTGGGCGGACGGTCCAATCCTGCCAGGGTCCGGGCCAGGAGGTCCGTGCCCGCCACCCGGCTCGCCCGAATGCGGGTCATCTGGGCCGGGGTCCATCGCCGGTCGACGATGTTCTCGCCTGCCAGATGGATGATGGCGTCGAGGCCTTCCAGGCGCCGGTGGTCGATGTGCCCGGCGTCCGGCCGCCAGCCGATCTGGTGCTCCTTGGGGGGAGTGCGAACGATGGGGTGTACCCGGTGCCCGCGATTCTCCAGCAATGACGTGAGAGCCCGGCCGATCAATCCGCTGGACCCTGTTATGGCGATGTCGAGCGCTACCGAGCCCCCGCTGGTATCTGCCAAGCCATCCGACGCCGACACGGTATCAGCTCGCTCCTCAGGGATTGACCGGCGGGTATCGATCGTGGCGGGCTCGGGCCTCGACGGAGGCGGCCTCGCTGCTGGCGGCCATGAACACGAACAGGGCGATCATCAACAGAAACCAGTTGGTCGTCCGGCCGCCGAACATGGCGTAGAGGCCGAACAGCACGGCGATGCCCTTGCCGACGGTGGCGGCGGTGCGGGTTCCCCGAACGAACCCTATGCGGCTGGCCAGGATAGCCCGGAGCACGCGGCCTCCGTCCATGGGGAACGCCGGGATCAGGTTGAACACCAGGATGTAGACGTTCACCACCAGGAGGTTGGCCAGAAACCCGCGGCCGAACGTCATCAGGGATCCGACGCCCAGGGGTCCGGCGCCGAAGACGCCGAGAAGTACATAGAGTACCGCGACGACGGCCAACGTGACCGCCGGGCCCGCCAGCGCGATGAGGAGTTCCTGACGGGGCTTGGTCGGGAAGTACTCCAGCCGGGCCACCCCGCCGATGGGGAGAAGTACCACATCCCGGGTGGTGATGCCGAAGTGACGCGCCATCAACACGTGGCCAAATTCGTGGAGCACCACACAGCCGAAAATGGCGAGCACAAAGGCCAGGCCAACGGCCGCAGCTACCGGGCCGCCGTAGGCCCAGTCACGATATGCCACCCACGCCAGGAGGAGGAGGAAGGTGACGTGCATCTTGAGATCGACGCCGGCGATCCGACCGATCGTGTATGAGGAACCCATGACGAGTCTCCAACCGTGGTTTTCGGTGTCGGGCCACGTGATCGTGGTAATCGTTGACGACAAGGGCGACGCATGCGTCGCCCCTACCGATGCGTCGCCTTGGAAACAGCGGGGGCCACGAAATACGATCCCAACCGCCCCCGCCCCAGAGGGGCCAACACCAATATAGCGGTCCACGTGATCTTGGACGTCGCCAACGACGTAGGGGCGACGCATGCGTCGCCCCTGATGCGCCGCCTTGGAAACACCAGGGACCAGGCCCCGCCCACCTTTCAGATCCCGAAAACAAAACGCCCGGACCGCTATGCGCGGGCCCGGGAGTTGTTATTCCGGAATTGCTCACCCAGGCCGGAACCCCTGGGGCCCTTTCGGGCTATGTTCGAATTGGCCGAAGAATAGTCGGGTCGGGGCCGAGACGCAACCTGGTATCCAGAACCGTGGCTGAGACATAGATTGCGCCACCTCACCAGTCCAGGAGCATCGCGATCACCGGAACCTCATCCGCCAGGCCGTTTCCCGCCTCCAGGCCGAGCCCTGGCGCCGTTGGGTCGTCGTGGCGCCCGTCGGATGCCGAGGCCATGTACAACATGGCCCGCTGGGGTCTGGGGTACTTCCGGGTCAACCAGGAGGGTCATGTTACGGCGCATCCCGACTCGGGCGCTGCCGAAGGCGTTGACCTCTACCGGTTGGCCATGGACTTGACCGAGCAGGGCGTCCGACTCCCGGTGCTTCTCAGGTTTTCCGACATCCTTCGGGCTCGGATCGGGGAAGTGGCCGAGGCCTTCACCGCGGCCATCGACGAGTTCGACTATCGGGGTCGCCACAGCCTGGTCTATCCCATCAAGGTCAACCAGCAACGTCATGTGGTGCAGGAGATCATCGAGTTCGGTGAGCCGTATGGTGTGGGTCTCGAGTGCGGCAGCAAGGCCGAACTCCAGGCGATTCTCGGGCTGAGCGACTCACCGAGTCACGCGATCGTGTGCAACGGCTACAAGGACGCTGAGTACCTGCGATTGGCGTTCATGGCCCAGCGGCTCGGCCATCAGGTGTTCGTCGTGCTGGAGCAACTCCGCGAACTGGACGCCCTGATCGAGACCGCCGCGGAAATCGGGGTCGAGCCGACCATGGGCGTGCGCGTCAAGCTGGGCACCGAAGGTGCCGGCCGCTGGGCCAAGAGCGGCGGGGAACAATCGAAGTTTGGGCTGAGCCCCGCCGTGCTTCTCAAGCTGCTAGACCGGCTTCAGACTGACGGCCGCCAGTCATGGCTCCAGATGATCCATTTCCATCTGGGGAGCCAGATCACCGACATCCGGACGATCAAGGTCGCCCTGGAGGAGATCGGCAGGTACTACACCGAACTCCGGCGCATGGGCTTTCCCATCTCACACGTGGACGTCGGCGGTGGGCTGGGGGTGGACTACGACGGAACCCGCTCCACCGCTGCTGGGAGCGTCAATTACTCCATTCGGGAATACGCCAACGACGTCATCTTCACTCTGGGGACCGTGTGCCGCGCGGCCGGCGTCCCCATGCCCGACGTCATCACCGAGTCGGGGAGGGCGGTGACAGCCCACCACGCGGTGCTCCTGGTGGATGTGATCGACGTGGAGACCCCGTCACTCCCCGAGCGGCCCGTCGTTGCACCGGACGCTCACCTGCTGCTACGGGAGATGGAGGAGAACCTCATCGATATCGACCATGACCGGGTGGTCGAGGTCTACCACGACACCGTGTTTGCCAAGGAACGAGCCAGAGACCTATTCGATTCCGGTGTGCTGACCCTGGTAGAACTGGCGCAAGTCGATCAGTTGTTCCGGGCCACGCTGACCGCGGTCCGGGATGTTGCCGGAGTGGAGCCGGCGTTTCACGAGATCCGGCAGCACACGGACCGTCTCCTGGTCGATCGGTACTTCTGCAACTTTTCCGTGTTCCAGAGTTTGCCCGACAGCTGGGCGATCGACCAGATATTTCCGGTCGTTCCCATTCACCGACTGACCGAACGCCCCACCCGCCGGGGCACGATCCAGGACATCACCTGCGATTCGGACGGTGTGATCGCCCGGTTCCCCGGAGGGCTCGACGGGCGAACTCATCTGCCGCTCCACCCGATGAAGGAAGACGAGCCATACGTCCTGGCGGTGTTCCTGACGGGGGCGTACCAGGAAATCCTGGGGGATCTTCACAACCTGTTCGGTGACACCAACGCCGTGCACGTGAAGATCTTGGGCGACGGCTACCAAGTGACCAACGTGGTCCTCGGCGATACGGTGACCGAAGTGTTGTCCTACGTCCAGTATCACGCCAACGACCTGCTGACGACGTTCCGGCGGAAGGTCAACGCTGCGCCGGGCCTGAGCCGCGGCGAGGCCAACCGGTTCATCGCCGATTACGTCTCCGGCCTGGAGGGGTACACCTATCTGGAAGGCCGAGAGGGGTAGCTGGAAGGAATGGGGGAGGGGGAGGGGGGCACCCTCCCCGGGCAGGTCACCCGCGCTGGGCGAGCGGTACGAACGGCCGTTCGGGGTACCCGGTGTAGATCTGCCGTGGCCGGGAGATTTTCTGTTCCTTGTCCAGGAGCATTTCCTCCCACTGGGCCAGCCACCCGGGCATCCGTCCGATGGCGAACAGGACCGTGAAGTAGTCGGTCGGATAGCCCATGGCCTGGTAGATCAGGCCCGAATAGAAATCCACATTGGGGTAGAGCTTGCGGGAGACGAAGTAGTCGTCTTCCAGCGCGATGCGTTCCAGTTCTAGCGCGATCTCCAGTTTGGGGTTCAGGCCGGTCTCGGCAAACACATCGTCGGCCACGCGTTTGATGAGTTTGGCCCGTGGATCGTAGGACTTGTACACCCGGTGACCGAAGCCCATCAGCCGCATCTCGCCCTGCTTGACCCGCTCGATGTAACTGGGAATGTTGGCCTTGTCCCCGATCACATCCAGCATGGTGAGGACCGCCTCGTTGGCGCCGCCGTGCAGCGGGCCGTACAACGCCGCGATGCCGGCGGATACGGCCGAGAACGGGTCGACGTGGGATGACCCCACCGACCGTACGGCGCTGGTGGAGCAGTTCTGCTCGTGGTCCGCGTGCAGGATCAGCAGGATTTGGAGGGCCCGCTGGAGGATCGGATTGGGCTCATGCTTGCCGCCGATGCTGAACGTCATGTTGACGAAATTGCCGATGTAATCGAGATCGTTGTCCGGAAACACGAACGGCAGTCCCCGCACGTGGCGGAAGGCAAACGCGGCCAGAGTGGGGATCTTGGCCATGAGCCGGACCCGCTGGAGATATCGATTGGCCGGGTTCTGGATGTCCTTGGCGTCGGGGTAGAAGGTTGACAAGGCTCCCACCGCACCCAAGAGCATCCCCATGGGGTGGGCGTCGTAGAGGAATCCCTCGAGGAACTTCAGCACCTTGGTGTGGACGTAGGTGTGGTACCGGATATCGTCGGTCCATACCTTGAGCTGGTCCGGGGTGGGCAGCTCCCCCACTTGCAGGAGGTAGGCGACTTCGAGGAACGAGGTCGTCTCGGCCAGTTGCTCTATGGGGTAGCCCCGATACCGAAGGATGCCGCGTTCTCCGTCGATGAAGGTGATGGCACTTCTGCAGCAGGCCGTGTTGGTGAAGGCGGGGTCATAGGCCATGATCCCGAAGTCGTCGACGTCGACCTTCATTTGGCGAAAGTCCATCGCCCGGACGGTCCCGTCGGTAATGGGAAGCTGGTACTGCTGGGCGGTGCGGTTGTCGGTGACGGACAGAGTGTCGCTGAACACGAACTGATCCTTATTTGACACGACCTGATCCTTACTCGAATGGTGAAACGAATGAGCGTAGAGACAACATACTCAGGAAAGGCCGCTTCGTGGAATAGGGTTCCGCCCCAGGGGTTTCCCTCGTGCTACGCCTCCGCTCCCCCCGGCGGAAGTTCCACGCTACAGGTCGTCTCGAAGCCGCCCCGGACGTTGTAGACAGTAGTGACGGTGAGCGTCCGGGGTTCGAGGAGGGCGAACAGGTCCTCGGCGATCCGGGCAGTGGCGTGTTCCTGGTAGATACCGACATTGCGGTAGCTGGTTATGTAGTACTTGAGGCTCCTGAGTTCCACGCACCTGGCGTCAGGGACGTAGGCGATGATCAGGGTGGCGAAGTCCGGCAACCCGCTGTAGGGGCACACGGCGCTGAATTCGTCGGTCTCAGTGACGATTTCCTGACGTGCTCCCTCATAGGGGAAGGTGTCCAACACGGCGGCATCGATGGTCTCGGGTCCCACGAACGGCAGCGAGCGGCCTTCAGGAGTCGGCATGGTGGAAAAGGTAAGAGGGGAGAGAGGAGAATGAACAGGGGCAGAGAGGCCGTGCCGGGGGAAAAGGGACCGGGTACGGTGGCGACCCGAGCCCCTCTCACCCGAGAACGGTTTCACTTCTCCCTGACGATTCCTTGTTCTAACCACTCATAGTCGCCCGCCAATTGACGTTGGGCGACGCGGTACGTGCGGACGTCCTCGTTATTCCACATGGCGCGGAACGCTGCCCGCACCCGCCGCCGGGAGTAGCGGCTGAACAGGTCCGCCAACTCGACCGGGCTCTGGTCTGCCGGGTTGTTGGCCACCATGGCCTGGGCCCGGGAGCAGGTGGCGGAGATAGCCAGCAACTCGGCCCCGATGTCGACCAGGCGGCCGAGTACCGCTTGGCGTTTTTCCAGCTTGGGGCCGAAGCGTACCATGGCGTGGAACACGGTACGGCCCAGCCGGCGGGCCGAACGGTTGACGAACCGCATGTGGCCGGCCAGCCGGCCAAATTCGGCATAGCGGGGCCAGCGGCCCCACCCGAGCCACAGGGCGGGGTACCACCAGCCGTAAAACAGTCCCGCCTTGACGAGGGCGGCAAACTTCTTCCCGGCCGGGACCTTGGGATCGATCAGGTCACCGGCCACCTTCAGGTGGGTGTCGACCGCCTCCCGGGCGATGAACAGCCGCATGATCTCGCTCGACCCCTCGAAGATGAGGTTGATGCGGGCATCCCGCATCATCCGTTCGATCGGATCGGGACGGGCGCCCCTGCTCTTGAGGCTCTGGGCCGTCTCGTAGCCTCGGCCGCCCTTTATCTGGAGGGTGTCGTCAATGATGCGCCAGCCGGCTTCCGTGTTCCACAACTTGGCCATTGCCGCCTCGAGGCGGATGTCGTGCTTGCCCCGGTCGGCCATGAGCGAGGCAAGGTCAGACACCGCCTCCATGGCGAAGGTGTCGGCCGTCATCCGGCCGATCATCTGTGCCACGGCGTCGTGCTTCCCGATGGGCTGGCCCCACTGCACCCTGGTCGAGGCCCAGTGGCGGACGATCTCCAGACAGCGCTTGGCGCCGGCCACCGACGAGGCCGGTAAGGTCAGCCGCCCGGTGTTCAGGGTGATCAAGGCGAGCTTGAGACCCTTGCCCTCGTCCCACAGCCGGTTCTCGACCGGCACCTTCACGTTGGTGAACCGGATGATGCCGTTCTCGATGGCGTTCAAGCCCATGAAGTCCAGCCGCTGGGAATTGTCGACCCCCTCCCAGGCGGTTTCTACGATGAAGGCGGTGATTTTCCGCTTGCCGGTGATTGCCATGACCACGATGAATTCGGCGATGGTGCCGTTGGTGCACCACAGCTTCTCACCATTGAGGATGTAATGCGTGCCGTCGTCCGACAGTGTGGCCACCGTACTCATGGCCGCGGGGTCGGACCCGACGTTGTCCTCCGTCAGGGCGAAGGCCGACACGGCACCTTTGGCGCAGCGCGGCAGGTATTTCTTCTTTTGCTCGGGTGTGCCGAACAGCTTGAGCGGCACCGGCACCCCAATGGATTGGGACGCGGACAACAGGGCGGTGAGGGAGCCGTCTTGACTGGTGACCAGGCCGATGGCGTGGGTATAACTCGTTTGGCTCAGGCCCAAGCCGCCGTATTCCTCGGAAATCTTGATGCCGAACGCCCCGATATCCCTCAAGCCGTCGATGACGTCCTGGGGGATCTTGCCGGCGGCGTCGATCGCGTCGCTGTCCACCTTCTCCTGCATGAAGCGCTCGAGCCGTTCCAAGAACGGCTTGGCCTTGGCCAGCTCCTCCGGCGTCTGCTGCGGGTAGGGGTGGATCAGGTCGAGGCGGAACCGGCCGTCGAACAACTGGCGGACGAAGCTGGGAGCCTGCCACTCGGTTTCACGGGCGGCCTCGGCGACCTCACGGGCCTCCTGCTCGGTGGCGAGTTTGGCCGACGAGGATGGCGGGCGCTGGGGCAGGACGTCAGTCATGGGAGTCTCGATTCATCGTCATGGGCGTAGGTGGGACATCGTCATCAGGTGGCGGCGAGCGCGAGGCGCTCGCGAGCCCCCTGAACGACGAGCTCAACGACGTGGCGTTTGCGCGATTCGGCGAATGCGGGATCGGCCGGGTCCAACCCCAGGGCCAACAGGACGGTGCGGGAGTGAATCAGTGGGAACGAGCACAGACTGATGATGCTGAGGAGGAGTTGGGCCGTGGCCTCCCGATGGGAGGGGCCGACTTCCAACTCGGCGCTCATCGCCTCGAGGGCCTCGCGCACGACTTCTACCAGCGGCGGTGCTTGCTGCAACTTGGTGCCGCCGCTCAGTGCTTCCCATTCCATTAGCCGCACGAACTTGGGATGTTCGATCATGAAGTCGAAGTACTCGGATACCGCCCCGGCGAGGACAACCTCGGCGTCCTTGCCGCTGGCCAGGGCTCGCTCCTTGCCGCTGCGGATGGCGTGACGGACCCGCTCGAAGCAGCGGTCGAGGACGGCTTGGTACAGGCTGGCCTTGGATCCGAAGAAATAGCCCGGCGTGGCCCGGGAGACACCGGCCTCCACGCCCACGTCGTTCAGGCTGGTTCCCGTGTACCCCCGCTCGGCAAACAGCGTCTCGGCGGCGTCGAGGACCGTCAGGCGGGTCCGGGCGCCGTTGCGCTCGCGGTCGGAGGGGGGGCTGGGGTCATGGGCCATGGTATCCATTACTTGCTAAACGTATAGCAAGTAGTGGGGGTTCCCCCACTACTGTCAAGTATTTGCTGGACCGGACGTCACCTCACCAAGCGTGGGTCACCAGGGACAATGCCATCCCCGAGCGAGGTATCTTGCGGTGCAACATTAGGGGTTGGTGGAGTTTTGGCAGGTTCGGGCGCACCGTCGTCGGCAACAGTAACGGAGCTAACATGCGGTGGATCGTACGCGGTTGGATGATGATACCGGTGGCGGTGGCGGGCGTGTCCTGCGGTGATGGCAGTACCGCCCCCACTGCGGCGAACGTGCAGTTCGTCCTCGGAGATATCGATCTCCAGGCCGGACGGGATACGGTAGTGCAGATCAGCAACACCGGCGGCA
>Ga0114948_10001528_pt1 | contig 10071 bp, 12 predicted proteins | sample CR04metaG_FD_83877 | JGI IMG/M metagenome (GOLD analysis project Ga0114948, IMG submission 83877) | Deep subsurface microbial communities from Mariana Trench to uncover new lineages of life (NeLLi) - CR04 metaG | ecosystem: Environmental > Aquatic > Marine > Ocean trench > Sediment | place...
AGAGTACGTTTTATTATTTTTTCTCTAGTTATTTCTTCTTTTTGATTGCGCTCTCTATAATTCTTAAAATTGTAATCAAAATTTTTATATTCTTCCGGATCGTAAGCAATGTTTTTAATAATCCAACTGTAAATAGCTCGTATTTTTTCTTCTTCGGTAATAAAATCCCGCGTGATAAATTTTGAAATATCTTCAGGGGTATCACAATTGGTAGGATATAACAAAATTATTGCATCTATTTTTTCATAATCCTGTGAAAAAGAAGCCGCTGTGTAAAACAAAATAAAAATGAACCCTATATTTTTAAAAAGTTCCATAGTATAAATATAAAACAAAGAAAGGTAACCCTAGAGAAAATGATACAACACCGGTTTACTGGGCGATGCATCGTTATGAAACGGTGCTATTTGAAGGTTTAACAAATATCTTCCATCTTCTATATGATCGGGAACATAAATTAATTCCGTGATCGTTGCATTAAGGCGTGGTGATTGAGGGTAACCCCAAAATGCCTTGTGTGCCAATAGTTTACCATCATCTTTTTCTTTATCTACAGAGGGTAGGTCAATTAATAGATGTTGGACTCCAATTTCTCTTATGAAGGTAGCTGCTTCCTGTTTTAGATAAGGCCAGTTTGAATTTGAATAATCTTGCACTTTTTTTGATTCCATATTAGGAAGTGTACGTATCACAAGAGCTTCAGGATGTTTTCCATCAAGTAGGTTTTTAATTTGATTTGCTGAAATTACACGATCCTCGCCTGCATTTTCAGGTACTACCGAGATTACTTCTGTAATAAAGAAAAAGTTTTTTAAGACTTCATTTACCGAATGAAATTCAGGTGTAATATGTCCAATACACTCGGTATGAGTGCCATGAGCATGTGGATTAAAAGAAATATTATTAAAGTTTACCGAAGCACCTTCACTTACTTTACCAATCCAATTATCTGTCTTTACAGGTTCAATTTTTGGTATATCCAAATACCAGGCCAGAGGATTGTTTTTTGATGCTTCCAAGGTAATAGAAATATCTAAAGGATTGGACAAATCTACTGTTACCAACCTATCATCTATTTTGAAAGTTGCTTTCAAATTATTTTTTCTTTTGAATTCAGGATAAATTTACTAAAAACAAATCTGAAGCAATTCCATCCCCTAAAAATTTTCCTTTTTTAGTGATTTTTAATATATCATCTTCAATATATAGCAATTGGTTTTCTACATGTTTTTCAACTTGTTCTAAAAGATAATCCCTATATCGTTTTCCAAAGTCATTTTCAACCTTTACTAACGAAACTCCCCACATTGTACGTAAACCCGTCATGATATATTCGTTGTATTTATCGGTAACCGATAAAACTTCAAATGCTAAAGGAATATTACCATTATTAATACTCTTTATGTATTTTATATTATTGGAAATATTCCAGCTACGTTTATTACCATCAAAGGAATGCGCAGAAGGGCCAATTCCCAAATAGGGTTTTCCTTTCCAATAACCCGTATTGTTTTGTGAAAAATAACCAGGCTTTCCGAAGTTAGAAAATTCATAATTTATATATCCTGCATTTTCTAAGGTATCGATCATTAGTTCGTAATGAGATCTTGTTTCTTCATCATTTACCGGAGCTACTTTTCCTTGCTCAATAAATTTTTTCAATGCTGTTTTAGGCTCAACTGTTAAGGCATAACATGAAATGTGAGGAATATCCAAAGAAAGTGTGATTTCGAGGTTTTCCTTCCATCGGTCAATAGTCAAGCCCGGAATTCCATAAATAAGATCGATACTTATATTTTTGAAATATTTTTTTGCTAATTGAATACATTCCAGGGCTTCCTTAGCACTGTGTACTCGATTCATTAACAGTAGATCTTCTGCAAAAAAGGATTGTACACCGATGCTTAAACGATTTATTTGACTATCATGCAATTGGACTATTAAATTGCTAGAAAGATCATCCGGGTTAGCTTCCAGAGTAATTTCAGCGTCCTCAACAACTATATAATGTTTATGGATGGTATTGAAAATCTGTTTCAGTTCTTGTTCGGAAAGTAAACTTGGGGTACCACCACCAAAGTATATGGTTTGTAAGGGTTGATTTAATTCCCTCTTCCGAATAATTAATTCGGTACAGAGTGATTTTATCAACTCCTCTTTTCTTTTCAAATTAGTAGAAAAATGAAAATTGCAATAATGGCAAGCTTGCTTACAAAAGGGAATATGGAGGTAGATACCAGACATAATTATAAATAGGTGTAAAGTAAAGTGACCTTACCTTTAACATCTTTATCAGTTTTTTGTTGATTGATTACATTTTGTTTTCTTCCAATAAATTTTAGAGGAATTTTAAATTCTTTAATACTAAATGTAATAATTGATTTTGAAGGATATATATTATTACTATACGAATGGATGATATGAAAAGTACCATTTTTACGAGTATTTAGAGTTGCTTCATAAATTAAAAAAGATTGCTCGTCAAAAATAATATCAGCAGTAATCCAATCGCTTTTCTGATCTAACGAAACCAGTTTATATATTAAATTATTTTTTTTTCTGGATAAAAATATAGCATGTAATGGCGTAGAAAACAACTCGTTAAACTGATTAACAAAGCCTTTTTTAGGGAGTAGTGCTAAGCCTTTCCCTTTTACTATAGTTTTTTTGTTTTTTCTAAATTCTACATAAACTTGTTTGTTTGGAATGTTCATTCCTTCGACCTCAATTTTTACGATGATGTTGCATTTTAAATCAAGATTCGGTGAATATTTCTCAATTAAAGTTTTAATATTTTCATCATTGATTTGATTTTGAGCAAACAATCCAAATACATTAAAACAAAATAAGATGTAGCATAATATTTTCATTAAGAAATATTTAGTTTATTAAATTTATAATACGATAAGCTCATAAAAAAAATACTCATCCCCAATAGAAAATAAACTGAGTTTAAGATGCTTTTAAACGGGATATCATTTACAAATAATAATTGCCATTTAGATATATGATAGGTAAACAGAAATGGCTGCCAGGTACTAAAAATACCAAAAACGAATTTCTGTAATAATGTATGGACTATTAATATGCCAAGTGAAATTAGAATTGCTGTCAAGGTGTTTTTAAACCACAAAGCAAAATACATAGCCATACTCGAAAATGCAACCATACCAATGATTGCAAATAAAATTGTGCTAAAAAATCTATTCAAGAAATTATCTTCTTGTATAAATTGAATTCCATCAATAAACACTATTACATCACCGGTATCAAAAAGTATTACTGAAGGCACTATCGCAAATAACGCAACAACAATCATAAAACAGATAATAAATAGGATCATGCTTACTATTTTTGCTGATAATAAGCTAGTTCGCGAAATCGGTTGTGTTAGTAATACCCGAATGGTGCCATATTCAAATTCACTCGAAAAAATATAGGCAGTAACTATAATTATCAAAAGTGGAATATGTACCCAAAGTGTGTTTAAAGCTAAATACGAAATTAAATATCCGTTAATTATATTTCCCTCAATAAAAAAATATCCGCTTATTGATTGTAGTAAAAAATCGAAAAGCTCTTCACCATCATTATAAAATCCCAAGTTTATAATTAACATTAAAATTATTGCAATTACAAAGGTTATATAGGTTCTATAAGAACTAAAAAGTTTAAATACTTCTATTTCTATCAATCGAATCAAACCGTTATTTCAAAATATTTTTCTTGTAATATAGTATGTGTTTCCACATTTATGGGTGTACTTTTTAAAGTTACTAATTTGTTTACTGTTTTTGCAATTTCATTTGGGCATAAATGTAAAATTACTTTGAAGTCGCCTTCAAAAATGCCATTAATATTAAGTAGATACAATTTAGTTTCTTCAGAAAAACTTTCCTCAAAAGTAAAAATGATTTTTTTCTTAGATTTCATTAAATCCTCTTTTGTAATATGAAATGCAATTTTACCTTGATGCAATAAAATAAAGGTATCTGCAAACTGCTCTAATTCGTTTAAAAGATGAGAGGACACAAAAATAGTCGTCCCGTTTTCACTCAACTCTTTTAATAAATTCTTTAATTCAAGAAAACCATTTGGATCTAATCCATTAAACGGTTCATCCAGGATTAACATTTCTGGATTTCGCAATAATGCTTGGGCAATAGCCAATCGCTGCTTCATTCCTGTAGAAAAAAACTTTACTTTTTTACGGTTAACTTGAGCTAATCCAACTTTGTCTAAAAGGGCATCTATATCTATAGTGCTTTTACTTATTCTTTTTATGAGAGTTAAATTTTTATTAGCTGATAGATAAGGATAAAAAGAAGGTGTTTCTATTAAATATCCACAGTATTGACGTAGCTCAGAAAATGTTGGTTGAGGAATATTTTTTATATATAATTTTCCTTTATCAGGAAATACAAGACCCGCTAATATTTTAATGACCGAACTTTTACCTGCGCCATTAGGGCCTAATAATCCAACTATTTTGCCTTTAGTTACAAAAAAATTAATGTTGTTTAATATGTCTTGATTACCATATCGAAGTGATAGATTTTCAACTTGTATTAATTGCATTACCAATAAAAGTTTTGTAGTTGATATTTTTTAGTAAATAAAATTTTAACCCAAAAGTCTTTTTTAATTAGAACTAAGGGGTTCTTCACAAAATTATCCGGAAATATATGAAACCAACGATACCCCCTGCTATAAAAATATTCTTTTACTTTATTTTGATATAGTAAATCTGAAGAAGCAACTAAAACTGCATCACGTTGACATTTAGAAAATATAAATGGTTTTACTAAACGATCATCATAACCATAATTGTAAAGTCTATCTTTAATTTGTTTGTAATTTTGGTATCTTCCATAAGCATCAATTTCTGCAAAAATTGGAAGTGTAAATCCATTCATTGTAATATACAACCAAATAAAAGTTTGAATTTCAAAAGGAGAATTAAATGCCTGTGTAGTATTTTGAAATCCAATTACAAATATGAGAATTCCCAGGAGAGCAATAAAATGCAAGCACTTACCTACCTTTACATATCTTACAAATTGATTAATTTTAATGGTAACAGATGAAGGATAATTTTTTGTAAGGTTTGTCTTTACCATAATCAAATATAATGATATATATGAAAAAGATTTTATAAAAATAAGTTATAATTGTTAGGTTTCAATTAATATTAATTTAAATATTTTTATTGCTGAAGTGTTGACATTGTTAGTGATACATTTTTCTTTAAGTTTTTTCTACTTACTTTTTTACTCTTCCCTCATTCTGTTTTACAAAGGCTGTCCAACCTGTATAGCTTTTTCCAATTGATATTTTTCCAGCATTATAAAAATGACATACTGCAGCTGCCAAACCATCGGTGGCATCAAGGTTTTTGGGCAATTCTTTAAGTTTTAATAAGTTTTGCAACATTTTAGCTACTTGTTCCTTACTGGCGTTTCCATTCCCTGTAATTGCCATTTTTATTTTTTTAGGAGAATATTCAGTAATAGGTATTTGTCTTGATAGTCCTGCTGCCATGGCCACCCCTTGTGCCCTGCCAAGCTTAAGCATTGATTGTACATTTTTTCCAAAGAAAGGAGCTTCAATAGCAATCTCATCTGGTTTAAAAGTATCGATTAATTCTATAGTGCGTTCAAAGATAAGTTTCAGTTTTAGATAATGATCCTTGTATTTTTTAAGTTGTAATTCGTTGAGTTGTAAAAATTGCATTTCTTTACCTACAACTTTTATAAGTCCGTAACCCATAATAGTTGTACCCGGATCGATGCCTAATATGATCTTTTCAGTAATCATTAGTAAAAAGTTTTAATATATTAGCTATTCATGATTGCATATTCCCACAAAACTAAACAATATCTTCTTCTAGCCCTAAAAGTTTTTATTTTGGGGATAACATTTGGATATATTTATTTTAAAATTACTCATAATGAAACCCTAGATTTAAAAGAATTTTCATCTGAGGTATTTTCAAAAAACAATAATTCTATAGGTTCAATACTCATTTTCTTTTTATTAGCCTTTGCCAATTGGTTTTTTGAAATATTAAAATGGAAAACAGTAGCTTCAGTGGTTCAAAAGCTTTCTTTTTTAACAGCGATGAAACAAAGCTTATATTCCTTAACTGTATCTCTTGCAACTCCAAATAGAATAGGCGATTATGGCGCTAAAGCGTACTTTTTTGAACTGGAAAAACGCAAACAAATACTATTGCTTAATTTTTTTTCCAATAGTGTACAAATGGGTGTTACTATTTTATTTGGGATTTTAGGATTGACCTATATCATACAAAAATTTGGGTTGTCAATTTCTTTTTCAAAACTAGCAATTGGTGTTTTTAGTTTAATTCTAATTGTTATTTTGGGATTTGTTTTTAAAGAACAGCAATTGATTGTAAAAGGACTTTCTATTTCCAAAGTATTGAATCACATTAAAAACCTCTCTTTTTTAGTAAAAATCAAGGCCGTTACTTTTTCATTCATACGTTACCTTATTTTTAGTTATTTGTTTTTTTATTTATTACTGTTCTTTGGGGCTACTATATCTTTATATGAAGCGTTCCCTATTATTTTTACTATGTATCTCCTGGTATCTCTCGTTCCTACAATTTTTATTTTTGATGTAATAGTTCGTGGAGGTACAGCCGTTTGGTTGTTTTCTATAATTGGTGTGTCGGAGCTTACAGTACTTAGTACTGTACTGGCAATGTGGATGCTAAATTTTGTATTTCCATCTATTTTGGGAGGGTACTATATGTTTACTTACAAACCTAGATAATCGTGATTATAACAGGATTCCTTTTATTGTTAATCTACCTATTTGTTATGGGTATATTGCTATTTGGGTATAAATCTATTCCTGAATTTAAGTTTGAAAACATCCAACCACAAGCCCGTTTTTCAATTGTGATTCCTTTTCGGAATGAAGCTCAAAACCTCCCTTATTTATTACAATCACTAAAAAAATTAAAGTATCCAGGCAATTTATTTGAAATCATTTTTATTGATGATGAATCTGACGATAAATCTGTTGAAATTATAGAAACCAATTTAAAATCCCAAAATTACGCTTGGGGAGAAAAAACGTTTCAATTTAAAATAATTAAGAACAAACGTTTTTCAGCATCTCCTAAAAAAGATGCTATTACTACAGCTATTAATATAGCTGAATATGAATGGATACTTACAACAGACGCCGATTGTAAAATTTCAGATAAATGGTTGGAAGTCTTTAATGCTTTTATTCAAAAGAAAAATCCAATAATGATTGCCGGATTGGTAAGTTATAGTGAAGAAAATAGTTTCATAAACCACTTTCAAAAAATGGACAATTTAAGCTTACAATTAGTGACAATGGGTAGTTTCGGACTCTACAATCCCATACTATGCAATGGTGCTAATCTGGCATACAAAAAGGAAGTTTTTAATGCTGTGGGTGGTTTTTCAGAAAACAATCATATTGCTAGTGGCGATGATATTTTTTTACTGGAAAAATTAATCGAAAAATACCCTAAAGCCGTTCATTTTCTAAAAAGCAGTGATGCCATAGTAATAACGAATTCTGAAAAAAACTGGAATAGGGTCATTCAACAAAGAATACGTTGGGCATCCAAAACTATCAAACAAAAAAATATCCTATCCAAAGGGCTGGGAATACTTGTATTTTTAACTAATCTCTTTATTATCGTTGGCTTCATAGTTAGTCTTTTTGAAACTGATTTAATCCCGTATTTCCTTATCATATTAGTAATGAAAATGCTAATAGATTTTATTGTAATAAAAATGTGTGCTGCATTCTTTAATAAAAAAAATAATCTGTTTGTTTTTATAGCCTGCGAGTTAATTTATCCGATTATTACAGTACTGGTGGTACTGGGGAGTATTAAAGGTTCTTATACCTGGAAAGGACGAAAAATTAATAATATTTTTTATTTAAAATAATTTTTTACCTTTAGCACAACTAAATCAGGCCCTTATGAAAACCCTACTTGCTTTTTACGCACTTGCTATGTTGATATCTATCCCTATAGCAAATGCTCAAAATCAATATACTGTTGATGGTAAACAGTACACCCTTAAAACCGATGTAGAAGGTTCACTTACCCTATTATGGAACACTATTGATGGTGAATACCGGTATTTTTTACAAAAAGGAGATAAGGTAACCGAATTAATAAATACTCTTGTCGAGCGAAAATACCAAGAAGAATATAAGGAATATCTACAATTACAAACAGCAGATGTCACAATATCTGTAGAAAAGGTAAAGTTAACACTTCCTAGTCTTAGGGATTTTTTTAATGATTATAATTCACAAAAAGACCCTAATTATATCACTCAAAATAAGGACATTCAGATTAAAATCCGTTTAGGTGTTTTTGCAGGTATATCAAATAATATTTACACCGAAAATCCCGATAATACACTCCTTCCTGTTGCGGGAGTAGATTTCGAAATCATTGAGGAAGCTCATTTAAAAAGACACTCCCTCGTAATACAATTTAAACAAACTTTTGAAAACTCCGATTATAAATATTCTGCCTCACAGTTTTCATTGAATTATCGTTTTAAGTTTGTAAAAACCGAAACATTCGACGTATTTGTCAATACAAAGATTGCTTCTTATACATACGTTAAGAGAGATATAGTACTAATAGTACCCGGTCCTGATGATGTTCCCATAGTTACGGTTGTCACCGAATCGGGAGGTAGTTTTCAGGCTCCGGTTATTTTTGGTGTTGGTGCTGATATTACTGTAGGGAAAGGTTATATTACCTTTTCATACAATGATATTGTAGGAATAGTAATAGAGAATAACGGTGAATTTCCCGTTGATTTTACATTAGGATATAAATTCAATCTTTAAGGACAACTATAAATTATTGTGTCTGAAATACAATGGGAAGTAAAAAAGTTGTATTTACAGGGATTCCTCTTTTATATGCTGGTGCAACAGTGGGTAGAGAATCTATACTTTGAAGAATATACTGTTTTAACATAGGAAAATCTACCTCCAATAAACTATCAATTTCAATCTTAGTAACCCGAAGTTCTCCTGTTTTTGAGATTGAAAATTTTAATTTAATAGTATCCTGCAAACGATGCCTTGCAATTATGTTTTTGCTACTTATTGAATTATAAAGATGTGATGTTAATGTTGATTCGAAACAGGTTTTTTGGATGTTTTTTTCAGTAAATTTTTCACAATCCTTAAATGCCGGGTATTGGTCTACATCCTTCCAATTAATAGATTTAATTTCTTCCTCATAAAAGGTTTCAGTAGAAATCTTTTTGGTTTCAAAAAATTGACAAGAAGTTGCCAAAAAGAAAAATACTATTAAAAACCAATTATACCTCATCATAGAGTAATACAATCCGAAAGTACAAATTTTACTAGTATTTATAAACACAAATTGTATACTTGTATTTATTTTGTAATATCTATTTTTTATCTTCGACAAATCTTTATCACTATGGATTTTATTCTTATCATTATCGGACTCTTATTTTGTCTAGCTGGAATTATTGGCAGTATTATTCCAATATTACCCGGACCCCCTGTAAGTTGGGTTGGTTTACTGCTACTTCATTTAACCGATGGAGTTCCATTTAGTTATTGGTTTTTGGGGATCACATTTGTTGTTGCGATCACAATTTTTATACTGGATTATTTTATCCCCGCCGCTGGCACCAAGAGATTTGGAGGTAGTCGCGCAGGGGCTATAGGTGCAACCATTGGGCTTATTATTGGAATATTGTCTCCTATCCCATTTGGTATCCTGATAGGCCCTTTTGTAGGGGCATTAATTGGTGAATTGGCTTTTAATAAAACCGAAGGCAAGCAAGCTATTAAGGCCGCTTTTGGTTCTTTTTTAGGGTTCTTGGTTTCTACCTTTATGAAACTTGTAATAGCTACTATCTTTTTAGGTTTCTTTATTTGGGACTTGATACAATATTGGAATAATTTCTTTTAAATGTTTTATAAAAAGTTCTGTTATAATATTCATTTTCATCTATCTTAAAAATTATAGTATTTTTGATTTACTTCAAA
>Ga0114948_10001529_pt1 | contig 10068 bp, 7 predicted proteins | sample CR04metaG_FD_83877 | JGI IMG/M metagenome (GOLD analysis project Ga0114948, IMG submission 83877) | Deep subsurface microbial communities from Mariana Trench to uncover new lineages of life (NeLLi) - CR04 metaG | ecosystem: Environmental > Aquatic > Marine > Ocean trench > Sediment | place...
CAGCGCACCGATGATTGACGATGCCATGCCGGCGATCTTCGGCACCGGGTCAAGTGCGAGTGCCGTCGCATTCGGGAGAAGGAATCCCACGCCGAACATATACAGGCAGGCGTTGCCCCAGATCCACCAGAATGAGACCTCGCCGATCCAGTGGATGAGCAGCATTTGCGCGCTGACCAGCGCAACAACGCCCGCGCCGATGCCGATGACCTGCAACGTACGCAGGCGCAGCAACAGCGCTCGGCTGAAAATTGAGCCGGCGAACATCGCCAGGCCGGTGAGCGCGAAAATCGCGCCGAACCAGCCGACCGGATAGGCGTAAATTTCCAGAATCAGGCCGGCTGAGCCGCTGATCAGCGCCATGAATCCCGCAGCAGTAAACATGATAATGGCGATACTGAAAACGGCCTGACGGTGCGAAAAAAATTCTTTCAGGCTCAACCAGAACAGCCGACCCATGTTGTGCTCGCGAGAAGGCACATGCGTTTCCTGCAACACTTTGTGGCTCAGGATAAGCGCCAGCAAACCGATCGTTGCCAGGGCGTACAGCGGCGAACGCCAGCCCCATTGCTCCACGAGAAATGACCCGAGCATCGGCGCCAGCATCGGTCCGACTGTGAAAATCATCACCATCAGCGACATCAGGCGTGCAGCTTTGGCACCGCTCGCTACATCACGCACAATGGCGCGGGCGATGACCATGCCGACCGAGGAGCCAAGACCCTGCATGAACCGGGCGACCAGCAGCAACGTGATGCTGTCACTCAGGGCCGCAACAACTCCGCAAACGGTGAACAATCCAACCCCGGCGTAGAGCACCGGCATGCGCCCAAAGTGATCGGACAACAATCCCGCCGGCAGCTGACCGATTGCCATACCCGCCATGAAGAGACCGATAACTTGCTGACCGAGCGACATCGTGGTGGCGAGGTCCTGCACCATTTCCGGAATTGCAGGCAGACTGATGGCAATGGCAACCGCTGTCAGTCCGGTAAGCAAACCCAGCACCACCACAAACATTCGTTTTTCGGGGAGCTCGGTATTTACCTGGTTTTCATTGTGACGATTCAAAGAATGCGTATACACCCAATTATGCGCAGCTCGGCGAATGAGAATTGCAGCCACGTTCCGGCCATCTATTGTTCATTTTTATGCAGGCCAAGCATACAACATGCGCCTGAGAACAGCTCCCTTTAGTACTAAACCTTTTGATATTCTGATCTTGTTGATTCACCTGAAAACCATTTGCATTCCAGACGATGCAAATGCAATGGAATCTACGACAATTTGTGGCACGACGAGCGTAACGCTGTATCGCCTGCACTGTCGCCTGAACTTGAAGATTTGCCTGGTGCTAGCCGGACACTACTTGTTGCAGTCCTGGCGTCGCGAACATTTGCTCCTTGTCCAGTTCCTGCAACGTGCCACCCTGCAAGAGAATAATTCGGTCAGAGGCCAAAATCATCGCTTGGCGATGTGCGACGCAAATGCGGGTCATTTCAAGTTGCCCGAGCATTTTTATGACGCGTGCTTCTGTCGCCACATCCAGATTGGCAGTACCCTCATCCAGTATCAGAATTTCCGGCTCACGATACAATGCGCGAGCCAAAAGCACCCGTTGACGCTGACCAGCGCTCAAAGTGTCTCCCATGTCACCGGCAAGACTGTCGTAGCCCATTGGCATGGCAATGATGTCCGCGTGGATCATGGCATTCTCCGCACAGCGTTTTATCTTCAACAGATCCGGATCCGCATCGAAGAACGCAATATTGTCGGCAATCGAACCGGCCAGCAATGCATCGTCCTGTAAGACCGTACCTATTCTGCGCCGATACTCGGCATGCCCAAAGCGCGCGAGCGGCACTCCCGCGTATTTCACAACACCAGTCTCGGGCTCAAAAAGGCCCAGGAGTATTTTCAGCAGCGTGGATTTTCCACCGCCTGATGTGCCAACGAGTGCAATCATTTCTCCAGGTCTGATGTCCAACGAGACGTCATTCAGCACTAACGGCTCGCCCTCGCCGTATCGAAATGACACGCCATCGATGGCAATTCCGCCGCGCCGGTTGCCGTGGTCGTTGGTCAATGCAACAAGAGATTCGTTTCTTTGATCGTCACATTCCGGCGGCGTTAGTCCGATGTCAGCAATCCGTTCCAGGTGCAAGCCAAGCAACCGGAACTCGATCAGTCTTTCTACCAACATCGACATTTTTTCGACGAACTCGCGCTTGTATGCCATGAACGCGAACAGCATTCCCACCGTGAGAGAGCCATGAACAACCATGGTCGCACCCAAATAGATGACCGCGATGTTTTCGATTCCAAACAACAATCCGTTGGCGGCGTTGAAGCCTATTTTGAGCTTGCCGACTTTTACGCTGCTATTGATCACGTCGGCATATTTGTTTTGCCAACAGGACTGACGCTCAGCCTCATGGCCGAATACCTTAATCGACTGTATACCCCTGACCGATTCGATGAATACCGACTGCTCGTGGGCAGTAGCCACTATCTGCTCCTCAATTCTTTGCTTTAGCGGCTGGTAAAGCGTGAGCCGCAGCAGCAGGTAAAGCGCAGATGCGCCAAGCACGACAGTGCCAAGAACCGTGCTGTAGGCGAATATAAGAATCAACGTGCTGATCGCCATCAACCCGTCAATGAAGACTGCGACCAATCCTTCCGTAAACAGGTCCCTGATAGGCCTGGTTGAAGAAAATCGCGAAAGAATATCGCCGACATGCCTTTTCTCGAACCAGTGCAGCGGCAATCGGAGCAGGTGCCGGAACAGGTTCGACACCATCTGGTAGCCAAGCATGTTGCTGATATAGAGAATGACGTAGCCACGAAGAGCCATTGCTGCTTCTTTGATCAACATCAGAATTCCGAACCCCAGGGCCAGAACCACCAGGAGGTTCGTGTCGAATTTCGCAAGAACCTCGTCGACCACCAACTGCATATAAAAAGGTGCCGCGAGAACAAACAATTGTACGATTAGCGAAAGCACCAGCGTTTGCGCAAGGACTCTTTTGAGGCCGGTCACTTTGCCAAACATGTCGGTCAGTCTCATCGACTTGCGATCTTCGCGTTGTACGAAATCCGCGTTCGGCTGTAGTTCAAGTGCGATACCGGTGAATTTCGCCGAAACCTCATCTCGCGTATAGCGCTGTTCGCCAAGTGCCGGGTCATGAACCACATATCGCCCGCCGTTCACTGTCTTGAGCACGACGAAGTGATTCATATTCCAGTGCAATATGCATGGCGTTTGCAGCTGATCGATGCAATCGAGTTCGACCCGAAGGGCACGTGAACTCATCCCCATCCGCTGCGCCGTTGCGATAAGCCCGTTAAGCGCAGATCCTTTCAGCGATATGGAATGACGCATCCGCAAACTGTTCAGATTCGTCTTGTGGCCGTAGTAACAGGCAATCATTGCGATACATGCGAGTCCACACTCCGCCGCCTCTGCCTGACGGATGACTGGCAGACTGCGTTTGCCCGAGAAGTTCAGGAGCCGCGTCGTAACGGTCATGTTCGGCCTCTGAGGCTGGTTAGCGGGTCTAGCAACCATGCAATCAAGGATCGTTTTTCAAGCACGATATCGGCGCTGAGCAACATGCCGGCCTGTAACGGAAATTGCTGACCGTACGCCTCGACGGATTCCTTGCTTATGCGAACGGTCACCCTGTACGTCGGTTCGTTGAGTTGTATGTTGGCCTGGGCATCGACCGGTGAAAATATAGCGGATGATTTTTCCACTACGGTGCCAACGTGTACGCCGAATTGGCGGTAGTCGAAAGCCCCGTACAGCAAGCGAACTTCCTGCCCCACCTCGACAAAGCCTATTGCGCTGGTAGGGACAAACAGATGCGCCTCAAGTCGTCCTCCCTGCGGCAGAATTGTCATCAGCGGCAGACGACTATCGACTGACGACCCGGATATAGCCTGCAGAGCGGCGACCTTGCCTGTGACCGGTGCCGTAATCGTGATCGATTTCTTGCTGGATAATTCGATTTTCCGCATTTTCAGGGCGGACTGATCCGATGTGAGTTGTGATATCCGCTCGTCACTCTCCAAAGGTACGCGCTGTAACGCCAATTGTGATTGCATAATCCGAGTGCGTATTACAGTCCGATTTTGCAACAGGCTCGCCAGGACTTGCTTGTTGTTGATCAGGTTTTCTTCTCTCGACAGGTATTCCGCAACACTGATAAAACCATTCTCGACGACCCCGCCAATACGGTCGTAGTTCTTTTGCAAGCTGGCCAGCAGCTTGCGTTGGATGCGCAGCTGATCGTCAATGGCGCTGCCCTCGGATGCAAGACTCTCGACTTCGGCGACTAATCGTTTTTCATTCGCTTGTCTGCGCCGCCTCTCCAGTGACAAACGAATGTCGACTTCATGCAACTGCGACTGGATGACAGCCAATTTCTCCCTATCCGCATTGAGTCCACTGCCGGTAATAGTCTCACCCAGCAACGTCAGGAGCGGATCACCTGCATTTACGAATTGTCCCTCCCGGACGTGAAGTTGCCCAACGACACCAATGCGTGGTGCGTGAATCCTGACGATTCCCTTGTCGGGGGACAAAAACCCCTGCACCGTCTCCTTTCTGGCATAAGAGCCGAATGATATGAATGCAATCACGGCGATAACGATGACGATAAGAAAGAGTCCGAGAATCGAAAAAGATAACGGCTGCGCGAGTATTGCGTCGCCGAGCAGGTGCTGTCGGTGCGATTCGATGGCCTCTTTTCTGAATAGATTGGACATAATTAGTACTTCATTCTGACCGGTCGCATGACCGCCACCTTGTCTGGATAGTTTGGCGACTCGGAACACAGGTCCGCAACAAGTGAAAAGTTACGAATTCTTTAGTTATTGGTTGAGAACGATCAGCGACATATTTCGTCTGATCGGAAGTCCCGTGTCTTGCGCGCAATTTGGCCGGGCAAATCCGTCTGGCAGCAGGCGGCTCCCCGACTACGCAACCCGGTGACTCAGACAGTACGTATCCTTGAACAACAGTTGCATCGACACAACGTACTGCCAACCGGCACCACCGCCCTTTCTTCCCGGTCGATCCTCAGTGTATAGACGATATTTGTGAGCCAGTTCCGCATTGATGTTGCGCTGGAGAAAACTTGATTGCAGAAAAAGAAGCGACTGTCACCGAGAGAGGCTGAAAGATGCTGACAGAAAAACCACTTCGCACAAGGGAACTAAGCAGATGGAACTACCGACCTGCGCTATTGCAGGTGAGCGATTAATCAAGAGATTGCCATCGGATTCGGCCAAAAATGGCTCCGGTACTACGACGACTCATAGTGCGGATGCGACCATCCAATCCCGCTCAGTCGGGCTGCGCCCATTCACGCGCTGCGTGAATGTCCAAAACGCTGACGCGTTTTGTCGACCCGATGGCTTCTAAAATCTACAATCCGCTGCACCAATCAAATAGGGCCCCGTTGGGGCCCGATTTAATTGGCGGAGAGGGTGTCCGCCTATATAGTGTCCGAGGTATTCCAGTATCGTCTCTGTATCCGTTTCATATCAATGGATAGAGCGATTACTTAGTCCAAGATTGTCCCGAGCGGTTCAGTGACGTACCACAGTTTATGTGGTACAAAGTGTGGTACCTCAGGAGGCGACTATGAAACAAAAGGGACAGCACCCCCACCTTAAACTCTCTCCGCCCACTGTGAACGCTCTAGAGGAGCCTGGGCGGTATGCCGACGGCAACGGCTTGTACCTGGTTGTGAGTAAAACAGGCAGTAAGAAGTGGATTCTTCGGACAGTCGTGCAAGGCAGGCGAACAGACATTGGACTAGGTGGCGTCTCAACTACGACTCTTGCCAAGGCTCGAAAGAAAGCCGCTGAGATGAGAGAGGTTGCACGAGATGGCGGCAACCCGATAGAAGAGCGCCGTAAGGCTAGGACCAACGCACCCACATTCAAAGAAGCGGCCATCCTGGTCCATGCCGATCACTCGAAGACATGGAAGAACGAGAAACATGCCGCACAGTGGATCAATACTCTAAAGGAGTATGCATTTCCGTACTTCGGCGATCAGCAGGTTAATCAGATCGGCACAGCAGAGGTCTTGAAGGCCTTATCTCAGATATGGCTTACCAAACCGGAAACTGCTCGCAGAGTACGCCAGCGAATCGGTACGGTAATGGATTGGGCTAAGGCTGCAGGACATCGGGTAGGCGACAATCCAATAAATGGAATTGAGAAGGGTCTGCCGAAGCAACCAAAGCAACAGGACCACCATGCAGCCCTTCCCTATTCAGACCTGAGTTTGTTTATCACTGAAATGCGTAAATCAAACGCGAATGAGTCCACGAGGCTTGCTTTTGAGTTTCTAATCCTGACAGCCACCCGTACTAGCGAAGTGATATTGGCTGAATGGTCGGAAATCGATTTCGAGCAAAAAGCCTGGACGATACCAGCAGAGCGAATGAAAGCAGGCAAGAAGTACCGAGTTCCGTTGAGTTCGCGTTGCATTGAAATACTGGAACGAGCCAAAGGACTGTCAGATCGCGGTCAATATGTATTCCCTGGTCGGACTGCAAAGAAGCCATTATCAACCATGGTGTTTCTAATGGTCATTCGCAGAATAGGAAAAGACATTACTGCTCACGGTTTCCGGTCAACGTTCAGAGATTGGGCGGCAGAGCGAACCAACTTCCCCCGCGAAGTCTGCGAAATGGCACTTGCTCACAGTGTTAGCGATAAGACGGAAGCCGCGTACTTGCGTGGCGACATATTCGACAAGCGACGCGATCTGATGGACACATGGGCGGCATTTGCGTGTGCTGAGAAAGGCGGCAAAGTAGTTTCCATCAGGCAAACATCTGCATAAGCAACTATATTGATTGAGCCAGGGCTAGGTTCGCTACCGAAGAGTCAAGGCGCGTATCAGAATTACCGTAAAAAGGCCAGTTCGGCTGCGCACGACCTATCGCTTTCCGTCGAAAAGATAGTTTGCCTGCGCCCGACCTGCCGTCGAGAGTGTGACTAAATAGACCGTGTTGAACAGCGTCCAAGGAGACGTAGACATGGTTTATACGAAATTTCTAAGACTCCCCGAAGTAGAAGACCGTACCGGCAAATCTAAATCGACGATCTGGGCGGCGATCAAGAATCGTACATTTCCAAAGCCAATCAAGCTCGGCCCCCGAGCCGTAGGCTGGCTCGAGTCGGAAATCGAAGCTCATAATCAAGCCTGCATTGCCGCGTCTCGACCAGATGATTCGGAAGGAGATTCGGATGAAAAATAGGCCGAGTCTTCGCAAGCACGTAAATGACTTTTGTAAAGGCTGCATTTATGACTGTGCGGCTGCCGGAACATGGCGACAGCAAGTCACTTTGTGTTCCGTAACCAGTTGCGAGCTTTACGACGCTCGGCCTGTGACGAAAAGGCCAATTCCCGAGAGCGTGCTGGATTATTACTTCGTACCCGAGGCTGAACGTCGAATTTACCGCTGCTCACGACCCCTACAAGGTGGTTTTACGGAGCATAACGAGGCCAAGGAGTATCCAGCGAAAGGGTGGCCTAAAACCGCTATCGAAAAACGGCCAATACGGGGTGATTAGTGATAAAACGGGAAGAAAATGTTTCGCGTCCGTCTCTAAGTAAGGTATCTGCATTACCAGAACGAGTGCCGCTCATTCTCAATATGGCAGTTTTGGTGCCCATACCAAGCGATATTCCGTACCTGAGTCTCTTGACAGTTACGGATCGAGAAAATCAACGGGGGCGCCTAGAAGATGCACCAGTCGAATCTCTATTCAAAAAGGGCCAATTGGTTGAATACGGCTGGTTGCCCGGGTTCAGGTACCCATGGGTGATAAATGGATTTGGACCGGCGTAGTGACTAGTGGGCAACGGGGCAATTTCTTCGCTATAGACAGGCATCAATGGGCCGGCGTTTGCGAGTTAGGCATGAACGCGGCGTTACTTTACCTCGTGATGGGTTGCGGTACGGACCGCTCTAATACAATTTCTTGCTGGTCTGCTCATGCACTTGAGAAAAACACGACAGTCGCTCGTAGTCGTGCAAAGGCAGCCAGGAACAGCCTATTACAGTCCGAATTTGTCGTCGGCATACGTGGCGGTAAACACCCAAAATATGAACTGCCACGATCTTCGGGTTTTCAAGAGAAGAAATATGAAATATGGCTTCCCAATGAACTGGTGACCGGAATCAATGGAGAAGTGACAGTGATTGAACGTATTCGCCAGACAGGCGATGTGATGAGACTCAGGCTATTGGTTGAGTTATATCATCAGCAGAATCTGGTTGATGAATGTGGAATATCACGAGATTGCGTTTTTGAAACTTATGAGCGAAAAAAACTCGCGGAATCCGGCATTTTCGATATCTGGGGATTCTCGCGATCATCGCTGAGTTGCAACCAGGACAATGAAGCTGTTTCCCCGCATATCCAAGACGATGACGATCTGTTTCTTGAACGGTTTGAAACACTCCGTGACTTAGGACTGGTTGTCATGACGCCATATCTATGGGATGGCGACAAACCTGATGCAGAGATCATGCATCCGCTCGCAAGTGTGTTCGATTGTGATGATCTTTCTTTAGAAACGGAAGATGCAGCCTTTAGAATGCTCCCGGAGCAATATTCATTCGAGATTTAAAGTCATGATTTCATCGTGCCTGTGCATCGCCACATCGGCAATGTAGCGGTTGTTGGTATCGCGCAAACATTCTTTCGACCTAAAACAAGTTTAACGGCGGCAGGAAAAGCACATCATATTGATCAGATTTCTGAATACATTGATTTCTATAAAGAGATGGCTGTTGAAAGGGAATGTGCAATATCAAGGTAATATCAAAGTAACTTCAAGGTTAAATCAAGTTACTGTCAAAGAACGTAGTAATACATCAAGGTGCTATCAAAGAACGTAGTATCTAGTGCACTTGCGTGCACAGCGACCACAAAAAGTGATGAGTGAAGAAAGGCGCACAGCTCGCTAAGATTTTCGCGAAGACAAGCAGGGTCGCACCACGTTCTGCGAATCCAAATCTCTGCCGAACTCACCCGTGCTGACACTTTTCGATGAGATCGAGATACGCAGCCAGCTCCTCATCAATCAATAGAGCTTCTATGTAGATATCAGGCATGGCCAGAGCATGGCCTGCTTATGGACCGATTACACACAGAGAATGTGGGCTAATTGTGCAGAAATCGCCAAGTCGTTGTGGGTTGTACGAATGTTTGGCCTATTAGCAATTGATACTTGCGTGTGTTTTCCCGCCATCGCCAAGATCTGCACTGCAATTTTTCTCAACAACTTCCTTGATAAATATTGTTAACTCGATCTCGTCTATCTGATCGAGGTTGTCAATATCGGCATATGCCGGGGTGACAGTCGTCATCTGTATCGAGACTAGCGCCCACACACCCACTGTCAGCGCACCCAATATCAATCGGTCAACTCTTTTCATCTCATCACCAAGTAATTGTGGAAAAAGATCGAGCACGACCCACACAAGATAACATGGCGTCACTGCTCCGAACGTCACCTATTTGAATATCGGTATTTGGTGCAGAAATAGCCCGCTTTTCTCAATAGCGGACGTTCACGCCTGCCAAAATAGCCTGAAATTAAGGTCCGCTTTCGGCCAGTGGCACACGCTCAATATCGCGCTAACTCGTCTTAAAAATGTTCAACATGAGTTCGCGTTCAAAATTTACGTGTGGCGGCGGAAAGACCCCGTCACGATAATGTTGCGCAACTCCCGTAGGCTTATAGGTTACCGTGACCATTCCTGTACCAATCGGCTTTGTGGCCCCGGGTGTATCTTTCTCTTTGGTTATCTCAAAGTCATCAATGTTGAGTTTGGCCTCAACGATGGCCTTATCAAAAAGTGCTCGCTGGCTGCCAAAAATCGAGAACATGATGTTCCTCCATATCAGCCACTAGATATAAGCCACAGCCCCACCCACTGTCGGAACAGGTGGCCTTACCTGCTTCTCAACAATCTCCCCACAATCCTTACACCTGAATCGAGCCTCTGTCACTGGCTTATCGCCTTTACC
>Ga0114948_10001533_pt1 | contig 10045 bp, 4 predicted proteins | sample CR04metaG_FD_83877 | JGI IMG/M metagenome (GOLD analysis project Ga0114948, IMG submission 83877) | Deep subsurface microbial communities from Mariana Trench to uncover new lineages of life (NeLLi) - CR04 metaG | ecosystem: Environmental > Aquatic > Marine > Ocean trench > Sediment | place...
AGCGCCGCGACTGTGAGGACGGCCGTTACCGCGCCGAGAGTGAGTCGAGGACCCATACTACTGGGCAGCCGATCTCCCCGCGGGCACGTTCCCCTTCGGTTTGAGGGTGGCGATCCCCGGACCAGACGAATTCCGAAGCGTGAACCACATCACGCCCGCTGGGTCCAGATCCAGCTTGGGGGTGTGGGCGCGCAACTCGGGGAACGGGAAGTACGTAAACTCCTTGGTGGTCTGGTCGAACTTCACCATCGAGTTGTAGATCCCGTTCTCGATCCAGAGGTTGTTGTCGTTGTCGAACCAGATGTCGTACGGGTTCCCGTCCTTCAACGGCAGTTCGTACGAGGTCACCTCGTCGGTCACGGGGTCGATCATCGTGATCGTGTTCCCGTAGTAGTGGGCGGCCCAGATCTTGCCATTGGCATCCCACGTCAGGCGCCGCGCCGGGTTGGTCATCGGATACGACGTCCACTCCTGCGTTTCCTGGTTGTACATCCGCGTGGCATGGGTGTGGAGGCCGACAGCCCACACGCGGTCCTGGCGGTCGACGACGATCCCGTAGCCGCTCCACCCGTCGGGCTGCTCCCACTCGGTGAACTCCTTGGTCTTCGTGTCGAATCGGCCGATACGGCCAGCCGAGGCGAAGTAGGTGTACCAGATTTGTCCCCGAGAGTCGGCCCACGCACTGTGTGCGCCGGCGCCCGTGGTCGGAAAGGGGTATCGGGTCATCGTGCCGGTGTCGGGGTCCAGCTCGCCAAGGTGGTCACCGGTCAGCTCGACCCAGTACACCTTTCCCCCCAATTCGAGGATGCCGTGAGGTGTGACGTTGATGTTGTCCGGGTTGTCGATCCAATACTCCTTCGTCCGCGTGTCGAAGTTCAGATCGTTGGTGTCCACCCGGATGATCTCGTTGGAGCCATTCCCCGACACCCAGATGATGCCCGCATGCTGGAGGCTGGCAAAGACGCTGTGGATGCTTCCCGATGTCCGCGCGCCGTTCACGTCCGGACGGTCCATACGCTTCAGCTCGTATTGCACGTAGACCGCCTGGGACAATGCCTGTTCGTCCCGCACGAGGGGGTCGAGCAGGAGGTCACGCTTTTCGGACCCCGGTCCAAAGTTCTCCGTGAGGTACTGGATGATCGCTGTCTCTTCCTCGCGTGAGACGGTGTCGTAGGTGATCTGCGCCACGCCGGCGTTCATGTTGGCGACGCGGCCGTCGACGTCGAACATCTTGTGGACGGCGCGTTGCCATCCCGCTTCGTTCATCGGACCACGGTTGTGGAACCCGGCCGGGCCATGACAGCCAAAGCACGACCGCAGCATGATCTCGCGGGTCGGATGCGGCGGGTACAGCTCGTCGAAGCTGACGAGCCGGGCGCCGGCCGGATTGAGGCGTGCCCGGCGACCGTAGTTCTCCTGCCCCGCCGCAGCACCGGCGGCCGCGCCGCTCACCGACACCACTCCCGTCGAGGTCAGCGCCAGGTCGACGGTCGCAGTGTCGCCCGCGCTCACCGTCGTGGTCTTCACCAGCGGCTCGAAGCCGTCCTCGACCACCTGCACGTCGTAGGTGCTCGGCGGCAGGTTGAAGATCTGGTAGCGGCCGGCGACGGTGTAGACGGTGTACGAAATCCGGTGCACCGTGTCTCGCGCTTTCACCCGGAACGCTCGCACCACGCCCTGGTCCGCTGTCACGCTGCCGGCGATTACGCCGGATGTCTGCGAGGTCTGGGCCACCGCTGTCGACGCGGGCCATACCAGCAAGACCGCAGCCAGGAGCGCCACGGCGGCAGGGGTCATCGAAAAACGTGCCGGTCGTTGTCGGGACATCGTTCGCATTTCCATGGGGCCTCCGCTCCGCCTCCTCGGCGGTCTTCGTCATCGGTGAGCTCGAGCAACGGGCAACACACGTAGAATGGCACCGTACCACTGCGCGGCACCAGTTGTCAAAAACTCGCGGGTAGATGGGCAGATGACCCGTCGCGTCGACGAGAGACGACAGTGTCGAGACGCCCACTGGTTGCACGCCCAGCAATTTTAAAGTAAAAATTTAAAGCAAAAACTATGGCTGGCAGCTGGAACGACGACGATCGTGGACAGGCCCGGGAAGGACCTTGCCGGGGACGGATGTGCGTGTGCCGCCGTGTGTTTGAAGGAGAACCGATGAGCGAAGTGATAGCGCGAAGACGACGAATGGCTGGAACCCGCGTGGGCCTGGTGGCCCTCGCACTGTTGGCGCTGCTACCGGGGACGGCGTCAGCCCAGTCCACCGGCAGCATCGCCGGTTTCGTCTCGGACGCATCGGGCGGCGTGTTGCCGGGTGTCACGGTGGAGGCGGCAAGCCCAGCGTTGATTGAAGGGACGCGTGTGGGTGTCAGCGACGGGCAGGGGCGATACCGGATCATCGATCTGCGGCCCGGGGTCTATACCGTGACCTTCACGCTGGTCGGCTTCAGCACGTTCGTGCGCGAGGGGATCGAGTTGAACGCGGGGTTCACCGCGGCGGTGAACGTCGAGCTGGCGGTCGGTGCCCTTGAGGAGACCGTCACGGTCTCGGGCGCAGGCCCGGTGGTCGACGTCCAGAGTGTGAGAACGCAGAACGTCCTGACGCGAGAGGTGTTGGACACGGTCCCAACCGCCCGAACCTATTCCTCCTTTATCGCACTCACCTTAGGCGCGGACGTCACAAGCCTGGGCGCGGGTGACATCGGTGGCTCGCAGGGTGAGACCGTGACCCAGATGGCCCACCACGGCACCGGCGACGGGTTGACGACCGTCGATGGGATGAAGACCAGCTCGGCGTACAACGTCGCGAGTGCCCACCGCAACATCTTCAACCAGATGATGGTCGAAGAGATCGTCATCGAGACGAGCGGCGCGACCGCCGAAGCCGAGGGCGGTGGCCTCAATGTCAATATGATACCCAAGAGCGGCGGCAATACCTTCTCTGGCAGCTTCGTGGCCGAATATACCAACGAGCGCTTCAATTCTGACAACCTCAACTCCGATCTCGAGGCCCGGGGGCTGGAAAACCCGAACTCGATCGACCGGATCTACGACTACGGATTTGGCTTGGGCGGACCGATCGTAGAGGACCGGCTCTGGTTCTACACGGCTCACCGAAAGTGGGGCAGCAAGGAGCTCATCGGGGGGCTGTTCTTCAACAAGAACCAGAACAACTTTTTTCCCGGTACGTTCGTGTCGTTGTACGAACCCGATTTGACGCGGCAGGCCTTCAAAGACAAGTACGTCCAGGACCACGCGCTGCGGTTGACCTGGCAGGCTGCGCCCAACCACAAGTTCGCCTTTACCGGTAATATGCAGGACTACTGCTGGTGCTACAGCTTCATCAACAGCTTCTCGGCGCCCGAAGCCACCTGGGATTTCCAGGTCTTTCCGAACAACAACTTCCAAGCCACCTGGACCTACGCTGCGAGCAGCCGCGTGCTGGTCGAGGCGGGCGCGTCGCTTCGGGTTGACCGCCAGAAGAACGGGGCTCCCCCTGAAACCGGGAACGCGATCTCCATCGTCGACCAGGGTCTGGGAAACATCATGTACGGCTCGATGTTCTCGAACTTCAATTCCGACACGAACTACGGGGATTTCGGGAACCAGGGTGCCTGGCAGTCGCGGGCCTCTGTGTCGTACATCACCGGCTCGCACGCGCTCAAGGTGGGCTACTACGCGATGACCGGGAAGAACCAGCAGGTGTTCCTACAGCCCATCCACAACGAACAATACCGGTTCAGATCCGGGGTCCCCAACCAGATTACACAGCTGGCGACGCCGCACAGCCAGTTCCAGAACCTGGACATCGACCTCGGGATCTACGCTCAGGATACGTGGACCGTCCACCAGCTGACGCTCAACCTGGGCGCGCGTTTCGACCACCTGCGGGGCTCGGTGCCAGCGCAGACGCGGCTGGCGGGCAAGTACACGCCCGCGTTCAGCTTCGATGCCGTTGATGACGTGCCGAACTTCAAAGACATCAGCCCGCGGCTCGGCGCCGCCTACGATCTGTTCGGAGACGGGAAGACGGCGGTCAAAGCATCGCTCGGTCGGTATGTGAACTACATCAGTACCCAGGTCACCAAGAACAACAATCCGGCGTCGAGGATTGCCGGCAGAGCCAGCCGGACCTGGAGCGACGCCAATGGCGACTACATCCCCGATTGCGATCTGACGCTGACGACCGCCAACGGGGAATGTGGAGCGTTGGACAACCAGTTGTTCGGCTCTCTGATTCCCACGGTTGATTCTGCCGATGACGTCCTCAGAGGTTGGTACAATCGCCCCTACAACTGGCAGTTCAACGTGGCGCTCCAGCAGGAGCTAGGGCCGGGCGTCGCGCTGGAATTCATCTACTTCCGCACCTGGTTCGGCAACCAAACGGTGACCGACGATCTGAACCTTGGACCGGAGGACTTCGATCAGTACAGCTACACGGTACCCACCAATGACCTGCTCCCCGGTGGCGGGGGGAACGTGCTCACCGGTCTGTTCGACGTCAAGCCAGGGAAGTTCCTGCAACAGGGTATCGACACGCTGATCGTCCACGCGGATGGCTTCACCGATGTCTACAACGGCGTCCAACTCAGCATCAACGCACGATTTGGCGACGGAGGGATCCTGCAGGGCGGGGTCAGCACGGGACAGACGACCACGAACGAATGCAATCACCCCGATACCCCTGGCGCCGAGTTCTGTGAGACCACCGTGCCGTGGGCAGCCGCCACGCAGGTCAAGTTCACCGGTTCCTACCCCCTGCCGTATGGCTTCCAGGCGAGCGCGACGCTGCAGAATCTGCCGGGCAGATGTGTGAGCGGCGGCTTTTTCGCCTGCGGGTTTGGGCCAGCAATCGGCATCGACCTCTTCTTCAACACGACCCTGGGTCGACTGCCATCCAATGGGAATCCAATCGTGGTCATCAACTTGGCCGCGCCTGAAACGATCCGCGAGGATCGGTATACCGTGCTCGACATCCGTCTGAGCAAGAGATTGCAGGTCGGCAACGTGCGCATCCAGCCCAACATCGACATCTACAATCTGCTCAACGCGGCCCCCCCCTTCGTCCAGAACGCCATCTACCTCAACTTCGATCCCACTGGCGGAGGCTATCGGGATGTGAGCGAGATCGGGATCGGGCGGTTTATCAAGTTCGGTATGCAGGTCGACTTCTAAAGACGTGTCGAGCAATTGAGGAACTAGGGCGAGCCGTGCATAATGCACGACTCGCCCCTTTTGTCACGGGTCGCGGTGTGCTGACCCCGACGCGCAGCTGTGTCGAGCGCCGACAGATCGTGGTCGCCAGGGTTTCAGGCCCGTCGAGCCCGCCGTGATCTCGCCACACCAGTGAACGGCGGTCGAGTAGAATACGTGTGGTCACACGGTCGTTGCGAGAGGACGTCGCCTGCGGATTGACCGAGAGCCGAGCGGGTGACCCGGCGCCCGGGATGGGCGCCGATGCTGATGACCAGAAGACGCTTGTCACGGGTCGTTGTGGGCGGCCTTGGACTCGTGCTGGCCGGGGCCGGCACCCTGCAGGTGCAGGCCGCTGGGCGGGACGAGCCGGGCGAGGTGACACGCGCGCAGACAGCCACGTCACAACACCAACGCTCGAGCTCCACGTCCTCATCACCAAGCCCCCAGCGCGCGCTCCTCGATCGATACTGCGTCACCTGTCACAATCAGCGGTTGCAAACCGGCGGGCTGGCGCTCGACACGATGGACGTCGCCAACGTCGGCGAGGCGCCCGAGATCTGGGAAAAGGTGGTCCAGAAGCTACGCGGCGGGATGATGCCGCCTGCCCGCCGACCGCGGCCTGATCCCGAGGCCTACGCGGGGTTCCAAACGTGGCTGGAAGACTCACTCGACCGCGCCGCCGCGGCCACACTGGAACCGGGTCGTGTTCCGACACATCGCCTGAACCGGGCCGAGTACACGAACGCCATCCGCGATCTCCTCGCGCTCGACATCGACGGCCAGGCGCTGCTGCCGGCTGACGATTCGGGTCACGGGTTCGACAACCTCGCCGGGACGCTCGCGCTCTCGCCGGTGCTGATGGAGCGCTACATGTCGGCGGCCCGACGCATTAGTCGGCTCGCGGTGGGCGACCCGACGATCGGGCCGGGCTTCACCTCGAAGACCTACGTTGTCCCGATCAACATGGCGCAGAACGACCGGATGAGTGAGGATCTCCCGTTCGGGTCGCGCGCCGGCATCGCGGTCCACCATCACTTTCCGCTCGACGGCGAGTATGTCATCAGGCTTCGGCTGAAACGGAGTGTCTACGAGTACATCGTCAACCTCGACGAGGCGCACGACCTCGACGTGCGGCTGGATGGCCGGCGCGTCGCGCGGTTCAGCGTGGGTGGCACGGCTCCGGGAAAGCCAGCGCCCCTCAGTTTCTCCGGGACGTTCGTGGCCGCCGGCAACGCCGGGTACCCGACCCAGGAGTGGGACGACTACCGGACCGGTGCAGACGCTGACCTCGTGGTTCGTGTGGCGGTGCGCGCCGGTACGCGGGTGGTCGGGGTCTCGTTCGTCGGCCGGTCGTGGGAGCACGAGGGTGTGCGGCAGCCGCGGCTCACCGAGTATGGCGCCACAGTCACCGAGACCACTGACACGTCGTTACGACCAGAGGGACCGGGGCTGGAGAGCGTCGCCATCGATGGCCCGTACGCGGTGACGGGGCCGGGTGAGACAGCCAGCCGAGACCGGATCTTCGTCTGCCGGCCCGACGGCGACTCAGACAATGCCGAGGTGCGATGCGCCCGCACGATCCTCTCTAGACTGGCGCGCCGCGCGTTTCGCCGACCGGTCACCGACGACGATATCCAGCCGCTACTGCCGTTCTACGAGACCGGCCGGGCCGCGCGTGGCTTCGAGGCGGGCATCCAGGCGGCGCTCGAACGTATCCTGATCGACCCGGAGTTCCTGTTCCGCATCGAGCGCGATCCGGTCGGCGTGGCCCCGGGCACCCCGTACCAACTCAGCGACCTCGAGCTCGCTTCCCGGTTGTCGTTCTTCCTCTGGAGCAGCATTCCGGACGACGAGCTCCTCGACATTGCAGCCCGTGGCGCGCTGTCCGATCCGGGCGTCCTCGAACAGCAGGTGCGGCGCATGTTGGCCGATGGACGCGCGACGGCGCTCGTGGACAATTTCGTCAGCCAGTGGCTGACGCTGCGTCGGGTCGGCGGCATCACACCGGACCCCAACCTGTTTCCCCGGTTCGACGAGAACCTGCGCGAGGCCTTTCAGCGTGAGACCGAGCTGTTCGTCGGGAGCCAGCTGCGCGAGGACCGGAGCGTCGTCGACCTGCTACGCGCGGACTATACGTTTCTCAACGAACGGCTCGCCGAGCACTACGGCATTCCGAACGTGCGCGGGAGCCGCTACCGGCGGGTGACGTTGAGCGATGAGCGGCGGCGGGGCCTGCTCGGCCACGGGAGCATCCTGTCGGTCACGTCGTATGGCAACCGGACGTCGCCGGTGCTGCGGGCGAAGTGGTTGCTCGAGAACATTCTGGGCACGCCCCCCCCGCCGCCGCCTCCGGACGTACCGCCGCTGCCGGAGGCCGGACCGGCCGGCGAGCCCCGCACGGTCCGCGAGCGTCTGGCGCAACACCGGCGGAGTCCGGTCTGCGCCAACTGCCACGCGCCGATGGACCCGCTTGGCTTCGCGCTCGAGAACTTCGACGCGCTCGGGCAATGGCGCACGACCGACGCCGGCCTCCCCGTCGACGCGTCGGCTGTGCTTGCCGACGGCGTCACGACGTTCGAGGGGCCGGCCGGCCTGCGGCGTGTGCTGCTGAGCCGCTCCGAGCAGTTCGTCGAAACCCTGACCGAAAAGCTGCTGACGTACGGGCTCGGCCGTGGGCTCGAGTACTACGACCGCCCGGTCATCCGCTCGATTAGACGCGGGGCCGAGGCGGACGACTACCGCTGGTCGTCCTTGATCCTGGGCATCGTCGAGAGCACGCCGTTCAGGATGCGGAGGTCCGAATCATGATGATCACCAAAAAGGCCATTCCTCGACGCACGGTGCTGCGTGGCATCGGCGCGACGGTGGCGTTGCCCCTTCTCGACGGGATGGTCCCGGCGATGACCGCGCTCGCTCAGACGCCGGCCAGGCCGATCAGGCGCTTCGGCGTGGTCTATGTGCCGAACGGGGTCGTCATCGACCAGTGGACGCCGGCCACCGACGGCGCCGGGTTCGAGTTCTCGCCGATCTTGAAGCCGCTGGAGCCGTTTCGGGACCGCCTGCTCGTGCTGACCGGGCTGACCCAGAACGTAAACGGCCTCACCGCCCAGAGCGGCGCGGTCCATGGCCGCTGCGCCACGAAGTTCCTCACCGGCGCGATCCCGAGACCGTTCGGTCAGGAAGGGAGTGATTTCCTCGCCGGCGTCTCGCTCGACCAGCTGATCGCGCGGGAGCTCGGGGGGGACACGCAGCTCGGGTCGCTAGAGCTGTCTCTGGAGTCGGGTGACAAGGGGGCCGGCACGTGCGACGGCGGGTACAGCTGCACCTACAGCCACACCATCACCTGGCGCAGTCCTCAGACGCCGCTGCCGATGGAGCATAACCCGCGGGTCGTGTTCGAGCGGATGTTCGGCGATGGCGGCAGCACCGACCCGGCCGCGCGACACGCGCGGATGCGGCGGGACCGCAGCCTCCTCGACTCGGTGACGGACAAGGTCGCGGATCTCAGCCGCGGACTCGGCCCGAGTGATGCCGGCAAGCTGAGCGAGTACCTGGACGCGGTGCGAGACATCGAGCGGCGGATCCAGCGCGCCGAGGAACAGGTGTCTCGCGAGCTGCCGGCGTTCGACCAGCCCGCGGGTGTCCCGGCGACCTTCGCCGAGCATGCGCGGTTGATGTTCGATCTGCAGGTGCTGGCGTATCAGAGCGACTTGACGCGTGTCATTACTTTCATGGTGGGCCGCGAGTTCAGCAGTCGCACCTATCCCGAGGTGGGCGCCCCCGGCGGGCACCACCCCTTGTCACACGAGAGCAGCGCCGCAAGTCAGGAGCAGCTGCTTCAGATCAACATTCATCACGCCGAGCAGTTTGCCTATTACCTCGACCGGCTGCGAGAGACCCCGGATGGCGAGGGGTCGTTGCTCGACCATGTGATCCTCTATTACGGGGCGGGCATGTCCTCGGGGAGCCATCAACCGTGGAACCTGCCGATCGTGCTGGCGGGCGGCGGTGCGGGCCAGCTCACCGGCGGCCGTCACATCCGGTATGCCGCCGACACGGACGGTGTCACGGCCTACTCGTCCGCCAAGGGGGGCACGCCGCTCGCCAACCTGCACCTGACCGTGCTCGAGAAGCTGGGGATGCGCATGGATGCTATCCACGACAGCACGGGGAGGCTGGAGCTCTGACCACGAAGGAGACAGGAGTCAGGAGGAGCTGGAGGGCTTCGCCGGCTGCTATGAGTCGTAGACATCCGTGGGGCAAGACTTCAGCCTTGTCGCGCAGGCGTGAAGGCCTGCGCCACACAGAACGACCCTGTTCAAGGTAGAACGTACGTGACCTATCGACTGTCCCGAGCAGCGCTGATGGCCGCCGGTCTGGCCGTGTCTGCAGTCGCGCTGTACGGCCAATCGGGGACACCTCCGTTGATCGAGGCGGTGCGGAACCAGGACCACGACGCCGTGCGCGATCTGTTGGCCGAGCGGGTCGACGTGAACGCGCTGCAGCCCGACGGCGCGACGGCGCTCCACTGGGCGGTCCACTGGGAAAATCTGGAGCTTGCCGATCTGCTGATCGGTGCCGGCGCGGATGTCAACGTGGCGAACGACCTCGGGGTAACACCGCTTGTCATGGCGTGCACCAGTGGGAACGCCGCCCTCGTTGGCCGGCTGCTGGTGGCCGGGGCCGATCCGAACGCGACCCTCGCGAGCGGGGAGACCGCGCTCATGGCCGCCGCGCGCGCGGGCATTCTCGAGGCAGTGGACGCCCTGGTGGACCGAGGCGCGGATGTGAACGCGACCGAAACGGCCCGGCGCCAGTCGGCGCTCATGTGGGCAGTAGCAAACAG
>Ga0114948_10001534_pt1 | contig 10045 bp, 6 predicted proteins | sample CR04metaG_FD_83877 | JGI IMG/M metagenome (GOLD analysis project Ga0114948, IMG submission 83877) | Deep subsurface microbial communities from Mariana Trench to uncover new lineages of life (NeLLi) - CR04 metaG | ecosystem: Environmental > Aquatic > Marine > Ocean trench > Sediment | place...
CAGCGCTCTGCGCCCTTCCTCATTCACGGCGTGATGATGACCCAGTTCGCCAGCTTGGGAATCGTCGGTCTGGAACTGCTGGGCAGCAGCGAGCACAACGTCGCCGTGTTCGCCGCAACCATGCAGACAGGGAGCTTCGTCGTCTTGTTGGCGACGGCCACCAATAGGCTTTACGGACCTACTACGTCGCTGCTCATCGAACGACGCGACTATTCGGGTATGATCGCCGCGATTCGCGAACGCCATGCCTGGATCATACCGGCTACGCTGGTCTACATCGTCACGATGGTGATCTTCGGTCGAAGTATCCTGAGCCTCTACGGTCCGGAGTTCACGGACGGCTATGCCGCTCTGTGCTGGATCGTCGCCGGAGCGTCGGTGAGCGTCTGGTTCGCGATGGCACCGAACTACCTCAAGTTCGTCCAAAGGAACCACACGGTTCTGGGAATCACCGCCGCGGCAGCAGGGCTGAACGTGGTGCTGTTGGTCGTGCTGGGATCCAGATTCGGGGCCACCGGCGCGGGAGCCGCCTATGGCATCTCGTTGGCAGCCATGTCGATCACGTTCTTCGTTCTCTCCCAGAGGGCGGTCCGGCGGATCCGGAGAACCTGATCGCGACTTCCGCTTTGGTACGCACGCGACCATCGTCGGTCTGCCCGCAACCCCGCGGGCGGCTTCCTGTTTTTGCAAACTAAATTGTCGCCGATTTCCTATCGACTCCACGGCGTCTCAACACCCACCCGGCTAGCAGGCCCAGCGCGAAGGGTCCTGCCATGAGCGCTACGCCCAGCGGCATCAGGCGGCCCAGCGAGGCGTCGATGATCGTCTCAACGCGTTCGAACGACCGATCGACGACTTCGTCCAGCATCTGCTCGGCATCGTCAAACGCCGCGAGCCGTTCCTTCAGCAAGATGTCGATCGCCGCCTCTCGTTCACGAGTTACCGCGTCCAGGGCGCTGGCCAGTTGGATGGTGACGACTCTGTCGAACGATGTCTCAAAGGCCTCCATGTCGATCAATTCGATCAGTTCCTCGATCCGGGGCATCAGTTCCTCGACGTGCTGGTCGATCATGGCCGGCAGCTCGTCGCTGAACTCGACCAGATGGTCCGCAGCCCGACCCAAGCGCGCCGTGTCGGCAAGCAGCGCATCGATGTCCCCTGACTCGATTCCTTCGTCCCACAGCAGTATCTCCGCCTGCCAGCGAGCCTGCTTGGGCAACTGCTCAGCGTAGATCGACAAACGATCGGACAGATCGGCAAATCCCTCGACCAACGAACCGATCGTTGAAAAAGCGCTGAGGTTTTCGGAACGCATCTGCTCGATGACCGCCGCCGCGACGGTTGGCCGGGTGCTGATCGACGCCTCGATCGGGTGCTCCGCCGCATAACTGTGAATCAAGTCGTACATCCCGGTTTCAACGGGGTCGCCGCCCTTGTCGATTACGAATTCAAGGATCTCGTCCTCCATATCTTTCAACGTCTCGACGACGGACATGCGGAGATCTCCCGCAGTCTCGCGACCGTACTCGGTCTGCATGAGGTCTTTCATCTGTACGACGAACAGCCACAAGTCGGCCCAAGCGACCAGCGGGTCCGGCTGGAAGCTGGCTCGTTGTAGGGCCGGAACGGCGCTGGCCTTCCAGTTCAGCGCGGCACGCCGCACCTCGGGGTCCTCAGCCGTCTCGATGATCTCGTTCGCCGACAGCTCGATCTGTCCCGCGAGACGGTTCGTCAATTCGTAGACCCACACACGAAACTGGCGCGTCTGAATGACTTGGCCGGACGCCGTCTCGACGGTCGAGGGCTTCGTCTTGGGAAAGCAGGATGTGCCGGCGACACAGGTCAGCAGGACGATGGACAGGAAAACGGGTACGCGGGCAAGTTGCTTCATGGGTGCCTCAGGGTAGAAATAGGACTCAATGACCGCTCGCCGGTCCGAGCTGAGTTTACTCCGGTTCAGACCAGGCCGGTTCAAACCCGCCTTGAGGCACCAGCGCTTTCAACGATTTGGGCCGTCCCGTGCACAGCGCGAATCCGCCCTCAGACGAAAGCGCGGATCGAGGTAGGGCGCTACGTCGACATTAGCGTAGAGGCGACTCCGCACAGGTCACCTCCGTGACGAGGTAGTAGGACAGCGGGGCGGCGCTTATGCCGCCGACGTCGGTGTACTGCACGCCGGAAGTGCCGGGATCCTCGTCGACGACGCCGGTGGCGTGCGGCCCGCCCCACGTTGCCGGGTTCTTGTCGAGGTCGCGGTACACGTTCCACGTCGGTCCGGTCTCCCCCGAACCGAACCACGACATCAGCACGTCGTCTGCGGACCTGTCGATGACCAACCCCACCGGATCGGGCGGGGTCGCGCAGGCGAAGCAACCACCGGAGACGCAGGAGCGCACCGTGGGGCAGCCGTTCCCCGCCTCGGTCCCCGCAACCGCGTAGAAGTACGCTACGTCCTCGACCACCCCGGTATCGTTGTACGTCGTCGCGGCGGTCGTGTCGTACGGGCTCAAGCTCGCGAGAGCATCTTCGCACGACACCTCGCTACGGAAGATCTGATAGCCTCCGGCGCCTACCACCGGGTCCCAGCTCAGATCGAAGGATGTGGCGCAACCGGCCGCGGATCCCTGAAGGTCTTGCGGTGCGGTTCCGGGCCAGGCGTCCGGGACGAAGCTGTCGTGAATGGCCACAGTATCGATCCACGCGCCGCTGCCGTGGGTCGCCGGGTCCACGGTATTGTGGGACGCGAAGCGCCAGCGAACCTGAATCGACTCTCCGGCAAACTGGGAGATATTGGCCAGGTGCTGCTGGTCGAACTCGTCGCCGCTCTCGCCCGAACCGGTCCCGTCTCCCGCCAGCATTTCGATGCGCTCGACATAGCCAAAAGGGACCTTCGTGGTGCCGGCGGGGCAGACGGTCTGGATCTGTTTGGACATGTACGTGGCATCGGCCAGGTAAGTCCACTGCGCGTCGGTGAGGCGCTTGGCCTCGAGAATCATCCCGTCCCAGGTGCGCGACGAACTGGAGATGAACGCATCCATCCACATGTAGAAGCTGATCGCGCCTCCGCCGGCGGGAACCGTCAAAACGGGCGTCTTGAGAGCGGAGTCGAGCGAGTCCGAGTATGCGGTCCCCGACCCCAGCCGCATGGCGTACGAGCCCGAGTGGGCGCGGTCGGTCACCGGGGCTGCGCCCCACTCGCTGCCCCACGTGCCGTTGCATTCCGAGATGTCACCCGAAGGCGCCCCGGCTCCGTGGGCCGGCTCGCTCTTGAACCCCATCGGCGAGCCGGTATCGAAATCCCAGGCCAGCACGGAGGAGCCTAGATCGCGGTTGATCGTCATCGAGAAGCCGGTGTCGAATCCCGATTCGTTGAGGCACCGTAGCTGGTCGCTCTCGAAACCGAGCCCGGATACCGACACGTCAAAATCGACCACCTGGTTGGCGGCGGCGCCGGGCTGCACCTGCACCCGGAAGGCGTTGTCGACGCTGCTATGCCCGCCCGACTGCGGCGGCAGGCTGCCGTACTCCGCGGTGTCCCTGAGGATCAACACGTCGGGGTTGCTGGTCGAGAGGGTTGCCTTGATGTCGAACAACTCCTCGGTCTGCAGGTTCAGGGTCCCCACGGAGATCGTCCACAGCTCGCCCGGATCGAGAGCGCCGTCCTGGTCGCAGTCGCCGCTGGTCTCGAGCGCCAGGTTGGTCCACTGGCAAACTTTCTTCCTGCAGGCGAGAAACGCCGTCGCGGACAGGGGGCCGACGGTGGCGTCGATGTTCTCGGTGTGCTCGACGTCGAGTTTGCCGTCACCGAGCACCACCGGGCCGTCCTGTCCGGCCCAGGACAACGCGATCGTGCCCTCGTAGTAGCCGTCGGTGCCCGGTACGGGGAACACCGTGACGGTCTCGATGTCAGCGCCAATGTCACCCGTCAGCGTGACCTCCACACTGGCTCCCGCCGACGGGTCCTTGAGGGCGACGGTCAGAGGACCGCCGCAGACGTAGTGCGGCCGGTTCAGCGCCAGCCACGGGCCGTCGGCGAGCAACAGCGCAGTGTTGGCGTTGACGCGGCCGTAGCCCATGAACTGATCCCACCCGGGGGTGTCTTCCGCGGGAGAACCGACCTGGTCGTCGCACGACACGCGTAGCAGGTAACGGAGCTCGCGTACGTGGATGTTCGGACGGTGCGACCGCACCAGTGCACCGAGGCCTGCGGCGAACGGAGAGCTGGAAGACGTCCCGCCGAAGAACCCGTAACCAGCGCCTAGTGCCGTGGACATCGTGTCCGGGCCCGGGGCGGTCAGTTCGGTGAGGTCGCTGTAGGCGTACACGCGCACGTCGTTGTTGTTGGATCCACCCACGGGTACGACTTCGGGAAACGAGGCAGGAGTTCCGATGCCGTAGCCGTTACCGTTGGTTGCCGAGGCAAAACCCAGTGCGCCGAGTCCCGTGGCGTACTCGGTGGCGTCGATGATGATCTGGATCCACGCCGACGCCCCGAACCCGAACGTGTGCGACATGTTGTAGGTGTCCATGCCGTTGTCGGCGGACCACTGGATGGCGTTCACCTCGTTGACCGAGGTCAACACCCTCAGCGGTGCGAGATCGCATTCGGGGCAGATCCCGGAGACACCCTGGCTGTTGTTACCGACGGCGGCGGCGATCCCGCACGATCCGGTGCCGTGACCGGCAATGTCCTCGGGGAACAGATCGTCGTCGATGAAGTCGTAGCCCTGAATCAGGTTGCCCGCAAGATCCGGATGGTCGAGGTCGGCCCCGGTATCCAGCACCGATATCGCGCCGCCTACTCCCGTCGCGATGTCCCACGCGAGATCCGAATCCGCGTCGGCGTCGGGCGTACCGATGTCGCCGTCGATCACCTGGCCGGTGTTGACGTGCGCCCACTGTTCGCCGAACAGGGAATCGTCGGGTATGAACATGGGCTGGTGGAAGTAGACCGGCTCGGCGTACTCCACCCACGGTTGCCTGGAAAGCTCCTGGACGATCTTCCGGATCTTGACGCTGCTGTGCGGCTCCGGCACGTTCAGGACGTAGGCGCGGTCGAGGCCGATCTTCTTGAATAGCTCGACGTTCGTGATCGGTGCACCGCGCTCGTTGACGACGCGCTCGCCCCCGACGATGCCGTGCCTGGCGAGCAGATCCTCCAACTCCTGGATGCCCTCGGGGAGACCGAGCACCGGCAGACGCGTGGCGCGATCTGCAGCATCCCTGGAGAACTTGACCACGAGTTGGTCAACCCGGATGGAGCCTTCCACGTAATACCCGGGGTGCGACACCGGGCCGGCGCCGAACCGGAGCGGCTTCTCCGCGGTTTCCGTCGCTACCGCCGCGTGAGCGCATAACGACACCACGAGACCACACCCTAGGACGCAGCGCCGTAAGTGCACGAGAACCCCCCTCGCCGGAACTTATACGCCGCAAGCATACCCGACTGTCAAGAAATCATGAAACATGGACACCCCCAGAGAGTCGCTGGCGTCAAATCCGCCTCGAGGCACCGGCGCTGCGTGCTAGACGAGCGATCCCAGCGTATCGTATCTCCTGAAAGATCGGGCTATTTTCGTCCGGTTCAGGAGTCTTGGGTGCGCCCGATTCTCGGCATCATTGTGCTCGTCACGGTCATCGGATGGACAGCACCGACGCTTGCAGACGCTGAACTCCTGCTTGCCGACGGGACGGTCCTGAGAGGCGTCGAGGTGCGGCTCGAGGGCGGTCTGTACCTGCTCGAACTCGACAGCGGCGAAGTGGCCGCCATCCCCGCGGCGCTGGTGCGCGAGTTGCGTCTGCTCGACGTCCGCATGACCGAGGAAGGCACCACGGTGGGCGTCGCTTCCGACGTGGCGCGCCCGGCGTCCCAGCAGGACCCGCTCAGCCGTTTTCTCGAGACTCGCCCGGGGTGGCGCCGCGGTGCGCCCCAGGATGTCGCGGGCGCCCCCTGGCGCATCCACGACACGCAGCGGCAGACGGCCGTCTTCGGTCCGCCGGCGCGGTTCCAACCGGGCCTCCCCTTCCGTTTCAAACCGTTCCATGCCTGGGACCGCTCGATCGACGTGCTCGCCGGGAACCGCTCGACGTGGTCCCGTTCGATTCTCGATCCCGTCTGGAGACCGCGCTCGGCATTCGACCCCGGCATCGACGTGCTCGCAGCCAGCCGTTCGACATGGCCGTCCGCACCGCGCCCCACGAGTTGGAACCCCTCGAACAGCTTCTCCCGTGTGCGGGCGGACTTATGGTGGGGCAAGGATCCGATCCCCGGCGGCGACCGGAGTTCACGCTCGAAGACCCACGCCCGTCTCGATTGGCAGCGCGTGATCGGGGACTGTACCTGGTGCACCGGGGGCAGGAATCAACCCGCGGTATTCACCGTGCCCACCCCGCAGCCGGTCACGGCAGAACAATGCGCGCGACGCCTGTTCGCCGACGCGGAGGATCCCGGCTCGTTGCAGTGGGCGGAGATCGAAACCACATCGTGGGACACGTTGCCGCCCGGGATCCATCGTGCATGGACCGCGGCCGAAACCCGCGCGGTGTTTTCGATCGCCGGCGGAGCGTGCCGCCTGATCGCCGGCGATCTCCGCGAACTGATCGGCATCGACGTCACCGAAACCGACGCGCTGACCTTCGCCGTGTCGGCGTGGAATCAGATCCAGCCGACGACTCCGGCCCCCGTGCTGGTCACCCCGACGCAACAGATCGACCACGCCGCGGCGCTGGTCCGACTGTTCGAGACTGCGACCAGCGGCCACGCGCGGGCGCGGATAGAGTTGCTGGAGAACCGTGCGGCAGTCGAACGTTGGTTGGGTTCGGGCACGGCCTGTTCGAAGTCGCTCGCCTTCCGCCGGACTCAACGCGCCAACGTGGATCGAAACTTCACCGCGCCACGAGCGGATCCCCGACTCGACTGGACCGCCGTGACTTTCTGGACCTGGTCGAGCCGTGACGGCGAGGTGTTCACGTACGACGTGCGCTTGTTCCCCGACGGCCGGGTCTCCGTGTCGCGCGAATCGATCGGCGAGCACCTCGGAGAGCACGAGGACAGCCGTTAGGCCTTGTCGAGCTGCGCCATTTCTTCCTGCACTTCGACCACGTAGCGTTGGAACAGTGCCGGGGGATGGTCCAACTGGATGCCCATGCCCTTGGGTTTGTCCGGCTCTTCGTTCAGGCGAACCCAGGTGACGGTGCCCACCAGTGGAATCGTGTACGCCTGCACGTCGAGCAACATGCGCAGGCGCCTACCCTTTCGAATCGGTTTGTCCGTGGCGATGTAGATCCCACCCGGGGACAGGTTCACGGTTGTCGCGGCCTGGGTGGCCTTCTTCTCGCCGAAACGAATCGGTACCTTGCACGGGTGCCGCGCTTCCTTGCCTCCCTCCAGCGCCGGGTCGCCCGGGTTGGCTCTTTTTCCCCAGCCCGCCGAGGGGTCTTCACCGGCGTCCTGCATCGTGTACCGCCGCCGCTCACAGTGCTCGCGCAGGAACTCGATGGCTCGTGTTTCCGCTTCCTTGACGCTAGCGCCGACGAACTTGATCGTCCCGCGGGCACCCGGAACACTCCACAGCATGTTCGGGTAGGTAAAGATTCGCGCACGCCAGTACGCCCCCGACTCGGCGATCAACACGCCGTAGTACTCGAGCCGGTTATCGTGGGCCACGACGAACTTCCGGGCGTGCCGTTCGGGTCCAGTCGCGAGCAGGTTGCCCGGGCAATCACGTCCGGACCTGTGGCGCGTGCAACAGACCGTGCACCAAGAATTGTCCTGCGGCACGACTAACTCTCGATCGGTCCGGAGGGACGGATCGGATCCGGCTCCGGCCGGAAAAACGAGCGCGACAGTCCGTGCAACACGACGGCACCGAGCCAGACCCACAACAGGGTCCACACTAGAAAACCGTCGGGCATGGCTCGAATCCTCCTAACTTCCGAAACGACCCCTCAGGAGAATGTAACACCTGAAACATCGAGATACCTTCGTCCGATCGATCGGGACAGGCGGGCCACGACCTCGCCCTTCCTGGCCCGTCCGACCGTCCGGCCGTCGATGTGTGTGACCGGGCAGAGGCCGCGCAGGCTCGAGGTTACGAAAACGTGATCGGCGTGAAGCAACCGCTTGATCTTCAACGGTCCGTCATGGACAGCGATACCGAGTTCCTTCGCGGCGTCGATCACCCGGGCTCGAACGACACCGGACAACAGGCCCTCGCGGGTCGATGGCGTGTACAGCTTTCCCTGTCGCCACACGAACACATTGCTCCAGCAGCCCTCGAGTAAGCGACCACGATGGTTGAACCACAGGCCCTCCTCGGTGGAACGCTCGCGGGCGTAGCGCAAGCCCAGGACGTTGGCGCCGTAGTTCAACGTTTTCATACCGGACAGCGGACCGGCCGGGCCGCGACGCCACGGCAGGATGACGGCCCGGATGGGACGGCCTTCCTCGGCGGGATCGACCGCGCCACCGAACACGAACCATTCCCCGCCGCCGGTCACGATCAGTTTGACCCAACCCGGCTCGTCGGGTTTTTCCGCCGCGGACGATTGCAGGGCGGCCTGAACGGCCTCGCGTTCGATCGGGCGGCGTTCGAGGAACTTGAACGCGTTGGAGAAGAGCCGGTCGAGGTGAGCGTCGAGATCCACGCACCTGCCGTCGCGGACGGCGAGCGTTTCGAACAGGCCGAGACCGTGCTGGATCGCGGGATCCGCCAGATCCAGCTGCACCGTCGCCGAATCGGCTTTCTCGCCGTTTCTCCAGACCGTGCGTTCGGGATCCAGCTCTCTCACGCGACTTCCTCCGGGTCAAAGCCTAACGCGCAGGTCAAGGCCCGGGCCTTGAGGTTGGACTCGGCCCATTCCTCCTCCGGAATCGAGTCGGCGACGATGCCACCCCCGGCCCCGATCGAGACGCGCTCGCCCGCGAACACCGCGGTGCGGATCAGGATGCTCGAATCAACGCTCCCATCGTCCCCGCACCAGAACAAACTGCCGGTAAACGGGCCGCGAGCGACCGGTTCGACGCTCCGTAGCCGTTCCATTGCGCTCTTTTTAGGCGCGCCGGTGATCGATCCTCCAGGAAAAATCGCACGCACCATCTCGGTCCAAGCGACCTCGTCCCGGAGGCGGCCGCGGACGCGCGCCACCAGGTGATGGACCGCCGGGTAGCTGCGCAGCGCCGCCAACTCCGGCACCTCGACGCTGCCGGGCCGGCAGAGGCGGCCGAGGTCGTTCCGTTCGAGGTCGACGATCATCAAGAGTTCGGCGCGATCCTTCGGCGATGCGAGGAGTTCGTCGATCGCGGCACGCTCCTGCGCTGCGGTCGCCCCGCGCGGTCGCGTACCCTTGATAGGCAGGGTTTCGATGATGCCGTCGTCGACCGTCACGAAGGTTTCGGGCGAAAACGACGCCAGACAAAAATCATCGATCGAGAGGAAGGCCGAACGGGGCACGGTCTGGTGGGCCGCAACACTTTCGAAGTAATCCAGCGGGTCTCCGCGCCAGGTCGCATCGAACCGCTGGCACAGGTTGGCCTGATAGATCCGGCCCTCGGTAATCCAGCGTTGCAGGCGAACGACCGCCGCGATGTAGCGATCGCGTGGGAGGCTCGTGGAAACCGACTGTGCGACGAGCGTCGGGCTCGTGCCGGGGACCCGGGGCGTCTCCCGTTGCAGACGCTGCGACCAACGAACGAGGTCGGCCTCGACGTCGGCTGCCGCAGCGGCGCAAACCGTCAATCGTGCGGAACCGTCAGGGCTCAGCACGACCGTCCGGTCGACCGAGAACACCAATATCGTCGGAAACGGCTCGGCAGCCGGGTCGCCCTCGCCGGGGCTCAGGCACTCATAGCCCAGGAGAACGGCCAGCCCCGTCGCACCGTCGAGACCGGGTGCACGACGCGCTACGAGCTCGGTCTGGATGCGGTCCAGCGCCGCCTCCACCACGGATTCGTCGCGGCCGTCCACCCGCAACAAGCATTGCGGTGCCAGGCCGACCAACCCGGGCCGTTCCCAACCGTCCTGCACGTCGCTACCGCCGTCGAACA
>Ga0114948_10001536_pt1 | contig 10039 bp, 11 predicted proteins | sample CR04metaG_FD_83877 | JGI IMG/M metagenome (GOLD analysis project Ga0114948, IMG submission 83877) | Deep subsurface microbial communities from Mariana Trench to uncover new lineages of life (NeLLi) - CR04 metaG | ecosystem: Environmental > Aquatic > Marine > Ocean trench > Sediment | place...
CCCGGTTCTCCGAGTCAGGGTGGAGCCATCCGTCGGGGCTCGATCCGGACTACGTGATCGACTTCCCGGTCGAGTGGCATATCGACGCCGACGGCGAATCGCCGAACTTCAACCTGTTCACGCCGCTGCCGCTCGATGACGTCATGTGGGTCTCGGCGACGGAAGTGCGACCGGGCAACCTCCCGGTGACGCACCACATCGTGACGCGTCTCATGAACACGCCCCCCGGCATGAAGATCGGCACCGGCCCCGCCTGGTCGGGTGGCCCCGAGGTTGACTACGTGCTGGTGCCCGACCCGGACGCCGACCAGGAGGAACTGGCCGCCACGAGAAAAGCGCGGGCGGAGGCCGCCAAGGAGCCCAAGGACAAGGACGCCGACGAGGCCGAAGACGCTGACGATTTCCAGGACCCATCGGCGTTGGAGGCCGGCGCTGGGTTCGGTGCTTATATCCCCGGTGTGGGTGCCAGTGTCGTGCGGGAGGGTCACGCCCGGAGCATCCGCGGCGACCTCTTCGACACGATCGTCTGGAACCTCCACTACCAGGCCACTGGCAAGCCGGAGACGGCGCGGCCTTCGATCGGCGCCTGGTTGGCCGACGAGGAAGACAACACGACCGAGCATGCGCTCCTGTTGCGCGAGTCCACTTCGCAGGGGAAGCAGCTGGTGGCTCCGCCGCCGCTGACGCCGGAAGAGCGGGCGGCCGCAGGTCGCAGAAATCAGGCGGGTCAGGGACTGAACCCGCTGCTCGCGCCGATACCGCCCAACGACGCGAACTGGACCGTCACCGGTTTCGCGGCATTCCAGAACGACGCGGTTATCAACAACCTGCTCATCCACGCGCATCTGCGCGGCAGGGACTTCACGTATTTGCTGACCTATCCGGATGGGCGCGAAGAGATCCTGCTGCGGGTCCCGAACTACAGCTTCGACTGGCAGTACCAGTATCAGCTGACAGAGCCGCTCCAGGTGCCGGCCGGTAGCACCTTGAAGTTGATATCCCGCTACGACAACTCGGCGAGCAACAGGCTGAATCCGGCGCCTCAGAAGGAAGTGTACTGGTCGGAGCAGAGCTGGGACGACATGTTCCTCTCCCTGGTCGGATACACGCTGGTCGACGAGGTCAAGGAGAAGGGCACGACCGACGAATAGGGTCTGACGCGTTCGGCGGCTGATTTCGACGGGGGTCGCACGCTGTCACGCGTCGGCCCCCTTTTTCTAGTCAGCCGCATGCTGATGGTTGCATGCGGCTGGCCACTTAGTAGCTCTGGAGTATCACGTGATGACCAAGCGGACGGTCCTAGCTTTCGGACTCATGATGGCCACGGCGTGGCCGGCGGTCGTCCACGGCCAGACGGTGACGGCGCGGCTCAAGGATGTACAGGTCCAGATCGTCCAGACCGTCGGGTGCGTCGAGCAGCGGGGCGACGATGCCGGCGGCTGGTGGCTCACCCGTGCCGCCGAGCCGACGGTGGCCAAGCCCGACGTCTTCGACGAGACCCAGGTGGAGGAGGCCAAGGACACGGCGCCCGGCTCACGCGAGTTTCAGCTCATCGGGGTCGCCGAGTTCCTGGACGCGAAGCCGCTGCTGGAGTGGGGCGACCGTGCGCAGTTCACCACGGCGGACGAGGTCAACGCGACCAACGCTCTCCGGAAGGGCCACACGGTGCTGATCAAGGGCCTGCTGATCGACCCGGACGGCGACGCGCGGATTAACTTGCTGGCGGTCGTCGGGCTGGCCGAGACGTGCAGCTAGCATGGTAGCGAGGATCATGGTCATGACCCGGGCTCTCGTTGTATTCACCATCCTGTTCCTGTGTCTTGCCGCACCGCTGGCCGCACAGACAGCTGCCCAGGTCGAGGCCGAGCCTATCGTCAAGCTGCAGCCGGGGGCGACCGTTGTCCCGGGCCAATGCCTGACCCAGCAGGAGCTCGATCTGATCGATGGCCTGAACGCGCTGCGTCGCCCGACCGTTGGCGTCGAGGGGGACGACGAGGGCGACGACATGGCCCCGTTCAACCCCCACTACTTCGTTGGCACGTGGGAGATCGAAGGCGTGTTGCCGGAGTCGCCGCTGGGTGAGGCCGGAGAGTTCCTCGGGACCGAGACCATCCGTCACGTGGAGGGATGCACCTACGAGAGCACGATCGAGGCCACGGCTGGGGATGAAGCGGTCACCATCACATCGCGTCTCATCTACGACAGGCGGTTTCGGTACCTGGTCCGGATGGAGAACGACAGCCGCGGCTATCAGCTCGTGAAAGTCGGCCCCGTGAACGGCGACTCGGGTGGGTACTCATCGCACCATTGGGAGGCGCCTGCGGTCACCCGGCACGGAAGCCACGTGCGTCTACGGGGCCGGACCTACATGAGGTCGCCGAGCGCCTATCAGGTGCGGATGCAGATGTCGGTAGACCACGAGCCGTTCGCGAATTTCGGCACGGTCTGGTGGCAGCGTGTGGATCCGTAGGCGTCCTCGCTTGACCTAGCCCCCACCGAATCGCTGCACCAGCGTCAGCAGCACCCCGCCCGCAATCACCGATCCCAGTTGACCGGCCGTATTGGCGCCCATCGCGTGCATCAGCACGTGGTTCGTGAAGTCTTCCTCTTGCGCCACTTTCTGGACCAGCCGTCCGCTCATCGGAAACGCGCTGATACCGGCCGCTCCGACCAACGGATTGATCTTGCCTCGCGTCACGGTCGCGAGGACTTTGCCGAAGAGCAGCCCGGCCACCGTATCGAGCACAAACGCGAAGAGACCGAGGAGGAGGATGAGGAGCGTCTGTGTCTGGAGAAACGTGGCGGCCTGCATGAGGCTGCCGATGGTGAGCCCGAGAAACAAGGTCGAGATGTTCGCGAGCTCGTTCGAGGCGGCTTTCGACAGCTGTGGGACGACGCCAGACTCTTTCAAGAGGTTCCCGAACATCAGGGTCGCGACGAGTGGGGCCGACGCGGGCACGAGGATGCCCACCGCGACGGTCACGATGATGGGGAAGGTAATCACCGCGGCATGTGGCACGGGACGGGGCGCATACTCCATGCGAATCAGGCGTTCTGCCCGTGTCGTGAAGAGCCGCATGAGCGGCGGTTGAATGATCGGCACCAGACTCATGTACGAGTACGCGGTCACCGCAATCGGTGCGAGCAGCTCCGGCGCGAGTATGGACGAGACGTAAATACTGGTTGGGCCATCAATGGCGCCGATGATCGCGATCGAGGCGGCCTGATTCAGCGGAAACCCAACCACGGTGGCCAGGATGAGGGTCGCGAAGATGCCGAGCTGACCTGCCGCTCCCAGGACGGCGAAGATCGGCTGCGACAGCAGCGGCCTGAAATCCATCATGGCGCCGATCCCGATGAAGATGAAGAGCGGGAGGAGCTCGGTCTGGATGCCGAACTCATTGAGGAGATAGAGCATGCCGCCGGGATGATTGAGCGGGGAGTCTGGGAGGTTCCCGAGGAGCACGCCGAACCCGATCGGGAGCAGCAGCGTCGGTTCGTATTTCTTGGCAATGGCGAGGTAGATCAGGAGCCCTCCGACGGCAAACATCAGCAGTGTGCCTGGCCCGATCGAGGGAATCATGGAGGAAGAACGCCGGTGACTATGAGGGGACGAAGGTCACGAGGGGTTCGCCGTGGACGACCCGGTCGCCTGTGTCGACGTGCACGGTAGCAATGGTACCTGCCCACGGGGACCGTATGACGTTCAACATCTTCATGGCATCGAGTGTGAGGAGCGCGTCGCCGCGCTCGACCGTCTGCCCGGCGCTGGTCGCCACCGACTCGACCACGCCCGGAATTGGCGCGGTGATGGCTCGCGGGCCGGCACCGAGCGGGTCGACGGCTGGCTCCGCCGGGGCAGCGGGTGGCTCGAGGATGTCGCCGGCAGCCGGTCCGTCGATGCGCGCTGCCTGCTGCGGGTCGGCGTCACCGACACGCTCCGGTTCCACGTCGACCGAAAAGGCCACGCCGGACAACCGTGCCGTGACGGGACGCGCGTTCGGATCGTCGATCTCGACGTCGTAGATCCGGCCGTCGATGGTGACTCGATAGCGTTTCACATGCTGGCCTTCGCGCGAGCGCGCTGCTGTCCCAGCCGCCGCGCACGGTGCATGCGTCGCCAATCGGACGGGGACTCGGCCACGAACACCGCCGGACGCTCGCTGTGGGCGCAGGCCACAGCCACGGCCAACGCCACGGCGCGGTGCTGGCGGTCCAGTTCCTCTTGCTCCTCTGCTCGGGTGTCGACGAGCTCAGCCTCCTGCGCCGGGTCCGGGTCATGGGCGGGTGCCGCCGCCCGGTGGAACAGCCATGACCCGGTCAGCAGATACATCAGACCGATGAGGCCGGCGAGTGCGGCAAACAGAAACAGTGTGCCGAAGGCCGAAATCTGCAAGACCGTGCTCAGCTCAGGTGACATGGCGGTGCTATAAGGGAAGATTGCCGTGCTTCTTGGGTGTCGAGGCGGGCTGCTTGTCCTGCAGGAACTCCAGCGCCGTCGTCACCCGTGCCCGGGTCTCCCGTGGGTAGATCACGTCGTCGATGTGTCCGGCCGCCGCGGCGATGAACGGTGAGTTGAACCGTTCCTGGAACTCGCCTTCGAGCCGCGCCCGTTCCGCATCGCGCGCCTCCGGGGGCACCGTCGCCAGCTGACGCGCATAGAGGATGCTTACCGCGCCTTTCGGGCCCATGACGGCGATCTCAGCCGTTGGCCACGCGAGACAGACGTCGGTGCGAATCATCTTGCTGCCCATCACGATGTAGGCGCCTCCGTACGCTTTCCTGAGCACGATCGATATCTTCGGGACCGTCGCTTCCGAGTACGCGTAGACCACCTTCGCACCATGGCGGATGATGCCCAGGTGCTCCTGATTGCTGCCAGGCAGGAACCCGGGGCAGTCGACGAGCGTCACGATCGGGATGTTGAAGGCGTCCGCGAAACGGATGAACCGCGCGATCTTGTCAGAGGCGTCGATGTCCAGGACCCCGGCGAGGTGGGCCGGCTGGTTGGCGACGAACGCCACGGCTCGGCCGGCCACCCGCGCGAAGCCGACCACCGCGTTCTGAGCAAAACCGGCGTGCACCTCGAGAAAGGAGTCACGGTCCCCGATCAGGCGGATGGCCTCTCGGACGTCGTACGCCACCTCGCTGGCATCGGGGATCAGGTGATCCAGCGCGGCCGTGTCTGGTGTGAGGTCGTCGTCGGGTGCACGTGTCGGCGGATCATCCGCGTTGTTGGACGGGAGGTAGCTCAGCAGCCGCTGGGCGACGCGAAACGCGGCGTTCTCGTCGTCGGCGACGAAGTGGGCCACACCGGAGCGGCTGGCATGGACATCCGCGCCGCCGAGCGTCTCGGCGTCCACCTCTTCTCCGGTGACGGTGCGAATCACTTCTGGCCCGGTGATGAACATGTAGCTGCTGCCGCGCGTCATGATGACGAAATCGGTCAGCCCGGGGGAATAGACAGCCCCCCCGGCACATGGGCCGAGCATGATGCTGATCTGGGGGATCACGCCGCTCGCCTGGGTGTTCCGCCAGAAGAGATCACCGAACCCCGCGAGACTCCAGACCCCTTCCTGGATGCGGGCGCCGACCGAATCGAGCAGCCCCAGAATCGGTAGCCCGCCGGTGGTCGCCGATTCCAGCAGGCGTCCGACCTTCAACGCCTGTATCTCGGAGAACGAGCCGCCCAGCACCGTAAAGTCCTGCGCGAAGATCGCGACCCGGCGTCCATCGATCCGGCCGAAGCCGGTCACCACCCCATCGCCGGCATAGCGCTGTCGTTCGAGTCCGAACCCGGAGTGGCGATGCTCGATGTAAGGTGCTGTTTCCTCGAACGTCTCGGCATCGAGGATCCGCTCGATGCGCTCGCGCGCGATGAGCTTGCCGCGCGCATGTTGCGCGTCGATCCGCTGCTGCCCCCCCCCGAGCCGCGCCGCTGCGCGTTGCGCGGCGATGACATCGTGTGTCCCGGCTGTCGGGTCGGGCGTACTTGCTGGCGGGGTGTCTGCGTCGACTGGCGACGTGTCGCTTCCGTCTGGCGCGCTGTCTTCCACAGATGGGGTGCTGCGCGCCTCGAACGATCTGTCCGCGAACTGCTGACTCGGGACACGCGTTGCGTCAGGCGGGTGACGCAGACCCTCCGGCGGGGTACGTGCTCTGCCTGGCGGGGCGTTTGGTTGCGTCGGCGGGACACTCGGTGCACGGCCCGCGAGATTGGCGGCCGCGCGCAGCTGAGCCCGAGCCGTGTCAATAGCCGACGTGGGGGAGGAGAGCTCGTCCCGTCGCTTCTTGCGTGAGGCGCGACGTCGCCTGAACGCGCGCAGGGTGGCCAGTACTGCCGCGCCTGCCACGGTCGTCTTGATCGGCAGGTCCCACAGCTTCAGCGAGCGCGTTCCCGATGGGGTCGCCTGGTCCCGCTCAGGCGGGAGTGCTGGTGTAGGCTCTGGCGGGTCTTCGCCGCTCTGTTGAGGAGACATGCCGTAGCGTCACATTGGGCCGATCGAGGCCACTGTCCTTCCTAGCGCTTCATTTATGTTAGCAAATCGCGCCTCCTCCTCGGTCCGGACGTTGGGTCGCTTCGCTGCCGACATTGACATCATCGTAAGTAAGACAATATCTTACTGTCTGTGAAGACCACCATGTCCACGAAGGGCCAGATCGTGCTCCCCGCCGAGCTCCGACAGCAAGACGACATCGAGCCAGGCCAGGAATTCGACGTGGAACGAATCGACCGAGGTGAGTATCGGCTCGTCCGCCGATCTCCGCGACCGAACGAGGGCGTGGTGGACTGGCTGCTGGCCTGCCCGGACAAGGGCTTCTTCGTTCCTATCGAATCCGACTCCACCGAGGCCCTGTGACCTATCTGACGGACGCGAACGTCCTGAGCGAGACCACCAAGCCGGACCCGGATCCCGGGGTCGTGGAGTGGCTCCGGCGACACGAGCCGGAGATCTCCGTCGATCCGGTGATCCTGGGGGAGGTGCGATTCGGCATCCTGCTTCTGCCTCGTGGCCGGCGGCGCGCGCGGCTGGAGCAGTGGTTCGACGGCGGGGTCCAGCGTCTTCACTGCTTAGCGTGGGAAGCGGCGACGGGCCTCCGCTGGGCCGAGCTGCTCGCCGATCTCCGCGCGTCCGGTCGCGCCATGCCGATCAAGGACAGCTTGATCGCGGCGACCGCGCTGGTGCATCGGCTCATCGTCGTGACACGGAACCGGAGCGATTTCGAGCAGGCGGGAGTCGAGGTCCTGGACCCGTTCGACTAGGTGCCCGTGAGGAGAGCCCGATAGGGTATCTGGCCGGGAATTCCCCTCGCGGTCGAGCCTCCCGTGAGCGATAATTGGGCGCGGGTCCCACCGGGACCTGCCTGTCGTGTCGCCGTGAGCCTCCTCCGTCGGTGACAGGGAGATTGCAGATGCAGCATCGACATCTCGCGTCAGCCCCGGTTCTGGCCGTCGTGATCGTGGTCGGGTTCACTCTCGCCAGTCCTGCCGCCGAACAGGGGCCGCCGGTCGCCGCGAGCGCGGCCCAGGCAGCGGCGCAACCCTACACCGCGCCTCGCACACCCGACGGCCAGCCAGACCTTCAGGGGTTCTGGACGAATCAGACGTATACGCGGCTGGAGCGGCCCGATAGCGTCACCACCCCGTTTTACACCGAGGAAGAGGTGGCCGCGATCGAAGGGCGGGCTGCCACGCGCGAGAGCACGCAGACCGAACCCGGTACGATCGCGGACGTGCACTACGACTTCACGCAGTTCGGGTTGGACCGGAGCCAGTCGACGTTCGCCCGGAATCTCCGCACCTCGCTGATCGTGGACCCGCCGAACGGGAAACTTCCGCCCGTGACCGCCGAGGGACAGCGGCGCGCGGCCGAGGTCGCCGCGGCGCGCGAGCGTATGGGGGGGCGCTGGGACTCCGCCGAAAACAACCAGCTCGACGACCGGTGCCTGATCATGACCGGTGCCGGGCCGCCCATGCTGAACCCGGGCTACAACAGCACCTATCACATCGTCCAGGCCCCGGGCTACGTGATGATTCTGGTCGAGATGATCCATGAGGCACGCATCATTCCCTTGGACGGGCGCGTGCCGCCCCCCGATGCCGTGCGCCAGTGGATGGGGATCACCCGTGGCCGGTGGGAAGGCGAGACGCTGGTGGTCGAAACCACCAACCTCAACGGCAAGAATCCGTTGAGGGGCTCGAGCGACCAGATGCGCGTGACCGAGCGGTTCACCCGGGTGTCCGAGGATACGATCATGTATCGCTTCACCGTCGAAGACGCAGCGACGTGGGAGACACCGTGGACCGCGGAGATGCCGATGCGGCAGACCGTCGGTCCGATCTTCGAGCACGCCTGTCACGAGGGGAACTACGGGCTGTACAACACCCTCGTCGGCGCTCGACTCGAAGAGCAGCGGGCCGCCGAGGAGGCCGCCAAGCCGGGTAGTGACTAGGGAGGCTCCGTGATGCGTACTCGGTACATGCTGCTGACCATCGTGGCGGCGGTCGCAGTCGCCGGCCTGTTGCTGGTGGTGACGACGGCCACGGCGCAGGCACCGGCGTATCGCGCGCCGCGCGCCCCGGATGGCCACCCCGACCTGAACGGGATCTGGCAGGCACTCAACGCGGCGCATTGGGACATCGAGCCGCACGCGGCGGGACCGAGCGTGGTGCGAGAGCTCGGGACGCTGTCGGCGGTGCCGGGCGGTCTCGGCGTCGTCGACGGCGACGCGATTCCCTATCGGCCGGAGGCGCTGGCAGCACGGGACGAGAACCGCGCGCATCTGCTGGAGCGCGACCCGGTCATCAAATGCTATCTCCCAGGTGTGCCGCGTGGCATGTATATGCCGTTTCCGTTTCAGATTATCCAGAGCCAGCAGCACATCATGATCGTGCATGAGTATGCAGGCGCCGTGCGCACCATCTACATGGACAACCACACGGAGGCCCCGGCCGACAGCTGGATGGGGTGGTCGAATGGACATTGGGACGGCGACACGCTGGTGGTCGACACAACCGGGTTCAACGGGAAGACCTGGTTCGACCGGGCCGGCAACTTCCACAGCGACGCGCTCCACGTGGTCGAGCGCATCACCGCGCGCAGCCCCGAGACGCTGCTGTACGAAGTGACGATCGAGGACCCGAACGTCTTCACGCGACCCTGGCAGATGCGCATGCCGCTCTATCGGCGGGTTGAAGAGAACGCGCAGATCCTGGAATTCCGCTGCGTGGAATTCGTGGAAGACCTGATCTACGGGCATCTCCGCAAGCAGCCCTAGCGGTCCGCATAGGGCGAATCAGTGGTGGTCGCCGGAGCGCGGCGCCCGGCTGGCAAGCCGAGGGAGAATACCGGCAGTATGTGACCGAGAAGTAACACAGCCCAGGGCGGGATGCCCCGCCCGGCGAACGGTGCTGATTCGCCCTATACGGGCCACGAGAGGTGAACGTCAGGAGGGAACACGAATGCGAACGAAGCTCGCCTGTATCGTCGCCGGTGTCGGTCTCCTGCTCGCGGTCACGCCGGTGTGGACGCATCACTCGTTCTCGGCGGAATTCGACGTCAACAAGCCGCTCACCATGACGGGCACGCTGGTGAAGTGGGAGATGATCAACCCGCACTCGTGGTTCCACATCGACATCGAGGATGCCGACGGGACGGTCGTCACCTGGATGGTCGAAGGTGGGAGCCCGAACGAGCTGATCCGGTTGGGCGTCACGAAGAACACCCTGGCCATCGGAACGGAGCTCACCATCGAGGGCTACCACGCCAAGGACGGGACGCCCAAGGCAGTCGGCCGGAACTTCACGCTGTCCGACGGCCAACGACTGTTTCTCGGGGGGTCCGCCAATCGCATCGGCGGCGAGCGGTAGCGCTGAGCGAGGCTCCGCCGCAGACCGTCCCGACTCGGTTGGCTCCGCCTCGCTAGCCGAGCGTTTCTGACAGCCCCGCGTGCGAGTGCGCGGTCAGCACCAATCCGCTCGGCATCGGTTCCAGGTTGTCTCCGTCCGACAACGACGTCTCGGTGAAGGGGCCACCGG
>Ga0114948_10001540_pt1 | contig 10032 bp, 16 predicted proteins | sample CR04metaG_FD_83877 | JGI IMG/M metagenome (GOLD analysis project Ga0114948, IMG submission 83877) | Deep subsurface microbial communities from Mariana Trench to uncover new lineages of life (NeLLi) - CR04 metaG | ecosystem: Environmental > Aquatic > Marine > Ocean trench > Sediment | place...
TCAAGTGTTCGTTGATGGAAAACGAATTTGGAAAAAAGACTTCAATTCTTGGAGCTAGATCCTACTAAATTCTGACATTTATTTTTCTTCATCAATAGTATATTTTTTCTCTCATAAATTTAGTCATATTTTTTTCAACATAACTAGGCACAAATTAATCCAATTAAATAAATAACAGGCATAGATTGATTTCATTATTACTTTGGCAACTCGTGAAAAATTTGCTACCACTAAAGTAATTCCTGATACCATCAAAAATCTTACTTTAGAAAAATTAGTTACGGTAGTAAAAAATGCAAATGAACTTTATGATCATGGTCAATATGAGGAATCAATTTGGTGGTATGATCAAGCTCTATCAATAAATCCTACAAATATAGGTGCTCTTTACAACAAAGCAAGTGTTAAGGTAAAGTTAGGTAAACATCATGAAGCACTACAATTGTATGACAAAGTACTGGAAATCGATTCAGGAAATGTAAGTGCATTATACAATAAAGCACACATACTTGTAAATCTAGATAAACATTTGGAAGCGATTTCTTGTTATGAGAAAATTGTTCAAATTGATCCAACCAATATACCTGCATTATATAACAAACGACTTGCTCTTGAAAAAATTGGAAAGCATTACGGTATTGGACTTACAACTGTAAAGCAGCTTTTGTAAATTTTTTTTATGTTTAAGGATTTTCTATAACATATTCTAAGATATGTTTCTGACCATTTTTCTTTAAATTAAGTGTAAGTTTTGACTTTTTTTTAATTTCAATAAGATCAACAATACTTTTTGGAACTAATAGATAGACGCTCTGCTTAATTTGCGTGGGTTTTATTGAAATTGTCATATTAATTTCCTCTTAGTTTTCACTTAGTGAATTCTAAGAAAATATAGCTTTGTAATTGCATTTTGGACAAACAAATTGAAATCAATAAAATTTGTTTTGTCCAAATGAACGCAAACAATTTTGATATAGCTTTCATTTATCCTATTCAAAGTTGGCGGATTTATCTGAGAAAACAGTGGGAAATCTAAAATCAATATATCACTACAACGCTTTAGATCAAAGACAAACTCCTCATTATATAATCGATTTTTTGGAAACATCTCAAAATTATTGTGTTGGAATTATAGATATGATTAATTCTACTAAAATTACTGCAACTTTACCTCAAAGAAAACTGTCTGATTATTATGAAATTTTTTTGAATTCCATGGCAGAAACTATTGAAAAATTTGATGGTTATGTAATTAAGAATATTGGAGACAGCCTTTTGTACTATTTTCCAGATTCATCTACTCCTACCGATAAAGACAATTTTTTTAATTGTTTGAATTGTTCAATGAAAATGGTAGCTGAGAATAAATCATTAAATAAAAAAATGAAAAAAGAACATTTACCATCATTAAATTATAGAATTAGTGCTGACTATGGTAAAGTTACTATTATGAAGACAAATTATTCATCCTCAATCGATGTTCTTGGTACACCTGTAAACATGTGTACCAAGATAAATCATAGTGCTGAAAAAAATGGGATTGTAATAGGAAGTGATTTGTATAGAATGGTAAAAAAATTCAAAGACTTCAACTATAAGTTAATCAATGCTTGCTCTGTAGGATTAAAGTACATGTACCCAATATATTCAGTTCATAAAAAGAACTAAGTAATTTACTCAATTCCTGCGCCACCTTTTTTTAATTCTTCAAACTCTTTCATTTTATGAGAACAAGTTAGTGTTTCTTCAGCGGTGTGCTTTCTTTTAGGTCTATTACATATAGGACAGATTTCGTCTGTGCCTTCTGGTTTTGGTGGTTCTGACATCATAGCAAAACTACGTGACTCTATCATATAGAATTAATGTTTGTCTAATTTCTCATATCTTTTATAATATGGTCAATTTTAAAAGCAAAGGCTTTCTTTGCCTTATCATTTTTCTTTAAATTCAAAACCCTTCCACAATTAGGACATTTAAAGAATCCTTCTAGAGCGTCTTCAAATGTTATTCTTGGACAATCATTATTTCCACAATGATAAAAATCTGAAGAGTTTTCATAATCTAATCTTTGTTGAAGTCTTTCAGAAATTTTCTTTTTTTGTCCTTCGATAAAGTTTTCCACCTCATCTCTTCGAGAACGCCATCTGTAAACAAACCACCCTTTTTTTTCATCCTTTACTCGAATTCCAGTAATCAAGGCTTTCCCAAAAAGATCATAGAGTACTCTCCTTACCATGTTAATTCTCAATCCAGTAGAGCTTGCAATTTCCTCATCAGTTGCATCTCTTGATTTCAAAAGTGATCGTGCAACTTTGAGATATTCATCACCACCAATCATTGAAGCAATTCTTACAAAAGGATCCTCGTATTTGTCAACCAACGCTCATTTCCACCATTTTTCCCATTATTTATCCATTGTTTTCTTAATAATGACGTTTTTTCCATTTTTTGTAGGAATTATCTCTCTACTTGGATTTTCAAATTTAGTAAAAAACTGACTTCCTTTTTGAATTCTATCTAAAACCACTGCGAGTGCACTGACTTCAGAATGTGGTTGGTTCCCAATTCCTACATTATAATCGGCTAAATTGTAAATCTCTCTAGGAACCTTTTCTGCTCCCACTACGATCAAAAGATTATCTTCATTTTGTAAACGTAATACAACATCATTGATATTTTCTCCATACATAGTAAGATGAATTATTTTTACAGATTGCATTTTTTTTGTTTTAATAACTTTTTTCCAATCTTCAATTAATTCTACTTCAAATTCCCCTCCCCAAGTTTTGTTTATTTTATCAATAGTCTGTTTAATTTCAGGATTTACTTCATTCATGTAAATCTTTGATGCACCAAAAGCTCTTGCAACTAATGCTACATGAGTTGTTACTCTATCATCTCTAATCAATCTCTGACCAATTCTTAATATATCAAGTTTCATAGATTTTATCAAGCTCAGCTTTCAATGAGTTTTTTAATTATTGGTTTTTTTGGTTCTAACATCTTGTAAATGAGGTCTTTTAATTGTGAAGTATTTTCTCCTGAAATGGCAGAAATAGGTAACCATTTTTTAGTTTCGTCTAAATGAAGATACTTTGCTTTAGTAATAATTTCTTCTGGTTCAACTATATCGGATTTATTTAGAACAAAAATCATTTTCTCCCGTTCAACACCAAGCTCATATAATGTTTTAACACAGCTTTGAAATTTCTTTTTTAATTCTGATTCGGGATCTTTACAGTCAATTACAACTATAATTACTTCAGAATAAAGCAACTCTTCAAGTGTTGATTTGAAAGCTTCAATCATGTAAGCTGGAAGTTTACTGATAAAACCTACTGTGTCAGAAATTAATACAGGTTCTCTGTTAATTGAAAATTTTCTCACTGTAGTAGAAAGTGTAGTAAAAAGCTCTTTCCCTTGAGCTCGTTTTTCTCCAGTAAGATAATTGAACAAAGTCGTTTTTCCTGCAGAGGTATAACCTGCTAATGAGATTGTTTTGAAACCCAATCTTTTTCTTGATTGTCTATGAAGTGCACGATGTTTTCCAACTTTATTTAGTTTCGACTTTACACTAACCATTCTGTGTTTAATATCATTGTAATAGACATCAACTTCGAATTTTCCAATACCCATAAATCCTGGTTGCTCGCCTTTTTTTGCTAATCTTACCTTTTCTTTGGCACGTGAAATTTCATATCGAAGTTGTGCTAATTTTATTTGGAGTTTAGATTCTGAGCTGGTAGCTCTACTCTCAAATATTTCCAAAATTACTGCTTCTCTATCAAGAATTGGTATTTTCAGCTTAGAAGCTAGATTGTAATTTTGACGAGGTTTCATTATTTCATCAAAGATAATTACATCAGGGTTCAATTTTTTTTTAAGTTCCAGAATTTCTTCTGCTTTAAATTCACTTATTCCAAATTTTTTTTTATTTAGAAAACTTTGCTTAATTATTTGAGATATTCTATAATTTGCGGAATCGGCTAATGCCAGGGCTTCATTAATAGAATCTTTATCATCATAAGTTATCAAAAAGGCTGATTTCATTTCTTTTAAACTAAAAAATCATGCCTTTGACTTTTTAAGAGTTTTTTCCACATTCATATTGAGAACAATTTCAGCAATGTCACTTGCATACTCTGCAATCCTTCTTACATCTTCTATCATTCTTCTTACACGAAAAACCTCTTCATCGTCTTTTAACGATTTAGTGGTGTTTAGCACCTTTTTCTCAAGTTTGGTGATTTCGATTGATTTTTTTATCGTCTTTTCTGCTTGAGCATAATCTCCTTTGAAAAGAGATAAACAAGCATCGTCTAAAACATCGACAGCAAAATCGGTCATTTCTTGGATTTTTTCTAAAATTTCCGTCTTAATTGATTTTTTAAATTCAATCAAATCGTTAGCTATATGAACAGCATGATCACCAGTTCTTTCAATATTTTTTACCACAATCCTATATCCTAAACAATCCCGTGAATTAGAAAATCCCATTTCTTTTAACATGTGATCATTTTGAATTGCAATCTTTAGTTGACGAATTATGTAAAATCCAAATCTGTCAACTTCATCATCAGTTTTTATGACCTCATTAGCAAGATCAAAATTTGACTCTTTAATTGCGAGAATTGCATCACTTAGCATTGATTTGGCAAGATGGATCATTCTCTTAATGGCTCCATCAACGGAAAGCTCTAACAAATTTACAAGTACCTGGATAGTAATGCCTTCAGTTGAATCCGAAATTATTTCTGTTCCCATTAGCATTCGCCTGACTGCATCTTTTACTGCAGTCCTTTGAACAGGTTTTAATCTACCAACTTTTGGTTTGACATGTATTGTCTTAAACCCCAGAAAGTAAAGCGAAATCAGTTTTCTTATAATAGATGCAGTATCATCATTTGGGTCAATCTCAACTGTGGCATCCTCAATTTGAATTGATTTTGTTTGAGATTTTGGAGGGTAAATTTGCAAGGTTGCCGAACCCTGTCTTACGACCCTTATCGGGTCTCCCTTTTTTAATCCTAAATCCATAATCCATTGTTTTGGGAGAGAAACAATGTATGATGATTTCCCAGTAAACTGAATTTTCCTAGTTTCTATATCTTCCATAATCTATAGAGGAGTTTTACTTCTATATAGATTGTAGTTTGAATATATGCAAGTTCAAACTAATATTTAGAATCGATTTAGGGTATATATCGTGGATCACGTCGAAAAACTACGTCAAACTATAGATGCGTTATTTGGAAATGGTGTTTCTAAATACTTGCCAAAAAATATCTCTTTTACATTTTCAAAGAAAAACGGTAGAATTCGTTCAGTTTATCAAAACGAAAAACTCCTATGTACTTTAAGAATAGATGGGGGTTTGGCAATCACTCCATTTTTTGCTCAATTATTTCTAAAAAATAAAAAATTCAAAGAAAACTGTCTTATCATAGATAAAGACTCAAAACCATTTGTGGAAGATGGACGTTCAGTTTTTTGTAATCATGTTGTTTGGTGTGGGAAAAATATATTGATATCCTCTGAAGTACCTGTTCTCTTCAATAGTAAGGTGATTGCCGTAGGTCGAGCAGTTTTATCATCTGAAATGATTCAATCACAGGAACGGGGGGTTGCAGTAAAAATCAGAGATAGTTTAAAAAGTCAGAAAAAAGGAGATCGGTCATAATGATGCGAGGAGGAAATAGAGACATGCGAAGGATGATGGACAAAATGGGTCTTGATATGACAGAGATTCCAAATGTTCAAGAGGTAATAATTAAGACTGACAAAAAAGAGATAATTATTGCAAAACCTTCGGTGACAGAAATGAAGGCAAAGGACAATTCAATTTTCCAAGTAGTTGCTGATAGTTATGAGGAAAAAGAGCTAGAGAATCCAATATTTAGTGATCAGGATATTGAATTAGTCTCTCAACAAGCTGGTGTAAATAAAGAGCAGGCCATCAATGCCCTAAATGAGTCTGAAGGCGATCTTGCTAGAGCAATTTTGCTTCTTACAAGTAAATGAATGATTTAATTAATGGATTTGGAGGTTTTGATCTTACTTGAAATTCAAAGGTTCTAAAAAAATGGATTCCAAAAAAAATACTTCTAAAGAAATACCAGCAGCTACTGCAGCTCCAGGAAAAATTGATACTATTATCAAGGCTTTATCTGGACTTGAATCAAATATTGATTCACTAAACGAAAAACTAGCTGATATGAAAAAAGAACTTAATCAGAAAGCCCAAAAGGAAATTGACAAATTACAAGAGGAGGTTACCCAAATAGCAACCAAAGAAGCCGAAGTAATAATCACCGAATCCCGTGAAAAAGCCAATTCAGAATCTCAAAGAATTATGACTGCTGGAGATCTTAACCTCAAAGATGTTCAAAATAAGATTGATGCCAAGTTTAATGAGGCAGTTGGTCTCGTTGTATCAACTGTACTGAAGGCATAAACCTAAATTTCACCTAGATGGATCTTAATTATCGATCCATTAAAGCAATCTCGTATAGGAATTGCCACTACTTATGGAAAACCATATTACAAATTCGTACAAGCCCTTCAAACTCTTAACCTAAAATATGATTCTCTTCTTCCTGAGGAAATTGACTCTTACGAGGGCGTTCTCATTTTTACAACATCTAAAGAAGCACCAAAATCCTCTCAAAAAGCAATGCTGTATGAAGAAATTATAGGAAAAGATTTAGCTGTAATTAAAGGTCTGATGATTCAAAAGTTAGAATCTGGATTAGAAAAAAATGAATTAATAATTGGAATTGATCCTGGACAAAGGACTGGGCTTTCTGTTTTTTACTACGGACTGGAAATTGAAAGGTCAATCTACACATCTGTAGATCTCTTGGTTTCTCATGTGACAAATATTTTGGCTGAATTGAAAGCCACAAAAAAAATTGTAAAAATAGGAAACGGAAACATGAGTCTTGCCAAAAAGATAATCTCTACCTTAAACTTGCGTTATTGTTCAGACTTTGAATTGGAGTTTGTTGATGAAAGAAAAACTTCACTTAAGATAAAAAACTATAATCAGCGAGGTAAAAGAGACATGATGTCTGCAAAATACATAACTCAACGTGAGGGCTACAGACACTTTATTTTGCCACTCTCTAGAACCGGCTAAATTTTTTTAAAAAAGCGTTCTAGATTATTGAAAACTTTTTATGGTTTTACACAACTTGCCTAAAAATTTGATAAAAAATGAATTTCAAAAAAATCGATAAATATTTATTATGTTTTTGTTGTTTTTTTTAAAATCTATGTTTTTGAAATGAACGATCAACATAATTTTTACAAAAAAATTGGTAAAATTTTATAGAAATTATTGATCGATCCTTAAATAGTTGTGAGTATTATAATAATTTACACTAAGGAATTGATGAAAAAATGACGTGTAAAGGAATTTGTGTAAGATATAAGGCTCAAAAGCCTGTTGGAACTGGACGATATGCTTCCGGCCAGAGAAGATGCCAAATTTGTGAAATCTTCATCAAATGGGAAGGTCTATGGTGTCCATGTTGTGGTTACCGACTAAGGACCAAACCACGAAACCTCAAGTATAAAGCAAAACTTCGTGCTCGCGTAGAAGCTGATACTATGATAGAAAAGAAAGCTGAAGCGATAGCAATAAAGGCGTAAGTTTACTCGAAGCTATTTGATGGATACCCCAGGGTATACAAAAAAAACCGTGGATGTAGGAAATCGAAGTTTTCAGGTACAGTTAATACGTTTTGAAAATGGAAATTTTGTTTCTATTAGTGAAGGTTCCCAAAAGCTGGGTTCAATGGTAGTTTCTATAGGTACAGGGCCTACGCCAACAACTACTACCATAATTCCCGCAAAAACCGGTTCACTTTTTTTAAAATTGACGGCTGAAAAAATTTCAACCTACACAAAAGGAATTAGTATTGTTTCAATGTTTGCAACAAATGAACTTGGGAATGAGGTTGCCAAAGCATTGATGACAAATATTATGGAGATGGTTAGAGCTGAGTGATTTACGTCACTATATATCGCAAATTAAAAAAAATGGTCAATTAAAAACTATTAAGAAAAAAGTATCTCCACGATATGAAATTGCTGGAGTAACTGCAAAAGTCGATGGAAAACAAGCTATATTTTTTGAAAATATTATTGGAAAAAAGTTTAGGCTCATCGCAAATTTAGTTGGAAATCGTAGTAGGTTTGCTATGGCTTTAGGCACTAAGGAATCAAATATTCATGAGAAGGTAATCCATTCTATAAAACATGCTCGGAAACCCCAGGAAATTCCTAATCCAAAATTTTTAGAAAACGAATCAAAAGATATCTCAATTCTTCCAATTGTAACCCACTTTGAAAAAGAACCTGGACCTTTTATTACCTCGTCAATTATCTATACTAAAAACCCTGAAACAGGAACTCAAAATTCTTCCTTTCATAGGCTAATGCCCATCGATAAAAAACACTTTTCGATAAGAATGGTTGAAGGCCGAGATTTACATCGGGCGTTTATGTATTCAAAGAAACGGAAAAAAGATCTTAAAGTAGCTATCACAGTTGGTGTTCATCCAGCTATATCAATTGCAGGAGCATATCAAGCTGATTGGGGAAAAGATGAACTAAATATTGCAAACTCCATTTTAGGTGGAAAACTAACATTATCAAAATGTCCCTTTTCGAGCTTGTATGTTCCATCAGGTGCAGAAATAGTCATGGAGGGTCGACTTCTCCATAATAGAACGCATAAAGAGTGGATGGTTGAAATGCTTCGAACATATGATTTTGCAAGGTCACAACCTGTCTTCGAGCTAGAAACATTGTATTATAGAAATAATCCCATTTTTCATGATGTTCTTTCTGGTTATTCAGAACATCGATTGTTAATGGGAATACCTATTGAAGCTAAACTGAATGGAACTTTAAAGAAGCATTTTCCAAAAATTAAACAAGTTTCAATGACAAATGGTGGATGCAATTGGCTTCATGCTGTGATTCAAATTAACAAAAGACATGACTCTGATGGAAAAAAAATTATTAAAAAAACATTTGATGTACATCGTTCCTTGAAAATGGTAACAGTTGTAGATGAAGATATTGATCCTAACAATCCAGAATCAGTTGAATATGCCATGGCGACAAGATTACAAGCTGAAAGAGAACTAATAATTCTTAAAAATGTAAGAGGTTCAAGCCTAGATCCCTCTAGTGACCAAAAAAAATTACTAACTGCCAAGCTTGGAATTGACGCCACTAAATCTTTATCAAAACAAGCTCAAGGATTTGAAATTGCTAAAATTCCAAAACTTGATCGAATTTCCCTTAAAGATTATTTCAAATAAAAAAATTAATAGTTTTTAGGCTGATAGCTGATATTTGAAATAGTTTGAATTTTTTTTATTTGATAAGGCAATGGGTTTTTCTTCTACTTTTTTATGCATTCGTTGAATAAAGGAATGAAAATCTTTTTCTTCAAAGAGCTGCCATCCAAATTTGTAAACATCCAAATCATATGATTGATAGTCCTCGATTATATCTCCAAACCAAGTCCTGTAAAGATCCGCTTCCATATTGGCCTGTTCTTTGGTGTTAAAGAATTTCAGCTCTATCCAATCAATACTTCCATTTGAACGAGCTGAAAAGTCACAAAAAGGTGCATTTGTTAGATACTCTCGCATTTCTCCTAGTCTTTGTACAAAATTTTTAGGAGAAGAAAGTTTTACTGTAACTAATCTTGGATAACCCATGTTAACCTTTTTCATATCAATAATAGCAGTATATCCTAAAATGACTTTTTCACGTTCAAGCCGTGCAATTCGTTTTCCTAGCCCACGCTCAGAAATTTTAATTCCTTCCTCAGCAAGTTTTTTTGTGATTGCTCTAGTAGACTGTCTACCGTTTGAAATTAACATATTCAAAATTTTCTTATCAAGATCATCGAGCATACCAAAAAATTAGATATAAGACAATATGCCCAAGTGTTCAAAACATGAACTCTCATTGTAAAAAAGTTTAGCTTTTGAACTGGGATAACTCAAA
>Ga0114948_10001541_pt1 | contig 10031 bp, 11 predicted proteins | sample CR04metaG_FD_83877 | JGI IMG/M metagenome (GOLD analysis project Ga0114948, IMG submission 83877) | Deep subsurface microbial communities from Mariana Trench to uncover new lineages of life (NeLLi) - CR04 metaG | ecosystem: Environmental > Aquatic > Marine > Ocean trench > Sediment | place...
GGTCACGGCTTGCCTCGGTTTTCAGTCCCTGCACTCATAAGGTAATCGCCCTGTCAGATGTCGCCAGGCTATCCGGCGTGATGTCCAATCCACGACTCAGGCCGAGACACTTGAAGTTCTCGCCCATCTCGCCCGGGAGAGTCAGTAATTTTACCTGACCTGACAAAGTGAGCTGTGCGGCAATTGGCAGATCGGTGATGTCCGAAAGTTCGTCGGCAAGCCCGCCGTTCATCAGAAAATGTGCCTGAGTCACATAGCCTGCAACGTCGAGCCCGTGCTCGTGTGCGGCCGCGGCGGCGGACGAGAAATCCACCCAGGCCGTGATGTCCTGGATACCCGGCAATATCAGCGCGTCGTTGTGCGCATGATGTCGAAAGTGGCAACGCAACCAGCCATCGGATCGATCCTCAGCGTAATATTCCCGTTGACTGACGCCGTAATCGAATAGAAACGCAACACCCTCCTGCAGCAACTCTGCGAGATCATCGATCCAGCCGGTCGCGGCAAGGCACACTTCCGATACGTATCCTTCCGCCAATGTCCGGCCGAGACCGTCCTCGATTGCCGCTACCGCGGACGCAAGTACCGCGGGCGCCTCCCGCTCAAGAATCGCAAACTCGTTGTGGTCAACGGTAACGCAAAGTTGCGCAACATGATCTTTGCGGCGCACGAAGCGTTCCACGGGAAGTGCGTCCAGAACTTCGTTCGCGATAACGACGCCTTTGTGCTGCGTGGGCAACTCGTCGAGCCACACCACTTTGTTGACGAATTCGGGTATCTCGCGGGCGAGAAAAGATTCTTGTCGTTCGCGAAGATCGGCGGAGACTTCGAAAATACAGTAGCGATTCGGCAGCGCATCGAGATCTGCCAGCTTGCACATTAGATCAGCCGCAAGCTTACCGCTGCCCGCACCGAATTCCAGCACTGAGCCACCGCCTGTGGCGTCCAGCACCTGTGCGCATTGGCGCGCTACGATGTGCCCGAATAACGAGGAAATTTCTGGTGCTGTCACGAAATCACCGTCCGCGCCAAATTTCGTGGATCCTGCGCTGTAATACCCTAGTCCCGGTGAATAGAGTGCCGCATGCATGTATTCAGCAAAACTGATGCAGCCACCGGCATTTTCGATCCGGTCACGAATATGGCGGGCGACTGCAGCGCTGTGCGCGGCGCTGTCGGCGTCCGGTGTCGGTAATATCCGTGCTTGCGTAGTTTGCATATGATCTTGCTAGTCTTTCACAATGCTGCTTGCAACATCGATTGAATGAGGATTATCAATGTCGGCGTCATCCAGCCTAAATGGCAAAGTCGCCCTGGTCACCGGCGCCGCAAGACGCATTGGCGCCGCGATCAGCCGACGCCTGCACCAACACGGCGCCAACGTAGCCATTCATTATCGCGGATCGGCCGACGAGGCAAACTCGTTATGCGACACACTCAACGCGCTACGATCCGACTCCGCGACGCCGCTAAGAGCAGACCTGTCCGATACCGGCGCATTTCCCGACCTCATTAAATCGGTCACCGATTGGCACGGCCAGCTCGACATACTGATTAATAATGCGTCGAGTTTCTACCCAACGCCGCTCGGCCAGGTTTCCGAGGCCGACTGGGACAACCTCATTGGCACGAATCTCAAGGCGCCTCTGTTCCTGGCGCAAGCTGCGCTTGTCCCGTTACAAGCGTCGCGCGGCGTGATCGTCAATATTGTGGACATTCATGCGCAACGCCCACTCAGGAATCACGCTGTTTACGGCGCGGCTAAAGCAGGTCTCGCAATGCTGACTCGTTCCCTGGCCAAGGACCTGGCACCCGACATTCGCGTCAATGGCGTATCACCTGGTGCCATTCTTTGGCCCGAATCCGAATTGAGCGACGATGCCAAGAATTCGATCCTGGGACAGATACCGCTCGGCCGCACGGGTGAGCCCGATGATATCGCCGGATGCGTGCTGTACCTGGTTCGCGACGCGACCTATGTGACCGGGCAGATTATCGCCGTGGACGGTGGTCGGAGCATCGGTTGGTAGGCAGAGAGGGCTCTGACCCCTCATTTAGAATGCGCCGGCGAACTCCCGCCACGGCGGTCCACGACGGTCAATCTGCGGCACGGGCACCTTGAGCTGCGCTTTTAGCGCGCCAGTCGCGGGCACGGCAGCCGAACATTGGCCCGTATCGAGAAATGCCAATGCGGCAACCATGTTGGGGTCGGTATCCGCGCCAACCGCGACGTTAAGATTATCTTCAGCGCCACAACCGGCCGTTACCGGCAGACCGTCAAAGTAACCCCCGAAACCATCTGCATTGACGGTCTGGAACGCCGTCGGGCGCAAGATTTTCTCGCAGAATACGAAGCCGACCTGGCCGACTGGCTTGCCAAAGGTCGTTTCTCCGACAATCGTGACTTCAACGTGTGACGCCATGCTATTGGTAACGAGTTCACTCGCCGACGCGGTACCTGATGAAGCAATCACCACGAGGCGAGACAGACTCATCGAATTTCCGAGTCGTTCGAAAAACTCCGCTGAATTGTACTGGGCCGCACGATCCGCATTGAAATGAGTTTCTGAAAATACGAGGTTTTCGGCAACGTCACCGCCAAAATAATCACCCAGCAAATCCGCTGTATCTAACCATCCACCACCGTTATAGCGCAGGTCGATGATCACGTCATTGACGCCGTTCGCAATGAATTCGGCAAATACGGTGTCAAAGACCGGGTCCGCGGTACTGATAAATGTCGTCAACTCAAAATATCCCACCATGCGACCGCTGCCGTCACCGGCGGGAATGACAGCCCACTGTGGCACCGGATCAATCGTGACAATGTCGTGGGCGATGGTCACTGGGGGCAATTCCGTCCCACCGAGATCTACCATCGTGAAGGTTAACGGCGACATGCCGAAAACGGCGCTGACTCCCTCGGCTGCCTGTATCTCAGCGATCGTTCGTCCATTCAACTCCAGGATGCGCTGGCCCCGTGAGAGGCCACCAAGATCTGCCGGGCTATTGGCGAAAACCTGCGTCAATCGCAGGTCATCGGTCGCCACATAATGGGTGCTAAATCCAAATCCTTCGTATTGCCCCTCGCCAAAAAAAGCGGCGTCGGCTGCGGCTGAGCCAATGAAGCTGAACTTGTCGATCGGCTCGCCGGTGCCGTCGTCCGGACTGTAGGTGATGAGATCCGCCAACAGCACCTCCGGGCTCGCATAGTTGTCCACAGAGATCGGGTTTGGCAGCAAGTCGTTCCACAGGTACCAGTCCAGCATCGCATCGCGGACGAAAGCTTTCTGGTTATCGTTCGAGCAAGGCCCTGGATTGGCCGTTACACCTCCACCGCCGCCTGAACCACCGCCGCAACCCGCCATGGCAATACTTACAAGTAGTATTAAGCTCTTACGTATTTTCACTCTCGACTACATTGAGCATGACGCCCGTTGCGACCAAGGGATGACTATCTTGATCAAATTCCGCCCAATGTTCCGTGATTAGTTTCCCGGTTTCCGGGTGTCGCAGCTCGGGGGCAATTTCGGCGAGCGGCCCGAGTACGAAACTGTAATTGAGAATGTCGGATCGTGGAATTTGTACCGGCGGTTCGTCCAGCACTCGATCGTCATAGAGGAGTAGGTCTATATCGAGCGTTCTTGGCGCATACCGCGATTCGCCACGCTTACGCCCTGCGAGGCCGTCAATTTCCTTCAGCATGGCATGTAATTGCGCAGGACTTGCGTCAGTCTCAAGACCGGCGACAAGATTCATAAAGTCGTCCCCGTCGAATCCCACTGACGCATTTCGATAGACATTCGACAACTCGAGTGCGCCAAACTGCGCGCCAAGCTCGCGGATTCCGTATCGCAGATTTTCTTCCGGGTTGATGTTGCTGCCCAGCCCGAGGTAAACCTTTGCCATAGTGCAGCTCTTTTTCTAATTGGGCCGGGTGCCGCGCTCGATCAGAACGCCGACATCTCTGGCACCTCGAATGGCGCCGGGTTTGTTTACGCGAACTCGAACCCAGGCAACATCGAATTCGTCGAGCACTATCGCCGCGATATTTTCGGCCAAAGTCTCAACGAGCTGGCAGGACGACTCGCTGACGAACACCTGCACACGTTTCGCAACGGACTTGTAATTCAGTGTGTCAGCAACGTTATCGCTTGCCGCAGCTTTCCGAATATCCGCCGACATCTCGAGGTCGATTGACACCGTCTGGCGAATCTTGCGTTCCCACTCCCAGATGCCGATGACCGTTTCGACTTGCATGTCCTGCAGAAAAATCGTGTCCATAATTACTCTTTGTGTTTGTCCGGCGTCGCCATTCCGGGCGGCGCCAGCGTGTCCAGCGACCAGCGAGCCTGAGCGCGAATGTCGGCAGCACCCTTCGCGTCCGCGAGCCGCAACGCTCCCGCGACAGCAATCATGGCCCCATTGTCAGTGCAAAAGTCCATGCGCGGGAAAAAAACCTTGCCATCAAATCGCTCCACCATGTCTTTCCTGAGCAGTCGATTTGCCCCAACGCCGCCGGCCACGACCATTCGATTGAGACCTTCGGCTTTTGCCGCCTGCAACGCCCGACCGACAAGTGTGTCGACAGCCGCGCGCTGAAACGACGCAGCAATGTCGGCCCGGCTGACGTCGATCGTACCGTCGTCTGTGGCTTTTCGAACCACCAGCATGACCGCCGTCTTCAGGCCGCTGAAGCTAAAATCGAATCCCGACCGATTCAGCATCGGCCGCGGAAGATCGAACGCTGTCTCATCACCCGACTCCGCCAGCGCGGCTAGCGCTGGTCCACCCGGATAGGCCAATCCGAGTAGCTTGGCCGATTTATCAAACGCCTCACCCACCGCGTCGTCGAGGGTCGTGCCAAGCACGGCATAGTCGCCAAGGCCGCAGACCGCTATCAGCATGGTATGGCCTCCCGACACCAGCAGCGCCAGGAAAGGATAGTCTGGCGCATTATCCTCGAGCATCGGCGCAAGCAAGTGCCCCTCCATGTGATGCACAGGAATGACCGGACAGTCCCACGCCAATCCAAGACCATTGGCCATGCCACTGCCCACCATCAGCGCACCAACCAGCCCGGGCCCCGCGGTATACGCGATCGCGTCCGGACGCTCGATACCCGCTTCCTGCAGCACCTGTCCGATCAGCGGCAACAGGCAGCGGATGTGATCTCGGGACGCAATTTCGGGCACCACCCCGCCGTACATGGCGTGCAAGTCCACCTGGCTGTGAAGCACGTCAGCCACGAGTCCCGTTTCGGTGCTGTACAAGGCTACGCCGGTCTCATCACAGCTGGTTTCGATGCCGAGGACGTTCATAGGCGGCGCATCATACCGTAGGAGCGGCCCTGCAGGGCCCGGCGGTGTTTGCGAAAGGCCGTAGGGCGGGATCTTATTTTCCGGCAATAAAGCGCAGCGCAGCGAGCCATTCCGGCGAGAAATCTCCGGGCTGCCGAGCCCTGTGGGGCCGCGGCCATGGGCCCCTCCTACAGGGCTTGGAATTGACGAAAATATGCAGTTATAATGCGCGGCTCAGTCCCGGCCCTGTGCCGGGTTTATTATTGATGAGAAGACCTGAATTCGTATGCCCAGTGTTCGCGTAAAAGAGAACGAATATTTTGACGCTGCTTTGCGTCGCTTCAAGCGTGCCTGTGAAAAGGCTGGCATCCTGACGGAATTGCGTCGTCGCGAGTATTATGAGAAACCAACCCAGGAACGCAAGCGGAAGAAAGCTGCCGCGGTAAAGCGCCACCTGAAAAAAATCTCTCGCGAAGAAGCCAAGCGCAAACGCCTTTACTAAGCGACGCTCGCTCCGCATTCCCGGGGCAATCACCATGTCCTTGAAAGGCAAAATTACAGACGATATGAAGTCCGCCATGAAGGCCGGTGAAAAAGACCGGCTCAAAGCGGTGCGTCTGATACTTGCGGCGATCAAACAAATCGAGGTCGATCAGCGGATTGAACTCGATGATGCCACAGTACTTTCTGTCCTCGACAAGATGGTCAAACAGCGCCGGGACTCAATCGAACAGTTTAAGAAAGGCAACCGCGACGACTTGGCGGACATCGAACTCGCAGAAATCGCGGTCATCGAGACCTATCTGCCCGAGCGGCTGAGCGACGATGAACTTGATACGCTGATCGACGAAGTAATCTCGGCCACGGGCGCCGAGAGCATTCGTGACATGGGCAAAGTCATGGGTCAGATCAAATCGAAAGCGGCTGGTCGGGCCGACATGGGTGTCGTTGGCGCCAAGGTTAAAGCACGACTCGGCTAGCACTTTAGACCCGCTAACGTGGAGCTATCGTTTAAATCACTATGGCCGGACTAATTCCCCAGGACTTTATCGACGACTTGATCGCGCGCGCGGACATTGTCGAGATCATCGGCCGCCGCGTGCAACTCAAGAAAGCGGGCCGGGAATTCAAAGCCTGTTGTCCGTTTCACGACGAGAAGACGCCGTCCTTTACGGTCAGCCCTGGCAAAGGCTTCTACCATTGCTTTGGCTGCGGAATGCATGGCACCGCGATCGGCTTCCTCATGGAATACGATCACATGAATTTCGTCGAAGCGATCGAAAGCCTCGCAGGTACCCTAGGTGTCGATGTACCACGTGATGAATCGGATCGCCCTGCTCGCCGCTATGACGAATTATTTTCGCTGATGTCCAACGTGGATAAGCACTGGCAGGCGGAACTCCGCGACCATACCAAGGCGATCGACTACCTCAAGAAGCGCGGCGTTGACGGCGCAACGGCGCGTCGATTCGGCATTGGCTATGCGCCAGACGGCTGGAGCAATGTGCTGGATAAGTTTGGCAAAACGCCGGAAGCTGTTGATCGCCTGCTGACCACGGGCCTGATCATTCGCAAGGACAATGGCAAACACTACGACCGTTTTCGCGAACGCATTACGTTCCCGATCCGCGACCAGCGAGGTCGCTGCATCGGTTTTGGTGGACGCGCCATTGGAGACAGCGAGCCGAAATACCTGAATTCGCCCGAGACCGTGTTGTTCCATAAGGGCCGTGAGCTCTACGGACTGTTTGAGGCGCGTCAGGCACTGCGGCAGATCGATCGTTTGGTCGTCGTTGAGGGTTATATGGACGTCGTCGCTTTGGTGCGGCATGGCATCGAATTCGCGACGGCAACACTTGGAACAGCAACAACCTCCGATCACCTCAATCGCCTGTTTCGAATTACAGAGAATGTCGTGTTCTGCTTCGATGGTGACCGGGCCGGCAAGGCTGCTGCGTGGCGAGCCCTCGAAAACGCGTTACCGCAAATACGCGAGGGCCGGCAAATCGGTTTCGTCTTCCTGCCGGACGGTCACGACCCGGACACCTACGTCAACGAACACGGCGCGAAGGCGTTTGTTGAGGCGGTTGACAACAGTGTTGCACTGTCCGATTTTTTGATTCGCGAATTGTCGAGCCAGGTCGACATGGACACGGTTGATGGCAAGGCGAGGCTAGCAGAGCTTGCTAAACCGCTGCTCAACAAGATACCTGCCGGTGTTTATCACGAACTGCTGATCGGGAGTCTCGCCGAGACGGTCGGGCTGAGCGCCGCGAAACTTGAGAGGATGTTGAATCAGGAGTCGAACGCATTTCGCCAATCGTCAGACAGGAAACTGTCGGTATCGCCGGGCCGTGGCAACTTGGCCGTCGGAAGTAGCGGACCCTCGGTCGTTCGCCGGGCAATTACCCTGTTGCTGAACCAGCCTGGCGCAGGCAGTAAGCTCGACGTCGAGAAACTGGCCGGCGTAAGCCGCCCGGGGATCGATTTGTTGCAAGACCTCATTGAAACGGTGCAGGCGGAACCCAATATCACGACAGCCGGATTGCTGGAACGCTGGCGGCACGATGAGCAGGGTCGTCACCTGGGGAAACTGGCCGCGCTGGAAGTGCCCGACGAGGAAGACTTCGATTCAGGTGAAGAGCTGGCGGCGTGCCTCGAACAGCTCGAGGCCGCTGGTCGACGCGAAAGAGTCAATTTATTGATTGAAAAACAGAAACTTAACTCACTTTCGGATGACGAGAGGTCGGAGCTTCGACAGCTTTCGTAGGAGCGACGAATCCGTAGGAGCGCTCCTGCAACAAATGTTTTTATAGCTTGGACACTAATCGAACAGTATAATCGCTCGTTTGAATTTTTTACTTGGAGGTCGTTCTATCTTGATCGAGAAACGCGCAGTAATTGGCGGCAGCAAGAAGGCCCAACAGCTCAAAGATTTGATTGCCCGCGGCAAGGAACAGGGATTTCTGACCTATGCAGAGGTCAACGATCACCTGCCTAACGACATCGTTGATCCCGAGCAGATCGAAGACATCGTCAACATGATTAATGACATGGGTATAACCGTGTATGAAAAGGCACCCGATGCCGAATCGATCCTGTTGTCGGATGCTGCGGTCTCGAATGATGACGATGCCGCAGAAGAAGCGGAAGCCGCCCTTGCCAGCGTCGACGCCGAGTTCGGCCGGACAACCGATCCCGTGCGCATGTATATGCGCGAAATGGGCACGGTTGAACTTCTGACTCGCCAGGGCGAAATCGAGATCGCGAAGCGAATCGAGGACGGTCTAAACCAGGTTAAATGGCACATGACGCATTTCCCGCCGACGCTCGAAAAGCTGCTTGCAGTCGCCAGCGCCGTCGTCGCCGAGGAAACTCGCATGCAGGATTTCGTGGTGGGCTTTATTGATCCGAACGCGCCGGACGTGATCAAGCCGCCCGCACCGAAGACCGATGATGATGATGACGAAGTCATCGATACGGGCCCGGACCCGCTGGAGGTTAAAGCACGAGTCAAGGTTATTCGACGTCTGCACAAGCGCGCCGTTAACAACATCGAAAAATACGGCCTCAAAGACAAGAAGACCGTCAAGGTACAGGCCGCGCTCGCCGATCAGCTCATGGAACTCAAACTGGCGCCGAAACTGTTTGACCTGCTCGTCCGCAACCTGCGCGGTATCGTTGCAATCATCCGTAGCCAGGAGCGCCTGATCATGCAGATATGCGTTCGCGATGCGGGCATGCCGCGCAAGGACTTCCTGTCGAGCTTTCCGAAGAGCGAAACCGATCTTGCTTGGATCGAGAAGCACATTCGCGCCAAGCGAAAACATTCGTCCACGCTGGCCAAGCTCAAGGACGACATCCGGCGCGCACAGCGCAAGCTCATCGGTGTTGAGGAAGTGACACTGCTTAAGATCGTCGAACTCAAAGAAATGAATCGGCAGATATCGATTGGCGAGGCCAAAGCCCGCCGCGCGAAAAAAGAAATGGTCGAAGCTAATTTGCGCCTGGTTATTTCAATCGCAAAGAAGTACACGAATCGCGGCCTGCAATTCCTCGATCTCATCCAGGAAGGCAACATCGGTTTGATGAAGGCCGTCGATAAGTTCGAGTACCGTCGCGGTTACAAGTTTTCGACCTACGCAACGTGGTGGATTCGCCAAGCGATTACACGTTCAATCGCGGACCAGGCGCGCACGATTCGTATTCCGGTGCATATGATCGAGACAATCAACAAGCTCAATCGCATTTCACGGCAAATGCTGCAGGAAATGGGTCGCGAGCCGCTGCCCGATGAATTGGCGGAACGCATGGAAATGCCTGAGGATAAAGTTCGCAAAGTGCTCAAGATCGCGAAAGAGCCGATCTCGATGGAGACACCAATTGGAGATGACGAAGATTCACATCTCGGTGATTTCATCGAAGACCAGACGGTGCATTCGCCGGTTGACTCTGCGACCTCAAGCGGCCTCAGGGAAACGACGCACAATGTCCTGGCGGGGCTGACGCCGCGCGAAGCCAAGGTGCTGCGCATGCGTTTTGGTATCGACATGAACACGGACCACACACTCGAGGAAGTCGGCAAGCAGTTTGATGTGACTCGAGAGCGTATTCGTCAGATCGAGGCCAAGGCACTGCGGAAACTGCGACACCCGACTCGTTCAGATCAGCTCAGAAGCTTCCTGATCGAAGACTAGAAATTCGTCAGGCGGGTTTTCGGGAAATCACGAA
>Ga0114948_10001551_pt1 | contig 10014 bp, 8 predicted proteins | sample CR04metaG_FD_83877 | JGI IMG/M metagenome (GOLD analysis project Ga0114948, IMG submission 83877) | Deep subsurface microbial communities from Mariana Trench to uncover new lineages of life (NeLLi) - CR04 metaG | ecosystem: Environmental > Aquatic > Marine > Ocean trench > Sediment | place...
CGCGCGATTCTCTCGACGTTCGCGACGTGAAACGGATTCTTGCCCTGCGACTCGACCGCCTCGGTGATCTCCTCACGACGTTGCCCGCGTTGAAAGCTCTTCGCCAGGCGGCGCCTGGCGCGCATCTCGAGCTCGCCGTCGGGAGCTGGAACGAGCCCATTGCACGTCGGTTGCCGTTTGTCGATTCGGTGCGGATCGTCGACACACCGTGGGCCGCCTGGGGCGCGCGGGGTAAAAAAGTACGGTTCCAAGATGCGCGCAAGGCGCTTCAAGGAGATCCCCCCGACCTCGATATCGACCTCGCCATCGATTTCCAAGGCGATGTGCGCGTTCTTCTATTGATGGCGTCCACGCGGGCGAAGCTCCGCGCCGGCTACGGCGATACCGGCGGTGCCTACTTGTTAACCCATCGAGGTCGGTGGGACGAGAGGAAGAGTTGGTATTGGCAAAACCTCGAGCTGGTGCGAGCGCTGTTTCCCGACGTCGACAACGACTTCTCTCCCGTCAACTTCGTTACACCGGAAGACCGGGAGCTAGCGAAGCCACTAATAGGTGCGTCATCACGTCCGCTAGTGGGTATCCACCCGAGCGCTGGCCGCGCCTTGAAGCAGTGGGAAGTGGAGAAGTTCGCGTCGCTTGCCGACAAACTCTCGGCGCGAGCTCGTGTGATCGTCACCGGGGCGTCCGCCGATCGCGCGCTCGTCGAGACCATCGTCTCTAAGGCGACATCGAAACCGGAGACACTTTTGGGGAGTGGGCTCGCCACGTTCGCCGCGGTGGTCGAGCGATTCGACGTCTTCGTCACCGGCGATACCGGGCCGATGCATCTAGCACACGCGGTCGGCACACCGAACGTTGCCATCTTCGGCCCGTCGGATCCGGTGCGCTACGGGCCCCCCGATAACGCTGCCGTGTGGAGACGCGTCGTACGCCAACCCGTCTACTGCTCGCCGTGCAACATGATCCGTCGTCCTCCTACAGAGTGTGCCCGCGCCACGGCACCGGAATGTATCGCTGGTATTTCCGTCGAGCAAGTGCTCGACGCGGTCACCGAAGCGCTCGCTAGCCCTACTGGGGCATCTGGAGCCAACTAGGTCCAACTAAGGCCAAGTAAGACTAGGACTAGTCAGGTAAACCTGAAAGCTGGAAGACAAGGAAACAACGCAAAGGCGCAAAGCCGCGAAGGCGCAAAGGCAACGGAGTCGATTGGCCTTATCCGCCGGGTCCTTCACCCCCCTGTGTCGTTGCATTGCTTGGTGCACGGAGCCCCTTGCAAGCGACGCCCTCTTCGCGTCTCGGCGTCTTTGCGTTGTTTTTCTTGAGATTGAAACAGGCTCGCGCAGAATTTGCACTTTTTGACGCGTTAGGGCTAAGGATTGACGAGTTCTTCACATACACCCGACGCCGGCGCGGATACGCGCCTTGTGTTAGTGTCTCGGTGTGCTCTCCCTTGGCGGAGGCTCCTATGATTGGCCCGCTCTTCTCTCACGAGGAAATTCTGAAAAAGCTAGGTTCAGGCAGGGTGGGAGAAGTTTACCCATGTACCCACCCGTTTCCCGCGGGGAGCTCGAGCAGCGCATCGGCGAGCTCGGCTTGAAGGACGCCGTCCGACTTCTCGCTCTGGCCGACAACCGAGAGCTTCCCTGTTGCTACCTGGCGGCTTCCGTTGCGTGAGATACGGGAAGACCAAATTCGTGCACAAGGCGAGATCCGCTTTCGCTCCGAATATCACTACGCCGTTTTCGAATACTACCGGAGCGCCAAGGTGATCCGGCAAGTGGAGCGTGCCGGTGTTCCCATCCGTGGCGTGATCCTCGATGCTGGGTGCGGCAGCGGCGGCATTGCGGTCTCCTTTGCCGAGGAGTGCGACTGGGCGCTCGGGCTCGACATCGAAGACCGCTTCTCCGGCGCGGGTGCCCGACTCGCTAAAGAAAAAGGCATCGACAACGTGGGTTTCGTGCAAGGGGACGGGACGGCGCTTCCGTTTCCCGACCGGAGCATCGACTTGGTTTTGTCCCATTCCGTCGTCGAGCACGTATCATCCGCCGAACAGTACCTAGGGGAGTGTCATCGAGTCTTGAAGCCAGGCGGCGTTTTGTTTCTTTCCACGCCTCCTTATTACTCGTTCAACGGTTCGCATTTGCCCCGGCTGAAGATCCCTATACCGACTCATTTGATGTTGCCCCGGCGCTGGGTCTTCGACCTCCATTTCTATATCGCACGCAAACATCCGAGCTGGTTGAAAGAGCCGCGGGAGTCCGATTCGTTCAAGATGGCGGCGCGGCGTGGCGAGCGCAAACGCGACGACTTACTTCAAAGAGTCACTGTCGAACGCGTGCATCGCTGGCTCGATCCGCTGGGTTTCCGCATCCTTCTCGAGGATCGTTTGGTGACCGGTTTCTTTCGGCGGAACATACCCGGCATGTTGCGACGTTTCTTGGAGCAAAACGGGTTCACCCAAAACGTCATCATCGGAAACCTGGAGTACGTCCTGGCCAAGAACGTGAACACAGAGGCCTCGTGACCGGCCGAGCGCCTGCTCGCCGCGACATGGTAACGGAAACGAATCTCTCAACGATCCATGTCAGCGTCTCCGAAGACGACATGCCAGCGGTCGCGGTCGGTGAAAACGTCGTCGGAACCGTCGGGCGCCATGACGCAAAAGAGGGACGTGGAATCTCCTTCGAAAAAGCCTTCCCGGCGCAGGTCCATCTGAAGCTCACGGTTGAGGCAAAACGCTTGCGCGCGGGCCACCCCGGCATGACGAAACGCGTCGAGTATCGCCCGAATGAGAGCGCCTTTCGCGCCGTGGTCCGAGGCATGGGCAAATACATCGATGAGCCATCCTATCCGGAGGCCCCGATAGTCCTCGATGCGGCTGACCGCGAAACCGACGAGTGCTCCATCGCGTCGGGCTTCCCAGATCGTGTACGGCTTTTCACTGTCTAGATACTTCCAGCGCAAATAATCCGGATCGCGTCGCACGCACATCGCGTAGGAGCTTTTCGCCCGATCCCAGAGCCCCCGATACTCAGCTGTAAACTGTTTGCTCTCCGCGACGGCGACCGTTTTGTCGACGCTTCTCCCGGACGGTCTTATTAGCCTGAGACCCATGGCGACGAACGGTCCGGACAAACTGCCGAGCAGCGTCCCGAAACGCCGGCGAGCCACCGCCACCGGATCGACAACCTTCTGGAAGAAGGGCAGCTTCCCGACGTCCTTAAAGCCCATCCGTTTGTAAAGCGCGTAGGCGGGCGGCGTGAGCCCAATCGCAAGCGCGGCATCGACATGATCCGTCCAGGCGCGCGTGAGACGGGGCCCTAACCCACGGCCTTGTTCGTTGCGTCGAACGAAAAAATCCATCCCCCAGGAGGCCCGCACTTCCTTGTCCCCCCACCACAGCCAGACCGGCATGGTAGCCATCTGCCCGACGGGAGTCGCGTCTCGTCGACCCACCCATACAACCTCACCCTCTTCCGCATGTGGATTCGCGCCGTATTGCCAGGGCCACCGCCGCCGGCTGGAAGCGGTGAGCTCGGCACCGAAGAACTCCTCGTAAAGTCGGAACAGCTCCGCGTCATCACCGGATGTTCTGAGACCGATCTCGAAACGGGCCATGTTGCATCTCGCAAAAAAGGCGGTGAGTCTAGCATAGTGCAGTGCCGGGCCGACGGTGAAAAATCGCTGTGGTAAGCTTTCCACATCGATGAGAGCACGACCAACATTCAGCCGCCACCGGCGTGCCCGGAGCCGCTGGTCGAATGACCGCCAAGGAGAACCGCGGTGAGATCGCGGGTACTGGCCACAGGCTCGTACCTTCCCGAGCGAGTGATTCGAAACGAGGACCTGACACAGTTTCCCGCCCACGCGCTCCCACTCATCGAAGAAAAGACCGGAGTGATAAGTCGCCGCCACGCCGAGGAAGGGCAATCGACTTCCGACCTTGGCTTCGAAGCGGCGCGGCTTTGTCTCGAGCGCGCCCAGATAGACGCGCTCGAGATAGACGCGCTCATCCTCGCGACGTCGTCTCCCGATCGCATCCAGCCTGCAACCGCGACGCGAGTGCAAGAAAAGATCGGTGCCCGCAAAGCGTTTGCTTTCGACGTGAACTCGGTTTGCGCCGGCGCGGTGTACGCGTTACACGTCGCCGACGCGATGATCCTGGCTGGCTTTACGCGCACCGTTCTCGTGGTTGCCAGCGAAGTGTACTCGCGATACCTCAACCCGAAGGATTTCTCCACCTATCCTTACTTCGGTGACGGAGCGGGCGCCGTACTCCTGCGGGCAGCGGAAGGGGAGCGTGGCATCTTCCGCTCCCGGCTAGGAAGTGACGGCTCGGGCGCCGACGTCATTCAAATCCCGGGTGGCGGCACCATGATGCCCTACGGGCGTCTGGCGCATGAAAGCGATATTTACTTCAAGATGCGAGGTCGAGACGTCTACGAGTTCGCGGTGACTCAGGGCCCCGCGGTGGTGGAGGAGCTGCTGAGCGACTGCGGCGTCGCCAAAGAAGACGTGCGTTTCGTGATCCCGCATCAAGCCAACAAGAACATCGTGCGGGAGCTGGCGAGGCGACTTGGCATCGCCGAGGACCGGTTCGTCGTCAATCTGGAACGTTACGGGAACACCGCGGCCGCGTCGGTGCTGATCGGCTTCGACGAGCTTCTCCAATCGGGGAAAGCCGCCGAGGATGACCTCATCGTTCTCGTAGCATTCGGTGGAGGCCTTTCATGGGGAGCGACTCTCATTCGGAATTAACGGAGACCACCAAAGGAAAGCTGGCGGTTGTCCTCGACGAGGTTTTCGGCTTGCCTGCCGATGGGCTGCGAGCCGACCAGCGCCTGGAGGACGTGGAGGGCTGGGATTCCATGAACTCCATCAACTTCACGATGGAGTTAGAGAAAGGCTTCGGCGTCGAGTTGGAAGGTGTGATCCTCACCGGCGAACAAACGTTTGGCGACGTGGTGGCGCTCTTGAAAGAAAAGGGTGCTGAGGTGTGAGAACGAAAAGAACGATCTTCACTTCTTGAGCCGATCCTTCAGCCATTCGATTTCGTCGTGTCGGAAAAAACCCAACACCAAGAGAGCCGCCGGAAAAACGAGCGATGCACCGAGCTTGATGGGGATCGCTCGTTGCCACTCGAAAGGTGCTGTGGTGGACACTACGTACGCAAGCGCGGCGGCCATGGCGATGCGTGCCAGTCGTGACCATTCGAACGGGATCGGGTAGTGCTTGTTCCCAAAGTAGATCCCCATGACCGCCATCAAGGCGTAACCTGCAACCGTCGCCCAGGCGGCGCCCACGATTCCGAATCGCGGGATCCAGAGAATGTTGAGAGCGACGTTCACGACCGCGGCGGACAGCGTGATCACCGGTAGGTAGGTCGTCTTCTTGCTGATACCGATGCCGATCGAGGTGAGTGCATACAGGCCCTGCGTCATGTACGCGAGGACGACGATAGGGATCACCGGGTAGGCCGCGTGGAACTCGGGCTTGGCCATCAAGAACAAGAGCTCGCGCCCGAAGACCGCATTCAACAGACCGCACCCGACGAGGGTCGCAAACGCGTACGTCACGAGACGCGCGAGCGTGCGAGCGGCGTCGGGCTTCTCCAACTGGGCGTAGACGAATGGAGCCCACGCGAGCTCGAACGCCGACAGGAAGAACTTCACGCCCGTCCCCATCATGGTGCCGATGTGGTAGAGGCCCGATACCGACAGCGCGAGGAAGAGCTCGATGAGCTTACGATCGGACAAGTTCAAGATCTGATGTGCGAGGCCGTGGGGAACCTTGGGAAGCCCGAACGCCGCCGCTGAGCGAAGCATCGGCACCGAAAATCCAGGGGTGAGGTTCCTAACCAGCATCGGAGACAAGGCGAGGACGAACACCAGGGACGCGGCGACGTCGGCCCACAACACCCCGGCCACGCCCCAACCGCTCACTACGAAGGTGACTTTCAGCCCGATGTTGACGAAGCTTCGAAAGAGTGTCACCCGAGTGAACGACTTCGGCTTTTCTTGCATGCGGAAGAGGTTCATCGGAACGAACGCGAACGTGTTGAGGAGGGTATCGGCGGCCACGAGCACGATCCACGTCGCGATCTGGGATTCGGAGAGCTCGCCTCCGAGAAGCCATCGACTCAACGGGCCGGCGAACACCGCACACAGCGTGAAAAGCGTTGCGCTGATCGCGAACGCGGTCGCAAACAGCGTGGTGGCGAGGAGCTTCCTGTCCCCATCGGTCTTCTGCTCGTAGTAAATCCGGAAGAAACCGGAGTCGAGGCCCGAGCGGAACAAGATTTTCGTGAGGACACCGAACAGCAGCAGGATACCGAGGGCGCCGTAGTTGGCGGGCGAGAGGTACGTGGTGAAAACGGGGAGCAGCAAGAAGTTGATCAAGTACGGCACTACATCCGCCACGCCATAGATGGCGGAATGTTGCGCCAGCTTCTTGAGCTCCGCGCGGATCACGAAGCAATCTTACAAGCTGTGGTGACGATCCGGGCGCGCCACGTCGAAACAACAACACCCGTTGACGCTCCCGGGGCGCAGTTGCCCCCGGGCCCGAGTGCTGCTAGTCTTCCAGAAGCCACCCTCCTCTTATTACCCCTGAGGAAGTCCAATGGAGCCGGGGCCCAACCCCGGCGGTGGCCTTTTTGGTCTTCATGACGCTGGCGTATAAGTCCTGACTGCTTAATGGCTTGAATGTTCCAAAATGGAACATTCTGGATGACGGAAAAGGGCTAATACGCCGACGTCAAATCCTCTCGAACGCGAACGAGCAAATCGCGGGTTTGGCGCACCCCCTCCTGCTCGCTGAGCCGCTCACCTTCGTACTCGATGCCTACGTAGCCGCGGTAGCCGGCGTCGAGAACGATTCTGAGCATCCGGTCGTAGTCGGTCCCTGTCTCGTTCCCGGAGGCGTCGAAATCGTGGGATTTGGCGCTCACCGCCTTGGCGTAGGGCATGAGCTCTCGGACCCCTTGATAGCGGTCGTACCACTCTTCGCGACCGCCATCGCTCCGGATTTTGAAGTTTCCGAAGTCGGGCAGGGTTCCCACCCGGGGGTGGTCCACCCGCTCCATCACCGCCTTGAGCCATGCGCCGTTCGACGACAAGCCGCCGTGGTTCTCGACGATGACGTCGATGCCGTACGGGTCGGCGAGCTCACACAAGCGTCTCAAGCCGTCCGCGGCTAGCCTCTGCTGCTCCTGGGCGTCGAGCTCCGGGTTGCTGCGCGCGTTCACGCGTATCGAATGGCAGCCGAGTGCCTTCGCTGCCTCCACCCACTTGTGGTGATGGGAAACCGCGGTGCTGCGTGCCGCCTCGTCGTCGTCGCCGAGGTCGCCTTCGTTGTCGCACATGATGAGGAGGCTTTGGACGCCCTCGCCGTCGGCGCGCGATTTCATCTCGCCCAGGTAGCTCGGCTCGCGCGCTTGGTCGAAAAAGAACGTGTTGACGTACTCGATGGCGTCGAGACCGTAGTCCCGCTTAGCCATGGCGGCGAAGTCGAGATGCTCCATGGTCCCCGCTCTAAGGGCTCGATGGAACGACCACTCGGCGAGGGAGATGGAATAGAGCGGCTTCGTTTGGGTTCTCGGCAGCGCGGCGGCTGCCGCCAGGGACAGGAACTCACGGCGACGCATGGTTCGGGGATTGTATAATTGTTTGCTTGAGCACCGATAGCGAGACGGTGGTGCTCGTCGGCGATGCGCGTCTGACGCCCGGCGAGATCCGCCGTGTCCGTGACTTCGAAAAGGCGGGTGCCACGATCATCGCGTGGCAGCACAGCTCCATCGTCCAAGACCGCTTCTTGAGCCCCGACGTCAAGAGCGCTCTCGAAGCCGCCGGAATCCGAAGCGACACCATCCGTGAGAAGCTCGGCGCCGAAGGGGACTTCGATGTCGATGAGGCCGTCATGCGGTGGTTCAAGGAGTTCGGTCGCGACCGGTTTCGCGACCGGTTTCGCTATGGGCCTATGGTGTTGTGGTGGTGGGCCGAGCTCTACCTCTACCACGAGACACCGCTTCGCCTCGCGGTGCGCGATGTCGAGGCGGCTTGGCGTCTGGTCACGTTACTCAGCCCTGGCCGGCTCGTGGTGGTGCGGCCGGTCCGTGCCCTTCGAGCCGCGGCCGAAAAGCTCGTTCCCGAAGTCGACGTGATCGGCAAGTCCGTCTCCGGGCCGCCTTTTTGGTTCCGGACCACGCGCCTTCACGCGGCCGACCTTCTCAAGTTGATGGGGACGGGATTGAAGTCCCTCCTCCGTCGTCGTCGGTCGCGCGAACGAGCGCAAGTGTTTTTCTTGACCCACGGCTCCATGTGGCGTGGCGAGCGCGAGATGTACTTCGACCGCATTCTGCCGGCCGTCGAGGAGAAGGCCACCACGACCGTCGTCGCGTTCGGCCCGCCGGTTCCATTCAAGAAGCGCGGTCCAGGCACCTGGCTCCGCGATGTGCTGGAAATTGGCGAGGACCAGCTCCCCTATCGACCGATCCGCCGCTATGTCACTTTCCCGATGAGTGTCTCGCTCGTAGGCGCGTTCTCCGCCTGCCGGCGTATGTGGAGAGAATTCCGCGCGGGTTACGAGCTCTCCCACCGGGGCGTAGCGTTGGGCGCGGAGGCGCTCGCTTGTTTCCGCGATACGTTCTACCGCCAGCTGCCATGGGCGATTCGCTCTTTCCAAGAAGTGGAGGCGGTGCTCGCGATCGATCAACCCGAAATCGTTGTCCTCTACGCCGAGTCGAGCGGGCTCGGTCGCGCCGCGGTCACCGCAGCTGGCGTTCACGGAATCCCGACGTTCGCGGTGCAGCACGGCATCATGTACGAGCAGTACTACTCACACGAGCACGCGGAACACGAGCTCGGTGTCGACGGGGTTCCACTTCCCACCAAGACGGCGGTGTTCGGGAGCCTCGCCAAAGATATCCTCGTGCGCCGGGGAAGCTACGACCCGGACCGCATCGTCATCACCGGGAGTCCCAAGTTCGACGATCTCGTACGGGCAGCACAAGGATTCGACGTGAGCGCGACGAAAAAAGATCTTGGTGTTCCCGAAGAGGCGCGGTTCCTGGTGCTGGCGACGCGGTGGACGGCGGTTTCACCCGTCTTCCGTGAGCTCGTGGAAGCGGTGGAGCGCGTTAATATTAGTAGCGCACTAGACTTATGGTTGTTCGTCAAACCGCACCAGGCGGAGTCGACCCGTCCCTACGACGAAGTCCTCGAGGAGCTCCATCCGGCGAAATGCCATGTTCTATCGGCGTCGATAAACCTGCTCGAGCTCCTTTTTGCGTCGGACGGTTTGGTAACGGTAGACTCGTTTGCGTCCTCGGAAGCTCTGGTTCTGGGTCGCCCGGTTCTGGTGGTGAACTTGCCCAACAATCTGGACGCGCTGGTGGAGCGTGGGGTCGCTCTCGGCGTTTTCCGCGGCGAGCCGATCGAGACGGCGATTCGAAAGCTTGTCTTCGACGACGGTGTCGCTCGGGAGCTCGAGAGAATGCGGAAGGAGTACATCCAAGAGTTCGCTTTTGGGGCCGATGGCCGCTCGACCGAGCGGATCGTCGAGGCGGTCTTTAATACACGGAATACACGGAATACAGGGGAAACATTCAAGTCCTCATGAACAAGAAGGTGGGTGGACGATGAAGATTGGCGACCGTCTCGTTGGCGACGGTGCCCCCGCGTTTGCTCTCGCCGAAGTCGCGTCCGCCCATCAGGGCGAGGCGGTGCAAGCGCTGGCCCTCGCGAAGAGTGCCAAAGATGCGGGTGCGGACGGCGTCAAGTTTCAGCTTTTCCGCGCCGACGGCCTCGTGGCGCCGAACGATCCGCACCGCTCGACGTTCGACCAGATCGAGTTCTCCGTCGAGGATTGGGAGAACGTGCTGAATCAAGCGACGGCGCTCGGGATTCCGATTTTCGCCGACGTTTTCGATCGCGTAAGCCTCGCGCTCGGCGAGCGGGTGGGTATCGCAGCCTACAAGATCCACTCGACCGACATGGAGAACCCGGAGTTCATCCG
>Ga0114948_10001552_pt1 | contig 10013 bp, 8 predicted proteins | sample CR04metaG_FD_83877 | JGI IMG/M metagenome (GOLD analysis project Ga0114948, IMG submission 83877) | Deep subsurface microbial communities from Mariana Trench to uncover new lineages of life (NeLLi) - CR04 metaG | ecosystem: Environmental > Aquatic > Marine > Ocean trench > Sediment | place...
ACTGCGGCATCTATGCGCTTGTAGCTGTTTACTGTCGGTATGAACATCGCCGCCATTGTGTCAGCGCTGTGCAAAATGCCGGCGATGAACTGATAAGCGAGTTTTGACAGACCCATTTCATCGCGCTTGTTCATGAACAGGTTTTTCTTGCCGGTCTTGTTCCACACGGAAACGTGCGCATGGCAACCATTACCGGTCAAGTGTCCAAATGGCTTCGGCATGAAAGTCGCGCGGTAACCGTGGTTCTCGGCTATCGATTTAGCCATGAATTTGAAAAACGTATGACGATCGGCCGTTGTCAGGCAGTCCGAATAGTCCCAGTTCATTTCGAACTGGCCATTGCCATCCTCATGGTCGTTTTGATAAGGATTCCAGCCGAGGCTTAGCATCGAGTCACAGATTTCACTGATCACCTCATAACGGCGCATCAGGGCTGACTGGTCGTAACAGGGTTTTTCCTCTCTATCCATGTCATCGGAAAGTCCGTCGCCCGACGCATTGATGAGGAAGAATTCGCACTCGACGCCCGTTTTCACTCGATAGCCCTTCTTCACCGCAGCCTCAATCTGGCGCTTCAGTGCCACTCTTGGCGACGCCTCCACAGGCTTGCCGTCCATCCAGAGATCGGCGGCAAGCCAGCCGACTTCGGGTTTCCAGGGAAGCTGTATGAGACTATCGGGGTCGGGGATGGCGAACATGTCCGGATGCGCCGGCGTCATGTCCAGCCATGCCGCGAAGCCGGCAAAGCCTGCCCCGTCTTTTTGCATGCCGCGAATCGCCCTCGCCGGCACCAGTTTGGCGCGCAGTTGCCCGAACAGGTCCACGAAGCTGATGAGAAAATATTTGATGTGCTTGGCTTTAGCGGCGGCCGCCAGATCTTTGGCCATGGGGCTTCTCCTTATCGATTTGTTGGCGGTACCAGTGGTCCAACAAGCTTATATCGATGGACCACTAGCTACTTGTTGTTGCCCGGAATCCAGTTCGTTCCTGCTAACGGTACCTTCGCCATCGCCGCGGCTTCAATAGTCAGGGCAGTCAGGTCTTCCGGCTCCAGATTTAATACATGAGTCTTGCCACACGCGCGAGCCAGTGTTTGTATCTCGAGCACCATCGTGGTCAGGTAATTTCGGAGCCAGCGTGCGCCTTGTTCCGGCTGTAGTCTCTCCTCCAGCTCCGCGTCCTGTGTTGTTATGCCGACGGGACATCTCCCCGTGTGGCAGTGGTGACAATAACCGGGTGCCGTTCCCAATGCTTCGTAGTCCTCGACAAATATATTGCGATTGCACCCCAGGGCGACCATTGCGGCACTGCCAATAGACACAGCATCGGCACCGAGCGCAAGTGCTTTTGCAGCGTCGGCGCCGCTGCGTATACCGCCGGATACGATGAGCTGAACTTGACGATGCATGCCGAGTTCCTGCAGCGCCTCGACAGCCATGCGTACAGCCGGCAGCGTTGGAATGCCGACGTGTTCGATAAATACGTCCTGCGTCGCAGCCGTGCCACCCTGCATGCCATCGACAACGATGACATCGGCGCCGGATTTGACGGCCAGTGCGACATCGTAACTCACTCGCGTGGCCCCGATCTTTATGTAGATCGGGATCTCCCAGTCAGTGATCTCGCGCAGTTCCTGAATCTTGATGGCCAGATCGTCAGGCCCCGTCCAGTCCGGATGCCGGCAGGCGCTACGTTGATCGATGTCCCGTGGCAAGTCACGCATCTCCGCCACACGTTCCGTGATCTTGTGCCCCAGCAGCATGCCGCCACCGCCGGGCTTGGCGCCCTGCCCGACAACAATTTCGAGAGCATCCGCCCTCCTGACATCGTCAGGATTAAGTCCGTAGCGGGATGGCAATACCTGGTAGACGAGGGTCTTTGAGGACTGCCGCTCTTCTTCGGTCATACCCCCATCGCCGGTGGTGGTACTCGTGCCCATCGCAGTCGCCGCCCGACCGAGCGCCTCCTTGGCGTTCGCGCCCAGGGCGCCGAAGCTCATGCCGGCAATCGTGATCGGAATCTTTAACTTGATCGGTCTCCTGGCATACCGGGTACCCAGCACGATGTCGGTAGCGCACTTTTCCCGATAGCCCTCCAGCGGGTAACGCGACATCGACGCGCCCAGAAATACCAGATCATCGAATGTCGGCAGACTGCGCTTGGCACCGAAGCCACGGATTTCATAAATGCCCTGGTCCGCTGCACGATGGATCTCATCGAGCACCTGCTGGGAAAATGTGGCCGAAGGACGAAGAGATTTAGCGTGGCTCACGATCGCTCCTTAAGCATGCTACCCGGTACCCGAGACGTTTTCCGCTCAATAGTCATCGGCATGATCTATGTTGAAGTTGTACAGCTTGCGCGCCGATCCGTAGCGCCGAAATTCATCCACATTCGCAGCAACGCCCGTTGAAGCCAACAACTGTTTAAGACCCTGAACGTGGTCTGCAGTCATTTCTTTTTTGATACAGTCCGCGCCCAGTTCGCCAACATTGCCGCGTACGTAAATAATCGCCTCATAAATTGAGTCACCGAGGAAATCACCGGCATCGCCACAAATAACCAGGCGGCCTTTTTGCGCCATGAATGCACTCATGTGACCGACGCTTCCCGCAACAACGATGTCGACGCCTTTCATCGATATACCGCAGCGCGCGCTGGCGTCACCTTCGATAATCAGTGCCCCGCCCCGTCCGGACGCGCCGGCGGATTGCGACGCATTGCCCTTTACGCGCACAGACCCGGACATGATGTTCTCGGCAACACCCGGGCCCGCGTTGCCGGCAATGGTGACCTGTGCCTGCTTGTTCATGCCGGCACAGTAATATCCAACATGCCCGTCGATCGATACCTCAACAGGCGCATCTATGCCGCAGGCTATGCAGTGTCGCCCGCCGGGATTCGTCACCGACAGTGTGCCGGACGGTGAATCATGAAGATGTTGATTGAGCGTCCGGACGGAGTCGGAATTCAGATCGAACGCCGCCATCAGTGGCCCCAGGTATAAACTGTTGCAGGTGCGGGCTCCCAAATCGTGGCGTTTGCGGCGCCCGGCAGCTGCGCGATCGCGCGAAATTCGGAAGACATTGCGACCCACTCGTCCGTTTCGGCCATAACCGCCGGCTTGCAGGCGATTGGATCACGCAGCACAGCAAAACCATCCTTCGTGCCAATTGCAAATGTGTAAAAACCGTCCAGGTCCGTCAAGGCCCGGTCCAGAGCATCTTCCAGCGAGTCCCCCTCGCGCAGACGCCACATAAGATAGCCGGCAGCCACTTCGCTGTCGTTGTCAGTTTGGATGTCCACGCCTTCGTCACGCAAAGTCCGGCGCAGCCGGTTATGGTTGGACAGTGAACCGTTGTGTACGAGGCAGAGATCCATGCCTGTCGAAAACGGATGCGAGTGTTCGGTGGTTACGGCGCTCTCGGTTGCCATGCGCGTATGTCCGAGGGCGTGTGATCCATTGAGTTCATGCAGCCTGAACTGCCTGACAAACTCACGCGGCGGTCCTTTTTCCTTGTAAATCTCGATCGCGGAACCGGCGCTCATGATTCGCAGCTCGGGGTGCTGCGTTCTGAGCCAGTCCTGTACGGACGCCACTTGCGCAGACGCGATGACAACAGCGTGGCTGGCATGAACGTCGAGTTTGACGTCGGATTGCAGGTACGCCGCCATCTCTTTCTGCAGCTTTTCCCAGTCGTAGTCGCCCGCGGCATACAGAGTCAGCTTGCAACTCGAATCAGGAACGGGGTCGCGATAGACGGCGATACCGGCACTGTCCGGACCGCGGTCGCTCATCTCGACCAGCATGGCCGCGAGGAAACCGCCGAGTTCCGGATACAGGTCCTCATTTTTCAGATAAATGCCGACGATGCCGCACATGATTTATCCCGTGGTTTCCACTCAGAGCGCGATTTCGCAGTGTACACCCATGTAAACTGCTGTTAAAGTTCTTTTCCTCACATGAATATTTTGCGGCCAGGACCCTGATAATGAGCAGGCCGACACCAGCAAGCAATATCGAAGATCCTGCCCATGTGCAGACCAGCGAAAATGCTTTGGAAAAGGCCATCGGCCGCCAGGTGAAGCGTTACCGGAGGCAGCTCGGGCTCACCATCACGGATATGTGCAACCGTACCGGCTTATCGGCCGGCATGGTGTCGAAGATCGAAAACGGCAACACGTCCCCTTCCCTCGCCACACTCCGGTCGCTTTCCACCGCGCTGAACGTTCCCGTTACCGCCCTTTTTCGTGAGTTTGAAGAACAGCGGGACGCAACCTTTGTAAAAGCAGGCCAGGGCCTGACGATTGAGCGGCACGGCACACGGGCAGGGCATCAGTATCAGCTGCTTGGCCACAGCGTCCATAGCGATGTTTCGGTTGAGCCCTATTTGATTACCCTGGAAAAGGACTCTGAAGTATTCCCGATCTTTCAGCACGCCGGCGTCGAGTTCATTTTTATACTCGAGGGAAGCATGGTTTATCGACACCTGAACGCGACCTATACCCTGACGCCGGGCGATTCGTTGTTCTTCGATTCGGACGCACCGCATGGCCCGGAGGAACTTGTGGATCTGCCGGTGCGCTTCCTTTCCGTCATGTCCCAGTCAGGTGACTCGTAGCAACCCGGACAACAATTGCAGCCAATCAAATTCTTAACCGAACTTACGCAGTAACTGATGAAATACTCGGATCAGGTTTCGAATGGCCGCAGCAGGGATCGGGCGATAATGTGCCGCTGAATTTCGGAGGTGCCGTCCCAGATTCGTTCAATTCTGGCGTCCCGCCATAGTCGCTCGACCGGCAACTCCTCCATCAGGCCCATGCCGCCGAAAATCTGCACTGTGTCATCGGCGGCACGCCCGAGCGCCTCTGACGCAAAGAGCTTCGCCATGGCAGCATCGTCAGGGGTCATGATACCCTGATCGGCTTTTTTGCAAGCATGCATGACCAGCAGGTCCGATGCCTGCAGTTCCGTCGCCATATTGGCGAGCTTGAACGAGGTACCCTGAAAGTGTCCTATCGGTTTACCGAACTGTTTTCGCGTTGCCGCCCATTCCGTCGCCATTTTCAGTAAGCGCTCCATTTTTCCGCAGCTCTGTGCGCCAACCCAGACGCGCCCCATCCCGAGCCATTTATTCGCTAAATCAAGGCCGTTGCCTTCCTCGCCGAGAATCTGATCTTTGCTGACGCGACAATTGTCAAAGCTGAGTTGATAGGTGCGGTAAGCCCGTTGACTGACACAAAGCGGGCCGAGACTTATATCGAAGCCCTTCTTGCCCCGGTCAACGAGAAAGGCGGTGATCCGCTTGCGCGGGCCTCGTGACGTCTCATCGATACCAGTAATAGCGAAAACGATTGCGAAGTCGGGCAGGCAGGGCGTACTGATGAAGTGCTTGTAACCGTCGATAATGTAATCATCACCATCTTTTACTGCTTTTGTCGTCATCGACATGATGTCGGATCCGGCACCGGGCTCTGTAAGAGCGAAAGCCTCATGCTTCTCACCGGTGACACAAGGCGTCAGATACTTGTCGATCTGATTTCCCTCACAGGCCAGTAGCAACTCCGTTGGCCGAGCGATATGGCCGGCCAGGCCGTAGCTGGCTTTGCCGAGTTCGCGCTCGACAAGTCCCATCGTCGTATAGTCCAGTCCGCCACCACCGACCGACTCCGGCAGATTGGCGGCGTAAAACCCCATCTCGATCGCCTTTGCCTTGATCTGATTACCAAGCTCCTCGGGAACTTCACCAGCGCGATCTGCCTCTGCCTCGTAGGGATACACCTGCTCGTCGAGAAACGCCCTCAGCGAATCCAGCAACATGGTTTGCTCGTCGGTGAGCTGATAATTCATTACTACTCCTCGAAAGAAAAACTGATCAACGCATCAGCTGCAACAACGCCCTGCCCCTCTGGTAACACCAGAAGAGGATTGATATCAAGTTCCATCAAGCGGTCCCAGTTACTTTCGGTAAACGCTGCTACCGACAGAACCGCGTCAACGATTGCAGTCATGTCCCCTGCCTTGTTTCCGCGAAATCCTTGTATCAAATTATAAGAAGAAAGCGATTCGACCGCTTTTGTAACAGCGGCGCGATCGGTGGGGAGCAGCAGACTAGCGCTATCGGCGATAAGTTCAACCAGGATGCCGCCGGCACCGATCACCAAAGCGGGTCCGTATTGATCATCTCGTTTGATGCCGATGATGAGTTCGGCAATTGCACCCGTTACCATGCGCTCGACCAGAAACCGCTCGGGTGCTCCATGGCTTTCAGCAACAGACTCAGAGATTCTCGCCACCGCAGCAGCCACCTCATCGGCACCGTGCAGATTAAGGACCACGGCGCCCACATCGGATTTGTGCAGGAATTTTTCGCCGACCGCCTTCACGACGACCGGATACCCAATGCGTTCGGCGATTTCCGGTGCTTCCTCTGCAGTGCCGACATCGCCCTCCGGCACGGTCAGGCCATAATCGCGAAGTCGGCATTTGCTCTCGAACTCATCGAGAAACCTGACCGGTGCGCCCGGAGCGATTTCACCTGCGGCAAACTTTGGCAGAGTGGCGGCCCCCGCAGCGTTGGCGAGATATTCATGGTATTTTGCAGCCGCAGACAGTGCGAACAGTGCATCGTCCAGCCCCTGCAGTGGCACGATGCCCTCGGCGATGAGCCGGTCGCGAATTTCCTCCGGCAGCAGTTCGCTGATCGTGCAGACAACAAATGCGGGCATGCCGGTCGTCTTGTGTGCGGCAATGAAAGCATCCAGTGTCATCGCCCATTCATCAACCTCGTCGGAGACAACGGTAGGATGGTCATAAATCAGCACGGCTGCATCGTGCTCACCTTCCATTGCCGTCGTGAAGCAGCGCTCCATCGCAACCCGGTCTCCCCAGATCGAGGTGTTGTAATCAAACGGGTTCGACACGGTGACGTAGTTTGGAAATTGTGCCGCCAGGTTCGCCACTTGCGTATCTGAGAAAGGTTTCATCTCGATATCGATCTCAGCGGCCGCGTCCGCAATGACCGCCGCCTCACCGCCCGAGCAGGAAAGGCTGAAAATATTGCGTCCCGCCAGTGGCGCGCCAAGTTCGAATATTTTCAGGGTTTCAAGCAACCGGGTTAGCGAATTCACGCGAACAATGCCGAGCCGGTCAAACAAGGCATCGAAGAGCACATCGGAACCGGTCAGAGAACTAGTATGGCTGCCAGACTGACGGGCACTGGCATCGGTCTTGCCCACTTTCATGACGACGATCGGCACGTTTCGTTTCAGAGCCTGCAGAGCGGCACGGCTGAAGTGCTCAATGTCGTCGACACCCTCGATGTACAGACCAATCGCGACGACGCGATCGTCCTGTAACAGCGCGTCGATATAATCAGCCTGCCCCAGTACTGCCTGATTGCCGGCTCCTATCACGTGCGTGAAATTGACCGAGCGCTTGTTCATGGTGAGGTTCATTGCGATGTTGCCGCTTTGCGAAATCAACGCGATACCTCGTTCGACGGGCTTTCCGCCAAACAAATATGGCCAGAGCGCGCACTTTTCCAGATAGTTCACCAACCCGAAGCAATTGGGCCCCACGAGCGGCATATCACCGGCTGCCTTGACAAGTTTGTCCTGGAGCTTTTGCCCTTCTTCCCCCATCTCCGCAAAACCCGCGGCATAGCAGACACAGCCTCCGGCCCCGGCGTCTGAAAGTTTCTGAACAATGTCGATAGTCAGTTCGCGTCTGACTGCGATGAACGCCGCATCCGGTGCCCGTGGTAAATCGTCAACGGATGGATAGCTTTTGAGTCCGGCGACTTCGCTGCGGCCGGGGTGAACCGGCCAGATCTCGCCATCGTACGCCAGTTCAAGATTCCGCCTGATCGCCATTTCCGCGACGGTACCGCCGACAAAAGCGATACTTCGCGGTGAAAAAAGGCGCTCCAGATTGTGTGCGGGTGGGCTCACGACGAACTTTTCCTGATTGATTTCCCGAACGGATTACCGGCTACGAAGCATTGTCATAGTATCCTAAGGTTCTGACCGAGGATTGTCGTTATTTTTCGCCAGGATTCAAAGGTATTCGATATCGCCGATGTTGCCTGTATATTCGGGCACAGGTTCTACAGCCGGGTCAACACTTTGAGAGGAAGGCATTATGCACGAACCAGTTAAAGTCACCCGTGAAGGCCGGGTGCTTGTCGTCGTCCTGGACAGACCCAAGGCGAACGCAATTGACCTCGAGACCAGCCGGAAGCTTGGTGAAGCTTTCGTCATGTTGCGTGACGATCCCGATTTGTCCGTCGGCATTATTACCGGTGGTGGCGAGAAGATTTTTTCCGCCGGGTGGGATCTCAAGGCGGTAAGTAGCGGCGAGATGCAGACAGACAACTGGTGGGAGGATGACTACGGTCCCGGGGGATTTGCGGGTTTGACCGAGCTATGGGATCTGAACAAACCCGTGATAGCAGCACTGAACGGTATCGTTATTGGCGGTGGTTTCGAACTGGCACTCGGTTGCGACCTGATGATTGCCGCAGATCATGTCGAGTTTGTCCTGCCGGAATTGCCCTTAGGGCTGGTACCCGATGCCGGTGCAATTCAGCGTCTGCACCGGCGCCTGCCCTATAACAAAGCAATGGAGATGTATTTGCTCGGGCAGCGCATGTCGGCGCGGGAAGCCGCAGCCTATGGCCTGGTCAACAAAGTCGTGCCGAAGGAACAACTGATGGAGACGGCGATGGCATGGGCAAATCAGCTGGCTGAAGTCGCACCGCTTGCCCTGCAGTCCGTCAAAGAACTGTTGCGCGCCATCGAGGGGGACACGATTCAGGAGGCTTTTCAAACGATGCGTACTGCCGATCTGCCGATTTACCGGCAGATGCTGAAGTCCGAAGATGTGCAGGAAGGCGTTAGCGCATTCGTCGAAAAACGCGATGCGAAATTCAAGGGCAGCTGACATGGCACAATCGTTTGAAGGTATTGATCCGAGCAAGGTTCGTCGCGTGTGCTGCATTGGAGCCGGCCCGATCGGCGCCGGATGGACAGCCTACTTTCTCGCCAGGGGCTATTCCGTCACAGCTTACGTACACGAGCCCGGCGAGGAGCCATCACTGCGCGCCCTGATCGACGCTGCCTGGGTCAGCCTGGAATCACTTGGGCTGGCGGACGGCGCCTCACTCGACAATCTTCGTTGCACGAGTAACCTGGCTGAGGCCGTCGGCGACGTCGAGTTTGTACAGGAAAGCGCGCCCGAAGACTTGAAACTGAAACAGGCGCTGTATGAAAAACTTGGGCGCTTGGTACCCGCCAATGTCGTCATCGCTTCAAGCACCTCGGGGTTTCCAATGAGTGACATACAGGCTCGTTGTTCGACATCAAATCGGACTGTGGTCGGCCATCCGTTTAACCCGCCATATTTGCTCCCTTTGGTTGAGATCGTCGGCGGCGCCGCCACCGAGCCGGCCGCGGTTCAGTGGCTCGTCGATTTCTACAAAGTTGCAGGCAAAGCACCACTGGAAATGAAAAAAGAGATTCCCGGTTTTGTTGCCACCCGTTTGCAGGAAGCTATCTGGCGGGAAGCGCTGCATATGATTACTAACGACGAAGCGACGGTCGAGGACATCGACTTCGCCATCGTAAACGGCCCGGGACCCCGTTGGGCGATGATGGGACCATGCCTGATCTATCATCTCGGCGGCGGCGAAGGGGGCATGGCTTACTGCCTGGACCAGTTCGGGCCGTCCCTGAAACTACCGTGGTCACGTCTGGATGCACCCGAGTTAACAGAGAAGCTCCGCGAGCAACTAATAGACGGGAGCCATCGCTTGGCTGGATACCGTAATTACGTGACCCTCAACATGGAGCGTGATCGGGGCCTTGTCGCCATTCAAAAAGCGCTAAAAGCAAGCACCGGGAAATAAATCGGACCACGACAGAAACCGAATTCACGGCTTCAGCGCCCGATGTGATTGAAAAAAAATCACATACGCGTAACACTGTCGTCATGCAAAGTCTGGGTTCCA
>Ga0114948_10001554_pt1 | contig 10012 bp, 9 predicted proteins | sample CR04metaG_FD_83877 | JGI IMG/M metagenome (GOLD analysis project Ga0114948, IMG submission 83877) | Deep subsurface microbial communities from Mariana Trench to uncover new lineages of life (NeLLi) - CR04 metaG | ecosystem: Environmental > Aquatic > Marine > Ocean trench > Sediment | place...
CATTGACTTCTCCAAGCGTCAGATTCACGTCGCCCGTGCGGAATGGAAAGGCATCGTGTCTACGCCCAAAGGGGGCCGCCCTCGTCGTATTCCAATGACGAGGAGGCTAGCTGAGGCTGCTCAGGCTCATCGGCACCTACGGGGTTCTCGCGTGATGTACCAAGACAATGGGAACCCGTTGACCCAGAAGGTAGTGCAAAACCTCGTGTGAAAGGCGTCCCGTCGGGCCAACCTACCCAATGAGGGTGTCCATGTGTTGCGGCACACCTTTTGTTCGCATCTGGCGATGAGGGGAGCGCCTGCGAAGGCGATTCAGGAACTTGCCGGGCATGCGGACCTGAGCACAACGCTGCGGTACATGCACATGTCGCCGGCGGCGGTTGACTCGGCGATTCGGCTACTTGAGGAGCCGATTCCCGCCCCCGCGTTTGGAGACATTGTGGAGACGGGCAGCACTTGAAACGCTAAGTGCTTTGTTTACAACAGATAAAAGGTGGAGGCGGCGGGAATCGAACCCGCGTCCGAAAACCATCCGCGCGAAGCCTCTACATGCTTAGCCCACCGCTTGAGCTTCGCGGCCGGCAAGCCGGGTGGGCCAGCTCAGCCTTCCGCTAGCCCGACTGGAATCTTGCCGCGACGCCGTCAGGCGTGACGCGCGGCACAGCCTATATAGCGACGTTCGGTCCTGGCCCCTATAGGCGAGAGCCTGGCGAACGCTGACCGGGGTTAAGCGGCCAGAGCTACCGGTTCGTTGGCAGTTGTTTTGAAGTACCCACCAGATTAACGAGCACGCAGGATACGCTCGGCATGCAGCCTCGGGCTTCAGAGCTCCCGTCGAAGCCGTTCGCCCCCATCGCAGAGAGGATAACACCGCCGCGTTGGCTAACGGTTGCCGAAAACGCTCGCCGAGTTCGTCTTCCACCAGGTTCGCCACTGCTCCAGAGCTGCCTGATTGGCGGCGAGCTCTGCCTCCGGATCGTAGTCGAAGCGTTGCCCGGTAACGTCGCGCAGCACACCGATGGCCTCCATCTGCAGCAGGATCGGCTGCTGCGCCGCCAGCAATTCCAGTACCGCCTCGACGCCCAGCCGATCGCGAAGCTCCAGCAGCTCCTGCGCACCGCGCAGGCGCACCCACGGATCGACGGCGTGGAAGGCGATCTCGTCGAGCAGCTCGGTAATGGCCAATCCTTCGGGAGCGTTGCCGAGCGCTCGCACTGCCATCTCGCTGACCGTGATCTCCCCGGTGGTCATCATCAGGTGAATCTCGCTCCGTACCGCCAGGAGCGCCTCGAGCGCCGCGGCTGGTGGGTTGTCGGGTGAGGCTTCGAGCGCTGCAAGGGCCTCGGTGGCGACCTCACGTGGCTCAGCGACGACCGTCTCCATGGTCGCGGCGATGGTCTCCGCATCCACCCGGGCGCGTTCGGCATCGATGCCGGCCGTGTAGAAGGCGAGCCACAGCGAGGTGCTGATCACGGCGATCGTGGCCGCCGTCTTGGCGACGGCAACCGGCAGGCTCGCGGCCGTCGCCAGATAGCGCACCGTCGCCGCCAGTATCAGAGCCATCCCGAACGTGCCCACGACGGCGGGACCGCTCGGGAAGTCGTAGAGATACGACAGCGCCAGACCCACCATGCTTACCAGCGCACCCGAGGCCCAACCGATGGCCAGCCGGCCGGAGATGCTGCGGCTGAACATCATGGCGATGACCGCGGGGATGACGAGGAACGAGAACACCAGCAGCACGCCCGCAATCGCCACGCTCCTGGTGATGACGAAACCGAACGACACGTAGAAGAGGAAGTCCCACCAGCGGACGTTCCAGCCCTCGGCCTCGGCGCGGTCGGGGTCCAATGAGATGGTCAGGAAGCGGTCCCGGAAGTACCAATGGAAGACGCCCACGGCCGCGTAGAGCGCCGCGGTCTGGAGGATCTTCTCGCGCGGCGTCCATAGCAGCGCCCCGGTCAACATCGACTCGACGAACTCGGCGCCCTGAGGGGCGCGATCGGCGATCAAGATAGTGGTGGCCGAAGCCACCGCGAAGGTGATCCCGATGATGGCCTCCTGCGGGATCTTCTGCTCTCTGAGCCGCGAGATCGAGAAGAGCGCCGCACCGATCGACGCGAACAGGAGCGAGTAGAAGTAAGCCTTGTTGCTATCGGGCGGATAGCCGAGGAGAAAGGCGAAGGTGGCGCCCATCGCGGCGATCTGGGCGAGCGAGAGGTCGACGAAGATCACCCCACGCGAAACCACGTGCAACCCCAGATAAGTATGGATCCCGGTGATGACCAGGCAGGCCACGAAGGGCCAGAAGAGCACCTCGAAAACAAGCTCCACGACGTTCTCCTATGCGGTTCATGGCAGCGTAACGCAGCGACACTGTCAGCAGCCCGGAATGGCGGTCTTCATCGTGTCGATCCATGTGTCGATGAGCTCGGTGTACTCGTCGAGGTCCGGCGAATCAGGATCCGTGTACAGGGGAACGTAGAGGAATGTCGCCCCGGTTCGCTCGGCGATCAGCGTGGGAGTCCGCTCGTCGAAGTAGTTGGCGACCCACAACACCGGGATCTGGTCGCGGCGGATGAGCTCGATGAGCGAGGCGACGTGCGAGGCCGAGGCGGGAATACCGGGCCGGCGCTCCACGTAGCTGGCGACCTCGATGCCGAAACGGTCGAGGAAGTAGATCCAGTTGAGGTGATAGGCGACCAGCCGCTGGCCACGTAGGCACTCCGCCGCGGCCATCCAGCCGCCCTGTTGGTCGAGCAGCGGAGCACCGCGGATCTCGGTGTCTTCGAGAAACGAGCGCAGCTGTTTCCGCATGGACAGGTCGGTGAGCCTGTCTCCGCCGACGAGCTCCACCAGACGCTCCCCGAACATGCGGTCGTGGATCTTGCTCTTGAAGGCCTGGAACTGCTGTTCGTAGTAGGCGATGTTGTCGGCGTCGACGTTTTGCAGGCCAATCTTGATGTTGTTGGCGACCACAATGGCGCGCAGCGGATCGGTGTGGATGTGGGGGTTGCCGAACAAGTGGATGTCGCCACCGGCGCGCGAGGCGTTGTCGGACAGTTGCATCATCGATACCCCGGTGGACACCGACACGTACCCGACTTCGCCCTCGCGAATGCGCGGGTTGCGCGACTTGTCGATCACCGCCGGCATCCAGATCTCCAGGTCAAGCCCTGTGGCCACCAACAGGTCGGCGCGGCTCAACATGATCGAAAAGCTGGGTTTGGCCTGGACGAAGTGCGCGTCCTGGCGGGCGCCACCGATTGATTCCACGGTGCCGCGGTCGCCGACGATTTCCTCCGCGATCGAGCGATAGGGCGTCAACGATGCGACGACTTGAAGGCTGCGCTGGCTTTCAACCGGCGCGGCGGACGCCAGCATGACGGCGGCCGAGATCAGACAGACATACGCGGTGGTCTTGTTTCGCATCAGTATTTCTCGTGCTTGTGGGGACCGAGGGCCCAGATCAGCTGAATGTAGAACTTGTGCTCGGGCGCCGGCGCCAGGACGAGGCGCGAGGCGTACGAATACTGCAAGCGCAACCGTGCCCACTCGCTTTGCCACCACTCGAAGTAGGGTGAGGCGCCCCAGAGGCTCACGCCGGGCTCCTCGGGGAGCTCCGTCCAATCGCCGCGCAACCCGACGTAGGAGCGCCGGTTGAGCTTGAAGACGCCGTAGGTGTAGAGGCCCAGCGAGCCGACGGTCCCATCGGGTCCGTCGCGGCGTTGGTACAGTAGCTCACCGCGCAGCTCGAAGCCCCGATACAGCGCCGCGGCCGGCGGCACCCAATTGAAGTTCCAGTCGGTGCCGTACACCTGGGTGCGAAAGTCGCCGTCAAAATCGCTTGTGCCGGTTGCAGCGGACAGCCCGATCTCCAGATAGCTGGCTTCGGACAGGTCGACGTAGTTGCTGGAATGCACGAGAACAACGGGCTGGTCGAAGCCGCGTCCGGAGAAGGCGACGTCGTTGTTGTCGTTGGTCACCTGGACGATGATCTCGTTGTAGTCGCCTAGAAACGGTGGCGGCAGCCACGATAGCGTCGCGCCGAGGCCGCGCAGCCCCTCCTCACCCCAGACGGCCTGGTGCACGAGCGGTCGATCGGCTTGCGGTAGCGAGTGCTGATGCCAGCGGTTGAGCTTGCCGAAGTCGAGCCTCATCTCGCCGGCCTTCACGCCGATGCCGCCGGGCAGGGCGTTGTATTCGATATAACCCTCCTCGAGCTCGAACTTCCCCCCTTCCTGGACGATGAAGAACTTGGCCGCCGAATACGGATCGAGCGGCGCCTGGAAGGCGACCTCGAACTCGTTGAAGCGAAACTGATTGGCCTCGGGGTTGCCGGTGCGGTCAGCGAACGTAACGGACAGGTCGCCGGTCGCCGAGATCTCCGGGTTCAGCCGGTTGAGGTTGCGGGTCTGGCTGGAGAACCGCTGAGTGCCCTGGCCCGGGTCCTGCGGAGCGGCGGCGGCGCCAACGGGGTCGCCCAGGATCGCGGCGAGCTCACGCTCGAGATCGGCGCGCTCTTCTTCGCTCATGGCCGCGCCTTCGCTCACGGGTTCGGCGGCGGGTGCCTCTGCCTGGTTGTCGCCCAGTTCGGCGAGCTGTTGCTCGATGGCGGTCAGCCGGGCGTCGTACTCGCTGCGTAGCGCCTCGATGGCGGTCTCGAGTTGCGTGACGCGCCGGCGCAGCTCGGTTTCTTGTTGATCGTCTTGGGGCAGCGCCTGCGCCGCGCCGACGCTCGCTGCAAGGAGGCCGACGGCAATCGCGACGACGGTGATGGAGTAGCGGAAGTGTCGCATCGTGCAATCCTCGTTCTCGTTTTCTCTCGTTCGCTCGACGGAAGGGCGGGACCACCGTCCAGCGATGGACGGGCAGCGTTCTCGGCTGCCGAATGGGTGGCGAAGGGGTTTGCCCTCGCCAGAGTCGGGAAGACTCGTTCAGGAGGTCGAGCTGAGCGCCGGAGGGCCCCGATAGCTCAGCGAAGGCGGGAGCGCCTCGGCTGTCCAGTCGGTCTCGCTCGGGGCGAGGACCGCCGGCTGCAGGACTTGGCAGGAGATGGCGGGGACCGAAGTGAGCGATTCGGGAAGGTGAAGGGCCTGGCAGAGCGTACAGCTCTGATCCGCGTTCTCCGGGTGGGAGTGAACATACGGTACCCCGACGGAGGAGACGAAAAGCAGTCCGACTACCAGGGCCGCCAGCCTCAGTGTGGTCTTGCCGTTCATCATGGGTCGTTGCCGGTCGCGGTTTGCTTCCAAGAAGAAGGTTAGGGGTTGGGCGAGAAAGGTGTCAAGGCAGCGGCGTTCAGGGCAGTCGGGCCACCGGAGCAACGGCGGTCAGGCGGTTACACGCCGCGGCCGGACCCGGCACTCGGCGAAGTGGTTGGGTAAGATCGCCGCATGACCATCGCCGAACGACTCGTTGATCACGAGCCGCCGCCACGCGCTGATTCGCGAAACGCGGCTCGAACCGTCGAGGTGGTTTGTGGATCGAGCGGCTGTCGTGCTGCCGCCGAGGCCGGCGGTGTCGCGGTGATGGTCGATGCGCTGCGTGCCTCGGCGACGATCACCTCGTTGATAGCGGCCGGGGTTCGGCGCGTCTGGGTCGCCACCGAGGTTGAGCAGGCCTACGTCATGAAGGAACGGCTCGGCGACGCGTTTCTGGTCGGTGAGCGGGAAGGATTCCCCCCGCCGGGCTTCGACGTAGGCAACAGTCCCCGCGACGTCATGGACCTGTCGCTGGAGGGCCGCGACGCCGTGTTTACCTCGACCACCGGTGCGGCGCGCCTCGGCCAGCTCGAAGGGTCTGCGCTTGCCCTGGTAGGCTCCCCGGTGAACGCTGGGCTCGTCGCCCGAGTTGCCGCCGAGCGGGCCGGAGAGCGGCCGGTGTTTTTGATATCCGCCGGCTTGCGGGGCAGCCCGGGGGGTACCGAAGAGGACTGGATCGGGGCGGCGCTGATCGCTGAGCGGCTGACGGATCATGGCTTCGAATGGGTCAACCGCGGTGGCGGCGCCGATGGCTACTGGCCCTACCTGCTCGATGGGCCGAGCGTGCGCCAGGGCTTTTTCGATGGCGCGCACGGACAGATGCTGGTCGATATGGGGCTTGCCTCGGACGTCGAGGACTGTGCCGCGATCGACTGGATCGATGCGGTTGCGGCGGTCGCCGGGTATCTGCGGATCGACGAGGGCCCGCCGGTGGCGGAACTCGAGCGCGTCGCCTAGCAGGCCGTGTCGGCCCGCCTTGCCCTCGCGCTCGTGCAGCCGTGACCCGATGAGATATCCGGGCTAGCGCTGGGCCGACGGTCCCAGTCGGGTCTCGACGCGGATGCGGGCGCCGAACTCTTCCGCCGTCATCTTGTCGTCGGCGAGGTCGCGGACGTCGCGGTAGCGGACCGAGATGACGAACTCCTCGTCACGTTGGGTGGCGCGCATCCAGCTGACGACCCTGTTGAGGTACGACGATGGCAGCAAGACGACCGCGAGCCGGTCGTTGTCTTCCAAGCCGTTGATGATGTGGCCGTACGACAACGAGTCGATTACCGCGGTGATCACCGCGCTCTCGACTTGAGTCTTCTGCTGCGCGGCAAGCTCGTTGGCGCGGGCGACGGCCTCCGGATCGGCGTTCGACATGATGCTGAACGTGCTCAGCACGGGGCTTCCTGAAGGGCGGGCTGCGTCCTCGCGCGGGTCGGCGCCCGGGCGAGGGAGGGTCCGCTCCCCAAGGGTGTACTCGTTGTAGGCGTTCTGAAGCTCCTCCAACGAGGCGCGGAGTCGCTGGGCGTTCTCTGAACCGGCTCCGCTGGCGTTGACCTCGTTCTCGACGCGCCGGGTGAAGTTGTTGATCTCGACGAGCATCCGGCTCATCTGATTTCTCATCTGCGCTTCCAGCGCGCCAGCACCTGCCAGGACCTGGGCGGGCCCCCTCGGTGCCAAAATGGTCACCGAGTTGCTCCGACCGAGTCGAAGCAAGGCGGAACGCGAGTACGTCAGGTTGGGCACCTGAACCGTGAAGATGACGCCGTAATCCTCCAGCAGCATGCCCCGCGACTGGGTCTGACCCGAACTTCGAATCACATAGCGCAGCTCCGGCGTCTCGCCGGCCGCGAGAGCCCGCTCTTGGGCCCGCAAGTTCTCGTTATTCACATCTTGGACGGTCACCTCGATCGCCTCGTTGATCGTGTCGGTGAGCAAGCCTTCGATGATGCTGAGCCCGCGGATGCGGAGCCTCTGCTCCGCCGTGGTGTTCTGGGCTTCGGCGGCGGCGGGCACGAGAAGGCCGATGGCGAGCACGGCAACCCATGGGTAACGAGAGCGTCGCCGGGGGCGGGCGCGGAGGGTATCGGAGGGCGGAATGTGCGACAAACGTGCGGCGTACATGGCGCTATTGCTCCGGGTTACGGCGCTCGATCGGTAGGGCGACTTGGGCCACCAGGTTGTCGAGGGTGTCGATACGGTAGTTGGCCTCGTCGACTCTGCGGCGGGTGTCATAGATGTCGGTCATCAGCCCGAAGAGGGCGTCGTCGCGCGCCGCCTCGAGGTCTTCGATGACACTCCCGAAAAATAAGGCGAAATCCTCGGAATGCTGGTCGAGGCTGGTCGCTATGAGCTCGCGCAGGACCATCTCATGCTGCGCGTCGCGCGCGGCGAGCGCTTGGTCGAACAACTCGACGGCGATCTCCGCCGAGCGCCGGCTGACCAATCGCATTTGCGCCGGCGTCAGCTCGTCGTTGCTCGGCAGGGCGGACGTGTACACGACGCCGCGGCTGGCGAGCTCGCCATCGAGCCACGAGTCGAGCTTGTGGATCTGGTCGACCGGGACGAAAGCCGGCTTTTGGCGTGACGGCGAGCTGGTCTCGAGGGTCTGATCCGAGAAGCTGGTGCTCAACACCCAGCCGTCGGGCCCCGACTGAACCTGCAGGTTGACCACGGCAGCTATCAAGAAGGCGCCGAACATGAAGCTGGCGGCGAGCGCCAACCCCTGGAATAGACGGCTGTTCCAGATCGGCGCCGTCACGTGTGCTCCGGGCGCGATGAACGTGATGCCGCTCGATGCGGTGTCCTCGGTGGGCTTCCACTCGCTGAGGTCCTTGCGGACCGCGAGGAAAGCCATCTGATGGCGCCGGCACGAGAGACAGGTTCCCAGATGCTCGCGCAATTCCTCGGCGAGCCCCGGATCTGCCTCCTCGTACACAAGCTCCGCTAGCAACGGGCGAACGTCTTCGCAGCGCATGCTCATGTCTAGATCCCTTCCGCCTGCAAGTGTCCCAGGGCCTGGGCGAGATTTTCCAAGCCGTGGTACAGGCGTGATTTCACAGTGCTTTCGGGTGTGTCAAGAATTTCCGCGATCTCGCGGAATTTGAGTCCGTTGTATTCCTTCAGAATGATAACGGTCCGCTGAGCCTCGGGCAGTTGTGCGAGCGCCTCACGCACGGCGAGAGCTCTTTCCTGCTCGAGCGTGTGCTCGGCCGGTGTTGGCCTCTGGTCCGGCAGCGCCCACAGAGGGTTGTCCTCCTCGCGGTCGTCGATCGAAACCGTCGGGTGCGACTTTTGGCGTCGCAGCTTGCTGCGGCACAGGTTCAAGGCGATTTGATAGAGCCATGACGAAAACTTCGACTGTCCCCGGAATCCATCCAAATGCGAGTACGCACGGACAAACGACTCCTGGGTTATGTCCTTCGCGTCCTCGGCATTACCGAGGTAGCGGTAAACGAAGTTGTACAGGCGCCTTTCCCAGCGAGCAACGATCTCGTTGAAAGCCGAGACGTCACCCTTCACCGTCAAGGCAACGAGTTGCTCATCGGAAAGTGCCACCGTGCCATTTGTCAATGGACGCTTCCTGCGCCAACAGGGCTTTGGGAGTGCCTTACTAGTTGTTTAGGACTCTGCCACCTCCCGAATAGTCGATATTTCCTGCCGCGGGCCGCCGCCCGCGAAACTGGTGTGCTGTCGCCGCCTTGGAGACGGCACCCGCGCCGGCCGTGGCCGTCCACAGGTAGCGAGGGGCGAGTTGCGCGGAGGCGCCCCGAATCCGACCTATGCCATCGTAGCAAACGTCGCGCCATTCGCCGAAAGGGCTGCAAGCGTGCAGATAAAGGCCTTGCCCAGAGAGGAGCGTCCCCGAGAGCGGCTCGTGGCGCATGGCACCGGAGCGCTAGCAGACACCGAGTTGCTGGCCCTGGTGCTTGGATGCGGCAACTCCAGCGCCTCAGCGCTCGAGATGGCGAGGCACCTCATCAATGAAGCTGGCGGCCTGCGCAAGCTCTCGGCCCGCACCCTGCCCGAGTGGCAAGTGGAGCACGGGATCGGGGAGGCGCTCGGGGCGAGATTGGCGGCGGTGTTCGAGCTCGGTCGCCGGGTCCGCATGCGGCCGCCGCGTCGCGGCCATCCGGTGCGTCACCCCCAACAAATGGCGAGTTACCTGATGGCGCGACTCGGCCACGCCCAGGTCGAGAGCTTCGGCGTGCTGTTGCTCGATGCCCGTAACCGCCTCCTGAGCGACGATATCCTCTCGCAGGGCGGGTGGTCGGCGAGCGTCGTTCGTCCTCGGGAAGTGTTTCGAAGAGCCTTGCTCGCGGGTGCGCCAGCACTGATCCTGTACCACAATCACCCTTCCGGCGATCCGGCGCCCAGCCGTGAGGATATTCAGATCACGCGTCAGCTCGTCGAGGCGGGACAGCTCCTCGGCATCAAAGTGCTCGACCATCTGATCGTCGGGGGCGAGGGATACGCTAGCCTCCGCGAGCGGGGGCTGCTCTAGCCCGCATATCTCAACGCCCTTCGTTGCGAGGGCGCGGAGAAGGGCGTGGATACAAGGCGCGCGCCGGGAGGGTACCGGAGGGGTATGTGACAATACGCCGAAGTGCCCGACCAAGCGCAACGCCGTAGACGCGCGCTTCTCCGCGCCCGCAACAGGAGGGCGTTGAGACATGCGGGCTAACGCATAAGGACGGCATTCGATCGTGCGCATCGCATATTGGGACTGCTTCTCGGGCATCGCCGGCGATATGAACCTC
>Ga0114948_10001556_pt1 | contig 10007 bp, 6 predicted proteins | sample CR04metaG_FD_83877 | JGI IMG/M metagenome (GOLD analysis project Ga0114948, IMG submission 83877) | Deep subsurface microbial communities from Mariana Trench to uncover new lineages of life (NeLLi) - CR04 metaG | ecosystem: Environmental > Aquatic > Marine > Ocean trench > Sediment | place...
ACCAACTCGAGAATTACGGGTTCCTACAACGAAGCCATCATGGGTGTGATCACCAGTAAAGCGTTCGTCCGGGAAGACGCCAATCTCGCAGAGTTTCGCGGCCTTACCAACAAAATGTACGCAGTATCCGTGCTCAACCTGACGCAGGCTGCAATCTATGTGCCGATCGTGATCACGCTTGCGAGCCTCGCCACCGGACTTGCGCTGGCCATTGGCGGACTTGATCTGATGGGCGGCCTGATGAGCGCCGGCACGCTCGTCGCGTTCCTGGCCTATACGAGACACTTCTTCGAGCCGGTGGAACAGCTCGGTCACTGGTTTGCCGAAATGCAGATGGCGCAGGCTTCGGCCGAGCGCATTCTCAGCCTGATCGAAGCCGATCCGCAGATCAAAGATTCCGAATCCGTCCTCGAAGCAATCGAGCGGCAACGAGGGCATACAGCCGCCGCATCTCGCTATGCCCTGGACGGTGGCGCTGCACAAATTCAGCACATCGAACTGCGCGGAGTAACATTTTCCTACGATCCAGCAAAGCCAGTGCTGAACGACATCAACCTCAGCGTCCGGCGTGGTGAAACCATTGCGATCGTCGGCCCTACCGGCGGCGGCAAAAGTACGCTGGTGAATCTCATCTGCCGGTTCTATGAGCCGACTTCCGGCAGTGTGTTGATCGATGGGCTGGATTATCGCAATCGATCTCTGCACTGGCTGCAATCCAACCTGGGGATGGTGTTGCAGAACGCCCATATCTTCAGCGGTAGCATTTTAGAAAACATTCGTTACGGTCGGCTCGCTGCCAGCGACGCTGAAGTGATCGACGCCGCACGGCTCGCGGGTGCCCACGAATTCATCGAAGCATTCGACGCCGGGTACGCCACGCCTTGTGGCGAGGGTGGCAGTCGATTATCGGCCGGCCAGAAGCAGCTGGTGTCCTTTGCGCGCGCGATCCTCGCCGACCCGCAGATCCTTGTGATGGACGAAGCAACCTCTTCGGTGGACACGCCCACGGAGCAACACATTCAGCAGGGTCTGGTAAACGTGCTGCGCGGTCGCATCGCCTTCGTCATCGCTCACCGGCTGTCGACAATCCGTAATGCCGATCGCATCATCGTGATCGACGGTGGGCGGATCAGTGAGCAGGGCAGCCATGTCGAGTTGATGGCCGCTCGCGGCCATTACTTTGAGCTCTACCGGCAACAGAGCCTGCAGGAATCTTCGGCTGATCTCATGGCCGCGCCGGCGGTCTGAGGCGCTAGCAGCGTGTTGAAAAACACGCTGCTAGACTCGCGACGCGATGTCGTGAGCATTTATCGAGCGATTAAGTGCTTGATAAATGCAGGAGCCACGAGGCCAGGGATGGCCGAAGGCGGGGAAAAAGCGCGCTGCGCGCTATTTTCAACAGGCTGCTAGCGCGAATCCGGACCTTAGTTTCGATTGTCGGGTCATACCAGCTTGCCTAAACTAGCAGGCCTTTACAGAAGGGGACGAATCCATGAGCGATAAACCATCTTTTATTGGCCTGTTGAACGCAATTGCCGTCGGCGAAAGCCGTGGCTATGAACTTTTCAAGGCATGGAGTGGGGCGACGGAAAATGCCGAGCTGAAGTCGGTGCTGGATATGGTCGCGATCAGAGAACATGAACATGCCGCTGCATTCACCAAGCGACTTTGCGAGCTCGGATTCGGAATCAGAGAAAAGCCCAGCGAGAGTTTCTCCCAGCAACTGAAGTTGGCAGGCTCGGATCTTTCCGACAAGAAAAAATTCAAACAGATATTGCAGATCTCCAACAATTCACGCGACGGTAACGATCCGTTTGGCAAGATATTCGAAGACACCTCCATAGATCCACAGACCGGCTCCCTCCTCGGCCGCTACATTGCAGAAGAACGTGACAGCGGCAGGTGTCTGCAAGCTGCCTACGATGCTCTCAAGGGCAGGAAGGAAGACAGCGTGCTCAAAGATGTCGCCGAACGACTCGACCGACTCAGTGACGAACTCGAAGAATTGAAATCGCTGCGCTCCTAGTCTCGCGCCAGATCGCGAGCATTTATCGAGCACGTAATTGCTTGATAAATGGGAGCGCGTCGAAGCCAAGGATGGCCGAAGGCCGGCTGCTGGTACGCACCGCCCAATGAAGCCGGAAGATCTCGCCATTGCGTTTGAATCGGTGCTGGATGACATAGTTGCGCGATCGGCCGTCACAGATGCCTTCATCAACCGGGATACCTATCGGCTGTATATCGCAACACTCTGGTCAAACGTCGTCCTCAATCCGCGGGAAGTCGGAATCGAAGAGGGCGACCTCGAAGCGCTACACGAGATTGTCAATGACCGCGTCGAGGCAGATCTCGGTCAGGGCAGCGACATTACCGAATGCTTCCGCTTCATTAACAGCAAAGCAGGCGAACTCGCCATGCAACAGGCCAGCCTGACGCAGACCCATAAAGAACTCCTGTTGTATTTTTCTTCGATGATTCTAGACCCCGAAGGGCATAAGCGCTGGATGGATGACGTAGTCGACAATGGGTGACTGCTGACGGCGGCTGCAGAGCACCGGTCATGTGCCCAGGATATTGACCACCACCTCTCGCTCACCTCGATGGTGCCGATGCTCCCAGACAAACACACCCTGCCAGGTGCCCAGCACCAGATTGCCCTCAGCCAACGGAATGGACAACGTGGTCGCGGTAAGCGCGGCTTTGATATGTGCCGGCATGTCATCGGGCCCTTCTACGGTATGAGTGTATAGCTCGTCCGCTTCCGGCACGAGACGGTTGAGCCAGTTTTCGAGATCCTGCTGCGCGCTTGGATCCGCGTTCTCCTGGATGAGCAAGCTGGCGGACGTGTGTCTGATAAACAGTGTGACCAACCCCTCATTTATTCCGGCACTGTTGACCAGTTCAACAACTTTGTGCGTGATGTCATAGAGACCTTGGCCGTCTGAGGCTAGCTTCAGCGTGTAGTTCATGGATGAAGTACCCAATGGTTATGCACAGCATAACGAGCAATACCCTGGGCCAACAATAGGCAGGATTGCAAAGCGAAATGTTGCGCTCGAACGCCTATCAATGGCTTGTTGTCAGCTGCCCGCTGATAGCGCTTGTCGTGGGTCTGTGGTTGATGGCTTATCAGCCCGCTTTCGCATGGCCGGCAGCCGCTGGGATTGCCATGCTGCTCGCCCCCCTTGTCTATTTTTTGCGCCCTGAACCGGCAAAACCGCGCGTCCAGCAGTTCGCAGCCGCCTTCGCCGAGGCTCCCTGGGGTGTGCTGTTTCTGAATCTCGATGGCCGGGTGGAATGGGCAAACGAAGCGATTGAAAAAGCTTTAGATCAGGATCTGGCTGATCTGACCGGACGGCAATTCCCGGAGTTGATGACGGGAGATGCCTGGGAGACGATTCAAACTCACCGTCGCCACCTCCTGGAGGGCAAACGGATCCCGATTACAGGCTGCGTCGACCCGACCGGGGAGGCTTTGGTGTTACAAGGCAGCGCGAGCCTTCTGCGAAATGATGGCAACCTGCCGGAAATCATCGTTATTCAGATCTCTGAACTCTCAGCGCCGGAAATCGAGCAAATATCCAGCGAAAGTGTCCGCTATTCCGATATATTGGATCTCACAGCAGATCTGGTCTTCCTGCTCGACGATGAGGGTCGGATCCAACACAGCAATGTTAACGCCAACAAAGTTCTCACGGGCACCGAGCAAGGTGTTGGATTGTCTAATCGCCGCATCATCGAATTCATCGATCCTACCGATCGGACGGCCTTCGCGCACGTCTTCAAGGCCAGCAAGCAGCTAAACGATTCTGTCTGTGATATCCCTGTGCTGAAACTGTTATGCGGGAACAGGCAGCAACAACATTCAACCCGGACGGTTACAGCTAAATTACGTCGTCTGCCGGGAACCGAAGCCGGAGTCATCCTGGTGTGCCAGGATCGCACGGAAATCGGCGCATCACTAAACGAACTGCGCGATAGCGACGCGCGATTCTCACGCATCTTCCACTCCAGTCCCGATGCCATACTCATCGTGCGTCAGGAAGACTCCATGATCGTCGACTTCAACGCGAGCTTCAGCCGGTTGCTCGGATATACGAGGGAAGACGCAATCGGCAGCCTGGAAATCGAATTGAATCTGTTCGAAAACTCCGAAGAGCGCAAGCGGCTCGTTCATCTTTTGGAAAAGACAAGCGAATGCACAAACGTGGAAACTCGGCTATTGACGATATCCAATAAAGCCGTCGATGTAGAAATTTCACTGCGCTATGTCGAAATCAACGGTGAGCTCTGCACGCTATGCATCGGTAGAGATATTTCCAAACGGCTTCGCGCCGAGACTGCATTACGCGAAAGCGAGGAGAAATTCGAACAGGTATTCACTCAGAGCCCGGACGGTATTGTGATTCTGAATCAGCAGGACCTCACGATCTGCGAAATCAACGAGGCCTTTCTACGTGTCTCGGGCTACGATAGAGAGGAGCTCATAGGGAAAACAATCATCGATATTTCCGCGGTGGCAAACGAGGACGAATTCTCGGCAGCCGCGGAGCTTATGAATGACAGCGGCAGATTCACGAACCGTGAAATGACCTTCCAGGCGAAGAGTGGCGAACACATCCCGGCACTCGTGTCTGCAACGCTGATCGACCTCAAAGGCGTGCCGAGCGTGCTGTGTATCGCGAAGGACGTGCGGGAACTGCGAAACACGGAAGACAGGCTCGAATCATCCGAATTGCGCTTTCGCAGCGCATTTGAGAATGCCCCAATCGGCATCATGCTCTTCCACACAGACGGCAAAATTTTTCAGGCAAACAGCTTCGCAATCGAACTACTCACCTACGGCACCGCACCCCTAGAAGGCACTCACATATCCAGGCTCATCCCCGCCGAGGACCGGCAGCAGTTCAAACAGACAATTTTGCAACTGATCTCGGGTGACAGCGACACGGAAAGGATGGAACGTCGCATGATCTGCACCGATGGTGTCGAGATCTGGACCAACTTCCACATCGTTCTGCAACGCTCGAGCGATGGCAAACCGCCTTATTGCATCGCGCAGATTGCAGATATAACTGAGATGAAAAACACTCAGCAACGCATGGAACGAATGGCTTTTTACGACACGCTGACGGATCTCGCCAATCGACGTCTGTTTTACGATCGGCTGGCGCAGGTCATCGAACACAGTAAACGCAACGGAACTCTTGCCGCACTACTCTACCTGGACCTGGATCAGTTCAAACGGGTCAATGATACGCTGGGACATGAGATTGGCGACATGCTGCTGCAGGAAATAGCCAACCGTCTTCGCGGCTGCGTACGCAAGGAGGACACGGTTGGTCGGCCCGGCGGTGATGAGTTTACGATTCTGCTCTATGACATCCGGACACCCACTGATGCAAGCCTGGTCGCAGAGAAAATTCTCAAGCGACTGCGTGAACCATTGAGCATCTCCGGTCATCAACTCGTGATCACGCCCAGTGTGGGGATTGCGATCATTCCGGACGATGGCATGGAGCCGAACCTGCTCATGAAGAACAGCGACCTCGCCATGTATCGAGCGAAGGACAACGGCCGCAACAACTATCAGTTCTACAGTGAAGAGATGAACACCGATGCCGTCACCCGTCTGCGAACCGAGTACGAACTTCGCCGCGCGCTGGACAATCAGGAGTTTGAACTCTACTACCAGCCAAAAGTCCGCCTGATCGATCAGAAAATAGTCGGAGTCGAGGCTCTGATCCGCTGGCAACACCCTGAACGCGGCTTGCTTGGGCCTGCAGAGTTCATCGAAATCGCCGAAGAAACCGGCGCAATTGTCGAAATCGGTACCTGGGTTATCGAAGAAGCCTGCGTCGCCGGGCGTTCGCTGTGTGAGAAGGCCGGTGAGGACGTGCAGATGGCCATCAACATATCGCCGCGCCAGTTCAGAGACCCCAATCTTGTCTCCACGATCCGCCGGAGTATGCGGGAGACGGGCCTCAAACCACACAACCTGGAAATCGAGATCACCGAGACAATGTTGATGGGCGATATTGAAGCCGCGAACGAAACGGTGCATCGCCTTCATGATCTGGGCATAAGCCTGGCAATTGACGACTTCGGCACCGGCTACTCGTCGCTCAGCTACCTGAAGAAATTTCCGATAGACACGGTCAAGGTAGATCGGAGTTTCGTCATGGACATTCCCGAAAGCTCTGACGACAAAGCAATCACATCAGCAGTCATCGCAATGGCCCACCGACTTAATATGAAGGTTGTCGCCGAAGGGGTCGAGACTAAAGAACAGCTCGAATTTCTGTTGGGCGAAAACTGCGATTTCGCGCAAGGTTATCTATTCAGCAAGCCACGCCCGCTGGCAAGCGTCAGGCCGCTGTTTGCACCGAACGTCAGACTGTTGCGCGGTGAGTAGGCGAATCGAACGACAATAACACCGGAAGCAGAAACACGGTGAACACGAGCACCAGCGCGACCGCAATCGTTAACAGAATTCCGATGGATGCCGTACCCTGATGCGGCGATAAAGACAACGCAGCAAAAGTCCCGACTGTCGTCAATGTCGATAGGATCACAGCGCGCGGCGTGCTGGAATGCATGAAGTTCTCGACGCCTCCAGCACCATGAAATCGGTCGACCACGTGGATACCATTGTCCACTCCCAGACCAAATACCAGTGGCAACACCAGTATATTGGCCATGTTCAGAGAAACCCCCAGCAGGACACCGATTGCGAGAGTGAAGAGTGCTGCCAGTGCGAGCGGTATCAGGATAAGCACCGAATCCCGCAGGCTGCGGAAAGTGACGAGCAGTACCAACAAAATACTGGTGAGCGCGAACACCAGAGCTTGTTGAAACGAAGAGACGACAATTTCGCCAACACCCCACTCGATCACAGGCCGCCCTGTCGCTATCGGCACAATTTCCCTGACACTTTCGATGAATCGACTCAGAGCCGCGACCGGTGCAACGTTTTCGGCTGGGACCACCACCGACAGATAATCGCCATCATCGCTCACCAGCCTCGCACGAAGTCGTTCCGGTAAATCATCGAAATCAATAGATTCAACGTATATCGCTTCGCGCAACCAGGCGAGTTCGTCGAGCAAAGCGCCAATCGAGGGCTGTTGCCAATCTGCGAGTGCATCGGCGTCGTTACCTGTAAGTTGCTCGAGGCTCAAAGCAAGACCCTCCAGCTCAGAACTCGCCGGCGCATTTCTGATCGCTTCAATCAACGCCGTAGTTGCCACGCGCAATTCAATCGGCGAGGGTGAATCTGCGCTCCTCGCGGGCACGATTGCGCTGAAGAGCAGTTGTTCGAGATCCTGTAAAACGAACAGCTTTTCCGCCTGGTCGGAGGGGACATAGTCAAACGGCGTCGTGACACTTTCTACCGTAACCAGCGCCTCCAGCTCGGCCTTCGGAATTTGCCGTTGCGAAAGAATGTTGAGTGAATAGTCTGTGGCAATGTTCCCCGCCTGCAATTCTCGCAACGTGCGCATGGACTGAGAATCCGGGTCTTTCAGGGCCAGCACACTGTAGTCAAACTTCGCTTGCGAAGCAGAGTAAATCGCACCCACTGCCGCAACAGCAATGGCGAGGATCACCCCGATGCGCCTGTGTATTAACCAGCCTATTAGCCGGTCCGACCTGGGGATGTCGACGACATGAGGTCGGATGGCCCCCGCCGCTGCGTAGAAAGCAGGAAGAAACGTAAACGTAAGAAACGCAGCGACCAGCATGCCACCCGCGGAAATGACGCCAAGATCGGCCAGCCCCTGATAATCTGTCGGCCAGAATCCCAGAAAACCGAGCGCCGTGGTGATCGTGCACAGCACAATCGCGCCTCCCACACTTCCCGCCGAGTCCTTCAGTGCCTGGACTGCTGCATCGTCCGCCAGGTTTACGGCTTCCTGGTAGCGCAGCGAAAAATGAATCGCAAAATCCACTCCAAGGCCGAAGAACATCACGAGAAAAATGATCGACAGAGTGTTGTACTCGCCAACCGCGAGCATGGCGTATGCGGATGTCCAGATGATCCCAATGATGAGCATTACGAAAGTAGCCGTGATGATCTTCAGCGATCGCACGCCAAGAAAAAGAACCGCAAACAGTAAAACGACCGCGACCCAACCGGCAAGCCGGACACCCGCCATCGCCGCTTCGATCTCCTCATGGGAAAGTGCAACTTCGCCCGTGATGCCGATAGAAACCTCCGCGGGAAAATCCATCGCAGCGATAATATTACGCAACTCCTCCATGACTGCTGCATTTGGCAGCGTCGCGTCGAAGTTTCTCTGGCCTTTCAACAGGATCAGGCGATACCAGGTGTCCTGACCGGAGAAAAATTCATCTGTCCAACGAATGGTCGAATCTTCACCTGCGCTATGCGCTTGAGCCGATTGCGTCAGCAGCCGGACGGTTGTCGCAAAACCGGCTGTCTCAGTCTCACCGTTGGCGACTCCTTCGCGCAGAAGATTGAGAATGCTGCGCAAGCTCGGATCTTCCGACACAGCCGTCAACATGGGCTGCGCCTGCGCGAGCCGGTCGGTCATGTCGTAGAGTTCGTCGAGCGGCAGATAAAGCAACGCATGGCGGCGGAAAAACGGATCATTCTGCGGCGAGTAAACGGCTCTGAAGTATTCCTCGCGTGCTGAGATCGCCGCTTCCAGTCGGCGGGAGGCGTTTTCGACAGCCATGAAGGAGGAACCTGAGACCACCACGATGGCGGGATCCACCAGATCCGGAAACTTGCTTTTATAGGCTTCGAAATCGTCGCGCCAGGTCGCTTCCTGGTGGATGAGCTGGCTGAGATCGGAGTTTATTTTAAACTGGGTAACAGCCACCCAGCCGAATATCACCGTCGCCGTGGCAATCGACAGCAGGGTGAGCCGCGGGTATGACGCGACATAACCGACCCACGCCACCAGCCAGGAATTCCCCACGCTCTGCCTCATTGAGCCGAATCCGCGATCACCGCAGCTGGCGTGGCACCGGTGGGGTCTGCAGACTCTGCCGGTGTCCCGGCACCTACAGGCGCAGCCAGCTCTTCGGCATTCTCCTGGTCATTGTCTTCGCCAGTCTCTGCATCGATCTCTTCAACAACCTCATCGTCTAACTCATCATCAAAAAAGTCATCCATGGGCGGGTTGCCATCGTAGACCTGAAACCGGCGCCGCTGATAGTACGCCTCCCGCGTGAAGACGTACGCGTCGAGTGCCGTTGCATCCCGGGCGTCCGTCAATGTCAGTGCATCCGCCCTGAAGCTCACGACATCCAGTCCGATCAGCCACCAGCTGTACGCAGACCCGAGAATCCAGCTCGGCAGATAAGCCCTGATGACGACCCCCGGCAGATCTCTGGCACTCGATGGACCGAGCAACGGAACATAGATGTAGCGGCTCCGGGTGAGTCCGGCAACCGCCAGCGTCTGCCCCAGATCTTCATCCTGAAAGCGCAAGCCGAGGGTTTGCGCTACATCGAAAAATCCGCCCAGGCCCAGCGTGCTGTTAATCAGCAGTCGAGCAAAATCTGTTGCGCCGGGTTTTGGTTTTCCCTGCAGAAATCCGTTGACCGAACTGTCGATTGTTCGCAGATTCGTGAAGAAATTAAGAATTCCAGCTTCCAGCCAGGCCGGAGTCACTTTGACATAACCGCGAGCAATCGGGGCGAGCGCTTTGCGATCTAGCCAGTCGGAAACCCGGTAGCTGAACCGGTTGGGAGATTCATACGGATCAAATACGTCATAGGGCGAACCATCGAGCGTGGCGCATCCCGGGAAACACCCGAACGCCAACAGCAGACTGAGGCACGCGCTGCGGCACGAGCTAAGGCTCGCGATTGCCTGCCTGCGATTCAATACTGCCGTCGATGTGCGCAAGCAACCCCTCATAGCCCTGTTCTTTGATGATACTGCTGTAGTCTGCACGGCGCAGCGACAGGTCGCTGACACCATCCGCGACGACATTGTAGACCCTGTCCTCACGGAAATAGTAATCCAACGAAAC
>Ga0114948_10001557_pt1 | contig 10003 bp, 5 predicted proteins | sample CR04metaG_FD_83877 | JGI IMG/M metagenome (GOLD analysis project Ga0114948, IMG submission 83877) | Deep subsurface microbial communities from Mariana Trench to uncover new lineages of life (NeLLi) - CR04 metaG | ecosystem: Environmental > Aquatic > Marine > Ocean trench > Sediment | place...
GGGCGGGCGATCCGCTCGTGCGTCACGCCGCTCGGCTCGGTCGCGGGCCGCGAGGTCCACACGGTCGAGTCGCTCAGCCCTGACCGTTCACACCCCCTCCAGAAAGCCTGGATGGCGGAGAACGTGCCGCAGTGCGGTTATTGCCAGTCGGGCCAGTTGATGTCGGCGGCGGCGCTCCTGGCACGCAACCCGGACCCGACCGATGCGGACATCGACACGGCGATGACCGGCAACATCTGCCGCTGCGGCACCTACCAGCGGATTCGGCGTGCGATCCACCGCGCGGCGGCCGAATTGCGGGAGGCGCGGTCATGACGAAGACGGCGCCGAAGGGCAAGAAGCGGCGGCGATGGATCACGCGGCGACGGTTTCTCACGGTGTCAGCCGCCGGTGGCGGCGCGCTCGCCCTTGGGTTCGTGGTCGGGCCGGTGATTGGTCGCTATCGGCGTCAGAGTGCCATCCGGGCGACTGCTGAAGCGACCGGCGCGTTCCAGCCGAACGCCTGGCTCGTGGTGCATCCGGACGGCCGGATCGTCTTCACGCTGGATCGGGTCGAGATGGGCCAGGGCACGATGACCTCGCACCCGATGCTGATTGCCGAGGAGCTCGAGGTCGACCCCAGGACGATCGAGGTGGAGTTCGCGGTCGCCGACCGCCGCTACACCCATCCGGAGTTCGGGCTGCAGATCACCGGTGGTAGCTCGAGTGTGCGCACCTCCTGGGACCAGCTCAGACACGCCGGCGCGGTGGCTCGCGAGATGCTCCGTCGCGCCGCCGCGGACGACTGGGGGGTGCCGGTGGAGGAGTGTGCGGCCACCGACGGGACGGTGGTGCACGCGCCAACCGGCCGTAGTCGTACCTATGGGTCGCTGACCCGGCTGGCGGCCGAGCAGCCGATCCCGGACCCGCCGCTGAAGCCGGCCGAGGAGCACACCCTCATCGGCACGGCACTCGACCGCCTGGACGCGCCGATGAAGGTCGACGGGTCAGCGGTGTTCGGGATTGACGTCACGATTCCCGGTCTGCTCAATGCGGCCGTGATCCGCCCGCCGGTGCAGGGGGCCACGGTGGTGTCGTTCGACGCCGGCGAGGCCGAGGGTCGTCCAGGCGTCACCGCCGTCGTCGAGATCCCGACCGGCGTGGCGGTTGTGGCGGACCGCTATTGGCAGGCTCGGACGGCGCTCGACGACGTGCGGGTCGAGTGGAGCGGCGGACGTCCGGACCTCGACACCCAGGCGATGACCGAGCAGTTGCGGCGCCTGACCGCAGTGCCGGGAAAGACCGTGCGCGACGACGGCGATGCCGAAGCGGTGCTCGCGGCGGCCGCGGGCGACTACCTGGAAGCCGCCTACGACCTGCCGCATTTGGCGCATGCGCCGATGGAGCCACAGAACTGTACGGCGCACGTCGAGGGCGACCGCTGCGAGATCTGGGCGCCGACGCAGGTGCCCGGTGTCGCGCAGGCGGCGGTCGCGGATGCCCTGGACATTCCGCGCGAGAACGTCGTCGTCCACACCACCTTTCTGGGGGGCGGGTTCGGGCGCCGGTTGGTCGCCGACTTCGTCGTTGAAGCGGCTCACCTCTCCCGGCGGATCGCCGGGCCCGTCAAGGTGATCTGGTCTCGCGAGGACGACATGTGTCACAGCATGTATCGCCCCCAGGTGCGGCATCTCTTACGAGCGGTGCTGGACGAGGACGGGACCCCGGTCGCCTGGCACCATCGGGTGGCGGCGCCGTCGTTGCTCGAGGCGATCGTGCCGCAGTGGCTCCCGGCGATGGCCCCGGACGCGGTGCCGGATGTGATGACTCGGGGGTTGAGCCGGGTAGCCGGCGGGGTGTTCCGAGGTGACTGGGTGGCCGACCCGACCTCGACCGAGGGGGCGAGCGACACGCCTTATGCCATCGAGAACTTGCGCGTGGAGCTGGCGAGGCACGACCCCGGCGTGCCGATCGGGTTCTGGCGCTCGGTCGGACACTCGCACACCGCGTTCGCGGTCGAAAGCTTCATCGACGAGCTGGCCACCGCGGCCGGGCGCGACCCGTTCGAGCTCCGTCGCGAGCTGCTGCGCGATGCCCCCCGGAATCGGGGGGTGCTCGAGGCCGCCGCCGAGCACGCCGGGTGGGGGAGTCCGCTGCCACCCGGGCGGTTCCGCGGCATTGCCCAGCACTTCTCCTTCGAGACCTATGTTGCGGAGGTGGCCGAGGTGTCGGTCGAGGCGGGACGTATCCGGGTGCATCGGGTGGTCTGCGCCGTCGACTGTGGTCGTGTGATCAACCCGGACATCGTGCACGCGCAGATGGAGAGCGGCATCGTCTTCGGTTTGGCAGCGGCGCTCAAGCAACGCATCTCCTATGTGGACGGGCACGTCGAGCAGAGCAACTTCCACGACTTCGAGATGCTGCGGATGAACGAGATGCCGGAGGTCGAGGTGGTGATCGTGCCCAGCACCGAGGAGCCGACCGGGGTGGGCGAGCCGGGGGTGCCGCCGATCGCGCCCGCGGTGGCCAACGCGCTCGCGGCGGCGACGGGACGTCGGATCCGGACGCTCCCGATCGAGCCCGCGTTGTCGGCGTAGCAGTTGGTGAGCGCACGGGTCTTGGGTCCAGCAGCGTTCGGTCACCGGGCAGGTTCCGTCCCCGCGTCACCGGGGGCCCGACCAGAGTCGCGCTCGATGCGTTCGAGGCTGTGCCTGTCGCGGTTCGGGCGGGCGGCGGGCGGGCTCGTGGTGTTGGCGCTGGCGTCGGCGGTCGCCTGTGACGGCGGCGGTGACGAGTCGGCGGTGGGGCCCTCCGACGTGCCCGTGGTCACCCCGGGGCCGGCACCCGCACCGACGACGCCCCCGACGACGACGGCGCAAGGCAACTCGCTCTACGTCTCCCCGACCGGCAGCGACGCGGCCGACGGGCGCACCAGCCAGACGGCGCTCGAGACCCTCGCGCGAGCCCTCCAGATCGTTCAGCCCGGAGAGACGGGTCGCTTGCTACCCGGCGTCTACGTCGAGTCGATGGAAGTGACGCTGCGTGGTTTGCCGGGGCGTCCGATCACGATTACCGGCGAGGGGGGCGTGGCGGTGTTGTCCGGGAACCGGCAGTTGCGTATCGGTCTGTGGTGCGAGGAGTGCGCCTATGTGCGCATCGAGAACCTGGAGATCCGCGACTATCGCGACATCGGCGTGCGCGTCGTGCTGAGTGACCAGGTGACGCTGGACCGGCTGCGTGTCCATCACAACGGGTTCAGCCCGTCGATCTTCGAAGTCGAGGGGTATGGTCTGGATCTCGACGAGTCGAGCAATCTGACGATCGAGAACAACGAGGTGTATCACAACGGGCCGGACCCACGGTCGCCGATGAGCGTGGGGACCGGGATCAACACCTTTGCGATCCGTCAGTCGGTCATCCGGAACAACCGTTCCTACGACAACATCGGCGGTGGCATTCTGGTGGAGGATTCGACCAACGTACTCGTCGAGGGCAACACCATCTTCGACAACGACCTCGATGTGACCGCCGACGAATGGTGGGACGGCGGGATCTGGCTCGATGGGGGCCGCGACGTCACGATCCGGAACAACGTGTTCAGGAACAACCGCGGTCCAGGCATCGAGATCAGTGACGAAGACATCCAGCGACCCCGTGGCTACGTGCTCGAGAACAACATCAGCACCGGCAACTACTTCGGCATCTACATCTGGAACTTCGGGTCGACCGACTTTCCGCCCAGTGACGTGCTGCAGCGTTCGGGCAACGACTTCTCCGGGAACACGCGTCAAGACGTTTGGATCGAGGCGATGCCGTGTCCCACGCCATGTCCGTAGATGCTATCCTGTTAGTCGCACATCGACCGACCATGATCCTCGTTGTCCGGCGTTACGCAGGAGGAAGGCGATGCTGGGAACCACCATGCCGCGCGTGCCAGTGCTGGCCGCTCGTGGACTGCTGGCGGCGCTCGTCCTGAGCGCGACTGCCGGCGAGTCGGTCGTCGCCGCACAGACTGCGCCCGCGGTCACCTTCACCGACCACATCCGACCGATCTTCGAACGCAGTTGCTGGAACTGCCATGGCGAGGCGTCGCAGCTGTCAGACCTCGACTTGCGCACGCGTGAGACCGCCATCGAAGGCGGGGCGCGGGGGCCGGCGCTCGTACCGGGACGGGCCGACCAGAGCCGCCTGTACCGGGTGCTGGCCGGTCTCGACGATCCACCGATGCCGATGGGTGGCGACACGCTCAGCGAGGCGGAGATCGCCGCAGTGCGCACCTGGATCGACGGCGGGGCGCACTGGGACGCGGGCGGCGCGACGAGCGCGGCCGAGGCGCTGACGGCGCTCGAGAATTCGGCGCTGCCGGCCGGTGCGCGGGACTACTGGGCGTTCACGATCCCGGTGCAGGCACCGGTACCGGTCTCCGACGAGTTCGACCACCCGATCGATCGGTTCCTCGAGAGGACGCGGACGGCCCGCGGTGTCACGGCGGCACCACGGGCCGATCGGCTCACGCGACTGCGACGAGCCTCGCTCGACCTGATCGGTCTGCCACCGACACCCGAGCAGATCGACGAGTTCCTGGCCGACACCGAACGTGGCGCCTGGGAACGGCTGATCGATCGGCTGCTCGCCTCTCCGCACTACGGCGAGCGCTGGGGCCGACACTGGATGGACGTGGCGCGTTATGCAGACTCGACCGGGTTCGAGCAGGACTACACCCGGCCGAACGCGTGGCGGTATCGCGACTACGTCATCAATGCCTTCAATCAGGACAAACCATACTCCCAGTTCATCCGTGAGCAGATCGCGGGTGACGAGCTCGACCACACGACCGATGAGACCCGGATTGCCACCGGCTTCCTCCGTGCCGGGCCTCGGGTAGATTTCCGCGAGAAGGACAACCCGGAGCGGCGCCACGACTATCTCGACGACGTCATCGGCACGATCGGACGCGGCGTGCTCGGGCTGACGCTGCAGTGCGCCCGGTGTCACGACCACAAGTTCGACCCGATCCTGCAAAAGGACTACTACAGCATGCAGGCGTCGATCTTCGGCTATGTCGAGATCGACTGGCCGTTGCTCGACAGTGACGAGGCGGCGGCCTATCGCGCCCGGAACAGCGAGATCGATCGACAGCAGCAGCCCTTGAAGGACCAGATTGCCGCACTCGAGGAGCCGCATCGCGCACGGCTGCGCCTCGAGCTGATCCGGGAGCGGTTCCCGGAGAACGTCCAGCGGGCGGCCGAGAAGCCGGAGGCGGAGCGCACCCCGGGCGAGCAGCTGCTGGCGGCGCAGGTGCTCTCGATCAACCCGCCCCGGCGGCGGGTGACCGAGGCGCTGTCGGCCCAGGAGGCCGCGACGCGGACCGGGCTCGTGGAGCAGGTCGCGGCGCTCGAGGCGCAGCGACCGCCGGAGCCGCCGATGGCGGAGATTGTGACGGATGGCGACTATCGGTTTGCGCCTGATGGCCCCGGCGACGAGATCATCGGGTGCCCCGAGTGCCGGATCCCGCCGGACGATCCGGGCTCGTTCCTGTACGAGGGGGGCTCGGATCCCTACAGGGCGCCGCCCAGCTACTTCCTGATTCGCGGCGACCCGTTCAGCCCCGGTTCCGAGACGTCGCCTGGCTTCGTGGCCGTGGCGACCTATGGTGACCCGCCGACGGTCATTCCGCGTGAGGATCGGCGGACGTCAGGCCGGCGGCTCGCGCTGGCGCGGTGGCTGACGTCGCGCGACAACCCACTGACAGCGCGGGTGATGGTGAATCGCATCTGGCATCACCACTTCGGGCGGGGCATCTTCCGCACCCTGGACAACGTGGGCACGATGGGCGACGCCCCGACACATCCCGAGCTGCTGGACTGGCTGGCGGTGGAGTTCATGGACCGCGGCTGGAGCATCAAGGAGATGCACCGCCTGCTGATGACGTCGGAGGCGTATCAGATGGCGGCAGCGTACGGGAGCGACGCGAACACCGCGGAGGACCCGGACAACCAGCTGGTGTGGCGCTACCGTCTGCAGCGGCTCGAGGCCGAGGCGGTGCGCGATTCGATCATGGTGGTGAGCGGCGGCATCGACTTGACGGTCGGCGGGAAACCGATCTTTCCGTTCATCCCGCAGGAGATTCTCGAGGCGTCGCAAGGGAAGGGCCACTGGGACAACCAGCCGGACGGGCCGGAGGTGTGGCGTCGCAGCGTCTACGTCTATCGCCGCCGGTCGCTCGGCTTCCCGTTCTTCGACACGTTCGACCTTCCGGACCAGAACCAGACGGCGGCGGCCCGAAACGTCTCGACGGTGGCCACGCAGGCGCTGACGCTCATGAACAACGAATTCGTACTGCGTCAAGCGGCGCTCTTCGCCGAGCGGTTGGAACGGGTCGCACCTGATGACCTCGATCGACAGATCGATCTGGCCTACCGGATCGCGCTGACACGCTCACCGACCGCTGAAGAAGCTGAGCTGGCGAAGGCACTGGTGACCGAGCAGTCGCTGGTCGACCTGACCCACGTGATGTTCAACCTGAACGAGTTCCTGTATCTGAGGTAGCGACCATGTACGATCAGCACCACTGTCGGAAGCGGACGTTCTGGAATCGGCGGGACTTCCTCATGCAGTCGGGTGGCGGGATCGCCGGGCTCGCGCTGGCTCACATGCTCGATCAGCAGGGGCTGCGGGCGGCCGCGCAGTCCGATACGTGTGAAGCGCCAATCCCCGATAACCCGTTCGCGCCCAAGCCGCCGCACTTCGAGCCGCGGGCAACCGCGGTCATCTCCCTCTTCATGAGCGGTGGCGTCAGCCAGGTCGATACCTTCGACCCGAAGGTGGCCCTGACCAAGTACGCCGGCCAGCCGATGGCCGAGTCTGTCGTCGTGCGCCAGGGGCATCCCGGCCCGCTCATGCCGAGCCCCTTTTCGTTCAAGAAGTACGGGCAAAGCGGGATCGAGGTGTCGGAGATCTTCCCGCACCTGGCCAAGAAGGTCGATGAGATGGCATTCATCCGGTCGCTCTACGGCCGGTCGAACGACCACATCCAGGCGACCTATGAGATGCAGAGCGGTCAGATCCGGATGGGCTTTCCCAGTGTCGGATCGTGGGTGACCTACGGGCTCGGCTCGGAGAGCGCGAGTCTTCCTGCATTCATCGTCATGAACGACTACCGCGGCGGGCCACTCGGCGGACCAAACGATTGGAGCGCCGGGTTCATGCCGGCGACGTATCAGGGCACCCTGTTCCGCGCTGTCGGCGACCCGATTGTCGACCTGCAGCCGCCCGAGGGGATGACCGAAGCCCAGCAGCGCGCGCGGCTCGACACCCTGGCGAAGCTGAACGAAATCGACATGGCGAAGAACCCGGGCAACTCGGAGCTGGCCGCCCGCATTTCCTCGTACGAGCTCGCCTATCGGATGCAAGGGTGCGCGCCCGAGGCGGTCGACACGTCGGCCGAGTCGGACGCCACCAAGAAGCTCTATGGCCTCGACAACCAGACGACGGAACCGTTCGGCCGACAGTGCCTCATGGCGCGACGGCTGGTGGAGCGTGGTGTCCGCTTCGTGCAGCTCTTTCATGGCGGGCTGGGTGTGCAGAACACCGACACCTGGGACGCCCACAGCGACCTGAAGGAGAACCACTCGCAGCACGCGATGGAGACGGACCTCCCGATCGCCGGATTGTTGACCGATCTCAAGGCGCTCGGCATGCTCGACTCGACCCTCGTCGTCTGGCACGCCGAGTTCGGCCGGATGCCGATCTCACAGCGTGGCGTGGGACGCGACCACAACCCGGGGGTGATGACCGGGTGGATGGCGGGTGCGAAGATCAAAGGCGGTCAGGTGATCGGCGCGAGCGACGAGTTCGGCTACAAGGCCGAGGAGCAGCCGGTGTCGCCGCACGACCTGCATGCGACCATGCTGCATTTGCTCGGGATGGACCACAAAAAGCTGACCTATCGCTACAACGGCCGGGACATGCGTCTGACCGACGTGGCCGGCACAGTGATTCCCCAGATCGTCGCCTAGCAGTCCGCGGTGACAGCCCTGCGTCGCGCCGAGACCGGTCGCCGGCAAGGCCGCGCCCGATTGGCAAGGCACAATGCCTTGCCCGATAGGAGGAGCGCGCGACCGCGCTCAACTTTCGCTCCCTCCGACTGATGACCGACGCCTCTGATGCAGCCACCCGGGGTCGGTTCTGGACCGCCTTCGGTCCCGGGCTGCTGTGGGCCGCGACCGCGATCGGTGTCTCGCACCTGGTGCAGTCGACACGCGCCGGCGCCGTGGCCGGTTTCGGTCTGGCCGGCGTGATCGTGCTGGCGTTGATCGTGAAGTACCCGTTCTTCGAGTACGGGCCACGGTACGCGGCGGCGACCGGGGCCAGTCTGGTCGAGGGCTACCGCCGAATCGGCCGATGGGCGCTGTGGCTCTATCTGGCGATCACGCTGTTGACTGTCGGCATCATCCAGTCGGCGGTTGTGATGTTCACGGCGTATCTGGTCGGGTTCACGTTTGGTCTCGACTGGCCGCTACCGGTGCTGGCCGGTCTGGTCATGGCGGCCTGCGCGGGTCTGCTGTGGGGCGGCCGGTTCCGCGGCCTGGATCTTTCCATCAAGCTCATCCTGGTGCTGCTCGGGGTGTCGACCCTCGTGGCGGCGGCGGTCAGTGTGCCACGCGCCGATTTCTCAACTTTCGTTCTCTGGCCCGGCGGGCTCATCGGCACGGTCGTGCCGTTCGGGTTTCTGCTGGCGCTGGTCGGCTGGATGCCGACGGCGATCGACGTCGCGGCCTGGAGCTCGCTCTGGACCCTGGCCAAGAACGAGGCGTCCGGCGAGCGCTGCTCGGTGGAGACCGCCCGCCGGGACTTTCTCGTCGGCTACTTCGGCACCGCGGCGCTGGCGTTCGCGTTCGTCATTCTTGGCACCGGCGTCATGTTCGGGTCCGACGCGGAGTTCGCGCCGGAGGGGACGCTGTTCGCGACCCAACTGGTCGACCTGTACAGCGCCACACTCGGCGCCTGGACCCGACCGGTGGTCCTGGTGGCGGTCGTGACCACCATGCTCTCGACGACGCTGACCGTGATGGACGGTGCCCCACGCGTCATCGAACGGTCCATCTTCGTCCTGCGGTCGGGGACGACCACCACCGCGACACCTCCCTCGTGCGGGCCGGTCTACTGGTGGAGCTTGCTGGTGCTCGTGACCCTGACGCTGGTCGTGATGGCGCTTTTCATCGGCAACCTGACCACGATGGTCGACTTCGCCACGATCGTGTCGTTCCTGACCGGTCCGATCCTGGGGTATCTCACACTCCGCGCGGTCACCTCCGACGAGATGCCGGTCGAGCACCGGCCGGGACGCGCGATGCTGGTGTGGTCCTGGGTCGGCCTCGTGCTGCTGGGCGGAACCGGGCTCTTCTACCTGCTGTCGCTCTTCAGTTGAGTCGTGGCGGGCAGCCCGCTACGGGAGAACGGTGAAGCCCTCACGCCGCGCGGCTTCGCTGAGCCGGTCATCCCAGCGAGAGAAAGCGCTCGCCTGTGGGGACCGAACCGATGCGGTCCGTTACATCAGGTCACAGCACTAAGTGGCCCCGGTCATAATTACGGTAGCATTCGGCTGGCGATGCATCCCGCCTGGACGGCGTTGCTCCTCGGTCACACATCCCCCAAGTTGCTCCCTCGTCGCGCCTGGCCGGCCGGGCGCCTCGCCACCCTCGGTGCGTTACCGTACTTATGACCGGGACCACTTAGCCGGGATTTCCATTTTGCCCGCCGGATCAGGGCCTTTATACACCAACACGCCTCTCCGCACGCCAGATTTCTTCAGCGCACGTTATTCTGCTCCCAACTCCCGTCAGTCTGGGCCGCGCTCGACGGAAAACCGACTGGAGCCCACGCTTTCAGGGCATTCCTCAGACACCGCTCCATACTTATGCTCTTTCTTCGCCAGAGTTCAGCGGTCGCCCGTTGACACAAGCGCCAGGCGGGCGTCACAGGCTCGGTCTGTCCACACCTCGCTTTACACGACGGGAAGACC
>Ga0114948_10001558_pt1 | contig 10000 bp, 1 predicted proteins | sample CR04metaG_FD_83877 | JGI IMG/M metagenome (GOLD analysis project Ga0114948, IMG submission 83877) | Deep subsurface microbial communities from Mariana Trench to uncover new lineages of life (NeLLi) - CR04 metaG | ecosystem: Environmental > Aquatic > Marine > Ocean trench > Sediment | place...
ATTCCGTCAACCTCTCTCCCAACCGACGACCATCGGAGGATACTTCCGCACCCGCCAAAGTGACACAACCCCCGGCTATCAGCGGTAAATAAAGCTCTAAACCTGCTATGTCGAACGACAGGGTGGTTACGGCAAAAAGATTGTCTGCTTCGGTTAAACCGGGTCTTTCACGCATCGAAAACAGGAAATTAATCAAAGACCCGTGCTGAATCGCCACCCCTTTGGGTTTTCCGGTCGAGCCTGAAGTGTAGATCACATAAGCCAAGTTTGTTGCTGACGTTTCACTCTCCGGATTATTCGGGCTCTCTTTTGCTATTTCATCCCAATCGCTGTCTAAATAAACGACTTGTAACTGACTGTGCTCCCCGACTCCATTCGAGGGCGACTGCGTGTGAAGAAAGGTCCCATCGCTATCCGCTTCACTCTCCTTTAATAAAACGTCCTGCAATTCTCGCTGAGTCAGTAATACGGGTGGTTGAGCATCTTCTACCATATATGCCAACCTGTCTTTCGGATAGGACGGGTCCAAGGGTATGTAAGCTCCGCCCGCCTTGAGAATGCCTAACAGTCCGACCACCATCTCCAGCGAGCGCTCTACGCAGATACCCACCAGCACGTCAGGTCCGATTCCGCGTTTTTTTAGATAGTGCGCAAGTTGATTGGCCCGTGCGTTGAGTTCTCTATATGTCAACTGTTGCTCTTCAAACGCTACTGCAATTGCATCTGGGGTTTTCTTAACTTGTTCATCAAAAAGTTGATGGATACACAAATCCTTTGGGTAATCTGCCTGGGTGTCATTCCACTCCACCAGCAACTGATGGCGTTCGGCTTCTGTCAAAAGCGGCAGGTTTGAAACTCTCTGCTCTGGATTAGCTATAATACCTTCTAATAAAGTCTGGAAATGCTCTAGCATCCTCTTGATGGTAGCTCCATCGAACAAATCGGTATTGTATTCTATTATTCCCTTCAGCCCTTCTGCTTGCTTTATTATGGAAAGGGTCAAATCAAATTTGGCTGTTCCGCTATCAACCTCTCGGGAACTCACTGTCAATCCTGAAAGCTCGAAATTCTGTCTTGTCGGTACGTTCTGCAGAATGTACATAAACTGAAACAGTGGGTTACGACTTAAATCTCGCTCCGGCTCTAGTTCCTCCACTAGCTTCTCAAACGGTAGGTCTTGATGGGCATAGGCTCCCAAACACACTTCGCGCAGTCGTCCTAACAACTCTCGAAAACTAGGATTGCCCGATAGCTTTGTGCGCAGAACCAGCGTGTTGACAAAGAATCCAATTAATCCTTCAATCTCGGCTCTGTTGCGGTTGGCGATAGGAGAGCCCACGAAAATGTCATTCTGCCCCGTATAGCGATAGAGCAAAATCTTGAAGGCTGCCAGCAGTGTCATGAACAGTGTGGCACCTTCCTGCTGACTCAAGGCTTTGAGTGCTTTAGAAAGGTTTTTTGATAGAACTACAGATTCACGCGCACCTTTGTAGGTCTGTACCACAGGTCTTGGACGGTCTGTGGGCAGTTCAAGTACGGGGACACTCTCCAGTCGCTGCTTCCAGTAGGTGAGTTGTTTCTCAAGCACTTCTCCTTGCAGCCACTGCTTCTGCCAGACAGCGAAGTCTGCATACTGAATAGAAAGATCTGGAAGTGGTGAAGGCTTCCCAGTACAAAAGGCTTCGTAGAGAAGTGAAAGTTCACTAAAGAATACTCCCATAGACCAACCATCAGAAACTATGTGGTGCATCGTCAGGAGTAGAATGTGTTCCTCTTCGGTAAGCCTTAGTAGTTTAGTCCGCAAGAGTGGCCCCTGGGTCAGGTTGAAGGGTCTCCGAGCCTCCTCGGTAGCCAACCGCTGAGCTTCTTCTTCCCGCTCGCTCTCAGATAATTGCCGCAGGTCTACTAGTGGTAACTTCATGGTTAGGGGCGGAGCGATAACCTGAACCGGTTGCCCATCCACTGTAGTAAAAATAGTTCTCAGGGCTTCATGTCGTCTTAAGATTTCGTTGAAGCTCCCTTCCAGTGCTGTCACATTGAGCGAACCCCTTAGGTGAAACGCGGCGGGAATGTTGTAAACAGGACTACCGGGCTCCAATTGGTCAAGGACCCACAGCCGCTGCTGGGCAAAGGACAGAGCTACACGAGATCTCGCTGTGCTTCGTTTTTTCTCAAGCCACTGTGCGAGAAGCTTGCGCTTTTCCTCTGTTGATAGATCTACACTTCGTTTGGGGATGTTTCTCACTCATCACCCTCTTCGTCAGTTAACATCTTGTTGAACAACGTATCCACTTCCTCATCTGAAAGTCCATCAAGGTTTGCCAACAGTGGTTCCACATTGTTCAAATCGATTCTTTCAATCGTCGCTGGGGTTTCGTCTACCTCATGCGGTAGCTCATAATTCAGATCAGTAGCCAAGTTCCTACTATATTCACTCAGTTGTCGAGGCAGTTTTATATTTCTCCAGATTTTGCCCACGCTTGCCTCAATCTTGTCATGCTGAAATATATCCGGATCGCCAGGGCCGTCGATCATCCGACCGCTATCGTAGGGATACAACACCGCCTCCTTAAAGGGAATGCCTAGAAAATCACATAAACTGCTCATGACCTTTCCAGGCTCGCGGACAAGATTCTCATAGTGAACCCGGTAATAACGCCCTGAATCTAGCTCCTTGCAGAAATCTAACACATTGCTGTTACACATTGTCCAATACTTTTCAGCAATCGCGTAAGAATCGCCTTCTTCCCCAAGAAGTTTATCGATCCGATTGCGCACAAACGACTCGATCACAGCGTACGGGTGGCGAACCAGATGAATATACTGAGCGCTTTCAAATAGCTCCTCCGCTTTCTCCAAAGTATCAATGTTCATGGTGTAACTTGGCGTTTTGTCGACGAGGATGCGTGTGCCCGCTCGTTGTTGGATCATGCGGTAAACCTCATGAATTGGCATATCCTGTTGCGTCAAATCATCGACGAAAGCTTTAGACTCATTAGCGTCAATACCCATTAACGCCATCAGGGCGACTTCAAGTCCTGTCCTGGAAAAGCGTGAACGTTGATTCCGACTCCACTCTCTCATATTATCGTACCCTAGCAGCATCAATTCCGGGGGACAGAATAAAGCCGAATGGCCCGCCAGCATCAACCGCAGCAAGGTCGAACCCGACCGGGGGGCGGAAAACAAAAAGACCATGCTCTTGTTCCGCTCTATCGATTTACGATGATATTGCTTATCTTTTCTCTTCCTGACACGTTTATCATCCAAAGGGGATAATGTCGAACTCGATTTTATCTGCTTCAATCCAGACATTCGGTCAATCTCGGTGGCAATCAACTGCGCCAGTGCCTCAATCGAAAGCCTCTGCTCGATCTCGTGAGGATAAACACGAAGTTGAAAATCCCGTTTTAAGACCCAAATCAGGTTCGCCACAATCAATTCTGAACGGAATTCCTTAAGGCTACCGTTAACCCGAAGCTGATCAACCTCAATCTTGAGCATCTGAGCAATTTGCTTCTTCAGGTATTCTTCAATTAAGCCATAATGGTCTGCAGGAGAGGCATTCTGGAGTTGCCCTCTGATAGCCTTTTCCTCACCAGGAGAAGCGGAATCCTTTCCGCGATTCTGCTGACTGTAAGCATTCTCGATCAACTGTGCTAAACCAGCTACGGTGGGATTATCAAACAGGGCAGCTAAAGAGAGTTTTGCCGCCTTGTAGTTTTGGCTCAACCTGTTGAGTAACTGTGTTGCCAGCAAGGAGTGTCCGCCCAACTGGAAGAAGTCGTCGTGGATGCCCACCTGCTCGATACCAAACAACTTTTGCCAGATGTCAGCAATCGTCTGCTCAAGCTTATTCCTGGGAGCAACATAGGCATCACTCAGTTCAGGTCGTGGGTGTGTGGGTTGGGACAGATTAGCCTTCTCTACGGTCTCCATAAGATCTGATTCTGTCAAAGCATTATTCCGCTCAATCATAATCATTAAATCTGGAGTCGATACCACAACCCGGGGAAATGGTTTTTCCAGAATACGCCTAAAGACTTCGACACCCTCTGAAGGTAATAGCGCATTATCCTCTGAGAGTAATAGCGCATCTAAGCGCATGGAGTACATATCAGGAATGTCATGGCGTTCGTCTCTTTGCCTCCTTGCCTCGATGGACATGCCAACTCCCTGCCAATCGGTCCAGTTAATCGATACTGTGTATATGCCATCTTTGGCGGTTTTGTAATAAGCAAAGGCATCAAGAAAGTCATTTGCCGCGCAATAGCCCACCTGGCCAAATTTGCTCTTGTAAAGTATTGAACCAAGAGATGAGCAAAAAATAAGGAAGTCCAGCTCAACATTTTTCAACAGACTATCAAGTACCAGTGCGCCCCTTACTTTTGGTGCCAGAATACTTTCGGTCATCTCTCGCGATCTTCTCTGAATCACGCCGGCATAATCTGGAACGCCGGCCGTATGGATGACGCCATTGATCCGGCCAAAACGCTCCTCTGCCTGAGTAATAACTTCTTGCATTTGTTGAAGATTGGCTACATCGGCGCTGGCTACCAGAACCTCGGCACCCAACTCCTCCAGTTTCCGCACTTTCTGGATCTTGCGGCTAACGCCGTCGTCTTCACCGTGAGTGGCCAGCCAACCCTCCCACTCGTCTCTGGCAGGAAAAGCTGATCGCCCTGTCAAGATGAGTTTAGCCCGTACAGTTCTCGCTAGATTTTCCGCAAACACAAGTCCCATACCTCCGAGTCCACCGGTAACCAGATAAACTCCGCCTTCCCTTAACCGTGGTGTTCCTTCTGCCTCTCCATCGAATCGGACTGGCTTGAAGGATTGCACCCAGCGATGTTTCCCACGGTATGCAATCACCAGATCAGAGGATTTTATTTTGAACTCCGCCAGTAGCCGGTCTATCAGTTTCGACGGCCTCTTGATTCCTGATTTCGGAATAACAAGGTCAATGCTGCGACAGCTTATGTGCGGGTATTCTTGTGGAATGATCTTGACAGCGCCGAGTACGGTTGCCTTCTCCGGACACAGCAATTCGTCTCCGATCACTTCATGCATGTTGTTTGACACGACTACGATTTCTAACGCTTCGGTAAAATTCTGTTTCCCAAGCGCCTGGGTGAGAAAAAGCAGACTATAGATGCCGAGGTCTTGTGCCTTTTCCATACGTTCGACTTCCAATGGTGTCTCATCGTCGGGGTCAACCTCCCATAAATGCACAATCCGGTCCGGAAGCTGCTTTTGTGCATGGAGCGATTTGATCATAGCTTCGTAATCGGCAGGTTCGCGAGGATTTATCGTGTATGCGCGGTTATCATACTGGGCAAACCCATCCCCTGCGGTCACGACAAACACCTCCTGACCGAGCTCTTCCAGCCGCTCCACCAGTTGCGTGCCTAGCCCGCCCCGATCTATCGGCGTATCGGTAAACACCAACCAGCGTCGCTTTTGCTCCGACACATCTACAGAATCAACGGAAACAGGAAAAATTGATTGTTCCCAGGCAGGAATATAGAACCAGTCTGCAATATCTGGCTTTTTGCCCGATGGTACATGCCGGCTATCGATACCGCGCGCCCCCTCCTGTGGTTCGATCCAGTAACGCTTGCTTTCAAACGGGTAAGTTGGCAGGGGGACCCGATGACGTTGTTCATTGGCATAGAAAGCAGACAAGTCCAACTGTTTTCCAGAGAGCCAGAGTTGGCCCATAGTGTTCAATAGGAAGGCGACATCAGACGGTTCACCTCCCTGGGCGTTTTTCTCCCTTGATAAGCGGAAGTCAGAGGGGTCGAGAATCAGAGGGGGTCGCTCGCGGGGATGGCGTAGGGAAGAAACGATGACAGATGCCTTATTCATATTTGAATGCCGCTTGGCTAATGCACTCAGTGTGTTCCCAGGACCCACTTCCAGCAAGGCCCGACCCGGTTCCTTTAACAGAGCCTGCATACCTACCGAAAAGCGCACGGTTTGACGAAGGTGCCGTGCCCAATAACTCGGATCCATCGCTTCTTGAGCTTGAATCCATGTGCCGGTCACGTTGGAAATGTAGGGAATTTCGGGAGGATTGAGGTCAATTTTGCTCACCTGCTCGGTGAAGGGTTTCAGGATGGGGTCCATCATTTCGGAATGAAAGGCATGTGAGGTCTGGAGCCGACGGCAGGCTACTTCTTTGTCAGCAAGCTGGGCTTGCAAGCTATCTACAGCATCCAGAGGCCCTGAAACAACACAGACGGAGGGTTCGTTGATCGCTGCCAATGAGAGACGATCACCCAAGAGAGATTCGACGTTACGCTGGGGTAGTGAAACGGCCAGCATGGCGCCAACGGGCAGATGCTGCATCAGCCGTCCCCGCGCTGACACCAATTCCAATGCTTCTTCCAAAGAGAACACGCCCGCCAGACACGCTGCTACATACTCACCGATACTGTGCCCGATCATCGCCTGGGGATGCACGCCCCATTCCATCCACAATTGCGCCAGAGCGTACTCAACCACAAACAGCGCTGGCTGTGCGATCAGAGTTTGCTCCAGTTGGTGCGTCGCCGCTGCTAATTTTTCCTTACTAGGGTATAGAAGCTCTCGCAAATTCTTCTTCAAATGGGGTTTCAACAGCTTTGAACACTTGTCAACTTCCTTACGAAACGTCGGCTCCGTTTGGTAGAGCTCGAGCCCCATATTCACATACTGTGCGCCCTGCCCCGGAAACATAAACACGATGGGTCGATCCGCGGACTCCTGGAAGTTGGTAATAAGTCGTTTCGTATCCCCTGCTTCCAACGTCGTGACCGCATCATCAAGGTCCCGGCAAACCAGAATCCGTCGATGGCGGAATGTCACCCGACCGACCTGCAGGGTGTAAGCTGCGTCGGCAAGAGAGAGATCAGGATGCCCCTTGAGGTGTTCAAGCAAATTCGTAGTAGTGGTCTCCAACGCGGTGCTGGTTTTCGCGGAGAGCACCAGCAACTGCCAGGGTCGAGATTCACCGGAGGCCTCTAGAGGTGGGGCTTCCTCAAGTACGGCGTGTGCATTGGTGCCACCAATGCCAAATGAACTTACTCCCGCCAGGCAGGGGGTGTTAGCCGCCCCCCATTGCGAAAGCGCGGCATTAACATAAAAGGGACTATTGGTGAAATCAATCTTGGGATTGGGCTTTTTAAAGTGCAGGCTCGGTGGTAACAACTTATGCTTGAGTGCCAGAACGGTCTTGATGAGTCCCGCAACACCGGCAGCCGTATCCAGGTGTCCGATATTTGTTTTGACCGAACCGATAGCACAGTAGCCTAGCCCCTTGTGGGCGTCTTCGACTGAAGTACTTGCCCGAAAAGCTTGGGTCAGCGCGGCAATTTCAATGGGGTCCCCCAGAGCAGTGCCGGTCCCATGCGTTTCGATATAGCCGATTGTTTCGGGAGGAACTTCAGCCATCGCAAGCGCCCTGGTGATTACCTTGGCTTGCCCTTCCACACTGGGCGCCGTGTAGCCAACTTTCGAAGCACCATCGTTATTGATGGCTGAGCCTTTTATCACCGCATGGATGCAGTCTCCATCCGCAAGGGCATCCGCCAGACGTTTGAGTACAACAATTCCTACACCGTTGCCGCTAACAGTTCCCTGAGCCTTGGCATCAAAGGCTCTACAGTGTCCATCCGGAGAGAGAATCCCCTCCTCTTGATAAAAACGGCCGGACTTTTGCGGTACCTTGATTGAGACACCACCGGATAAAGCCATATCGCATTCGCCGGAAAGCAGACTTTGGCAGGCGAGGTGGACGGCAACCAGAGAAGTAGAGCAGGCAGTTTGAACAACAACTCCCGGCCCCTTCAGGTTCAATTTGTACGAGCATCGTGTGGTCAAGAAATCTTTATCATTTCCAATTATCGCTTGATATTCGCCCAGCGATTCGATGAGGTCACGGTTTGAATAAAGGTTGTTCCACAGGTAGGTGTTCATGCTGATACCGGCGTAAACCCCAATCGAACCTTTATACTGTCCAGCATCGTAACCCGCATTTTCAAGCGCCTCCCAGGCACATTCCAAGAAGACACGGTGTTGTGGGTCCATGATTTGGGCTTCACTGGGATTATAGCCAAAGAATGAAGCATCAAAGCATTCGGCGTCTTCGATGACCCCTCTCGCTTTGACATAATTGGGGTCACTGAGTGCAGCAGGGTCGATCCGTGAAGTTGCCAGTTCCTCATCAGAGAAAAATGAAATGGACTCTATGCCGTCTTTAAGATTCTGCCAAAACTCATTTATATTCTTGGCACCAGGGAAACGGCCGGCCATGCCGATAATCGCTATTTCAAAACCACTTTTGTGATAAGATATTCTAGAGTTATTCATCTCCATCGCCTTTGCGTTTTTCCGTCGTTTGCTGGCTGTGTTTATAGAGTTGTTTTAGACGATTTTTGCCCTCGTTTAGCTTCTCAACCCAATCATCACTTTGCTGAAAGGATGACTGGTCACCCTTTTCTTCACTGATAAATTTGGCCAAAGCGTTTAGTGTTGGATATTTAAACAGATCGACGATTGAAATTTCTTTGTCAAAAAAGTCTTGCAGTTTGGTATGAACCTTGACCAGGAGCAATGAATGGCCGCCGAGATCAAAGAAGTTATCATGTGTCCCCACCTTCTCGATACGGAGCACCTCACCCCAAAGTGTAGCGATAGTTCGTTCGACCTCGGTCCGGGGTGCCACATAAGCCGTTTCTAAATTTGGTCGGAGATTATCCGGAGCAGGGAGGGCTCGACGGTCCACCTTCCCATTGGGCGTCAGAGGAAAAGCATCCAAAACCACGAAAACCGATGGTACCATATATTCAGGCAGCTTTTCCCTTAAAAAGTCTCGAAGATTATTCGGGGTTAGCACAGGTTCCTGGCAAGCAACCAGATAGGCAACCAGGCGCTTGTCGCCGGGAACATCTTCCCTGGCCAGCACCACTGTTTCCCGCACGCCCGGGTGTTGTGCCAGCACCGCTTCGATCTCCTCCAACTCGATACGGAAGCCCCGGACCTTCACCTGTCGGTCGATGCGACCGAGGAATTCGATGTTCCCGTCCGGCAAGTATCGAGCAAGGTCCCCTGTCCTGTATAGGCGTGCTTCCGGATCTTCACTGAAGGGGTCAGGAATGAACTTCTCAGCCGTCAACTCGGGACGGTTCAGGTAGCCACGAGCTAAGCCATCACCACCAATACATAACTCACCTGACACACCTATAGGTACAGGCTCTAAACGGCCATCCACCAGATAGATCTGCGTGTTGGCAATGGGTCGACCAATCGTATCAGGCCCACTTTCACTTCTTAAGGCAAACGTGGAGTATGTCGTGTCTTCAGAGGGTCCGTACAGATCGAAGACCTGTTGGATTGAGCCTTGCTGATAGATCTGCTTTACAAGTGATTTCTGGAGTGGCTCACCTGCCAGGTTTACCCTGCACACCGACGCAGGTATACTACCCACTCTCAGTAATTCAGTTATCGCTGAAGGAACTGTGTTGATTAGGGTTATATCCGCGGCAACAGGCAAAGTGGGTAACTGTAACAAGTTCTCAGTCAGGATGACCTTGCCACCCCAGCTCAGAGGGACAAAAAGCTCAAAAACCGATAGATCGAAGCAGATAGAAGTCGAAGCTAAAACTCCAACCAGATGCTCTGGTGCAAAGACCTTTCTCGTCCAACCCAGCAAGGCAACTGTACTACAATGTTCGATGGCAACTCCCTTAGGCCTTCCAGTAGAACCTGAAGTATAGATAATATAAGCCAAGTTGCCGACTATTACTCCGCTGATTGGATTCTTCTCGCTCTGCTGGACAATGGCCTCCCAACCCGTATCCAGACAGACCACCCGTGCCCTGTCATTGGGAAGTCTCGTGAGCAAACGCTCTTGAGTGAGCAGCACCGACACTTCTGCATCCTCCAACATAAAGCCCAGACGCGCTTTTGGATACGCAGGGTCCAGTGGCACGTAAGCCCCACCGGCTTTGAGGATGCC
>Ga0114948_10001559_pt1 | contig 10000 bp, 7 predicted proteins | sample CR04metaG_FD_83877 | JGI IMG/M metagenome (GOLD analysis project Ga0114948, IMG submission 83877) | Deep subsurface microbial communities from Mariana Trench to uncover new lineages of life (NeLLi) - CR04 metaG | ecosystem: Environmental > Aquatic > Marine > Ocean trench > Sediment | place...
CACCCTGGTCTACGGCGACGTCGACCAGAACCGAGCCGTTTTTCATCAGCTTCAGATCATCGCGTAACACGAGACTGGGAGCCTTGGCACCGGGCAGAAGTACCGCGCCGATCAGCAGGTCGGCACGGCCAATCTGCTCGAGGATATTATGCCGGTTGGAATAATAGGTATCCACGTTCGCCGGCATCACATCTGACAGGTAGCGGAGTCGGTCGAGGTCGACGTCGAGAATCGTGACATGCGCCCCGAATCCCGCCGCGATCTTTGCCGCGTTCGAGCCGACCACGCCGCCACCGAGGATCACGACTTCCGCTGGCAATACTCCCGGCACCCCTCCGAGCAGGCATCCAAGCCCGCCATGAGCTCTTTCCAGATAGCGTGCCCCTTCCTGTATAGCCATCCGGCCAGCGACTTCCGACATCGGTGTGAGAAGAGGAAGCTCTCCTGTCGAAAGCTGAACCGTTTCATAGGCAACAGCCACGCAGTCGCTGTCCAAAACGGCATGCGTAAGCTTCTCGTCCGCGGCAAAGTGGAAATACGTGAAAACGATCTGTCCGTCGCGCATTCGGGCGTACTCGGTCGCGACTGGCTCCTTCACCTTCATGATCATCTGGGCACGCTCCCAAACTTCAAGCGCATCCGACACAATTTCTGCACCGGCCGCCATGTACATCTCGTCCGCAAAGCCGCTACCTATTCCGGCACCTTGCTGGACCAGTACGGTGTGACCTCTGCCTACCAGCGCCTGTGCTCCGGCCGGCACCAGGGCGACACGGCTCTCATCCGACTTGATTTCCAACGGGACACCAACGATCATCGCTCCGGCTCCTTCTGGCTCTTGCAGAGGCCGCTAAGGACCAGGTTTCTTGCTAATGGACCCGCCTTATCGCCGGGATCATGCGGGAGATAATTCCAGGACCGCCAGTCCATCAGGATCGTACAGGGACGCCGCCTGCGAGGCATCCGACTCCGTTACGCCATCAATCAGATCCATTACTTGATCCAGCGATCGGTAGGGCTCGCCAGCCAACGCCAGTGAAGCGAGGCGATACATTCGCGACCCGGGCGACTCGAGCGACAGGACCACCTGCCCCTTTAGTTGAGTTCGGGTGGTCTCCAGTTCCTCAGTCGTGAGTCCTTCGTCCGCCAACTTGCGCAACTCTGCCATCAAAGCTTCCCGCGCACGATCCGCGGTCTCCGGACGAGTGCCGACATAAGCACCAATATGTCCTGCTCGCAGATAGAATGCCCGGAATTCGAACACTGCGTAAGCAAGGCCCATTTCTTCGCGAATCCGTTGAAACAGCCGCGACCCCATGCCTCCGCCAAGCGCCGTACCTACCAGAATGACTGCATGGCGAAGTGGGTCGCCGGCCGGAACGCCAGCGCCCCCTGCGACAATGTGTGACTGACGACCTGAGGGTCGTGATACGCGCAGCAGCCCGGATCCCAAATTGACAGGAGCTTCGATCGAGTCTCCGGCTGGTTCAACACCTCCGGGCAACCGCTCAACGACTTGTTCCAGGAATTCCTCATGTTCGAGGCGGCCGGCCGCAGCGACTACGAGATTGGACGGATGGCATGTCTTCCCGTGCAATCCACGAAGCGCATCGACATCCATCTCACTGACACTCTCCCTGTTGCCCAGGATTAGTCGGCCATACACATGCCCGGCGTAAAGAAACTCAGCATGTAGATCGAACACAAGATCATCAGGCGTGTCTTCCGAGCGAGCGATTTCTTCGAGTACGACCTCTCGCTCCAGCGCCAGATCAGCGGGATCCAACTTTGGATGGAAGGCAAGGTCCGACAGCACATCCACGATGGTGGTAATGTGGGTGTCCGGAACGCGACCCAGGAATGCCGTGTGCTCGTGAGCCGTGTAGGCATCAAGACTGCCGCCGAGATCTTCAATATCCGACGCGATCTGGTGGGCTGTCCGTCGGGCGGTCCCCTTGAACACCATGTGCTCAAGCATGTGTGCCGACCCCAACATGTCACTGGGCTCATGCGCCGAACCAGAGCGGAACCAGAAGCCGACCGCGGCCGAACGCATGGACTCCATGCGTTCCGTCCAGATCTCGGCTCCACTGGCCAGTCGAGTGCGGAACAGCCCTTTATCGAGCTCCTCCGTGATCGAATTCTCGGGCTGCGGAAGTTCAACGCAGACGGGCGGAGGCGTCTCCGCCCCCGCCCGTGCGTCTGCGTGCATTTGTGAAAGACCCTCAGCTCTCGGCAAGGGCCCCCTGCTCGGCGATCGCCGCCCGTATTGAGAGCTTCATCCGCCCCCGTTCGTCTACGGCCAACAATTTGACTTTGACGACGTCGCCCGTATTGACCACATCCTCAGTCTTTTCGGTCCGCCCCTCCTCCAGCTCGGAGATATGGCACAGTCCCTCAACCCCTGGAAGGATCTCGACAAATGCACCGAACGTCGTCGTATTCTTGATCACACCCTCGTAGATGCGCCCGATCTCCGGCTCCGCGGTGATCGCTTCGACCATCTCCCGTGCCCGGCGACCCGCATCTCCGCCCACCGCCGAGATTGTGACCGTTCCGTCGTCTTCTACGTTGAGCGTCGCACCAGTTTCTTCCTGGATGGCCCGAATCGTCTTGCCCTTCGGTCCGATGAGATCGCCAATCTTCTGCGTGTTGATCTTAATCGAGACGATCTGCGGTGCCCACTCGGACATCTCCGCCGCTGGCTCGGCCAGCGTGCCGGACATGACGTCCAGGATGTGCAACCGGCCTTTGCGCGCCCGCTCGAGCGCATCGCGCAGGATGGCGATATCCAGTCCGTCGATCTTGATGTCCATCTGGATCGCGGTGATCCCTTCCTTGGTCCCGGCAACCTTGAAGTCCATGTCACCGAGGGAGTCCTCGACACCAAGAATGTCGGTCAGGATCGCAATGTCGTCACCTTCTTTGATCAGACCCATCGCGATACCGGCACACGCCGATCGCATCGGAACGCCCGCATTCATCAGGGCGAGCGAACCACCGCAGACGGACGCCATCGAGCTGGAACCGTTCGACTCGAGGATGTCCGACACAACGCGAATCGTATAGGGAAAGTCTTCGTACGCAGGCAGCAGAGGCTGGAGCGATCTCTCCGCCAGCATGCCGTGCCCGACCTCACGCCGGCTGACTCCGCGGAACGGCTTCGCCTCCCCGACGCAGAACGGTGGGAAGTTGTAATGCAGCATGAACGACTTGGAGGTCTCATCGACCGTATCGATCGAGTCGATCCGCTGCTCATCGCGAACACTGCCGAGGGTGATCACGGCCAGTGCCTGAGTCTGTCCCCGAGTAAACAGCGCCGAACCGTGGGCACGAGGAAGCAACCCGACTTCACAGCTGATATCGCGGACGTCGTTCAAGCCTCGTCCGTCTGCACGGACTCCGTCGTCGAGAACGCGGCGACGCATCGTCGCCTTCTCGATGTTCTTGAAGACTCCGGAAAGGTGATTGATGTCGTCTGGAAATTCCTCGCCGAGCTTCGTCTGAAGGTCCGCCTTGATGTTTTCGAGAGCGGTCTCACGCTCTGCCTTGTCATCTATCCGATAAGCATCGCTGACCGGCGTCGTGGCTGCAGCCTCTACTGCGGTAACAAAGTCCGCGTCGATCTCGACGATCTCGAACTCGAACACATCTGGCTTGCCACCAGCCAGGGCTACAAGCTCCATCTGGATATCGATCAGCTCGCGAATCGCTTTGTGGCCGACCTCGAGCGCCTCCAGAATGTCCTCTTCGGACACCTCAACGGAAGCACCCTCGACCATGACGATGGACTCCTGGGTGCCCGCGATCACCATGTCGACGTCGGAGTAGTCGAGCTGTGAGAATGTCGGGTTGATCAGCCATTCTCCATCAACTCGTCCGACCCGCACTCCCGCCACCGGACCATTCCACGGTATCGACGAGAGCATCAACGCTGTGGATGCTCCAAGCATTCCGAGCACGTCTGCATCGTTCTCCTGGTCAGCCGAAATGACGAAGCAGACGATCTGCGTCTCGTTGCGGTAATCATCGGGAAACAGGGGCCGCAAAGGCCGATCGATCTGCCGTGCAGAGACGGTCTCCTTGTCCGACGGACGACCCTCGCGCTTGATAAATCCGCCGGGAAATTTTCCGGCTGCGTAGCTCTTCGCACGGTACTCGACCGTCAACGGAAAGAATGGCAGGTGCGTGCGCTTCCGTTGGGCGGTGGCGGTGACCAGCACGGCGGAGTCGCCATACGTGAGGAATACTGCGCCGCCAGCCTGGCGCGCCATCCGTCCCGTTTCCATAACCAGTGTACGGCCTGCGAATTGTTTCTCTATTCTGTGTACCATCTCTTCTAATCCTCTTATCTTCTTCTGATGCGTCAGATCGGGTTGGGAGGCCTCTTGCGTCCTGCTGCCGGTTCCGACAATACAGCAATCAGGCAGGCGCCTTCGTGCGCCGGCCCGATCACCACGTTCGATTCAGTCGTGTAATCCACCTATCGGCGCAGCCCGAGTTCCTTAATCAGGTTGCGATAGGCATTGAGATCGGTCCGCCGAAGGTATTGCAGCAACCTGCGTCGCCGACCGACCATCTTCAGCAATCCGCGGCGCCCGTGGTGGTCCTTCGAGTGTGTGCGGAAGTGCTCCGTAAGGTGCTCGATGCGAGCGGTGAGCTGAGCGATCTGCACGGATTCCGAACCACAGTCGGTCTCGTGCCCCCCAAATTTCTGAACAATTTCCTGCTTCTCTTCTATTGCCAAACCCATGTACTGATCGTCTCCTCGCCACCGGAAGCATCAATGACCCGGCGGTTCTCTTTTTAGTCTGTTAGAATCCAAGCATTATAAAATAGTACCAGTCAAGGAAAGTGTAAACCCCGTCCGCTGAAATAGTCCTGTGCCCTTTCCCGGTCCCTCTGCATTTGACTGATCAGTTCCGCCGTTGTGGCAAAGGGCTCTATGTCCCTCAGGCGTGTAAGAAAATCCACCTGCACATCCTGCCCATAAATGTCCCGATCGAAGTCCAACAGGTACAGCTCGATGGACGGCGGTGACCCGGCGAATGTCGGACGGGGGCCGAGGTGCAGCAGGCCGTTACGAATTTCTGTCTGCAGTGAGGCGCGGACTGCGTAAATGCCGGCTTTCGGCAACAATTTTCGGCCCGACGGAGCCCGGATGTTCGCCGTAGGAAAGCCCAGGCTCTTTCCCCGACCGAGTCCATGCACGATCGGTCCGCGGAACGAATACGGTCGACCCAGTTGCTTCCATGCATCCTCGACGTCTCCGACTGCCAGTCTCGACCGGATGGAGGTTGATGAAATCGTCCTCTTCCCCACCGTCACAGCGGGTACAACATCAACCGCGAAACCAAGCTCCTCCCCGAGGCGTCGTGCCGTATCAATCGATCCGGATCTCGACCTGCCGAAGCCGTGATCCCAACCGATCACAAGTTCCTCCACCCGGAAACGATCGCACAGCACAAGACGGATGAATTCTTCCGGCGTGTACCGCGACAAGGTCAGCGTGAACGCCAGAAACGCCACGTAGTCGAGGCCGCTTTGTGCGAATATTGCTTTCTTTTCATCTGGCGTCGTCAGCAAATCCGGTGATGCCTCAGGCCTGACGACGGTAAGCGGGTGTCTGTCGAATGTGACAAGGACACTACGAAGGTCTCTGCGTGCGGCACGTTCAGCAATTTCCGCGAGCACCGCCTGGTGTCCACGGTGAACTCCGTCAAACGTGCCTACAGTAACCACAGTGCCAGTGACGTCCGGTGGTAGTCCGCTGTCGGAGACCGTGGAGAATTCAGATTCCATGAAACACCTTCACCGGTCTCAGCCAGTCTCCATCCAATACACCGATTGCCGCCAACTTCCCCCAAGCGTGCAGAGCTACGGGCAACGCAGCATCATCAAGTCCCTCGACGGCTGAAGCTGGAGGAACGATCGTACCCATTGCGACTGGCTTTCCCACTCCCACTGTCTCCAGATCCTCCTCGGTCAATTCCCTGCGTCTCAACCAGGATACTGCATCCAGTGGCGGCACGATGCTGACCGCAACGCCATCCAGCTGACTGCCGGACACCGCATCCGACACGTCAAACGCACCGATTTTCGTGCGTCGGAGCGAACCCAGGTAGCCGTGACAGCCCAGTCCCTCGCCCAGATCCCGTGCGACAGCACGAATATACGTACCAGTAGACACGGTCAGCATGATGTCAGCCCGAGGAGGGGACCAGTTTATCAGGCGAATGTCAGATATCTCGACGGTTCGCGACTTGAATTCAAGAGGTGTACCCTCGCGCGCCGCTTTATACCCGCGCCGACCTTGCTGCCTCCGAGCCGAGAAGTCCGGCGGCCGTTGCTCGGAGAGACCCTCAAGTCCGCGAAGAGCCTCCTCGAATGCGCCTCGTTCAAGAGACTGCCAGCGTTGGGAGCTCGCGACTACGGCCCCGGTAAGATCATCAGTATCCCGACGCTCCCCCAGGACTATGCTTGCTTCGTAGGTCTTCGGTAGCACATGGAAATATTCGACGAGACGTGTCGCCGAACCTATGCAGACAAGCAACAGACCACTCGCAAACGGATCGAGTGTACCGGTATGTCCGACTCGCTTTAGCCCCAGTTCGTGCCGAACGGCAGCGACCACGTCATGTGAAGACGGATCCACGGGTTTGTCGACAAGCAGCAGGCCAACCGGGCTCACTCCGAGGTGTCTCCGCCTCTTCCAAAAGCCTCATCGAGTAGTTCGTCGATTCGACGGGCATGCTCAATATTGTGGTCCGGAACGAAATGCAGTTCAGGGGTTTTCCGAAAGTGCAGCTCGCGACCCAACCGCCGTCGGATAAACCCGCTTGCCCTGTCGAGTCCCTCGATGGCTTCTTCTACCGGCACGTCCCCCGGGATGGTTCGAACGGTAATCCGCGCGTGCGACAGGTCGAGACTGGTTTCCACTCGAGTAAACGTGACACCGGCTACCCGCGGATCCTTAAGTTCCTCCAACACAAGCCGAGCAAGTTCTTCCCGCAGAACACGGTTCACTCGTTCGAGTCGACGTCCGGCCATATCTCATTCCTCCAACTCACCGGGGCATCGCCCCCGAAACGGAACACCTCGAGTTCTCTCTCGACAACATGGACTCGCGGATCGGAGCACACGATGTCATCGAGCTTTCCTAGCAGGGATTCCGCCAGCCGATAATCGGAACTGACGAGCGACAGCGTGAGTTCGGTCGTTTGTGGATCATCCTGGAAACCCGTCTCCGCGGCCGATACCCGATAGCGCCTCCGGAGTCTATCCCGCAATCCGCGGATGACACTGCGCTTGGCCTTCAACGATCGGCAATCCGGAATGCGCAACACCCAACGGCCCACTCCGACACATGCCGGCATGTCCTACGCCCGACGCCTCACGATTTTTCCGCGTCGGCCGCAGCGCTCTGGGCCAGCGATCGGGCGATTTCTTCGATCCGGTAGCACTCGATCACATCACCGACTTTCACATCATTGAAGTTCTCGATCGAAATGCCGCACTCGAAAGACTCGCGAACCTCCTTGACGTCATCCTTGAAGCGTTTCAGACTGTCAATCCGGCCCTCGTACACCTGCACATACTCGCGCAACAGGCGAATAGGCAGGTTTCGCTGGATCGTGCCCGACGACACATAACACCCGGCGATTGTACCGGCCTTCGGCACCTTGAAGATCTCCCGTACTTCGGCAGTGCCGACCACGACTTCCTTTTCTTCCGGTCTCAAGAGGCCTTCGAGGGCAAGCTTAACCTCTTCGACCGCCTCATAAATGACCCTGTAGTTGCGGATATCGACGCCTTCGCGCTCCGCCACCTCACGCGCCTTCGTATCAGGACGGACGTGGAAACCGACAATGAATGCACCGGTCGTCGAAGCCAGCAATACATCGGACTCCGTCACAGCCCCGACGCCTCGGTGGATGATTTCCACGGCAACCTCGGAGGTGCTTAGTCCCTCCAGCGAATCTGCCAACGCCTGCACCGATCCGTCCGTATCGCCTTTGATCACGATATTCAGGTTCGAAACGCCGCCCGACTGGATTGCCTCGAACACATCTTCGAGACGCGTTCCCTTGGAACGGCGTCGAATATCCTTTTCACGTTCCAGCTGCTGGCGTCGGCTGCCGATCTCCCGCACCCGGGAGGCCTCCATCACAATCAACTTGTCACCCGCCTGGGGAACTCCTTCCAACCCCAGAACCCGTACTGGAGTCGACGGACCCGCCTGCTTGACCGTATTGCCACGCTCGTCGAGCATCGCACGCACACGTCCCCCGAACAACCCACAGATGAAGTCGTCCCCGACCCGGAGTTCACCGGCCTGCACCAGGACCGTAGCTACGGGCCCCATGCCCTTATCGAGCTCCGCCTCCACAACGGTTCCACGTGCATCGCCCGAATGTCGGCCCTTAAGATCGAGGAGTTCCGCCTGCAGCAGCACTTTCTCGAGAAGGTCTTCGATACCCGACCCCTGCTTCGCGGAGACCTCGGCGGAAAGCACTTCGCCGCCGAACTCTTCAAGGATTACTTCGTGCGACAGAAGGTCCTGCTTGACTGTGGCTACGTCTGCCGTCGGCAAATCGATCTTGTTGATCGCAACGATGATTGGCACGCCCGCGTTCTTTGCATGACTGATTGCTTCGATCGTCTGTGGCATGACTGCGTCGTCCGCCGCCACGACCAGAATCACCGCATCCGTCATCTCTGCCCCTCGGGCCCGCATAGCAGTGAATGCCTCGTGACCGGGCGTATCCAGGAAGGTCACGGTATTCCCATCCCCAAGCTCGACATGGTACGCGCCAATGTGCTGCGTGATACCGCCTGCCTCGCCTGCGATTACGTTCGTACGGCGAATGAAATCGAGAAGTGACGTTTTTCCGTGGTCGACATGGCCCATCACGGTGATGACCGGTGCCCGTGGGGCCAGTTCCCCTTCGGTCACCGCCTCATCCAGCAGCTCGATGTCAGCCTCGTATGCTTCCTCACGCTCAACCGTAAAGTTGAATTCGTCGCAGATCAACTCAATCTGGTCGAAGTCCAGGCGCTGGTTGATCGTCACCATCAGACCGAGATTCTTGAAGGCCGAGGTGATGATCCCCTGGGCCGTCTCGTCGATGAGGTCTGCCAACTCTGCTACCGTAAGAAATTCGTTGACTCGAACCGTTGTGCGCTCACGTTCCTCTTCCTCAATCTGTTGCTCGCGCTCGACTTCCTGCTGCTGCACCGGCCTCGTATCCCGCCGTCGGCGCCGGCTCGGGGAACTGTCCATCGCCGCCAGCGTCTTCTTGACGTTCTTCTGGACGGCTTCCTTGTCTACCCGGCGCTTCTTCCGATCTCCCCGGCCCCGTCGACCCCCGGTCGGGACCGTCTCGGACTGCATCTTGAACGTACCCCCCGGCCCCGCGGATGCAGCGGGACCGGCTGAAGCTGAAGCGGTGGGCGTTGCCGGCATCCCACGTCTAACAGGTCTGGGTTTGATGATCTTGCGGCGCCGCGGTTTGTCCGACTCAATCGCTGGTGCGACTGGCTCAGGGGTAGCAATTGGAGCCTCTGGCTCGTCCTTGGTCTCGGACTCGTCCTCCACTACGACCAGATCGGCCTCATCTACCGTCGCAGCCGCATCTTCTGCGGCACCTTCTATCGCCATGTCTACTGCAGGAGCATCAGTCGGGAATTCCACCGGTTCGACAGGCGTCGGCCCTTCAACTATCTGGGCGTCTTCAATGTCCACCTCGGCCTCAGCCGCTACGTCGACCTCGGCTTCGTCAGGTACATGCGCCTCGATTTCAGGCTCTACCGAAGGCGCACGGCGGCGACGACGCACGGCTGTTGGTGGTCTCTCGACGACGGTCTCGTTTCCACCCCGGCGCTCGCGTTCCAGACGCGCGTGGAGTCGCGCGATCTGCGCCTCCGTGACCGTCGACATATGGCTACGCACCCGAACGTCCATCTGATGCAGTAACTGAATCAGATGATCGGTCTCTAC
>Ga0114948_10001561_pt1 | contig 9998 bp, 7 predicted proteins | sample CR04metaG_FD_83877 | JGI IMG/M metagenome (GOLD analysis project Ga0114948, IMG submission 83877) | Deep subsurface microbial communities from Mariana Trench to uncover new lineages of life (NeLLi) - CR04 metaG | ecosystem: Environmental > Aquatic > Marine > Ocean trench > Sediment | place...
TCGCTATCGGTGGGACCTCGGGGGCCGCTCCTGCTCGAGGACATTCACCTGATCGAAAAGAATGCGCAGTTCAACCGGGAGCGAATTCCTGAGCGTGTTGTTCACGCGAAGGGTGCAGGTGCATACGGCTATTTAGAAATCACGGCCGACGTCACGAAGTACACCAAGGCCGCTCTCTTCTCTGAGATTGGCAAGAGAACTGAAGCGTTCCTGCGCTTCTCAACGGTGGCGGGCGAAAAAGGATCAACCGATTCCGCACGCGATCCTCGAGGTTTCGCGATCAAGCTCTACACGGAAGACGGTAATTACGACATAGTCGGCAACAACACGCCGATTTTCTTCATCCGAGACGGTCTTAAGTTCCCCGACTTCATCAGGACGCAAAAACGCGACCCACAGACGAACCTGAAAAACCCCACGGCGATGTGGGATTTCTGGTCACTGTCACCCGAAAGTCTTCATCAGGTAACGATCCTGTTTTCCGACCGGGGCACTCCCAGATCATTCCGGCATATGAACGGTTACAGCAGCCACGCGTTTAGTTGGATCAATATGGAAGGCGAGCGATTCTGGGTCAAGTACCACTTCAAGACGAAGCAGGGTATCCAGAACTTCACACGGGAAGAAGCGCTCGAAGTCGGCGGCAAAGACCCGGACCATGCCACCCGAGACCTGTACGAGGCCATCGGACGAGGCGATTTTCCACGGTGGCGGGCCTGTGTCCAGATAATGCCGATGGAGGATGCCGATGACTACCATGTGAATCCGTTCGATCTGACGAAAGTCTGGCCCCATGGGGACTATCCGCTTATCGAGTTCGGCGAGTTGGTCCTGGACCGTAATCCGGACAACTACTTTCAGGATGTCGAACAGGCTGCCTTCGAGCCATCGAACATCGTGCCGGGTATCGGGTTTTCGCCGGACAAGATGTTGCAGGCCAGACTGTTCGCGTACCCCGACACTCACCGCTATAGACTGGGCGCAAATTACGCGACGCTGCCGGTCAACTCCCCGCACGCAACTGAGTCACAGAACTACCATCGGGACGGCGCCATGAGGTTTGATGGGAACGGTGGTCCGAGCGTGAACTACGAGCCGAACAGTTTTGGCGGTCCAGCCGAGGACGCGAAGTTCCAGCACGAAGCGTACAACTTCGAGATCGACGGCATTGCCGAACGATACGACCATAGCGAGGGTAACGACGACTTCACGCAGGCGGGAAATCTGTTCCGCTTGATGACGGAAGATCAGCAGGAACGACTGATCGACAACCTGGCCGATTCAATGAAGACTGTGGCCCGTGAGATCCAACTGAGGCAGATCAGGCATTTCTCAAGGGCGGACGCACACTACGGCGAAGGCGTTGCACGCGCCCTGGGTATCAATCTGGCCGAGATTGCTGAAACCGAAGATGTCGATGCTGCCCCGACAGGCGTTAGTGGCTAATCCGGTGTAGCGATAGAGTTTCGATAACCTCGTAACAGGTAACGAGCGACCTCGACCGACCAGGCGAGTGTGTTCAGTACACCGTTGAGGGCTTCCGTCACCAACCGCCTGACAAGGGCCGGCAGTTTCGCCTTGTCAAGATAGAAAAAGCGGCGAAATTCCGGTACGCCCCAGGCAAATTCGATGCGGTCCGTCGGCTCAAACAAGCTGTCTCGGCCGGTACTGCAGGGCTTCGGCTACATGGGGGGTCAGGATGTCGGGTGAACCGGCCAGGTCGGCGATGGTACGGGCGACTTTCAGGACCCTGTGAAGGCCGCGTGCCGAAAGCGTCAGTTGCTTCATCGCCATTTGCAACAGCGATTGCGCTGAATCTTCGACTGCGCAGTGGTCCCAGACTTCGACCGGGCCCATATCGGAATTCGAATTAAGGCCGGTCTCGGCGAACCTTTTCCTCTGGATATCGATGGACCGTGAAATCCGCTCTCGAACAGTTTCAGAATTTTCAGACGATGGCGGCGTCACCAGCTTTTCGTATTCGACTCGTGGGACGTCAACGAAAATGTCGAACCGATCGAGCAACGGGCCGGAGATCCTGCGCCGGTATCGCGAGATCGAGGAAGGCGAGCACGAACAGGCATGCTCGAGATCGCCGCTGTAGCCGCACGGGCACGGGTTCATTGCGGCGACCAGCATGAAATTAGCCGGGAAAGTCGTGGTGCCCTGCGCCCTGCTTATGGTCACGACCTTATCTTCGATGGGTTGTCGCAGCACTTCGAGTGACGCATGCCCGAACTCGGGTAGTTCATCGAGAAACAGGACGCCCCGGTGACTCAGCGTGATCTCTCCCGGCCGCGGGTTAACACCGCCGCCGACGAGGCCTGCATTCGAAATCGTATAGTGCGGCGCCCGGAACGGACGTTCGCTGATCATTGGAGTGTCCGCCGGTAAGTGGCCGGCCACCGAGTAGATAGTTGTAACGTCGAGGGCTTCTTCAGCGGTCATCGACGGCAAAATTGAGGGGAGACTGCGCGCCAGCAGGGTCTTACCGGAGCCGGGAGGCCCGGCCATCAGAAGGTTGTGCCCACCTGCGGCCGCGACCTCGATGGCGCGTTTCGCGTGCTCCTGTCCGCGCACGTCCGATATGTCGGGGCCTTCCCGCCCTGTCACACGTCGCTCGCTCAGGTCGACCGGCTCGACGATCGGGTCGATCTTCTGTTCAGATCGCAGAAAAGCGATCATTTCCGTGAGGCTTTTTACCGGCATGACCTCGATTCCATCGACAAGGGCAGCTTCTTCGGCGTTCGCCTCGGGTACGAAGGCACGACTGAACCCCTGTCGCTTGCCAACGGCCACCATTGGAAGCATGCCCATCGTCGGGCGCAGCGAGCCGTCCAGCGCCAGTTCTCCCAGCAAGAGCGAACTACTATCGATCTCGGGAACTTGGCCCGTGCTCGTCAGAATGCCTATTGCGATCGGAAGGTCGTATGCCGGGCCCGATTTGCGCACGTCGGCAGGCGCAAGGCTCACGGCAATGCGCCGCATCGGAAATTCAACACCCGAATTCCGGATTGCCGCCCTCACTCGCTCACGCGATTCCTGGAGCGCCGTGTCGGGGAGACCAACTATGTGGAACGCTGGCAGACCAGGGGCAATATCGACTTCCGTCTCGACGACAATACCATCCAGCCCGATGAGTGCACAGGTACGTGTCTTGGCAAGCATTGTGAGAATCTTTCAATTTCCGGTCTGGCAAATACCGATCGGCACAACAGGGAACAGGAAACGCCCTCATTCCCAGTGGGCATCTTAGAGTTCGTCGTAATCATCTCCAACCCCGGTTGTCACACACGATGCGGCAAACCATATTCACACCGTGGCTAAACCTGCCCCCGCGCACATTGATGCGAGATTGGAACATTATTGAAGAGATAACCGTTATCCGTTCTGGGAATCGTTCTTATCCCAACTTTGAATGTGTACCGATTACTAGAAGTACAGGATTGAAACATGCCGACGATCCTCGTCGTTGACGATCACGAAGAGATTCGCGAAGCCCTGGCCGAGATCCTGGAAGAGGAAGGCCACGAGGTACTACAGGCCGTCGATGGTCTGGACGCCCTCGAAGTGGTTGCAGCAACGCCGCCAGATGTCATTTTGCTCGACATCGCCATGCCGGGAATTGACGGTCTTGAGACGCTGCGCCGGTTGAAGGAAAAGCCCGAAAGCGCAAACCTCCCGGTGATCATGGTTACTGCACAGGGCGACCGCCAGAACATGGTGAAGGCCGTGCAGCTGGGTGTCCGTGACTATGTCACCAAGCCCTGGGAGCCAGGCGAAGTTGAAATGTGTGTCAACTGGGCGATAAAAGCTGCTGCAGTCACCTCAGTACAACACCAGGAACCGCCGCTGCTCGCACAGTCGGCCTAGGGCACACCCTCTGGTTCTTGGCCGGACCGCATAACCTCGCCCGCGAGCGAAATTGTTTGCCTGCGGGGTTTTTTCGCGCTCACGGAATTTGCTCTGGCGTTCCCCGCGCGGCTGCCCGATCACCCAGGTGTCCCCCCGATACGATCGCGACAATCGGGACACGCCCGGTAGCAAGAGAACGTTCAGGGCAGGACCGGTCCGAACCTCCACGTTTTGCATCTAACTTGACTGCATCTAAACTTGTAGATGTCGGCGTTGTTCGCCTGCCAGACCAGACCTTCTCGTGGGGGGGCAACCGCATTGCCACCAGATGAAAGTGCCTACCGTGGGGGAAACCATCCCCCCTATTGCACCTGTGCCGCCTGCACGGCCGACCGGCTGAACCGTTACTCAGCAACCGGTCCGAAAGGTGCCGTTAAACGCGTTTTGAGAGCGCTGCGCCTAGCGTTCCGCATTGGCCGATAAACCACGCACTAAAGGCTGTTTGGCCCCATGTACCGGCTCCACAGCCCGCCAATCGCGAGCCCAATCAACACAGAAAAGGGAAGGCCGATCAGCAGGCCCGTAATCGCCACGTCCCTGGCATTGGTCTCAGTCCTGTCGTATTGAAACAATGCGAACACTGTGAAGGCGATGCCCATTGCGAACCCGAGCCCCGCGCCCGTCAATGCTGGCTTGCTGAATCTCAAGTTTGCCGACCCTTCGGATGCTGGCGAATGCTGGTTCTCGGGAGCATGTGCGTTTGCAGTGTGGGCAAAATAATACCGGGTTGTTTGCTAGACTCGCCGCCTCTCAGGATTTTTTTCGATATTCAAGGGGACTCACTTTGCTGGAAACAGTTCGTACCGACGGCAAAATTCTTCGTTCAGCCGAGTGGTTTGGTTCCAGGGACCTCGAGGGGTTCCTGCATCGGGCGGGCCTGAAGAACCAGGGCTGGTCGGAAGAATCGTTTTCTGGACGACCGGTAATAGGTATTGCCAACTCGTGGTCAGAAGCCACCCACTGCAATGCCCATTTGAGGGATCTCGCTGAACACGTAAAGCGGGGGGTTCTTGCAGCCGGTGGCTTTCCGCTTGAATTTCCGACCATATCTCTCGGCGAATTTTTCCTGTCGCCCACTTCCATGTTTTGCCGAAACCTGATGTCGATGGACGTCGAAGAGATGATCCGCGGGCTTCCTATCGACGGGGTCGTGCTGCTTTCGGGATGTGACAAGACCACACCGGCAATGTTGATGGGTGCCGCATCGGCCGACGTACCGGCGATTATTGTCACGGGTGGCCCGCAGCTGAAGGGCAACTGGAAAGGCGAAGAACTCGGCTCTTGCACGGACTGTCGCCGCTACTGGGCCGAGTTGCGCGCCGGCACGATCACACAGTCCGAATACGACTCGATGGAAGCTGCCATTTACCGCTCGCCGGGTCACTGCATGGTGATGGGTACGGCATCGACGATGGGTGCGATCGTCGAAACACTCGGCATGACGCTGCCCGGCGGCGCAGCCATTCCCGGCGCCGACTCTCGCCGCAAGGTCCACGCCGAAGACTCGGGACGCGCAGTTGTTGAGCTGGTCGAAAAGGGCATTCGCCCCTCCGATATCCTCACCAGTGAGGCCTTCGACAACGCGGTCCGAATGCTGCTTGCGGCGGGCGGATCGACGAATGCCATCATTCACCTGATCGCCATAGCGGGTCGTGCCGGAGTCGACCTGCCGTTGGAGCGGTTCAACGACCTTTCTGAATCCACACCGGTGATAGTGAACCTCAAGCCGGGCGGAAAATACCTGATGGAGGACCTGTACTACGCAGGCGGCGTCGGAGCGGTGCTCAAGAAGATGTCGGGGTTGTTGAACCTCGATTGCCTGACCGTTACCGGCAGTTCCCTTGGTGAAAACATCGAGGGTGCTGAATGTCACAACGACGATGTGGTGCTGTCACTCGACGCCCCCCTCGCCAAAGAAGGTGGCTTGACCGTTCTGAAAGGCTCCCTTGCGCCCGATGGTGCGGTCATCAAGCACATTGCTGCATCTCCCGATCTACTGAAACATACCGGTCGTGCGATTGTGTTTGAGAATCCGACCGACCTGAAAAACAGGATTGACGATCCCGATCTCGACGTGACAAAGGACGATATCCTGGTGATGAAGGGCGCCGGTCCGGTGGGAGGGCCGGGTATGCCTGAAGCGGGGTTCCTCCCGCTGCCGAAGAAATTGCTGGCGCAGGGCGTCCGCGACATGGTCCGCATTTCAGATGCCCGCATGAGCGGCACGGCTTTCGGCACCATCGTGCTGCACGTTTCACCGGAATCGACAATCGGCGGACCACTGGCCCTCGTGCAAACCGGCGACATGGTCACGCTGGACGTTGAGGCCCGCAGACTTGATCTCAATGTCGATGCTGCCGAACTTGAACGCCGTCGGACGGACCTTGCCGAGCCTGCCCCGGACGGTGGCTTTGTCCGCGGGTACGGCAAGATGTACTCACAGCACATCACCCAGGCGCAGGACGGCTGCGACTTTGACTTCCTTATCGGCAAGACTCCGGTCGAGACGCATGTGGAGTCTGCAACGCACGCCGCAGGGTTTCACACGGGCTGATGGGGTGGGCAATTCCTTCTCCCCGAGGGAGTTAAAAGTCAGGAAGTCTCTAAGCCGGGGTCGGTGCGTTGTCGGGAATTAACCCTGCTGAGCGCATATCCCTCCATACCGCAGCCGGAATGTCCTGCTGGACCATCGCTATGTTCTGTTCGAGTTCATCGACCGTCTGCGCGCCCGGAATGGCAGTGGCGACGGCCGGGTGGGCCAGCACGAACTGCAGGGCGGCGGCCTTGAGGTCGACATTGTGCGCCACACAGATTTCGGTCAGCCGGCGCGCCCGTCCGATGAGATGCCCCGGGGCCCGCTCGTAGTTGAACGTGACTGGCTTTGAGAGGTCGCGGGCGAGTATCCCCGAGTTGTATGGGCCACCGATTGTGACCTTTACCTTTCGTTCAATGCAGGCTGGCAGGAATTCCGTAAGCCCTGAGTGGTCGAGAAGCGTGTAACGACCGGCGAGCAGGATGATGTCGAGGTCAAAACGCTGGATGAACTTGAGCGGCATCTGCCACTCGTTCATACCGCAGCCGATTGCCTTGACCACGCCCTGCTCCCGCAGCTCGATCAGTGCCGGGAACGCCTCATTGAGGGCCTGAACTTCGCCATACGCCTCTACATCGGGGTCGTGCACATAAATGATGTCGATACGGTCCAGGTTCAGGCGGACCAGGCTTTCCTCTATCGAACGGTGAACGTCGTCTCGAGACCACGTGTTCACTGCGGCCAGCTCGCCAATGCCGTCCGGGTCGTCTCCGGCAGAAACACCGCCTGCGACAGGATTGAGAACGCGCCCGACCTTCGTCGAGATCACGAACGTGTCCCTGCCAGGGGCGCCAGCCGTGGCATAGGCAGACTTTCCGACCCGTGCTTCGGCACGCCCCACCCCGTAGAGAGGCGCTGTGTCCACGTAGGAGATTCCCAGCTCCCTGGCCCTGTCGATAATCCTGACCGCCTCTTCGTGCGCTGTGCCGCCGTAGAGGCCGTCACCGAGCACCATGCCGCCAAGCGGTGCGGTACCGAGCCCGAGCCTCGGGACTTCCACTCCCGTTTTGCCGATTTTTACTTTTTTGAACGGATCCATTTCGCTGTCCCGTGTTCCCGGAAATCGCTACTTTGCTATTTGGAAACGATCTCGGCGATCGCGCTGCCGACCCGTTCGGTCGTAGATGACCCGCCCAGGTCTGGAGTCAGTGTCTCGCCCTGTTCGAGCAGTTGCAACACGGCCGCATCCACGACGGCAGCGGCGGCATCTTCACCCAGGTGCCGCAACATCATCGCAGCAGTGAGTATTTGCGCCATCGGGTTGGCAATGCCCTGCCCCGCGATATCCGGCGCCGAACCATGGGTCGGTTCGAACATCGAAGGCACGGACCTGTCGGGGTTGATGTTGGCGCTGCAGGCCAGGCCCAGGCTGCCGCTAATGATCGCTCCGACATCGGTGATGATGTCGCCGAACAGGTTGGGCGCCACCATCACATCGAACATTTCCGGCCTGCGCACCAGGTCCATGCACGCGGCGTCGATAAGCAAAGAAGTGGTATCGATATCCGTGTATTCCTCGGCAACTGCTGAGAACGTACGGTCCCAGATCGTCATGAAGCCAAGTGCATTCGACTTTGTCACGGACGTGACGTGGTTCTTCTTACCGCGTTCCCGGGCGAGGTCGAAGGCGTAGCGAATCACCCGTTCGCAACCTTTTCTCGTGAACACCGAAGTCTGGATGGCGACCTCGTCGGGGGTCTCGTAGTACGCAAACCCGCCGATGTTCAAATACTCGCCCTCGGTATTCTCGCGGACCACGGTGAGGTCGATATCGTACGGTTTCTTTCCCGACAGAGGCGAGGTAACGCCGGGGTACAGCACCGACGGTCTCAGGCAAACGAACTGGTCGAAGCGCCGCCTGATGGGCAGGAGAAGGCCGTCCAGCGTGATGTTGTCCTGGATGTCGGGGTGTCCGACAGCCCCCAGGAACACCGCGTTGAAATCTGCCAGTGTGTCCAGTGCGGTCGACGGCATCATTTCGTCGTGCTCGAAGTAGTAGTCCGAACCCCATGGAAACTCGGTGTAGTCCCACGTGATCCCATATCTTGGTGCAAGGGCATCGAGCACCTTCATGCCCTCGTTAACTACATCGACGCCAATGCCGTCACCCTTGATTATCGCGATCTTATGAGTTGCCATTCGTGTGTATTCCTGTGAGTTGCTTCCCGGGTTATGTCTAATTGGGCGGGCCTGCGATTTGCGGGTGCACGGCACGTGGAGGAGATGCGATCAGCATCGAGGCCGCGCCGCCGCCGGCAGAATCGATTTATTCGAGGTCGTTATTTTTTTGAGCGTTCCTCGATCACTTCGAGCACACCGGCGATATCGTGCTCGGTATTTCCCTGCTCGATCATGTGATGAAACATTTCCTGAGACTTGAGAGCCAGTTCGAGCGAGAGACCTTCGGCGCTGGCAAGGTCCCTGATAATCCCGAGGTCCTTGTCCAGGTTGCGTACCGGGGCTGACGAGTTGGGAAATTCCCGCGTTGCGGTGATCGGGGCGCTCCGCCCTACCATGACGCTGTTACCCCAGCTCACTGCAAGGAGGTCTGCCGCGGCCTGTATATCCACGCCGGCCGAGTTGGCCAGGGCGAACGCTTCGGCTGCGGCGACGGTGTTCACCCCGACGAGGAGCTGATTGATGAGCTTCATGGCGGTACCCGCGCCACTGGGGCCCATCAATTTGACGTTTGCGCCCATTTTGCTGAAATACTCGTGGGCCGTCTCGAATGCGGCCTCGCTCCCGCCGACCATGATGGCAAGGGTCCCTCCGGAAGCGCCCCCCGGCCCACCCGAGATGGGGGCGTCGAGGAAATGCGCGCCTTTTGCTTCAGCGGCCTCGGCGCACGCACGTGACGTGGCGATGTCGACTGTGCTGTGGTCGACGACCACCTGGCCGGGCCTGGCGTTTGCGATGACCCCGTCGTCGCCAAGCAGCAGGTCGCGTGTGGTCTGGACACTGGGTAGACAGACAAGGACGACATCGACTTTTTGCGTGAGGTCGGCGACCGACGCTGCGCCCTTCGCTCCGCGGACAATCATCGCTTCGATCTTCGACCGGGTGCGGGTAAAGACCGTGAGGTCGGCACCTTTTTCAAGGAGGTTGTCGACCATTCCCTGGCCCATGTTGCCAAGGCCGATAAATCCGACTGTCATTGTCCAGGAACTCCTCGTGAGGGCGATTGAGGCTTATTCAAGCCCGGGGATACTGGCGTGCCGCGCTGGAACTGTCAGCGAAGGGGAAAATTGAGCGATTTCGACCGGTCGAGCGATTATATCGGCTGAGCGAACAATTCTTACAGAGGGCCGTTGTTTATTGCGAAGTTTGCTGGAGGCTGAATCGCAAGCTCTTCCGCTGTCGAGGGCTGATTGCCACGTCCCGTTCGGCCCGTTCGACCGGCTCAGATGCCGTCTTGGAAATCAAGTGTTTTGTGGGGCAATATTGAGCGTTGGATCAAACGGTTTTCGACTCCTGATCACCCCGTAGCAGA
>Ga0114948_10001566_pt1 | contig 9986 bp, 9 predicted proteins | sample CR04metaG_FD_83877 | JGI IMG/M metagenome (GOLD analysis project Ga0114948, IMG submission 83877) | Deep subsurface microbial communities from Mariana Trench to uncover new lineages of life (NeLLi) - CR04 metaG | ecosystem: Environmental > Aquatic > Marine > Ocean trench > Sediment | place...
CGCCACGTCGAGCCGCTCGCCGGCGGGCTCGTTCACACGCACCGTGCGTGTGCGCAGATCCGGTCGCGGGGCTGGCCTCGTCTCGACCGTGGCTTCTCTCGCGTTCTCGCTGGGTGTGAACGCGTTGGGCCGGACTGAGATGACGCACGGGGTCGCGGTGACCTCAGCGGTGTAGATAGCCTTACCGGAATACGCCGGGCGGGTCACGGTAATGCCGCCGCTGCCGTCAATCGCGGTCACGTCGACCGCCAGCGGGCAGTCCAAACGGGCCGCCACCCGCGGAGCGAGATCCTTCCCCATCGCGGTTGCCGCCAAGATTATCGCGGCATAGTCGCCCGCACGGACCTGCGCGGTGACTACCTCGTTGAACACGTCCGGCTGGTACAGGGAAAGCTCTTCGTCCTCCACCAAGGTGACGCGATCGGCACCATACGCGCCGAGCCCGGTAGCGTCCACGCCCGTCGAGCCGATGACCAGAGCGTCGACGGATCCACCCAGAGCGTCGGCGAGTGCGCGCGCCGCCGTCAGCACCTCGTGCGAGACTTGCTTGAGTGCGCCCGCGCGCTGCTCCAGCACCGCAAGAACGTTAGACACTAGATCACCTTGGCTTCCGTACGAAGGGCTTCGACGAGAGCCGGCACGGCGTCCGCACCCTCACCGACGATACGTCCAGCGGGTCTGGCCGGTGGCACCGACAACTCCACCACCGACAACCCACCCTCTTCCAATTCTACGGGTTTTATCTCGAGGGGTTTCTTCTTCGCCATCATGATGCCACGCAAAGCGGGGTAGCGGGGCTCGTTCAGTCCTTTCTCCGCCGTGAGAACTGCCGGCAAGGAAAACTCGACGACCTCCACGCCCCCCTCGATCTCGCGCTCCGCCGTGCCCTTTCCATCCGCGATCTCGAGCCGGCCAACGGCACTGACACTCGGAATGCCGAGGAGTTCCGACACGATGGTGCCCACCGCGTGACTGTAGTCGTCAATCGCGACCTTGCCGAAGAAGATGAGATCGTAATCCCCGGACCCGAGCTCCGCTGCAAGAGCCTTGCCTATCGGCACCGGATCGAGCGGGAGCGCGTCGGTTTCGAGCAAGATTCCCCGATCCACTCCCATCGCCAGCGCGGTGCGGATCGTCTCTTGCGACGCGCTGCTGCCGAGGGAGATCGCCGTTACCTCGCCAGTCCCCGCACTGTCCTTGAGTTGCAGTGCTTGCTCGACGGCGTACTCGTCGTACGGATTCAGGATGAACTTGACGCCATCCTCGTCTATGGACCTTCCATCCGCCCCGATCTTGATGCGGGTTTCCGTGTCCGGCACCCGCTTGAGGCACACCGCGATCTTCAACGTAACTCCAAGTGTTACTTGTGGTTAGGAAATCTTGTGACAAGCCTGAAATGGTTGCGGAAGGTACCAACCGGCCCTACTCCGCGGTACCCCGGCTGCCCCGGCTCCTGGCCTCGCACGACGGCGCTCTCGAAGGTCTCACCGAACGACGCTCGACGATCATCGAGACCAAGCCGGCGGCAAGGACTCATGGCCGTTGAAGGCGCTTCAGCAACTGGATCTGGCCGGCGTGATACAAGTCATGCGCTGCAACGCCGTGAATCAACTCCGAATTTCGCCAGCGGCGCGTGGCGCTCCTGGCAGACAGTTTGGTCGGGCTCAGCCCGGCGACTACCGCTCGAAGAGCTGCGTGTTCGTGTTTCAAGAACGCCACATCGTCCCGCCAAGCGGACGCATCCTTCACCTTGACCAATTTCAGCCAATTGCTCCCGGCTCGACCAAAACTCCCGCGCTTCTCACCCGTGAGCCGGCGCCGCACCGCGTACTTCCAGTAGGCCGTGTGCAGGGTGAGTTCCCAAATGTTGTGGCGCTTCGCATCCGGCCGCCAAAGCGCCTGCTGGACCGTCACGCCGCGAAGTGAGCCGGCCAAGGTAGTACCGTGCCAGGCCTGCCGATTGAAGGCTTGATCCAAGAGACGCAGCAGCAGGGTTCTCTCACTCAAAGGCACTGATCCCCGTCACCGCTTTTCCTAGGATGAGCGTGTGCACGTCATGCGTGCCCTCGTAGGTATATACGCTCTCCAAGTTCGTCATGTGCCGCATCGATTGGTACTCGGCCAAGATACCGTTTGCTCCCAGAAGCCGCCGTGCCTCGCGTGCGATATCGGTCGCGATGTTGACGTTGTTCCGCTTGGCGAGCGACACCTGCTCTGGCCGCATGGTTCCGGCATCCTTCAACCTGCCCAGTTGGACGCAAAGCAGTTGCGCCTTGGTGATCTCGGTCAGCATGTCAGCCAGCCGCAGCTGCTGCAACTGGAAGGATCCGATCGGTTTGTCGAATATCATTCGCGTCTTGGCGTAGTTCAAAGCCTCGTCGTAGCACGCCATCGCCGCCCCAACCGCGCCCCACGCAATGCCGTACCGTGCTTGCGTGAGGCACATCAACGGGCTCTTGATGCCTGCGCTCTCCGATAACACCGCGTCACGCGGAATACAAACGTCCTCGAGCGCAAGCTCGCTGGTATCACTGGCGCGCAGCGAAATCTTGCCTTTCTGATCTTTCGACGTGAACCCCTTCGCATCGGTCGGAACGATGAACCCGCGAATGCTGCCGGGATCGTCCAGATCGCCGGTCTTTGCCCAAATAATCGCCATTTGTGCGGTGGACCCGTTGGTGATCCACATCTTGGTTCCGTTCAGCGTCCATCCGGCATCCGTTTCCCTGGCCGTGGTGATCATGCCCGCCGGATTCGATCCGTAATCCGGCTCGGTCAAACCGAAACATCCCACCACCTCGCCACTCGCCAGCTTCGGGAGCCATTCCTTCTTTTGCTCCTCATTGCCAAACATGTAGATGGGATACATGACCAACGCTCCCTGCACCGAAGCGAACGACCGGATGCCGCTGTCGCCGCGCTCGAGTTCCTGCATGATAAGGCCATAGGCAACGTTGTTGAGACCCGCACACCCGTATTTCTCCGGGAGGTTTGCCCCGAACAAACCCAACTCGGCCATCTGTCCTATCAGCTCCTGAGGGAACTCTCCCGCTATGTACCGATCCCCGATGATCGGCATCACCGCGTCATCGACCCAACGGCGCACGGTGTCGCGCACGGCGAGTTCTTCTTCATTGAAGAGCGAATCAATTCCCAAGAAATCGACGCCATGGAACGGCATGCAATTATCCTTTTTTTACTGTAGTCTTGAGCGACCGATGTCCCGCATTGCACGCGGCGCTACGCCAACTTCGCGTGCCTTCCTCCGAAAGATAGCACCGTGGTCGACCGGAAGATCGCTCTCCGCTTGCCACTGATGAATCATCTCGTGCAGCAGCGTGTGCTCGACCTCCCGCCAACCGTCTCGTTGGATGTGGACGTGACCGATGGCGATCTCGAGCGGGCGGTCGGTGGTGGGATCGAGAGCCAGCTCGCCTAATTTCCGCCGCATGCGGCCGGACACTCTGAAACGGATGGGCGACAGCGCGCCGTCGAAGAAACGTTCGTTCATCTCTCGGTGGAGCTTGGCCAGTCTCTGAAGGATCGGCCGGTCCTCCCGCGGGACGGATGGCCGCTTTCGGCGGGGACGGCGGCGAGGCCGGGAGCAGACATACGCGTCCACCGGAAATGCCAGAATCACCCGCTGAGCTCGCCGTCGCCGTGGCGATCGAGTTCGAGGATCGGCAAACACCACGATGGATCGGAGCACCGAATCCGGCGCGTACGTGAAAGCGCGGTGCACTCGCAGTACGCGCCGTGCAGTCAAACTGACCATGACCGATTGATTCTCGTGGGATTCGACGATCCGAACACCGCTGAGGCCAAGGGTGTTCAACCTCCGCATCAAGAGATCGTCGTTAAACAGTTCCTGCTGCGACTGGTGCACTATTCACACTTCGTCGACGGGTGAATACGGACATGTCGGTACGCTTGAACGACTGGATCTGGGGCATCCAGACATATAGTTCGACCTGGATCGCGTCATCGTCGATGCATACCCGGTGGAAAGCGGACGGCTGACCCTCTTGAAACCTTGCGGAAATCGTTCCGGCACATGAAACGACCACGCCATCCAGCACATCAATCTGGTGCTCGTGATCGTGCCCGCACAGCACCACATCGACTCCCGACTCTACGATGCGCCAACGGGCCCGTTGCCGGTGCGCCAATCCCATCCTCTGCGAGACTTCGCCCGGCAGCACATTGTGATGCATCACCAGGACACGGGCCTGCTCCGGCCGCGCTCGATCGAATACACCGACGACGCGCCGCATCTCTGCCCGAGGGAGGAAACCCTTGACCGCAACGTCCCGCAGGTGCGGCGTCAGCGAGCGCCACGCGATCCCGTGAGCCGTCAGCGCCCCTGTCACGATTCCCTCCGTCAAATCCAACGTCGGCGTGAGGGCGGGACCAAAATACTCCCGGAACTTGGCGTATTTGGCAGCGGGCGCAAACGGGACGAGGGGACGCCACCACCACTGTACGTCATGATTGCCGGGGACGACGTATACGGGGGCGGTGCGCTCTAGTTCGTGAACGAACATGCGGGCCGCCTGATATTCGCCGTGCCGTGCGCGCAGTGTGAGATCACCGGAAATGACGACCACGTCCGGCTCGAGATCGGGAACTAGGTTCTCGACACCCGCTATCTTTCGGAGATCGGTCGCGTCTCCAAAATGGGGATCCGACACGTGGACTATGCTGAAACTCATGTATGCTTTATCGCTCCCAGTTCTGCATCATCCGGCGAACCACTATGTAACTCAAAACGTACCAAATCACCGTACCCACCAGACCAACCGTTCTGGCACGTCCATCCGCCGGAAACGGAATGAGAATGTACAGCGCGACGGCGAGCGTCGACAACGTCGCGCCAATCCTGGCTGTCTTTTTGGCCCGCGACTTGATCGCCGCCTTGCACGCACCGCACAACTGCCCAAACGGCAGCTCAACTTCTCGGTGACACCGCGGGCACTCGTGCTCAACTAACCCGGTTACTAACGGCGTCGGCGAACTCCCTCGTCGAACCATTTCCCCCTACGTCTCGCGTCGTGTGGATTCCCTCTCGCACCGTGTGCTCGAGCGCGTCCCGTACTCGCTTGGCCCTTTCCGGCTCACCCGCGTGCTCCAGCATCATGCATGCGGCAAGAACGAGCGCGGAGGGATTGGCGACCTGCTGGCCGGCAATGTCGGGGGCCGACCCGTGAACGGCCTCGAACAGTGCCGTATGCTCTCCGATGTTGGCGCCCGGGGCGAGCCCCAAGCCTCCCACCAGACCCGCCATGAGATCACTGAGGATGTCCCCGAACATGTTTGTCGTCACGATGACGTCGAACTGCCATGGGTCCACCACCAACTTCATGGCACACGCATCGATGATAACGTCATCGACCGCTACGCGGCCTTGGTACTCCTGCGCCACTTCGCGACCGACGTCCAGAAACAGACCGCTCACCGCTTTGAGAATGTTGGCCTTGTGGCAGATGGTGACTTTTTTCCTCCCATTGGCGACCGCATAATCGAACGCGAAGCGGATAGCCCGCTCACAACCCACGCGGGTCACGATGGCCGTGGACTGCGCGACTGCCTTCGGGTCGTCTCCGACCGCGATCGTCGTCTCGTACCCCACATAGAGGCCTTCGGTATTCTCGCGAATGAGTACGAGGTCGATGTTCTCGTAGCGTTGGCCGGGCAGGATCGTCCGCACGGGCCGGACGTTTGCATACATGGCAAACTCTTGCCGCAACGCGACGGTGACCGATCGGAATCCGGAGCCAATCGGCGTCATCAACGGACCTTTCAGAACCAAGTGGGTACGCCGGATGCTCTCGATCGTAGCGTCGGGTAGGGGCGTGCCCACGGATTCGAGCGCACCCACCCCCGCCACCTGCTCGTCCCAGTCGATCGGGGCCCCCACGGCGTCGAGGATGCGGAGGGTCGCGTCCGTGATCTCAGGACCGATGCCGTCGCCCTCGATGAGCGTTGCGGCGATGGTCACGGCAAACCCGGCGCCAGCGTCTCGAGCGCCGCAGCGAGCGCCATCCACGGCGTCATGCCGACACCACGTGCCACCGATCGCCAGCGTATCTCTCCGAGCCTCACGTCGGCCAACACCATGGTCAGCTCAGCCCGACCCTCCCCCTCCCCGGTCTCATCCACGAAGAAGAACAGGCTCGCCGGAACCAACGCGAAGCGGTCACCCGCCACCCCCGTTAGCGACCGCATTTGACTGCGCAGCGGATCGGGTATTCGGCTGAGATTGTGGCGCAGCGCGGCGGTCCCCATGCGGTCAGGGTTTGACAACAAGCCCGGCGCCGACCGGGCCGCACGCCGGAGCGCCTCAGGCGGCACCCAGGTCACCTCCGGGGTGCGGGACGTCAGCGCCGCGACAATCAGGCTATCGGCTTTGCGAAGCGCCGTCTCACGGGGTGCGATGTCGAGATCCCATTCGAGCGCCCGCTCGGCCAAAATCATCGTCAGTGGGTACACGACGACATCCACACCCACCAATACACCGACCGGTAGGGGTCGCGGCGGAACTTCGGTCGGGTCGGCCGACCGGGAGCTACCGCACGCTGTGACCAACAGCGTGGCGGTCAGCACAAACAGCAGCAGCGCCACGTGGACGCGCGGGCTCGCGTCGCAGGGGTGAACTCCCCGTGGGCATCGCAGAACGACATTAGGTCGCATCGGACTCGTGGCCGCTCCAGGCGAATGGGTTTTGACATGCAAGATAGTGACATCTGCCAACCGCGGCGCCCCGCGACAGGTGTTGGATAGTGGAGCGCGCGGGAAGCGGCGGTCAGCTTCCGAGGGTCAGGCCTCCGTCGACCAGGATAACTTGCCCCGTTATCTGCCGAGCGTCGTCGGAGCAGAGGAACACGACTACTCGAGCTACGTCTTCGGGCTCGGCAATGCGCCCGAGCACGGCGCTTTTTTCTGCACGTTCCAGGATCTCGCTGGGCAGTCTCGAGAGCATCTCGGTTCGGACAAACCCTGGTGCCACCGCGTTCACCGTCACGTTGGAGGGGCCGAGCTCCACGGCACTCGACCTCGTGAGTCCGATGAGGGCTGCCTTGCTGGTCGCGTAGTTGCTGACCCCAAAGCTCGGCCGCAGCGCCTGGTGAGACGTGATGTTGACGATCCGTCCAAAATGCTGCTCCCGATACCATGGTGCCACGGCCCGAGTACAGTTGAACGCTCCGGTGACGTTAGTCTCGAGCACCTCATGCCAGGCTTCGTCAGACAGTCGCCACAGCGCGCCGTCATGCGAGATCCCGGCATTGTTCACCAGATAGTGTACGCCGCCGAGCTCATCTCTCGCGGCCGCGACGAACTCCTCCACGTCGTCGCGGTGACGCACGTCGCAGCGACTGCTGTAGACGTTTACACCGTGCGCACGGAGTGCGGTTTCGGTGAGCAATGCCTGCTCGGGAATGTCGCGGCCCGGAAGATCGACGTAGTTGAACGCAACATGGACGCCCCGGCGGGCAAACTCCAACCCGGTCGCCCGTCCGAGGCCGGTAGCCCCGCCCGAAACGATGGCCACGTGGCCGCGCCTGGATTGGGGATCGATCGAAGCGGGCTCGGACGGGCGACCGGGTTGTTCGACCAGTAGCGAACCTGACGTCTGTCGAGGGCCAGATGCGCTCCAGGGAGCGGGGTCAGAACCGTAAGGAATGTTCAACTCGTCCGGTCTTGGGCCTTCCGAACGTACTAACCGAGGGCGGCTCGGGAAAGACCCTCGCGCGGACCGCCGGCCGAAGAATGGTGGCTCCGGACGGCCTCAGGCCGCGCTGCCAGCCCCTTCCGAGGCGATCCGGTGGCATTCCTCGTCGCTCAGCACGCGGTCCGCGACCTTGGCCGCACCGAAGAGACGTTCGCAGATCACCTCGTCTGCGGCGTCGTATCCGTGTTCCTCCAACCAACATCTCACATTCGACAGGCCCGAAAGCGGTGAGACTTCGATTTTCTGACGCGCGCCAAACGTGGCCGCCGGGACGGAGGAGTAGATGCGGTCGGCGAGCCAGGAATCGCCCTTGCGGCGGGCCTTGATGATGGCCGCGGCGTGCACGCCGGTCCCGGTGCGGAACGCGTCTTCCCCCATCACCGGATAGTTCGGCGGCAGAGGGACGCCGATCGTCCGGGCGGCCAATGTGCAATACTCGCGCAACCGCGACACATCGTGTCGGTGTGCACCCAGGAGATGGAGGTTCACGATGAGGAGATCCATCTCGACATTGCCCACACGCTCCCCGACGCCGAGCGCCGTCGCGTGTACCCGATCCGCGCCCGCTTCGATGGCGGCCAGGCAGTTGATCACTGCGAGGCCTCGATCGCGGTGCCCATGCCAATCGATCTTCACGTCCTCACCGGACGGCGTCACGATCTCGTCCCGAACGAACCGCACGAGGTTCCGGACGCCCCGCGGGGTCGCATGACCAACAGTGTCACACAGGCATATGCGCCGTGCACCCCAGCTGATGGCGTTGCCGTAGAGGGCCTTCAATGTCTCGGGAAGTGCTCTCGTCGTGTCCTCGGTCACGAACATCACCGGCAGCCCCTCCCCCACGGCGAAGGTCACCGCTTCCTCGCTCACACGCAGCATCCGATCGAGCGTCCAGTCCTCGGCGTACTGTCGAATGGGGGAAGAGCCGATGAAAGTGGCCGCCTCGATGGCAATCCCGGTCTCCTGTGAAATCCTCACGATGGGCTCTACGTCGGCGACGACTGTTCGCGCGGCGCAATTCGGCGCTATCGCGAGGTTGTGTGTGGCGATCTCGCTCGCGAGCGTGCGCACGGAGTCGGCGGCCCGCGGCCCTGCGCCGGGCAACCCGAGGTCGGCCGCGACGATTCCAAGATCCGCCATCAAGTGAAGCAATTGGCGCTTGTCCTCGGGGGCAGGGTCGATCGCCGAAGGAGATTGCAGACCGTCACGCAACGTCTCGTCGTTCAGGTCTACCTCGACCGCCGACCAGTCGATGTCGCCCAGGCTGTTCCAGTCGTAAATCAGATCCGCTTCATCCATGGGATGTAGGATGGTTGGCGGTAAAATGGCCGTCCAGCGGCACCGTCACCGATCGTCCGTCGTTCACGGGGCTTCGGAGAGTTCACCGGGCGCCGCAATCAGACGTGAACCCGTGACGTTCTCCACCTCGGCGGCGTCACCTATCATTGAGTATTCGATCTTCGAATCCAAAACCTGAGCGCCGCGACCGACGATGGTGTGGCTCAACTCGCTTCCGTGAACGACAGCCCCTTCCTCTATCGTCACATTGGGCCCGATAGTCGAGCCTACCAGGTCGACCCCTTCAGCCACCCGGACCGGATCAACCACCGAGACTCCGTCACGCGCCTCGTAGGGCACCGACCGACCTTCCCTCAGCAAGTGATGGTTGGTCTCGAGCAACGTTTCCACCCTACCGCAATCGTACCACCCACCGACCGCGGCCGTCCGGATCTTGGCTCCGTGATCGATCATGTATTGAAACGCATCGGTGAGATACCACTCGCCTTGGTTCTTCGGCATGGCCAAGGTGTGCTCTATTCCCTCGAACAGCAGTTCCCAATCGTTGATGTAGTACAATCCGATGTTGGCCAGCTTCGAAACCGGTTCCGACGGCTTCTCGACTATCCGCGTCATGTTACCGACATCGTCGGTGATAACCACACCGAATCGTTGATAGTCTTCCACTTCTTTGACCCAAATGATGCCATCCGTATCGAGTCGATGAACGAGCGTGAGATCCGCCTCGAACAAAGTGTCGACAAACAGGATCAAGACTGGCCCCTCCACATATGGACGCGCGAGGTTGATGGCGCCGGCCGTACCGTCTTGCACCACCTGCTCTACAAATCGGGAGGGCCGACCGTAGCTGGCGACATGGGTTTCCACCAATTCCTTCAGATGACCCGTGATGAAGATGAGTTCTTCGATCTCTAGTCCCTCGAGTCGGTCCATCACGTAATCGAGCACCGGCCGCCCG
>Ga0114948_10001570_pt1 | contig 9982 bp, 7 predicted proteins | sample CR04metaG_FD_83877 | JGI IMG/M metagenome (GOLD analysis project Ga0114948, IMG submission 83877) | Deep subsurface microbial communities from Mariana Trench to uncover new lineages of life (NeLLi) - CR04 metaG | ecosystem: Environmental > Aquatic > Marine > Ocean trench > Sediment | place...
AGTCCCCGGAAAAAATTGCTGCCCATTCCTCACGGTTGATGTGTTCCTTGAGTTCCCACCTGAGATCGAGCATATCGTGGTCGTATTGATCGATCTCTGCAAAGTAGCCGGCCCAGATCGCGTCGATATCTGCAGGATTCATGTCTTCCTGGCCCAGCGCCTTATTGAGATCCTTCGACGCTCGCTTCACTTTCTTGTTGCGCGCATTCGTTCGTTTCTTCATCGCTTTGAGCGTACTGAGCGCTCCTTTTTGCCGGCCGTCTTTGACCATGACAGTTTTGACGCTGTCCTGAGTATCGGCAATATACGCAAGCGTTGCCGTCGAACTTCCGCCGAGAAGTAATATAGTAAAAAGTGCAATTAACATGGCCTTCTCTCCCGCTCAGATAGCCTGAATGTTCCTGATGGCGGCATCCCTTGCTTTGGTATGCGTTTTTGATATTGCCGACCGTTCATCTGGCGTCAAAATCGCAAAGAGTGCACGTCGCTTTTCTGACGCCTGTCGCTTGTTCGACTTAATCTCCCGGTCGACCTGGTCAAAGAAAGCCTCGAAATCGGCGCGGCTGATGTCGTAATCGGCGTTCAACTCCCTGACCCGTTGTCTTCTCTCCGAAAGTTTCTCTCGAAGAGCATTAAGGTCCTCTGACAATGCATCTACCATTGCAATTGCTTCGCGCTCACGTGCCGGATCGTCGATTACTGCACGAATTTCGCTACGAAGATCCTCGAAAGCCTGCTTTTCTACTTCCATGGGTGACACATCGTCTTTGCTGGCACAGCCGGCAAAGGCACAGGCGACGGCGGCGAAAAGCATGGCAGACTTCAGACTGAGAGTTCGTTCGGACATTCCCCAACTCCTTGTATATTATTTGACCGGCACTCCTGACGGTCGCCCGAATGGCGGATTATCACATAGATGGTACGCTGCCTGCATTAGCAGATCGCACAGGGTATTAGGTAAGGTGCCGTGACGACCAGGACTCGAAAGAGCGGCCGGAGGACAAAAATGATTGTAGCCCTGGTAGTGGTATTCGAGATTCTCGGGCTGCTTTCCGCGGTTCACTCGATTATGAGCTCCCGAACTCCGCAGGGCTCGATAGCCTGGGCCGTGTCGCTCATCGCTCTGCCTTACGTATCAGTGCCGGCCTACTGGGTGTTTGGCCGTAATAAATTCAGGGGACACGTTTTCGCGCGCCAGCATGAACTCGAGCTGATCGATGACGTCATCCGACAGGCGAACGATCAGATTACAGGCGTTACGGCAGTCGGCACTGCCAATTTTGATAATCATTCTTTCAGGCTGAATTTCGAAATCACCACCGTTGTGTTCGATGCAGATTCCGCAGGCAAAGTGGAGCGGATATTCCAGAACGACTTCTCAGCGTCACGACTCATTCAGCCGGATGAGTACGAGAATAAACCACACTGGTTCAAACTGGCCGTTCGTACGGCGAGACTCACGGTACCAGCGCTGTAAGCCGAATTCGCCACCAACGCGCTGATTCGGCCAACTCAGGAAAAAGCAACAGCATCAAGTGTGCAGTTATTCAGGAGGGACAGCTTGATCTGATGTTTTTCCATCAATGCAGTCGGACCGATCTCAGGGAGAAGACCATGGTCAGGGACGATGCCCTGCATTTCCACTACAATATTGCTGCGAAAAACAAGAATCGGGGAGAGAAACATGTTCGACTTCAAGCGCACACTGACTCTAATCAAGGGCGCCATCTTTGATCCAGAGGCCACCTGGGACCGCTATTTGCCAGATGCCGGGGATTGGAAGAAAACGGCGGTGCTTCTGACCGGGCCGCTGGTAGTGGGATCCGGGGTACTGTCCTATGTCCTGGCCGCCATTTTCCCCAGCCGACTGCCTTTTTACCCAAGCCCCAGTTTCTTGGACATGCTCTCGGGGATCGTCGTTTCGGCCATCGCTGCGGTGGTGATCGCCTTCGTGGTCGCTATCCTGGCTGGCCTTTTCAAGGGAAAGAATAGTTTTCCCCTGGCCCTCGCTGCCACCTCCTTGGCCTTTGTACCCGGTTATCTAGGCAACGCGCTTGTCCACATACCGTGGCTCGGAGGACTCTTGGCGCTGGCTCTGGGGATCTACGGGCTAGTACTGTTGTGGCGAATTCTGCCCAGGTATCTTGAAGTGCCGAGTGCATCCCGTATGGGCCATTACATCTTATCTTTGGTCACTTCCGTCGTTACGTTTTTCATCCTTGCAACAGTCATCGGTACCGGTCTGATCGGTGCTGGCACAAGCGGTCTCGAAGTCTCCAAAGACAGCGGCTTTATGAGAGATGGCGATTTTGGCACGGCACCTTCCGGGCTCTTCGGTGATATGGAACGGCAGGCCAAGATCATGGAGGCGGCTGACAAGGATACCTACGATCCGCCTGGCAACGGCAAACTCTCAAAAGGTCAAGTGCAGAATTTCATTAAAGTTATGGCCAAAACCAGGGATTACAGGATAGCTCAAACGAAAGAATTGGAAGAGCTCGGCAAAAAGGCTGAGGAAGACGAAATCGTATCCTTAAGCGAAGCCTTTTCGGGCATGACGGGCATCATGAATATTTCGACAGCGGAAATGGAAGTCGTCATAACCGGCGATGGTAACTGGGCCGAGCATCAGTGGATCAAGGAACGGTTGCGTGTAGCGCGGATTCAAAAAGACATAAATGATGCTGTTAAACACAACTATGAATTGTACCTGGAGTTTGCAGAAGAACTCCGAGAAATAGAGCACTGGTAGGCCTGTATAAACGATGAGCCCGGAGTCTCTCCTGAAAAATCGGATTTTTCCAGCAACGACTGTCCGAACATTGGAGATGGGGTCAAAGCGCATTCTATTGCAGGGTTTGCCCCGAAATGGCGAAAGCAGGAACTGTAACGGAGAGACAGGGGCAATGATACAATTCCGCGACGGACCCGGAAGCCGCGCGGCAAAGAGGCGAAGAATAACCAACGCACCGTAGGTCTGATCGTACAATTGAATCGGCCAGGGAATTCCGGAATCCAGGTCGCGTTGCTGTAAGCGGGCGGGGCAGATCCGGCATCGCGCTTCTCGTGCTGACAAATAACGAACGGTCACCGCCGACTGCTAGAGGACAAGTGTTATGAGACAGCTCTCGGTCCAGGACCTGTTTTTCAGTGTCATCGCGACAGGGCTGGCAGCACTGGGTTCCGCAGCGGCTGCGGCGGAATATCGACTGGTGGTCGAGCTTCGCCCGGACCAGTCGCAAAGTCACCTGGAACAAATCACGGCCGAGGTTTTCGGCGCAAAAGCCGAGGTGTCGCCCATGTTCCGGGAGATCGATCCGGAAGACGATCCGTACGCGTTGCGCAATCTCTACACCGTGTACGCGGCTTCAGGCGATGCCTCCGAAAGTCCGTAGGATACGGCCTACCAGCTGCGTGACCGAGGTGATTTCCTGCGGGTCGAGCCGGACTACGAGGATGTGCTCGTCGACCCGACCGCACGCGCGCTGTTTTGCTCGAAAAGTATCGACGACGAGAGTACCGCAGATCCCGCCTGGTCATTGCTGGCGGTCAATGCCGATCAGGCCTGGAAGCTGACACCCCCGGAGAATGGGAAGCGTTTTGGGGAGGGCGTTCGGGTTTGTCATCTGGACACCGGCTGGTCAGAGCATGCAGACCTGGACGCAGCGCGTCTCGATCTCGACAACGATTACGATATCCTCGACGAAGATGACAATGCACAGGACCCGTTGAACTACCGCGGCACCCGGGGTCACGGGACCTCGACCGGCAGCGTGATCGCAAGCTCGGGAGGTATCGGCGAAAGCGGCGGCACCCTGCCGCCGGGCAAGATTACGGGGATGGCGCCCAAAGCGACCCTGGTGCCGATGCGCAGCGTCAAGAGTGTCATTCAGTTTCTTGACAGCGATGTGGCCAAGGCGGTGCGGCGCTCGGTCGAGGCAAGCTGTGATGTCATCTCAATGAGTATCGGAGGAAGGATATTTTTTGGCCTTGAACGAGCGCTCATGGATGCGCTGCGTCATGAGGTGATACCGATCGCGGCGGCAGGGAATTGCGTCGGCTTCGTAGTGGCCCCGGCGGTCTATGATGCGACGGTAGCTGCCGCGGCGAGCAATGTCCGTGAGGTCCCATGGAGAGGGTCGTCGCGCGGTCGCTCGGTAGACATATCGGCTCCCGGAGAACGCGTCCACGTCGCCTGGAAAAAATCGCCCGAAGACCCATCCACCAATACCGCCCGCAGCGACGGAACGTCCTATGCCGCAGCTTATACGGCTGGCGCCGCTGCGTTGTGGATCGCGTACCACGGGGAGCAGTCGATTCGTGAAGCCTATGGTTCCGGGACGCGAAAAGACCTGTTCGTCGAGCATTTGCAGCGCTCAGCCAAAACGCCGGACGGTTGGGATTCCAGCAAGTATGGTGCCGGGATTCTCGACGCTGCCGCCCTGTTGAGGAGCCCGCTCGGCCGCCCGGACGACAGCGCCCGCGCGGCTGTTTCTCCGGTGCCGCATCTCGAGTTGCTGGCACGCGTCACGGGTCGTGACCGGGACCAGCTACGTGCCCGTCTGCAGGAACTGTTTGGCGCCGACAACTTTTCCGCAGCCATCGATCGATTCGGTCCGGAGCTGATGCACATCGCGGTACATCAGCCGGAATCTATGCGAAGCATGCTGAACACCCTCGCGGGCGACGCAGATTCCAGCGCGACAGCGCGGCGAACAGCAAGGTTGGCGCTTGGTCAGCTGGGCTCGAAAACACTGATGCAGTCACTGAGTGATGCGGAACCAGACCGGCACGACAGCGCTCAGGCCGAGGCGAAGATCACTCAACGCGTGTTGCTCGAAATAGACCGCATGCAAGGCACGCAACGGGTCCTGACCGAGCAGACTATCCGCGGCAAGCGCGTGTCATTGGCAGAAATATATCGATCCGCGGGCATTGAGCTGCGCATCGTCGAAGATCAAATCGACATTCCTCGCGCAGACTCGGTACCCCTTGCAGACCTGCATGCCCTGCTCAATACCAACCGATCGCTGACTGCCGAAGAGGGAGAGTGGCATGTCTACATGCTTGTGGTCAGCGAGGACGAAGACTCGCCCGACACGCTTGGAATCATGTTCGATTTTGGAGAGAACGATGCGAACGATATGCCACGCGAATCTTTCGCCGTGTTTGAAACGGCTCACCGGGGTATGCCGGGTGGTGTAACCCGTGAGGTGCTCTTGACCACCGCGCACGAACTCGCTCATGTATTCAATTTGCATCACACGGACTGGGATGGATCGAGCTTTACGCGTCGTGCCACCGTCGAGAGCTATAGCCTTACTGATACGGTCCGGTGGCGGCTCAGCGACGCGAGTATTGAACATTTTCATTCTCACCCCAGCCGGTTGGTGATACCCGGGACCGGTAACCTGCCCTTCGGACTGATAACACAGGACCATGCAGATCGACATAAGTCGTCACCGCGAGAGAATTATTCCGTCGTTCCGGACGACACGTCGAATCTGAACCGTCGCGCTGCCATTGACGCGTCCGCCGCGGTGAGGACCAGGCTGGCGGCCGTGAACGACGTTAGTGCCGAGTCTCCGCTGCGACTCCGGATCGACACCGCCAAAGATGTATACATCGTTGGCGAAGCAGTCTCGCTGACCGTAGCGGTTGTAAATACCAGCGACACACCGCAGGACGTCATTCCATTGCTGTCTCCGGAATACGGCTTCCTGAACGTGCTGATCCGCGGCCCCAATCAGGACGAGTTCCAGCCGTTCAAACCGCCGGTCCTGAGAGGGGCGCGCATGGCCAGGTTGAGCAGGACATTGTCGCCCTATGACGTCATGATTGATGACGCGCGCGTATTCTTCAGCTCCGGGGGCTGGACCTTCGCGGCGCCGGGCGACTACGAGATTCAGGCGACTTTTCCCGCCGACACGGCGTTCTCAAGTGACATCATCCGCAGCGAAACGCTACTCGTAACGATCGAGCCCCCGACCACGGAACCGACCAAACGCGCCAGCCGGCTGTTGTTCGAGAAGGGCGGCCTGCGCTTTGGGACCGAGCAAGGTCTTTACTTATATATGGGTGGTGGCGATCACCTGAGCTTTGGCGCGGATCAGCTAAGGCAACTGGTGCGTGATTTCCCGCAGGCCGCGCAGGCGGATCCGGCAAAAGTCGCGCTGGCCAACGCGGCGTTGCGGCCGACGACCGATCAGGCTCGCGGCGGCAAACCCGAGCCTCGTCTCGACGAGGCGCAGCAGTACCTGCGAGGCTTGCAGGAAACGGAGAATGTGCCCGGTGTGAGCTTGATGCGCGTGCAGCAACGGTTGATCAAGGAGCTGGAAGCCGACGGGCGAGACGCGGAAGCCAGGTCATTGCGTGAGGATTTCGCCGACGATCTGCAAAAGAGCAAAGACCTGCAATTCATCGATCGGGAAATTCTGGAGAGGGGATTTGAATAACGTCATGAACCTGTATCGAATCGCTGTTAACGGGAAGAAACGGACAGTCGCCGGGCTGTTGTACTGCCTGTTGCTGGCCATCAGCGCCTGTCAAACTGACGGCGCCGGGGATGACGAATCTTCAGTCGGTGAAGCAACGGCCGATTCTGCAAGCGTTGCCGATGGCATGACGGAATCAGGAAAACCGTTTTGTCTCGAGCTGGCGAGTGCAAGAGATCGGGTTCTACTCGGTGAGCCGCTCACGCTCATTGTCAGCTTGCGGAATTGCTCCGACGAAATGCGTAAGGTGCGCAATCTGCTCGGGCCCGAATATGGTCTGCTGGGCATTGCGATCGGACACCGGGACTATGAGCAGGAGCAAGCATATTACCCCGCGCTGCGCAGGGATGGCCGGGGTAGAGGAGAGGTCGAACTCGCCCCCGGGAAGATGCTTGCAGCGACGGTGCCGGTCTATTTTGGCCGTGACGGCTGGCAACTTGATACGCCGGGCACCTACACATTCCAGGCGGAGTATTTCGTCGATGAAATCTCACTGACGTCGAATGTCGTCATGGTCAACATTGAAAAGCCACAGCGTGAGGCCGATCTTTCGGCGGCACAAACGCTGATGAACTCCGGCGCAGCCACTTTTTACTATCTCGGTGGCGGCGACGAAAAAGGTGCTGCCGAACTTCGTGGTCTGGTTGCAGAACTGCCCGATAGCCCGTGGGCGGCATATGCGAGACTGGGGCTTGCGATTGATTCGGCGAACGATAAAGACAGTCTGTCCAGGGTGGAGGCATGCCGTGCGCTCGAAACATCGCTCGACGAAATAGACCAGGACTGGATAATCGCGTTACGCGGATTCGAAACTCTGTTGAAATGCTTGCGTGAGAGCGGTCTGGAGTCGGAAATACCACGCGTCACTGCCGATTTCGTGAGTCGCCATCCCCGTGCCGAAGCGACTCTGCGGGCGCGCGGCAGTTGACTTGCTGAGCATGGACTGAACAGGGGATTGATCCCGGCAATTTCCCGGCACCCTGACAGCCGCGACTCAGTCCGTTGCAGGACCGCGATGCTGTCCCGAAAGGAACAAGTACACGACCGGTACGACAAACAGTGTAAACACTGTGCCAAAACTCATACCCCCGGCAATGACCCAGCCAATTTGATGGCGAGCTTCAGCGCCCGCGCCGGTCGCAAACGCGAGTGGCACAGCACCCAACACCATCGCACCCGTCGTCATCAGGATTGGCCGCAGTCGCAGGGAAGCTGACTGTAACACCGCATCTCGTTTGGCCATGCCTTTTTCGCGCAATCGGTTTGCGAACTCAACGATCAGAATGCCGTGCTTCGATATCAGGCCGACCAGAGTGACCGCGCCAATTTGTGTATAGATATTCCACGACCCGGTCACGGTCCACCAGCCGAGATCATTCCCCTTGTTCAACATCACCAGACACAGAAACGCACCGAACATGGCGAGCGGCACAGCCACCAATATGATCAGTGGATCGACAAAACTTTCAAACTGGGCGGACAACACGAGATAGATGAAGATCAGCGCCAGTACCATCAGCATCATCGCACCCGATTCGGACTCACGAAATTCGCGTGACTGCCCCGACAGATCATAAAGTGCGTTCGGCGCGAGCTCGCGCAACGCGTTTTCTATCCACTCGAGTGCCTCACCCTGCGAGTAACCGGATGCAAGACCGGCACTGATTGTCGCCGCCCGTAATTTGTTGAAGTGATTCAGCTCTTTCGCGGCGACCGTTTCCGTCACCGTGGCAAGATTCTGCAATTGGATCATCGTATCGTCGTTGCCGCGAACGAAAATGTTACTGAGATCGCCCGGTGTTCGTCGTGAGTCATCATCGATCTGCACGATCACGTTATATTGCTCGGTACCCATCTTGAAGCGCGTGACGTTTCGGCCGCCGAGCATTGTCTCGAGTGTGCGGCCCACGGTGTCGACACTGGCACCTACCATAGAGACTTTTTCCCGATTGACTGCGATTCTGAGCTCCGGCTTGTTGAGTTTGAGATCCGAGTCCGGATTGGTCAGCTGTGGATTCTCGGCCATCTTCGCCAGCAGCCTCGACACTAAATCGTCAAGTTCCTCCCAGGTGCCAGTCGACTGCACGACGAAGCTGATGGGCTGACCGAAGCCACCTTGCCCGAGCGGAGGCGGTGTAACCGGAAACGCCATGAGGCCCGCTATGTCGGAAAATGCCGGAAACAGGCTCTGTGCAATTTGCTGCGCACTTCGCTCACGCTCATCCCAGGGTTCGAGACCAACAAAAGCGATAGTCCTCGTCACACCACCGCCGAAGCCGACAATCACGAAGAAGTGGCTCGCTTCCGGAATCGCTTCAAACAGGTCTTCCATCTGCCTGGCGTAGCGATCCGTATAATTGATAGTCGCGCCTTCAGGTGCCGTACCAAAACCAATAATTGTACCCTGATCTTCAACCGGTGCGAGCTCCTCTGGCAATGAAAGGAACAGGCCCACCATACCGGCTACGACGGCTGCTGCCACGGCAATCGTCAGCCAGCGTAATCGAAGCACACGATCGAGTCCGGTGCGATAACCGTGATCGAGCCCCTTGAGAAGCCGTTCGCCAAATTTGAACAAGCGGCCATGCTTCTCATCATGATGCAACAGCTTGGAGCACATCATTGGTGATAGCGTAAGCGCCGTAAATCCTGAGACCAGCACCGCGCCTGCGAGTGTCAATGCAAACTCTATGAACAACATACCGCTGCGTCCGGTGGAGAACGCGAACGGCAAGTACACAGCCACCAGTGTGAGGGTCATCGCAATAATAGCGAAACCGATTTCGGAGCTTCCTTTAAGCGCCGCCTGGAAGGGCGGCATGCCTTCCTCGATGTGGCGGTAGATGTTTTCCACCATCACAATTGCGTCGTCGACGACCAGCCCGATCGCCAGCACCATGGCGAGGAGTGTTAGTGTGTTGATCGTGAAGCCAAAAAGATTCATCAGCGCAAACGCGCCAATGAGTGACACCGGGATCGTGACCAGCGGTATCAGCACGGCACGCCAGCTTCTGAGGAACAGGAAAATGACGAGGATGACGAGGATGACGGCTTCCAGTACCGTCACGTATACCTGGTTGATCGATTCCCGGATAAAGACGGTGCTGTCGAACGCCATCTCGACGCGCATGCCTTCGGGCAGCGTACGCGTGATTTCCGGCAGCAACACTTTCAACGCGTTCGAGATGTCTAACGGATTTGCAACCGCCTGTTTGATGACCGCGAGCGGCACGGCGTTACGCTTATTGAAGCGCGCACGGAATCGAGCGGAGTCCGCGCCCAGCTCGATCCGCGCTACATCGCCTAGTCTGACCAGAAACTCATCCGTGTTCTTCACGATGATCTGTGCAAACTCTTCCGGCTCACGCAGGTCGGTCTCCGCCAGCACCGTAAACTCGCGGTCTCTGCTTTCGACACGACCGGCCGGTATTTCAATGTTTTGCGCACGCAGTGCGTTTTCCACATCCTGTGGCGTGAGTTTGAAACCC
>Ga0114948_10001574_pt1 | contig 9973 bp, 10 predicted proteins | sample CR04metaG_FD_83877 | JGI IMG/M metagenome (GOLD analysis project Ga0114948, IMG submission 83877) | Deep subsurface microbial communities from Mariana Trench to uncover new lineages of life (NeLLi) - CR04 metaG | ecosystem: Environmental > Aquatic > Marine > Ocean trench > Sediment | place...
CTTGGTCATCGCTTCGATGTTTTCGGTTTGAGAGGCGAGGTACTGTTTGGTCCAGCGGTTGATTTGCCGCTCATAATAATTGCCCGGCCGGCCGAATTCTCCCAGGCCCACGGCTTCGGGGTCTACATCGTGCAGGGTTGCGAGAACGTGTGCGAGTTGGCTGTAAATTGCGCCGCGTTCAACCGGGGTGAGGCTTGGCAGTAGTGTCTCGGTGAATAGCCTTCCTTCTACCATCTCCATGACATAAAATTTTGTACCGATGACTGCCGGGTCTTCACACAGGCAGTACATCTTCGGCACAGGAACCTCTGTGCCATCGAGGCCTTTCATCACCCGATATTCCCTGTCCACCTGATGGGCCGAAGGCAGCAGTTCCCCTGGTGGCTGCTTACGCACGACGTAACGACCCGATGCCGCCTCGAGCAGAAACGTCGGGTTGGACTGGCCGCCTTCGAATTGACGAATGGTCGCCGGGCCGCGGTAACCCTCGATATTGGCATCGAGGAATTTGACCAACGCGGCTTCGTCGAATTTATGTGCATCACGCACCGGGGTGAGCTGAACGTCACTCATGTAAGTACCCTTTCGCAACTGTTGCGTAGCATACGGCTTGATCTTCGTGGTCGCAAAATGCGAGGCTTGGAATCTTTGCCAGCACTACACGGGAAGGGGACATTACGATGGCTGTTCGCAAACGCATGGCGGTGACACTACCGGCGGGACCGTCGCTCGAACAAACGATCAAACGGCTGACATGGGCTGAGGACAATGGCTATCCGGATGCCTGGTTCAGCGATTCAGGTGCCCCTGACAGCCTCACTCAGGTGGCAGCGGTTGCCCACCACACCACGAGCATTCGCATCGGCGTTGCGGTCACACCCGTTTATACGAGAACGCCCGCGGTGCTTGCGGCGACTGCCAACGTATTGGAGCAGTTGCTTCCCGGGCGCTTCATCATGGGTTTAGGTTCGTCGAGCCAGACGATCATGGGTGCGTGGAACGGCATTGCGCTGGACAAGCCCCTTACCCGTGTGAAAGACACAGCACTCATGGTGCGCTCGATGCTGAAGGGAGAGAAATCGGATTTTGATCTTGCCACTCTCAAGAGCCGGGGTTACCGGCAGGCGCCACTTGAGAATCCACCCCCTCTGTATCTCGCGGCGTTGCAGCCAAGGATGATCGAGATGGCGGCGGAGGTTGGGGACGGGGTCATATTCAATCTGTGGCCCAAGAGCGCGCTGCCGAAGATGATGGAGCATGTGAAGATTGGTGCCGAACGCGCGGGAAAAAACTGGGAGGATGTGGAGATCGTCAACCGGGCCATGGTGCTTGCAACGGACGACAAAGAAGCGGGGCGACAACTTTTTCGAGCGGCTTTTGCTCCGTATTATGCGACGCCCGTGTACAACAACTTTCTCGCCTGGGCGGGCTTCGAGGATGCGGCCAACACCATTACTGAAGGATGGGCCGAAAAGGACCGGGCGAAAACGGGGGGTGCGCTGACCGATGCGCTGATCGACGAGATTGCCATCATCGGTACCGAGGATGAGATTCGAGCTCGCATCAGCGAAGCCGCGGATGGTGGCGTACACACCCACATCATCGCCCCGATGGCTGCCAGTGCCGAGGATGTGCAGCGGACGTTTGCTGCGTTCACGGCTGATCAGTTCAGCTTTAGTTAAGTTAGGCGAATACGTGATGGAATATCAGAAAATTATTGTCGATGAACCCATACCAGCCGTACGGCGCATTACCTTGAATCGACCTGAGAAACGTAATCCGTTGTCCAACGAGTTGCGTACGGAAATGTTTCACGCACTGGAATCCTCCGATACCGATGATGCGGTACGTGTCACCATCATCCGGGGTGCGGGTGTGTGTTTTTCCTCCGGTTACGATCTGCAATCCAACGTCGCGAAAGATCAACCGTTCTACACAGCGGGTGGGCTCGCGAATTGGCCGCGGCATGTGGTGGAGGGTTTCTTTCGTATGTGGGATCTGGCTAAGCCCGTGATCGCCCAGGTGCACGGGTACTGCCTTGCGGGCGCTACCGAGTTAGCCACGGCATGTGATCTGGTCTACGTTGCGCAAGACGCCAAGATCGGTTACCCCGTAGTGCGTTCGATCAGCCCACCTGATAATCAATTTTATCCCTGGATTGTGGGTCTCAGACGGGCGATGGAACTCATGCTTACCGGTGATCACATGTCGGGCGTCGAGGCGGTGCAGTGTGGATTCGCCAATCGTGCATTCCCAGAGGCCGAACTGGAAGAGAACGTGTTGCTGATTGCAGAAAAGGTCGCAAGAACGCCATCGGATCTGCAGCAGATCAATAAACGTGCCGTACATCGGCAGATGGACGCGATGGGCATACGAGCGGGAATTCGGGCGGGTACCGAGATGCAGCAGTTAGCGACCTTCACCCAGACCACTCGAGAACACCTGGCCGAGATTCGCAAAGGTTTGACCCAGGCGCTCTCGAAGCGCGATGCGGCCTATGGAGACTACAGAACCGCAGACAAGAAAAGTGACGCCTGATATATGAAAATTTGTGCGCTCCTCGAGGGAACCTCTGATCAATTCTCGTTTACTCAGAGCTTCTCGCGTCCGTCAGTGCAAGGCGCAGTCCGCAGGTAATATCGAGCATATTGGCAAGGGCTGCAACGCAGCAATGATGGACGCGAGAAACTCCCGCAGGGCGCACCGTACGGGCTTTTTGGACTTCGTTGCACTTCTTGGCAATATGCTCAATATTACCTGCAAAGCGCGCCTTGCCAAAAAGCCCCTCTTCATAACTAAGAGAGCGCGCGCTGAGTAATCGATAATTGATCAGAGGTTCCCTGGGGAGCAACGAAGTGAAGACTCTCTATCTAATTCGGCACGGACAGACCACCTGGAACGCCGAGCATCGAATGCAGGGACACATGGATTCGCCGCTTACCGAACTCGGGCGCGAGCAGGTTAACGTCCATGGCAAGGCGCTGCGGCTAAACGCTACAATCGATCAGCTGATCGTCTCTCCTTCGGGGCGTACGAGGGAGACGGCGTATATTCTCAACTCATATGTACGCGCGTCACTGCGCTTTGACGAATCGTTGCTGGAACGCGACTGTGGAGAGTGGTCGGGTCGTTTGCTGTCGGAAATTGAAACGGAGTATCCGCAAGCGTGGAAGGCGCGCACCGAAGATGGCTACCACCATCGCCCCCCGGGTGGTGAGAACCAGGAAGACATGTTGCAACGGGTACAGGCGTTGCTGGATTCACTGGGCGAGTCAGAGGTTGAGGAGATCGGCCTTGTGACCCACGGAGTGATGTCGCGGGTGATACTCAGCCATCTTCTGAATCTCACCCCGATCGAGTCCAGCCGCGTACGTCACCCCAACGATCTATTTTACCGCTTGCAGTTCGATCGGCAGGAAATCCGGGTCAGCCGCTTTCTAAATGGTAACGGCCCCATTTCCGGATTGATTCACCGCACGGACAGTGGAACAATCCTGCGTCCGAATGCGCACAAGACATAAAAACGATTCGTTGAGACTGGTGGACGGGCACCGATCAACACTCTGATCAAATATAAGGGAGCGACGAATGAAAGTTGATGGTGGTGTGGGCTGGGAGCTCCATACAGTGGGCGCACAAGCACAGGAACTGGAAGAGATGGGATACTCGGGAATCCTGTCAGCAGAGACTTCTCACGATCCGTTTTTGCCGCTGCTGGTTGCGGCGCAGAACACCGAGCATGTGGATCTGATGACGAGTATCGCGGTTGCGTTCAGCCGCTCGCCGATGACTTTGGCGAACATCGGCCATGATCTGAACGCGGCATCCAGAGGTCGCTTTGTACTCGGCATAGGTTCGCAGATCCGGGCCCACATAACGAAACGATTCAGCATGCCGTGGTCGAATCCCGCAGCCCGCATGAGAGAGTTCATTCTCGCAATGCGCGCTATCTGGGCGAACTGGCACGAAGGCGCGCCGCTCGAATTCACCGGTAAGTTTTACACTCATACATTGATGACTCCGTTTTTTGCGCCAACGGATAACGATTATGGCGCGCCGAGGGTTTTCCTGGCCGCTGTTGGCCCGCTGATGACTGAGGTGGCCGGTGAGGTGGCAGACGGCGTGATCTGCCACGCATTCACCACCGAGAAGTATCTACGCGAAACGACCTTGCCCGCGCTCATGCGCGGTTTCGACAAAGCCGGGAAGAGTCGAGAGGATTTCGAGATCAGCTATCCGGTTTTTGTCGTCACCGGGCAAACCGAGGAGGAGTTGGCCACAGCCAAGGTGGCGACTTGCCGGCAGATCGCTTTTTATGGGTCCACACCAGCCTACAAGCCGGTTTTGGACAGTATTGGCGTGGGTGAACTGCAGGCTGAGCTGAATGCCATGTCGAAGCAGGGCCGTTGGGTAGAGATGGGCAATCTCATCACCGAGGATATGCTTGAAGCGTTTGCGGTCATTGGTGAACCCAGCACTATTGCAGGTCAGATCAAGAACCGTTACGGCGATATCGTGGACCGCACTTCTGCCGCTTACGCCCACATCCCGAAGGAAGATCGGATGAACATCATTACCGAGCTGACGGCAGCGTAGGGGACTCATTATTAAGCCGCTCAAGGCTGTGATTAAGCCGCTCAAGGCTGGTTAGTGACATTACCCAAAGCGATTGCACTGTCTGGCGATCAGGTGGACGAACTCATGCTTGCACAGTGGAACATGCGAGTTGCAACGCTTGGGCCACGCGAGCGAATCAATTTGACGCCGATGTGGTTCGGCTGGGCGGGAGGCGCCGTTTACTTCTTTGGTCGTGGGCAAAAAATTGTCAACCTCAGACGTCACCCCGATTGCACGGTAATTGTCGATAGGCACGAAAAATTCCCCGAACTGCAGGGCTTGATGATTCAAGGCGTTGCCAGAATTCTGGAAGACGCCGATGCGGAATCCAAGGACCCACATCTGCAAGCGATCAGAGTGCAGATGGGGATCAAGTACAACGGGGGACACGGACAGCCACCTGCGGATAGTCCACCGGCGTTTGCCGCAACCGCACGGGGCCGCAATCGGCGTTGGGTGGTACTGGCCGCCGAACACACCATCAGCTGGGACAATAATAAGCTCGACTAGAAGTCTGCGCGGTAGAAAAGATTCCTACTACGAAATTTTCTACCGCGCAGACTCCAGCAGTGCTGCTCAGATGGTTCGGCGATGTAGAGATATTTTTTTAGACTATTTTCGCATAAGGAACGAAGGATTCTGAGTGCTAAACACAAACCGACTCCAGGAATTTTGTCCTCCGGAGTTAGTGGGTACTAACAATTCGTTGCCTTACATAGCTGGCATACAATTCCAGGGGAGTGTGACTAAGATTAGGTTCACTGTGTGACGCAACGCACGTAGACTACGCCGCCAAGTGGGGATGGGGCCGCGAGTGATCGGCCGCCACATTAAGGGAGAAGGGGAGCTGGTAGTTAAAGGAAGGCAGGTAGATGGGCGAGATTGAAGATCAGAACATGACGCGGCTAATCGCAATACGAAAGAGCTGCAGCAGAATCTGGAGCCATCGCAACCGTATTCCCCTACTGTTCAAACTACAGGGGGTCGCGGTTTTGTCGGCACTTGTAGTAGCCCTCGGTATTGCCAACGTCGGTGTACATCAGGGTTATCAAGTGGTTGCCTTTGCAGTTCCAGCGGCAGAAGTAATCAGTGTTCCCTGGGATCTGGAAGTTGCTGCCTTCGGCTCGAAAGTCAGTCAGGCGTTTGGTGTGCGGCGCAGCACCGCCACTGAGTTTGCCGGGTGGATTCTCGAAGCTTCCCGACGTCAGAACATGGAGCCGGAACTCATTGCGAGCCTGGTGTTGACAGAAAGTTCGTTCCGCAAAACTGTGCGCTCCAACGTTGGTGCCGTGGGACCGGCACAGATTCGCCCGGATTATTGGGGTGGTTTTTGCGGCAGCTCGGATCTATCGGATCCAGCGGAGAACATCTACTGCGGCGCACAAGTGTTGTCATACCTGCAGGAGCGCTGTGGTGACGTGAATTGCGCGTTGCAAGCGTATAACGTTGGTATTCACAGTAGTCGTGTGCAAGCTGCACGCCGATACGTTGCCAAGGTCGATCGTCATCGCGACCAGTTGCGTAACTTCCCCCTCTGAGCCTCAAAGTTACTGGTGAGACCGCTTCTATTGATACGCGGTGCGTGCCGCGTGTTCTCTAACACCTCTCGCGTGGGAATTTCTCGACAAGTCGTAGTAAGGTTCAATTCACACTCGTACAGGTAGAGATTCTCATGGCCGACTTCGGAGTTCTCATCTTCCCGGCACACTACGCGGTGGCCCCGGATGTATTGGCCAAGGCCGCGGAAGCTCGCGGGTTCGAGTCGTTGTTTTTGCCTGAACACACACATATTCCGGCGAGTCGCGAAACTCCGTGGCCGGGTGGCGCGGAATTACCCCGTCAATACTGGCACAGCCACGATCCATTCATCGCACTGGCTTGCGCGGCGACAGTCACGACCAGTCTGAAACTCGGAACCGGAATTACCCTGGTTACCGAGCGTGATCCGATATTGATGGCCAAACAGGTCGCATCGTTGGATTTTCTGTCCGGTGGTCGGGTTCTGTTGGGAGTCGGAGCGGGCTGGAATGTCGAAGAGATGGCCAATCACGGTGTGGACTTCACGACCCGGTGGCGAGTTCTGCGGGAGCGGGTGTTGGCTATGCGTGCCATATGGTCTGAGGAGGAGGCTGAGTTCCACGGCGAGTACGTCGATTTTGACCGTCTCTGGGCGTACCCGAAACCGGTGCAAGTGGGCGGTCCAAAAATTTTGCTGGGTGCCTCCTCCAAATGGACTTACGCTCGAATTGCCGAATACGGTGATGGCTGGTTCCCCATTCACCAGGATGCATCTCGCGCCGCTGCCCAGGGCGGGGTCGATTATGCGGCCGGTATAGCCGCGACGCGAGAAGCATGGGACGCCGCGGGCAGGGATGGGAAGCCCGACTTCAGTATTTTCGGTCTTGGCCCTGATCAGGGTCGGGTTGAGGAGTTGCTCGAGATGGGTTTCAACCGAGTGATCTTCGGGCTACCTTCCGCCGACGCGGACACGGTGATGCCGTTGCTCGATACTTATGCCGAGATTGGACACTCGATCAACGGGTAATTTTGGGGTCACACTTCCCTAGTACTCGATCGAGCACGTTGACGACATCCTCTTCCGATTTGATCCGCGCGGTCTGCATTCCCGCCACTTTGGCGCCGTGGATGTTGTCGCGGCTGTCGTCGACGAAGAGGATCTCTTCGGCTGCAAAGCCCATATCACGCGCCACGAAGTCGTAAGCTTCGCGGTCGGGTTTGCGCAAGCCGATCTCGGAGGACACATAAATTTTACGGAAGTGAACCAGCACTTCAGGGAATTGTTGGCTCCAATACCGATGATGCACTGGGTTGGTATTGGTGAATGCGAATACGGGTAACGAGTCGGCAACTCGAGGCAGGCGGTCGTGTACTTCAGGATAGACGGCAACAAACAACTTGTTCCAGCCTGTTAACCAGTGTTCCATAGGGAGATTAATCGCGAGCTTTTGTTCGAGTGAGTGGATGTATGTGGCAAAGTCGATCTCACCCACTTCTTGACGCTTGTAAGGATCGTCCAACGACCAGCGATCGTACAATCGATCAACCTCTACTTTGGCGTGAGATGCCCAGTAGTCGAACACGCGGTGGAAGTCGATTTCCAGCACGACGTTACCAAGGTCGAGGAGTAGCGCGCGGATCACTTTGTTAGTAGATCCTTGCCTCGTTGCGATAGCTGATAGCCAGTTTCGAGGCTCATCGTCAGTCCCAGTTGTTTGAGCTTACGGACATTACTTTTGAAGTGCTGAGTTTCCCAACCGATCTGTGCTGCTAACCTGGCGGCGCGGATTCCCGATTGTTCGTTGATCAGACAAAGCGTACGCCAAGCCCAGGGACCCCGGCTCGAGCGCTCGTCCATACGATCCAGACGATCACGCATGCGCGCTCGCTCGCTGTCGGACAGCTTCGATTTGGGTGGTTGCTTGACGCTTTTGTTGCCGAGGTAACGCAGGTCCACCCGGTATACGTCGTCGTTGTCTTCCGCCTTAAGATACCGGGCCAGGGCTGATCGGTCTGCGAAGCCGGAATATCGTGCGTCGCTGTCGGTTACCGTCGAGAAAGTAACCAGGCGTACCGAAGTCACCTCGATTGCTCCCACAGGGTGTAGGTTGTACTGCCCCCCAACTTTCGCTTGAGGCGAGCGCCACTTGCGAAAGGAGCAGGTAATTGTTCCAGCGCGAATGCCTTCTTTGAATAGTTTTTGAAACTGCATTCAGCTTCCGTTCAGGGATAATCCGTAGACTTGTTCATAACGGTGGCGGTTCAATGACATCGAGAAGTCGACACTCAGTCGGTAGTTTGCATGTTATCGAGCCTTTGCCTAGTACTCCATCAACTTGGTGGAGTACTCGTTCGCCACGGCGTACCCACGTTGGGTCATGCTCCCTCCCGTCCTTAACCGTTGGCGAATGGACCCCGGGTTTCAAAACCCGGGGTTTTTCTTTCTGTGGGATTAGTGGAAGATTCCCGACTCAGATGTTTTTGGGGATACTGTATGGAACTCTGGACGCTAACGCATTCGAATCCGCACCACGCCTTTGCTGTGGCGAAGCGGGCAGAGGCGTGCGGTTGGCACGGTATGCTGGTCGTAGATTCGCAGAACCTGGCGGCCGATTCATACGTTGCGTTGACTTTGGCTGCGACCGGTACTGATCGTATCGGACTTGGCACGGGTGTGACAAATTCGGTAACCCGCCATCCAGCGGTAACGGCATCGGCGGCGATGGCGGTGCAGATGGTGTCAGGTGGTCGTATGGTCCTTGGCATCGGTCGGGGAGATTCTGCACTTGCGCACCTTGGCCGTTCCCCTGCTCGTTTTCTGGGCTTCGCGAGCTACGTGGAAGTACTGCAGAAATACCTCCGGGGAGAGGCAGTAGCATTCGATGAATTCCCTGTTCCCGACTCCATGGCGGCGCCCGTCGCTGACCTCAAACTCGCCGATCATCCTACCGAAAGTCGCATTCGCTGGGCGAAAGGGGAGTTACCTAAAGTTCCCGTCGAAGTGGCAGCAACCGGTCCGAAAGTGATTGCTATGGCGGGACGGCTCGCAGACCGGGTGATGTTCACATTAGGTGCCGTGCCCGAGCGTATACAGTGGGGAATGTCGGTTGCCCGCGAGGCACGCATAAGCGCCGGCCTCGACCCGGCTACTCTATGTTTCGGCGCTTATGTGAATCTCGTTTGCCACATGGATGTAGCGGTCGCTCGTGCATTGGTGCGAGGGGGACTTACCACGTTTGCACGTTTTTCGGTGATGCATGGCGATGTTTCGGGTCCGGCGAGTGAAAACGATCGAGACGTATTCCAGCAATTACACGACGGGTATGACATGAAAGCGCACACTCGGGCGGACTCCAATCAAGCGACATTGTTGACCGACGACTTCATAGACCGGTTTGCCATTGCTGGTCCGCCGGAGCATTGCAATACAAGGCTCGAAGAGTTGCACTCGCTGGGCCTGGACAAGATCGTGATCAGCGGACCGACAGCGGGTGTTGATAGGTTTGACGCACGGACTGCGATGGCGCTTGTGGATGACGCCGTTGTACCACAATTTAATTGAGGCGGACGCTTGCGATTGGTACGGCGCTTAACAAGGTGGCTAACTTGGACTATTCATGAAGAAGCGTAGCGACCGCAGTAATTTGTTCATGAATAATCCGGGCTAGTACCCGGCAGAGCCATCATTGATGCGTGCTGCAAACTCTGCATCGAGTTGTTCATATATTTTTGCTCCCGGTTTGAGCACGTAAAGCGGATCCACCACCTGTTTGAGATCGTAACCCTGCCTACGCAGATCGCCCTTGAGCATCTTGAAGGTGCCGGTCACGTCGATGTC
>Ga0114948_10001575_pt1 | contig 9969 bp, 5 predicted proteins | sample CR04metaG_FD_83877 | JGI IMG/M metagenome (GOLD analysis project Ga0114948, IMG submission 83877) | Deep subsurface microbial communities from Mariana Trench to uncover new lineages of life (NeLLi) - CR04 metaG | ecosystem: Environmental > Aquatic > Marine > Ocean trench > Sediment | place...
GTCATAGCTCACCTTGGTGACCCCCTGCATGGACCTGAGGCCGATATAGCCGCCTCCGTGCGGATCAGGATCGGTCACATGATTGACGACCGTGCCGTTGATCTCGGCCGTGATATTACCGGCAATTTTCAGAATTTGGACGCTGAAATCGCAGTCATTGCATTGGTCCGTCAGGCTGGCATTGGTTGCCAGCAGATTGGCGCCAGGGTTTTTGCGCACGCGGTTGCTGTATTGCTCGCCTTTTCTAATCGCACCTTCGGCTTTGTTTCGGCTCCAGTATGAGACCGTGTAATTTGCCAATGATCCCCTGTTATATTTTCTATAATCACCCTCTCGGGGTGGCAGGCTGAGATCGAATATATCCTTGTCCTCCAGGCCTGCTGCGGCAAAGAACACTAAGGTTAAACCGTCATCTGAGCCGTGGTGGTTAACGGTAAATTCAAACATCATGTCTGCGGGAAACCGGGATTTGTTCCAAACGACCATATGTGATGGCCCCTGATCAGGATTTTCCGCCCTTTCGCCGCAAGCTTTAAAAACTGCAGGCGCTACCCAAAGCCTGCCGCCGCAAACCTCCGCACCGCCCCGGCCTTCAGCAACCCAGCCGGCCTGCGGGTCCGGCAAATTTGTTCTTTTGCCATTTGCGACGAAGGCTGTTTCAAAATCGATCTTCTCATCACCTGAAAAGTCGTTGCTGTAAATAAGCTTGAGTTCAACGTTTACAAGGTTCAGTGCTGAGCCAATCTGTTGTGCATTGTCCTGTGCTTGTACAGAACAAACAGCGACCAGTAAGCCGGCACAGACAATTGATAATATGCCGGTTTTCAACAATTTATAGCGCCCCGCTATTCATCAACGTATACGATGTCCGGTTCTACTCCTGTCCACCATGCTTTGTATTTTTCCTTAAGCTCAGCGAGTTTTTTAGGATCGCTAGTAGCTAAGTTATTGATTTCTGTTCTGTCTTTGCTGAGATCATATAATTCCCAGTCCTGTGAAGAAAAATCCCAAAGCCCTGTTTCCTTGTCTTTTGGACGGTAGGTCTGAATCACAAGCTTCCATTTTCCGTCAATGACAGCCTTGCCGTTTTGCCACTGAAAGAAAACGGGTTTGTTGCGCTCGATGGTGCCGGTTTTGAAGGCCGGTAGCAGACTGATACCATCCATGTCGCCTACTTCTTCACCCCTGGAGACATCAGGGTAGGTTGCCCCTGTGATATCCACCAGGGTTGCCATGATATCCACGAGATGGGCCGAGGTTTCATTCACTGCACTTGAAGCGGGAACAACACCGGGCCAGTTCACAATAAACGGCGTGTTGACTCCGCCTTCAAAGCTGGAATTTTTATAGGCTTTAAAAGGCACGTTTGACACATTGGCCCAATGACCTCCAATCGATGTATAGCGGTCAATCGCGCCAATTTCACCATCGCCTCTTTCAGTGCCTTCCGCTGAAGCGCCATTGTCTGACAGGAACATGACCAATGTATTGTCCAGCTCGTCGGTATCTTCAAGGTATTTGAGAACACGGCCAATATTTTGATCGATGTTATCGATCATGGCGCTGTAAACGGCCATAACGCGTGCCTGGTCAACCTTCTCTTCAGCGCTCAGCTCATCCCACGGGCGGTGCATCGGTTTGGAGCGCGTATGGGTGTCTGCATCGATAATGCCCAACTCGAGCTGGCGTTCGTAGCGCGCCTTGGCGATGGCTTCATAACCGGCGTCATATTTGCCTTCGTATTTTGCGATATCTTTCGGCCATGCCTGGATCGGGTCATGAGGGGCTGTATAAGACAGGTACAAAAAGAAAGGCTGCTCATCATTTTCAGCCTCATGGCGCCCGAGCAAATCAATGGCCCAATCAGTGAAAGTATCCGTACTGTAATAGGATTTTTTGTCAGGTGTGAAAGGCTGCACGCACTTGGCGTCAAAACAGAAAACACGGGTGTTCCGCCGTTTGTGCGCAGGAAATGCCTCGCCGGGGCGCTGATATCCCGGGTTGAAATGGTTGGCTGCGCCATCACGCATTCCCCAGTAATGATCAAAACCCATATCGTAAGGGTTATCCAGGGCATGGTGCTTGCCAACCATCAGGGTTTTATATCCAACGGATTTGAGGACATCAGCAAATGTGACGTAATTCTTGAAATACAAATTGCTCGTGCTCATGCCAACACGCTGCGCATATTGCCCCGTCATCAGTGCGGCCCGGGTGGTAAAACACTTGGAGGTATTGCGGAACTGGTTAAAGCGCATTCCCTCGTCCGCAAGCGTGTCCAGGTTCGGTGTTGCCACCTCGCTGCCATAGGCGCCAATGTCGGAAAACCCCATATCGTCGACCATAATCAGCAGGATATTGGGCTTGCTGGCAGACCCGGTACTCAGGGTATCCCCAACGTCATTGCCAACCCCAATCGGCTCTGAGCAGCCTATCGCCAAGGCAGCGAGACCCGCGAGGATTCCAATTTGCAATATCTTCATGATTTTTGGCCTCTGATTAGCCAATGACACTTTCCAGGTCCATAACAAATACCTGGCGCTGCTTATCGGGCGCGCCGTTCAGACACATCTTCGTATAGTCGCGGTTCCAGGCGGGATGTGGGTCCAGTTTATGCGGGCTGCCTCCAACAACTTTGTCATGTTCAGTTCTGGAAACGCCGCCACCTCCAACATCGGTCGGCATCTTCAGGAGCGTGTGCTCCTTGCGGGTTCGCAGATCAAACCAGCGCAACGGAATCTCGAAATCGGACCCTACAGTATAGGTTTCCTTGGTATAGGCGTCGGTCACGGCAAAGAGATTGCTGGGATGGACTGTGGGGTGCCCGCCGCCATAGTGGTCCTCGACAACGACCTTGAAGTCACTGCCATCATATTTAAACTGGCAAATGCGTGATTCATTATTACCGATCCACCGTGGCACACAGTTCATGACGATGTTCTCACCATCCGGGTGCCAATTGGGATGATTACCCGCATTGGTATGGTCACCTTTGTGGCTCCATTGCTCGCGGGTGAAACACTGCACAAGATTGCTGCCATCGATGTCCATCGTGAATAGCGACGGGTTACGCGCATTGGTATCGCTCCCGCGGTGATAACGCACCACCTGCATGAACCGGGTGTTTTGCAAATTGATCTTTGAATGGAACAGGTAAAACACTCCATCGGTATAGAATTCAGGCTCGGCGACCTTCTCCGCGAATTCCGGAAATGCGACCAGCAGCCTGGTCTCATTCGTTTCGAGGTCGGTGCGCCAGAGCCCTTCGCCTGCCATATCTTCGGGCTTGAAGCGGCCCGGCTTGCCGTGCGGCAGATCCGGCACGGCGTAACCGTACTGGTGTGAATTCATCGTCATCAGGTTGGGGCTGATGATAAAGCTGCCGTCCGGTGACACGCTATAAAGTGAACCGGAAAAGGCCTTGGCTTGTCTTGTTCTGATATCGATGCGAACGCAGACAGGCTTGCCATCAATGATGTCATTGCAGTAAACGAAATGGCTATTGAGCCGGTCCCACTGAGCGCTGGCCCCGAGCTGATATGACCAGGCTTTTGTGCGGTAAATCGTTTCAATGGTTTGCTCAATGACATCGATCAGGCAAATATCAGCGATGGTGTCCCATTCGGGTTTCCGTCGTTCATAGGGGAAATTGATCACCACCATGTAGCGGCTGTCCGGACTCCAGGGGCAGACGTCATAAAAAGTATGCAAATAGAAGCCGTCATCGGGCGTGACGCAGGTGACGGGCACCAGGGTCTGGCCTTTTCGATAAGGCCTGAAATCATAGGATCTCTTCTTGAACAATCCCCCGGCCTCCACGGACCAGGCATCACCTGGCAGCATGGCTGCAGCGAAACCGGCTGATGTCAGAGTGATAAATCTCCGTCTGTTGATACTCATCATTTTTTTACTCCAAAACCTCTGATTGTCCCGCCGCGAGCCTGATGCGCTCACCTGCGTATACTTCAATATTGTCGAAATTGGCATAAACCGTCGTGTAATTCCCGTCTGCATCCCTGGGCGCCCATTCCGGCATGTGGCCGCCGTGGAAAGAACTGAACATAAACTTGTTGATCAAGGTCGCTTCTCCTTCGGTTCCGCGCAATCGCAGGCCCTCGTGTTGCTCAACCAATTCCCCGTCTACATACAAACGTGAAAAGCCATTCGAAGCCTCCGGCGGATCATTGACCCGCACGTGCAGCGAGACTGAATAAAACCGCTCATTCTCAAAATTGAAGGAATTCTGGATGGCAGGCCGGTCACCGTATTGCCCCGGCTGATCCTGGTGGTAGGTATACAGCCTCGCCGCCCCGCCCTCCTTGAACGTGACCCGGGCGGACCAGCCTTCAGGGACGATCGGCCGACCGCCGGTAATGTGATTAGCAGGGCCCAGGCCGAGCAGTTTTCCGCCCTTGACGAACTGGAAACCCTTTTCGAAACGCACGTCGTAATTAAGGCTGAATTCAAGCCCGGGTTCAGGCAGAAACAGGTGCGTGACAATACGCTCACTGCCCCTGTCCGAGCCCTCGTATTCGGCCCGCAGACCGGTGCCTGACCCGACACCGGCACCCGGGGCAAGGCTCAGTTTTTCGTGTTGCAACAAATGATCTGCAGGACTGCCAGGGATTATCGATTCAAAGTCCAGGGCCAGGACCGGCTCCGGGGCTGCATTTTGCTGTCCAGCCTGGCCGAGGAGTTCTTCGAAATCCGCAAGGAAAGGATCATCGGCGGAGCTCAGCTGCGCCAGCATCATGGAACGCATGGTCCGCAGGGTGCCCGCCGCTTCCTCATCCCCTGCCATGTTGACCAGCGCATTGGGGTCACGCTGAAGGTCGTAAAGCTCTTCCCTGGTTCTCACATAAAAGAAGTCCAGGCGTTTTTTCGCCTTCGGATCAAGCGCCGCAGCTGCTTCCATCCCCTTGAGCGCCAGCCCGCCGGAATACTTACCGTCATAGAACCGCGCCTGGCCATCGGCCCAATGGTTGTAAATGTAAATATACTCCGGGCCGATAACGGAACGCATTTCAAAACGCGTATCACCCTTGGCGTTGATCGTCGCGAACACCCGCTCGTGATGGGTTTTCTGCAGCTTGTCCAATAAAGGCAGCAGGGACTTGCCGGGCAACTCTGACGGCACCTTGATTTCGGCGGCCTCGAGTATGGTCGGCAGGATATCGATGGTAGAGACCAGGCTGTCCGACGATGCTCCGTCCATGGAATGGCCTTGCCAATAAATGACGAATGGCGTCTTCACGCTCGCCATGTAGGCATTGCTCTTGGCAAACGGCCAGTGCATGCCATTGTCGGAGTGGAATATCACCAGTGTTTCTTCGAGCAGACCTTTGTCCTCAAGCACCTCGATCAGGGCACCGACAAACTGGTCCGCGCGGTGCGATGAATTCAGGTAATAGCCGAACTCTTCCCTCACCAGGTCATGGTCGGGAACAAAACCCGGCGCCTCGATATTCTTACTGCTGTACGTCTCTACCGAAGGCGGAACGACAAATTCAGGCTTGGCGGCCAGGTTTTCAATCTCCTGCGCAAAACGCCTTTCCAGTGATTTGCGCTCGCCCGGTGCCCCGGCATAGGGCCGATGAGGGTCATGGGTATTTGCCGAGATGAAAAACGGCCGGTTTTCCACAACGGCAGTATCAATAAACCTGGCTATATTTTTAGCGTAGAGTTCCGGGCTGCGACCCACCGCCATGGCTGCCATCGGTGAGACCAGGTCGAAGTCATACTTCTCCAGCGGGCGGTAATGGGTGTCCTTGCCAAACAGGCCGGTCATGTAGCCTTTTTTTCGCAGGTATTCCGGGATCGTCAGGACCGACTCCCGCACAGTCGTATCGCCGGTGCCAGGCTTTTCGTTGTAGTTGTCCTGGTAATGGCCTGTCATGATTGAGCCGCGCGAAGGCGCGCAACGAGAACTCGTGTTGAAAGCCCGGGTGAAGGACATACCCTGGCTGGCCAGCGCGTCGATGTGGGGGGTGAGCCCTTCGACCCGGCCACCGAAACTCGCAGGCGTGTCATAAGCCATATCATCGACCGCGATCAGCAGGATATTGGGTGCTTGCACCCCGCCTGCCATGGCCACAGATGCGTTCATCACGAGAACAGTAATGCACAGGAGTATTCCTGACCGGACCCATACTTTTCGTTCCGCCGGCGATGGCAGGTGATAGGTCAGGCTTCTTTCCATAATTTCCTGGTGATATCCACGTCGCGCTTGATGGCAGCCAGCACCTCGCTTTTTGGCATGGTCAATTCGCGCCGGCCCTTGTTGGCGCCGCCAAGGTCATATTCACAATGCAGTGACACGGCGTAATTCATCCCGGCGTCCTTGAGCATGCGGAAATAGCGGGGGAAATCGACCATGCCTTGTCCCATGGGCGTACTGACCAGCTTCCATTGGCCGTCAAGCACCGCCCATTTGAAATCCTTGAAGATCACCGAACGGATATACGGCTTGATCAAGCGAAAACTGGTTGGCCACATCAGCCCGCCATCGGTAACGGCGTGGCGGACATCGAACTGGATACCCAGTTGATCCGGATCCAGGTCCCTGAGCACCATGGCGGCATCCCAAAGCGCTGCTCCGAAGCGTTCATCACCGGAATGGTTCTGATACAGACCGGTGATATCTATCTCAGCATTCCATTCCGCCAGTGCGCTTAACTGTTCCCGGTACTGCTCAACAGTCTCCATCGGCGGGACATTCCTGTCGTAGCGCAGACCGCCCAGTCGGTAGGATTTGACACCCAGTGAGCGTGCCATGGCCAAGAGATCGTAGTCGCCGGGGTTTTGGGTGCCGACGATGTTCGTGGTCATCATTTCGCAAGCCAGGCCAGCATCCCTGATGGCGCTGATCGCCACCGGCAGGTCACGCTCGAAATTCTCCGGTTCAACGTGACCACCCGGGCGAACCGTCAGGTCCAGGCCGTCCAGCCCAATCGCGGCGGCAGCCCTGGCCATTTCCCGGTAATCCAGGAACTGGAGGTGCTTTGAAAAGAGGTGGATTCCAGGCGTTCCTGAACCGCCCATGTCACCGGCCATCCCAATACCCGGCACGAGGCCTGACGCGAAGACGCTACCGATGAGGCCCGTTCCTGTTGTTTTCAGGAAATGACGTCTGTCCATAATGCTGTCCCTGGGTTTTAACGAGAAAAGGCGGCACTTTCCGTGCCGCCCTTTTTGGCTTGCTCAGTGCGGGAGTGCCTCAGTCGGAGGCGTACCTGAATTCAAGCACGTATTCGCGGCCATTGTCCCTTTCGTCTGAAAAGTATTGGCCCGGCGTATCCCAGTACCTTGAACGCCTTTCATCGGTCAGGTTATTGGCCGAAAAGCGAATCTTCATATTTCTGTTGATCAGGTAATCCAGGTTCAGGTCCCAAATGGTCCGGCCGTTAGTAAATTCGTCGAACCGGTCAGTGTCAGACGCTTCCTGGAACAGGTAATCCGAGCGGTAGTTGGCGGCAACGCGTGCGCCGAATTTTTCCCTCTCGAAATACACGACCAGGTTACCGCTGCGCTCGGAAGTTCCTCGCAACGTTATCGGAACGTTTCTTTCCGGTACCACGGCGTCCATGTCGGCATCGACATAGGTGTAACTGCCGTTGATGCCGAAGTACTGCCAGAATCCTTCAAGGAAAGTATCCAGGGGCAGATGCCACTGAAGTTCGACTCCCGTGATCGTGCCACCGTCGGTATTGACCGGGCGCCTGACATCCAGGACCCGATCCTCAGTGACGCCCTCTTCGTTGACAACGCTTACCGTCTCGGGGCTGGATCCACGGGAAATAAAGCTCTCGAGATCCTTGTAGAAGAATCCCACGGCGTAGGAGCCGCCAGTTTCCGGATACCATTCCATTGACACATCGAAACTGTTGGTCGTGTAAGGTTCCAGGTTCGGGTTTCCACCGCTTGCCCTGTCGTCTCCTTCGTCGGACAGGTCATTGAATTCGATGCGAGAGGACATGTCGATCGGATCAGGCCGTGTCAAGCCTTTGTTGGCGGCAAACCGCAGCACCTTGTCTTCCGAAATATCGAACGCGAGGTTGAAGCTCGGCAGCACCTCGGAATAATTCCTCGTTGTCAGGACCTGGGGGTTATCAGGATCGGCGGGTATGAAATCATCGCCTTCACCCTCCCCGACCCATCCAAAATTGGTCTGGTCGGTATCGACATGCCGTAAGCCGATGTTGCCGCGGTAAGGCCACTTGCCTTCACCGGAGAAATTACCCTGGATGTAGAACGAGGTGATCTCCTCGGTCACGTCGAACGAGTTTGACTGGTCCACAAAGTAGCCAGTAGTAGTCTCGAGGTATTCCTCGAAAGCCGGATCATCGATATCAGGGATGCCGAACTCGTGAACGAAACCGGGCACGTTGACATCGCTAAGGATGTTCCGGCCGAAGGCAGGCTGTACGAGTGACATATCGAAGGCGGGGCCATCATACAGGCTGCTTAACCGCTCGCGGGTGAATTTCTGTTCATTCCAGGCCACCCCGAACTGCACTTCGTCGAAGAAGGAGTTCAGTCCTCCGCCATCCCGGTTTGAGAGTAGTTTCGTTGCATCAACCCGGAAGCTGGTGTCTTCACCATGCTCCGTGGTAATGGTTCGCTCGAGCAGATTGAACTTCTGGTGCGAGGTGTCGAGCGGATCGATTTCGTTACCATCCGCGTCGAAGAGTTGAGCAATGGGGTACCCGGTGGTCGCAATATCGTAAATAGCCGTGACATCATTGTAGAGGTCCTGGCCGCGATCCAAGCGGGTCCGAAGACGCTCGAGGATCCTTTCCGTATCCTGGTCCGCATAGCCGAGATCCACATCGACGATCCAGTCCTCGTCATTGCTCCATTCCACGTTCAGGCCACCAACGTTGACGTCAGAGGTACGGGGTACGCGCCGGTAGAGGCCGGCGAGTAACGGTTCGACCCGTCTGCCGCTGAGGTGCTCAGCGGTAAATCCGGTGAGGGTACCCAGCGTGGGCTCGGTCTGCGTGAGGTTTTCATCGCCGAAATCAATTGTGAGGGATGTCATCTGGTCGTCAAATCTCCGGATAATATCGCCGTAGCCGTACCAGAGCCGCTTGTCGTCCCGGGTTTCATCCTCGAAGCCGGCGGTCCAGTCGAAATTGACATCGAAATTGCCGCTGCGCCACTGGAGGCCGGTAACGAAAGTTTCCCGGTCCCTGGGAATCGGCTGTTCCTGGTACCTGACTCCGCTGAAATGCGAGAGGGTCATTACTGTATCTTCGGTCAGTGCCGTTCCGTTCACCAGGGTGCCGGCCTCGAAATCGCCCGTGAAGATACGCAGCCGCTGCGACTCAGAAAGGTTATCAATTCGGTTTGCCTCGTCGATGGTCGCGGCGACGAAGATGCCGAAGTTATCGCTGAACTTCTTGTTGAGGAAGATGGTGCCGCGGTACCGCTCATCCTCGCTCAGGTCGTTGTACGTGGCCCGCGCGGTGCCGGAAATATAGAGGCCATCCCCCTTGGGTTTGAAATCCAGCGGCCGGTTGGTCACGAGATCGACCACGCCGCCGATACCGCCTTCAATTTCGTTGGCCTGTGTGCTCTTGGACACCGATGCCTTGGACACGACCTCGGAAGGCATGATGTTAAAGGTAAATCCGCGGGCGTCATCGCCACCACCGGTTTCACCACCCGAGGCGGACAGAGCCGTGCGGCCATTGATGGTCGTGCGGACAAAGCGCGGGCCGAGACCTCGAATTGAAATTCGGTATCCCTCACCTGCCTCTCGTTCGAGTAGTACGCCTGGAATACGTGCGAGCGCCTCGCCGATGTTGTTGTCCGAAAACAGACCGATATCCTGCGCCGTAATCGCATCGACCAGTGTGTTGGAGTTGCGCTTGATATCTGCCGCAATATCCAGGCTGCGACGAATGCCCGTGACCATTACCTCCTCAAGGATTAATGTATCAGCAGCATCCTGATCCGCTTGCGCAA
>Ga0114948_10001580_pt1 | contig 9960 bp, 7 predicted proteins | sample CR04metaG_FD_83877 | JGI IMG/M metagenome (GOLD analysis project Ga0114948, IMG submission 83877) | Deep subsurface microbial communities from Mariana Trench to uncover new lineages of life (NeLLi) - CR04 metaG | ecosystem: Environmental > Aquatic > Marine > Ocean trench > Sediment | place...
CGCATCAACGATCACTGCCGACGCTTGCGTAGTCTCCAAGAAGCGCGTATACCTGGCATTCGCCAGAAACGTGACCTGACCGGAACCGGCCGTATCAATCGGCGCGCACCCGATGATCTCCACGGCACCGTCACCGGTGAGCGCGGCGCCAATTCGATCCGCAAGCTGAACAAGTGACATCGACATCGTCAGAACTGCCACGACGCTAGCCCACGCGCCACGTGGCGTCAAACCCGGCCACTGGGTGCCTTGTTGGGCTGATTTAGCCCCGGTATCCTCCCAAACTCCTATGCCCGCATCCACCGCCCACCCCAAGCGATTCCGCGCGGTCCTCGCCTGGGTGCTCCTCATCGTGGTGACGGTCCTCGGGCAGGCGAGCGCGGTGCAGGACGCCGATCTAATGGATCGGCCGATCTCGGCGATTCGGATCGAGGGGCTTCGTCGCGTCAGCGAGCAGCTGGTTCGAAACCAGCTGCGGTCGGCGGCGGGCGGTCCCTACGACCCGCAAACGATCAGGAACGACGTCGCCTTGCTGACTCGGCTCGGTGAGTTCACCCTCGTGACCGCCGAGGCCCAGCTGCAAACTGACGGCTCGGTGGTCGTGATCTATCGCGTTATCGAAGCGGCGATCATTGCGGAAGTGCAAGTGGTTGGCAACAAGGTCATCTCCGATCAGGACCTCCTGGCGGCGACCCGGTTGACGAGAGGGATGCGCCGAGATGACTTTCTGATCGAAAACGCCAAGCGGGCCATCGAGACGCTCTATCGCAGGCGCGGACACTACCTCACCGCCGTCTCCGTCGAGGAATCGGAGCTTCAGGAGACGGGGATCCTTTTCTTTCGGATCATCGAGGGCCCGCGGGTAAGCATCCGCGCGATCGAGTTTGTGGGGAACACCGCTTTCAACGACGAACAACTTCATGCCGAGATCTCAACGCGCGCCGCTATGCCGCTGATTCGGCGAGGGGAACTCGATGAAGATCGCCTGATCGACGACATGGCGGCGCTGGACAGGTACTACCGAGATCGGGGCTACCTCGATGTGCGCGTCGGGCACACGATCGACCTCAGCCCCGACCAGACCGAGGTCAAAGTCAGCTTCTTCGTCGAGGAAGGCCGGCGTTTCACGATCCGGTCGATCGCGACCGAGCCGGACCCGTTGCGGGTCTTCTCCGCCGAGCAGCTCGCCGCCCTGCTGCAGATCAAACCCGGCGACGTGTTCAGCCGCGACACAATCCGAGTCTCGCGAGAGATCATCCGCCGGGCGTATCTGCAGTTGGGATATATCGACCTCCGGGAACCTCAGGCGATCCGCATCACACAGCGCCGCAGCAGCGAGCACGCCGAGGTCGATCTCGTCCTCCAGATCTCCGAAGGCAGACCGTACAAGGTCGGTTGGGTGGAGATCAAGGGGAACTCTCTGACCCAGGACAAGGTCATTCGCCGTCAGCTTAGACGACTGCGGCCGGGCCGCCCCTTCGACGGCAGGGAGATCCAGCGCTCGATCGATCGTCTCCTGCGCACGCGGCTCTTCAGCGACGTGCATATCACCGTGCAGGACCCCGATCCGGACGACCCGGAGTACCGCGACGTCCTGGTGGAGGTCAAGGAATCCAACACGGGGAGCGTCGCCTTCGGCATCGCGGCGGGCTCGGATACCGGTGTGTTTGGAGACTTCCGGCTGACCCAGAGAAACTTCGACATCACGGATCTGCCGGAGTCACCCGGTGAGCTGCTCAGCGGCCGCGCTTTCCGGGGCGGCGGCCAGCGATTCTCGATGGCCTTGCAGCCGGGTGATGAGTTCTTCCGTTACGCCGTCAGCTGGACCGAACCCCGCATTTTCGACTCGGACAACTCTCTTCGTATCACCGGCGCTTTTCGAGACCGCGAGTTCCGCAGCTCCGGGAGACACCTCTACGACGAGGAGCGACTTTCGGTCTCAACGAGCCTGGGGCGGAGGATCGGCGAGTTCTGGAACGCCTCAATCAATGCTCGCTTCGAACGCATCGAGCTTGACAACATTGTCGGCAATGCACCCGTTGACGTCTTTGCAGCGTCCGGGCCGGACAACCTCACCTCGCTGGGGTTCAGCCTCACGCGTTCGACGGTGAAGACATTCACCCGGCCGGGGGAAGGCAGCCGACTGGAGCTGGCTCTCGACCAGGTCGGGGCGCTGGGCGGCGATTTCAATTACACCGTCGCCTCGCTTGACTACACTGTCTTTCTGACTCTGCACCGGGACTTTCTGGGCCGAAAGTCGATCCTGAAGCTCAATTCCCGTGTGGCGCACATCATTGGTGGGAACGCGCCGGTGTACGAGCGTTTCTATCTTGGCGGTCGATCCTTCCGCGGGTTCGATTTCCGCGAGGTGAGCCCCAAGGGTGTCGACGGCGCCGGCATGCAGACGACCGATCCGGTGGGCGGCGACTGGCTCCTGTTCCTCGGCGCCCAGTACGAGGTGCCGCTTATCCAAGAGGCGCTGACGGGCGTCGTGTTCCTCGACACCGGCACCGTCGTCAACGACCCCGGCTTCGAGGATTACCGCGCCACGGTGGGCCTGGGCATACGCATCTACATCCCCCAACTCGGTCCAGTGCCGATCGCCTTTGACTTCGCGACCCCGATCTCCAAGCAGCCCGGCGACGACACCCAGGTCCTCAGCTTCAGCGCTGAATTGCCCTTTTAGGGGTCGGGAGACCCCGGGGCGGCCTCCAACGCCCCGAAATTGGGTGCGGAAGCTCGTCCTTGGCGATATCATCCTCGGGTTTCCCGCAGACCACGGAACCTTTCCGGCTGACCCGCCCATGAACCAACGCCAGTAGGGACGCGATGAGGCAGACGATCCAACTTCCCTTTGTCGCGATCGCCCTGGTGGTTGGCGCGATCGGCGGTCACCGGGCCTTCGCCCCGCGTTCGAGCTCATCCAGGCCGCCCAACATGGCCGCGGTCCGGATGGAATCGCTCTTCGACGGCCTCAACGAACGCGCTGTCGCCAAGACCGAGATCGACGCGCTCGAGGCCGACATCAGGGCCCAGGCCGCGAGCCGCGAGGCCCAGATCAAAGGAATGGAAGAGGAGCTCCAGGACATCATTGATGATGCCAGGCGGGAGCCGCTCACCGATGAGATCGCGCTGAAGAAGCTGAACCTGAAGTTTTGGGTCGAGCAGGCCCTGGCCGAACTCGAGGTGGAAAAGGCGCTGCGGCTCAGGCTGCTGTACATCAACATCAAGAAGGCGATCAAGGACCTCGCCGAGGCCGAGGAGTACGACATAATCGTCCTTGACGACTCAATCGAAGAGCCGACATTCGAGCGCGACTCGCGAATCCCGGCCCAGGCCCAGGTCCAGCAGCAGATTATTACCAGTAAGATCCTCTACCTGGAGTCGTCTTTCGACATCACTGACGACCTCATCATGCGGATGAATAACGCCTTTCGAAACGTGGATACAGGGCCGTAACTTCCGCCGCGACCCCCCGGCGGGGCCGCTCAGCACAACCCCCCAACTGGACAAGGGGAATCGACGAGATGAAACGATCAGCCATTATCGCTCCGGTCATCGCCGGCTCTCTCGTACTGCTGGTGGTGGCCGGGCTGATTGCCACATCCTCATACGCGGTGAGGTCCGGCACCACGCCCCCACCGACCGCCATCGTCACCACCGTCGATCTCGAGCGGATCTTCGACCAAATCGACCGGCGGGCCGATGCGGAGTTCGAGCTGGACCAGCTGGACGAGGCGCTTCGCGGCCAGATGGAAACGCTCCGCCAAGTGGCGGATCGGCTCAAACAGGACCTGGCGCTGCTGCTCCCCGGCACCGAGCAATATCAAAAGACAGAAAAGGATTACAAGCAGGCCGCCCTCGACTTCGGGGCGATGGTCGAGTTTCGCAGAGCGAAGCTGGACGCCGCGAGGGCACGCGCCCGCGCGGAGATTTATAAGCAGATCATCAAGTCCGCCGCGACCTACGCGGCCGCCAATGGGATCGCCTACATCATCGCCGACGACTCGGAGACCGACTTTGCCCACGGCACCGATCGTCAGATCGTCCAACAGATGTTGCTGCAACGGATCATCTATGCCAGCCCCGAGTGCAACATCACCGATGACCTGATCGCCTGGATCAACGAGCGATAGCACGCCGGGCGGCGGCCCAAGCCGACCGCATCATGGCATGGCACACGCGACGACCCAATACACGACCTCCGATCTCGCCGAGCGGGTGCACGGCGAGCTCCGTGGACGGTCCGATCTGCCCATCATCGGCATCAACTCGATGGACGAGGCGAAGGCGACGGAAATCACCTTCATCGCCGATGCCTCCCATGCTCGACGGTGGCGAGAGGTCGTAGCGCGGGCAGCGGTGGTCAGCAACGGCCTGGAGCCTGAGCGTCACAATCCTCGATCCCGGGCGCTGATCTTCGTGCCCGACGCGCGGCTGGCCGTGATCAAGCTGCTGAGCCTCTTCGAGCCCCCCTCGCCTTCTCCGGACATCGGCATCCACCCCTTTGCCGTCGTCCACCGGACCGCGAGCATCGGGCGCCAGCCGCGGATCGGTCCGCACGTGTCGATCGATCAGGGCGCGACGATCGGTGACCGCGTCACGCTGCACGCAGGGGTACGTGTGTATCCCCTTGTGGTGATCGGCGATGATTCGGTCCTGCATGCTAATACGGTCGTCCGCGCACGCTGCCGTATCGGTCACAACGTCATCCTGCACCAAAACGTGTCGATCGGCGCCGACGGATTCGGCTTTCAGCCCGCGCCGGATGGGTCAGGCCTCCTGAAGGAGCCTCAGATCGGCACCGTCATCATCGAGGACCACGTCGAGGTTGGCGCCAACACTTGCATCGACCGGGGAAAGTTCGGAGCAACGATGATCGGAGCCGGCACCAAGATCGACAACCTCGTGCAGATCGGGCACAACTGCCGCATCGGCAGGGGATGTGTGATCGTCGCGCTCACCGGTGTCGGTGGGTCGGTGGTGGTGGGTGACGGAGCCCGTTTGGGTGGAGCCGTCGGCATCGCTGACCACCTACGCATCGGCAAGGGTGCGACCGTCGGTGCCGGGTCGGGAGTCGTTCGGGACGTTCCCGACGGCCAGACCCATCTGGGATACCCTGCCAACGACGCCACCGCGACATTGCGTCAATGGGCCTCCATTCGTAAGCTACCGAAGTCGCTCACGCTTCTGGCCCGCCTGCTAAAGATGAACGAAGCCTGACGGCCGCATCTGAGCGAGGTGACTCCGACAGGCCATGCTCGAAACAGAGACAGCCAACAAGAGACAGACCACACCCGTCGACGACGATGCGCCGAGGATGCAGCACACGCTCTCGGCGCCGGTCACCGTCTCGGGCCGAGGGCTGCTGCTGGGTAAAGAAGTGACGGCGACAATATTGCCCGCCCCGCCAAACCACGGCATCGTCTTCGAGCGAATCGACCTGGCGCCGCCGGTGCAAATCCCAGCTCGCGTCCAGTACATCGCGCGAAGACCACGAAGAACGTCGCTTACCATCTCCAACGTCTCGATCGACACCGTCGAACACTGCATGTCCGCTTTTTCGGGACTGCCTGTTGACAACGCCCTTGTGAGAATTGACGGGCCGGAGCTCCCGTGCGGCGACGGGTCTGCCGCGCCGTTCTTCGATCCGATCGACAAGGCGGGGCTCGTCCAGCAGGACATGCCGCGACGAGTGTGTCGAATCACCGAACCCATCCTGGTCGAGGACGGCGATGCCATGCTGGCTGCGCTGCCCAGCCGTGACAATGGGCTCTGCGTCGTCTTCGACCTCGACTATGGAAGCAATTCCCATCGCATCAAGCGCCAGATCATGACATTTGCCTCCGGCAACGGCGATTACCGGCGCGAGCTCTCGCGCGCCAGAACCTACAGCCTCCAGGAGGAAGCCCAAGCCTTGTGGGATCGGGGCATGTGCCGGCATCTGACCCCGAAGGACGTGCTCGTCATCGGCGAAGACGGCCCCATTGACAACGAGTACCGATTCGAGGACGAGCCCGTGCGGCACAAGATCGTCGATCTGCTCGGCGATCTGTATCTCGTCGGCTGCCAGATCCACGGCCGATTCGTGGCGTACAAGTCGGGCCACAAGCTCAACCGGCTGATGTGCACGAAGATCATCGCCCAGATGGAGGCCACCCACCGCAAGGAGGTGGCACTGCGCGGCAATACTCTGAACATCCGCGCGATCCAGCGGCTGATGCCCCACCGGTACCCGATGCTGCTGGTGGATCGGGTGGTGGAAATCGACGGAGATCGCAAGGCGATCGGCATCAAGAATGTCACCATTAATGAGCCTTTCTTTGAAGGCCACTATCCTGGCACACCGATTATGCCGGGAGTCCTCATCGTCGAGGCCATGGCGCAGCTTGGCGGCCTTCTGATGAGCCAGAAGCTGGAGCACACCGGAAAGATCGCCGTTTTGCTGAGCCTGGACAAGGTCAAGCTTCGTCAGCCGGTGACACCGGGCGATCAGCTTATCCTGGAGGCCGAGGCCGTTCGCGCCAAGTCTCGCAGCGGCACCGTCAAGTGTCGCGCCTTCGTGGGCACAAAGACCGTGGCGGAGGCGCTTGTCAAGTTCATGATGGTTGACGCGGAGCAGCGGACCCGGGACCAAAGTGAAGTCAAGTGATGGCGAAGATTCATCCAACCGCAATCGTTGATCCTTCGGCCCGCATCGCTGAATCGGTTCAGATCGGCCCCTGCTGCGTCATCGGGCCCGACGTGTCCGTCGGCGAAGGAACGGTGTTGCACAATCACGTCACCGTGCAGACCCTGACGACGATTGGCCGGGACAACGAGATCTATCCGTTCGCCGTTCTCGGCGCTGATCCGCAGGACCGAAAGTTCCGGGGCGAACAGGCCGCCTGCATCATCGGAGATCGAAACCGCATTCGGGAGCACGTCACCATCCACCGGGGCACCCGCAACGGGGGAGGCGTCACCACGATCGGCAGCGACAACCTCATCATGGTCGCCGCCCACATCGCCCACGACTGCCAGGTGGCGGATCACACCACGATCGCCAATCAGGTCATGCTGGCGGGGCATGTTCGAGTCGAAGAGGGCGCCAACATCGGTGGCGGGGCGGGGATTCACCACTTCGTAACCGTGGGAACGTGCTCCTTTGTAGGGGGCCTGGCCCGAATCACCAGGGACGTGCCGCCCTTCATGATCGTGGAGGGCAACCCCGCGGAGGTCAGGGCTGTCAACTCCATTGCCTTAAACCGCCGGGAATATCCCCCGGAGCACATCGAGGCCGTTAAGGATGCGTTCCGGCGCCTCTTTCGAGACAACGATGCCGCCATGGGCGAGAAGCTCGCCGACCTCCGCTGCCGATACCGGCACATCAGCGCCGTGACAGCGCTCTGCGACGCCCTGGCGGCCACCGCCAACGGGGTCTATGGTCGTGCGCTGGAATTGAACCGCATCGACGACAAACGGTCACTGGCACAGTGGTGAGAAGGCTGACGGCTGTCGGCGAACCTCATAAGCCGTCCAGCTCCTCCTTGGACTCCTCCTCGACCAGCGGCTCGTCTTCGTACTCCTCGTCTTCGTCCTCGTCCTCATCCTCAAGAAGGTCGTCGTCGAAGTCCTCGTCGTCCTCGAGATCGACATCCTCCTCGTCGTAGAGATCCGTCTCATCATCTTCGGCGTCCCACCCCTGAGGCACCTCAACCCCCCCGCACGCTCCCAGCGCACGCGCGAGGCCGACCGGCGCATCTGAGATTTCGTCGACCGTGGACAACGAGGCGGCTCCGCAGGCTGGGGTCCTCGCCCCCAGCGCGCCGTATTGGATCGACTCCTCCCCGAAAGTCAACCCCGAAGGGGCGGCCCATTCAGGGGTCGGTGCGCATCACGCAGGACCGCCGGCACGTCCGATCGCGCACTGGCCACCGGCACTGTCCCGGAGCACGCCGGACGCTTGCACTAGGAGTCCGTCGGAAGCGGGACGGCGATCGTCGACTTGGTCGTGGAAAGCAAGAGCCATCCCTCTATGACAGCCGCTCTTTGCAGACTCGCCGCCAGCGGCGGAAGCTGGAACGCCTCGCCGAGCAGCTTGCAGTTTTCCGAGAGCGCATAGAGGCGGTAGGTGTGCTGATGGCGACGGCCCGCCTGACCGGGAACGATCACCGGCTCGCTCTTGAAACGGCTGACCACAAGCAGCCGATCGCCGGTGGCGAAGAGCCACCTGAAATCGTGCTGATCGCTGATCATGTCCGCGCCCAGCACCGCCCCGGAGGTGTGAAAACGAACGACTCGCCGGCCGTAGAGGGCAAAGATCCGCCCCTTGTCGATCAGCACTTCCTTGGGACCCATACGATTGAACTGCCCGTCGGCGGGCAAGTCGAAGGCGTTGCTGATCGACCCGTCAACCATTCGAACCGCCCGCAGGGGGTTGCGGCGCTCCGCCGGCCGCGCCGTGGGCGTCTCCACGACCAAATGCCCACCCGCAAGCCAGCCTCGTTTCGTCTGCCGCCCCGCCGATGAGACATTCGACCACAGCTTCCGGCCCGAGAGTAGGTCGATCGACTCGATGGCTTCGTCGGTGCCATAGACGAGAGCCCCCAGCGGACCGATGGTCATCCATTTGACCCCCGAGCCCAGCGGCGCGATCTCCTGAATCGTCCGACCTGTGACTGGGTCGAGCATGATCAGAGCGGGGACCAGCTCATTCCGATCCCGCGGCTTCAAGAACCCCCCAAGCACCAACCCCACGTCATGGATCTGGGCCAGATGAACAATCTCCAGCAGAGGCTGGCGCCGATGCCAGAGAATGGTCTTGCCATCGGTAAGATCCAACGCCAACACCTCGCCCGACCGCCGCACCATCACCAGCGCCGTGCGGCCAACCAGCGGTATCGTCTCCTTGGGATCGAACCCGGGGCCTTGCTCCAGGCGTACGCCCGCGCGGGGCGGGCGTGGACGCGGGAGGGCCCCGGCAAGCTCGGCGAAGGTCGGCGAGATCCAGCGCTGCTCGCCGTTTTTCTGAGGATCGAGCATGAGTGCCCTTGGGCCGTCACCGGGCGAGGCCACCCACAACAACAACCCGTCGGCGTCGAATCGGAGCACGGACGTCATCCCAACAACGTCAAGGTCCACCGTCCACAACGGCCGAAGCTGCGCGCCGCTGACGAGGCTGATCCTTGAGCCGTCCTTCAGTAGCACGCGGTCAGACGGTACCGATCGGACCCCCGAGCCCAACGGAAGAAGCGTCCCCGGCAGACGCTGGGCCTTCGTCCCGATGGGGATGACGGCCGGCCTCTCCGGCCCTCGGGGCCGCTTGAGTGACCGGGTCACGTTTAGCTCACCGTAGGTCTCAAAAACGAATCGCTCGACGGTCCGGGCGTGCTCGTCCCAACCCCCCTCAATCAAGAGACTTCCCAGCTCCCCGAGCAAGCTCACCGCCCGCTCTTTGCCGGGTGCCAGACGGTAAAGCGTGGTCAGCGCGGCCGCAGCACGGCGGAGATCACCCTCGGCCGCATACCGACGGGCCGCGATGGCGGCTGCCTCGACGGCGGGCTCGGCAAAGGGAAACTCCCCTGCCAGCGCCACGAAACGGCCGGGGAGCACCACGGTGTCCTTCTTCAGAAGGTCCAGGCGACGCCGCGCGAAGTCCGCTTGGGGCTGGTAGACCCCTGCCCCGTGTCGGGCGACGAGGACCGCCAGCCGGTCGGCGGACCAGGAGGCACCCGACCTGACCGACCCCGCCTTATTCCTGGCCGCGTCCGCCAGGACGGGTGTCGAGAGGATCGTCTGGTACGCCTCGACCGCCCGCGCCAAGGCGCGCCCCGACAGCCAATCACCATAGGCCAGCAGCTGCTCCACACGCTGTCGGGGATCCGAGGCGACGACGCCGATGAGCGCATGGAGGGCTTCACCCTGCTCGATCGTGGCGGCGAGGTCTCGTCGATCGATCTCCAAGAGTATCTCAAAGAG
>Ga0114948_10001584_pt1 | contig 9948 bp, 12 predicted proteins | sample CR04metaG_FD_83877 | JGI IMG/M metagenome (GOLD analysis project Ga0114948, IMG submission 83877) | Deep subsurface microbial communities from Mariana Trench to uncover new lineages of life (NeLLi) - CR04 metaG | ecosystem: Environmental > Aquatic > Marine > Ocean trench > Sediment | place...
GATCCCCGGCCACGTTCGCCGCATCGTCTACCGGGGCGGCGCCAACGACATCGAAGTGACCACCGATGGGCCGGTGCAGGAAACGTTGTTGCTCTCACACGCCGATGCGCCCGAGATCGGTGCCCGTGTGCACATCGGCGTCCGCGACGGCTGGAAGGCTTTGGCCGCCTCCACGTTCTTCGCGGTGCTCAAGATGGCGACCGGCTCGGAGATCGCGCTCACGCCTTCCCGCGGTGCGGACGTGTTCCTCGGCTTATCCGTGCCAGGAGTGCTCGCAAGGGAGGATGTCAAGAAGATGAGCAAGGAGCCCATCGTATTCGCGATGGCGAACCCGTTGCCGGAAGTTTCACCCGAAGAAGTCGAGGATATCGTCGCGGTGATGGCCACGGGCAGAACCGATTATCCGAATCAGGTCAATAACGTTCTCGCATTCCCCGGCATATTCCGTGGTGCGCTGGATGCCCGTGCATCCGAGATCAACGCAGCCATGAAGCGTGCCGCCGCCGAGGCCATTGCGGCGGTCATCGACGCTGACGAGCTCTCGTCAGAGTACATTATTCCGAGCGTTTTCAATCCAAAGGTGGCCAAGGATGTCGCGACGGCTGTCGCCAGGGCAGCCCACAAGACCCGCGTGGCGCGCCGCCTGCGTAACACGAGCATCTACCGGCTTTGAATACGATCGAGCGGACGAGTCACTCACCCCACGATGAAACTCTTCCAGCCACGCCGATTAAACAGCCACATCAGCATCAGAAACAGGCTCTCGCGTTTCCTCGCGAAATCGATGACCCGGCGCGTGCGCAGAGACTGCTCGAGAGCGGGACGCATTATCCGGTCTACGCGACGTTGATATTCGGATAGCGGCAGGCGGGCACCAATCACCTTGCCGAGCATCTGGCCCGCCAGCATGGCCTGGGCCGTACCGCCACCATTGGTGGCGAACACCATGCCCGCCGCATCACCAACCAGCGCCACATGCCGCCATGCGACACGCTTCTTCATTCCGCCGATTGGCACCACACCGCCGCCTCGCATCATGACCTTGAATTCTCGCTCGTGGCGCAGCTTGTCCAACATGCCCTGCAATACGCTCCGCACGCGCTTGGATCCGCGCATTCCAACGCCGATGTTAGCCTCACCGTTCTTGGGGAAAAGCCAGAAGTAGCCGCCTGGAAACCGCTCGTCGACCCACATCTCGATGTGCTTCTCGAAGAAATCTCCCTGCACGATGACGAAGGCACAGGGTGCCAGCTCCGTGTTGGGGGCAAATGCGGGAAACGAAGCGGACACCAGCGAGCTTGGACCATCAGCACCGATGACGAGTTTTCCGACGAATTCTTCCCCGTTGGTGATCACGCGGTGATCGTTAACCCGGCGCACGCGAGCATTCAAACGATGGTCGGCGCCGGCTGCCACTGCTTGATCGAACAGAAACTGATCGAGTCGATCACGGTAGAACATCCGCCCCACGACGTCGGCAAAATAGCTTCGCCCGCGCGGCAGGACCATTTTGATACCCCGTACTTCGGAAGCGATGACGTGCTCCGGCAGGTCGAATAGCTCCTCACAGTCGATCCCCGGAAAGACCATTCTCACATCGCTATAGGTCGGCAGAGCTTCGCCGCATTGAATCGGGATCCCGATCCGCCGACGGGCGTCGAGCAGCATCACCGAGATTCCGGAATGCGCCGGGTCTATGTACCGGGCGGTCGTACTGCCTGCAGGACCGGCGCCGACGATGATGACGTCGTATCTGTTCATCGCCATCTATTGTATGCCGCCTTGCGATGGTGAGCGCGCTACACGCAGCTGTATCATGGGTGTGCTACTGTGAGAACTCGCTGCCGAAGTGCCATAGGAGCTACAACGTGGGCTCGGAAAAGAGAGATCCAGAGGATGCCGACCCAAATCTCGCTCTCGTTCACCGCTTCTTTTCGGGCACCGGCACAACTTATGATTTCATCGTCAATGCCACTACCTTCGGCATCGATCGGCGCTGGAAGCGGATCATCATCGACCAGATACCCCCCGACCCTGCGCGGGTGCTTGACCTCGCGTGCGGCACCGGAATCCTGACATTCGGAATCGCTCGCCGCTATCCAAGTTGCCGCGTGGTGGGTGTCGATCTCCAGGATGAGTACCTGCAGATTGCGCGTGACAAGCTACGGGCTCTCAGGCTTGGCAATGTCGAGTTCGTCCTTTCGCGGGCTGAGGACTATTCATCTACGGAGGTTTTCGATTGCATAGTATCGTCCTATCTCGCAAAGTACGCGGACCTTCCGGTCGTCACGCGCAATGCAAAGATGATGCTCAAGGAAGGTGGACTCCTGCTCATGCACGACTTTACTTATCCGCCCAAGGAGTTCCTGGTCCGCATCTGGCGGGCTTATTTCAAGCTTTTGCAGATAATCGGCACGCCGCTGTTTCCCGCCTGGCGGGAGATTTTCCATGGGTTGCCCGGGGTCATCGAGCAATCGCGCTGGTGCGCCGAACTGCAATCGGCTCTACGCGAAAACGCGTTCAGGGACATCCACATGCGATACTTGACGTTATATGGCTCGGCGCTGGTCACCGCGCGAAAGTAGCTGCTTTCTATTCGAGGTGTGAACTGGCAGGCGCCGCCGTTGTTTCCATCGAGCGGATAACCTGCGCCGGCATGTCATGGAGCAGACGGGTGTGACGATTTCCGGGGAAATCGACAAGCTCCGAAACGGCGCTTTGGGAACGGGTCGAAATCTCTCCACGCATGCGGTCCTTGATCAGCGGTAGTTCCTCATCTACCCACTTGCTCTGTTCACGGTGATTCTCATTCAAGACAGACAGCAAGTCGACCGGGCTCATTCGCGTGAAGCGAAAGAGTATCGGGGCGACTGCTGAAAGCTCCGCCTTACGGGCTCCGGGGATCTGCTCGAGCTTCACCATCTCGGCGAGATCGTCGGCGATCTGATAGGCTTCGCCAAGACGGCATCCGAACGTGAACGCTTGCACACGTACCGGGGCGGATGCCCCTGCCGCGATTGCACCCAGCTGCGCCGCCGCACCGAATAGAGCGCCAGTCTTGAGGTGGATGATGCGCTCATAAGTCTCCGAGCGGTACGCCCCCTCGCTCACCGAGTGGTCAAGGTTCGAGCGGTCCACATGCTCCTGATAAGCACCTTTGGCCATGGTGGCGATGACGTTCGCCACCACACTGCCCTCCGCGACACCCATCTCCATCATATTTCGAATAACGGTGGCAAACATGACATCCCCGAGTAGCACCGCCTGGCGAGACCCCTGGAGCGTCCATTCCGCCGGTTGATTCCGTCTCACTCGGTCCCCATCAACATAATCGTCGTGAATCAACGATGCTGCCTGGATGCATTCGATACCGACCGCTCTCGAGATCGCACTGTGGATGGTGCCGCCGAGCGCTTCACACACGAGACAGACCAGGCAACCGCGGATTCTCTTGCCTGCCTCCAGGGAACGAAGGACGGACTCGACCTGTGGATCGGGGAGATCGCCGAAGAGCTCTGGAACCCACTGGCGGAATTCCTTTTCGAGACGGCGCTTGATCTCCTCCCAGTAGTCAAGAAACGCAGCGTTCATGAGGTCTTCCAAGGCGTTTGGCGTGTCATCCGATCCAGCGCCAGACCAGCAGACCCACACCCAGTACGATGACGGCAAAGCTCAGAAACTTCAGCACATTCTCGAGCGTTTCGCTGATCTCCCTTGGATCGATGCCGGCTTCAGCCGATGCGGTTCTCTTGAGTTCCTTGTACGGTCGCGAGGCTTTGATCTCCACCAGGCTCAGGAGCCCCGTGGAGGAGGCGATCAGCAGCACGGCGATGGAGACGCTGTTGGTCTGCAGAATATATCCCGCGAGTACGGGAAGGCTTCCCCAGGAGAAGGCGAACCAGCCATCCGTATGGAAGCGGCCATCGAACCACTCCAGGTTGTAGGCAAACACGAAGAAGCCCTCGAGGATCGCGACGATCCAGAGCAACGGCGTATACAGCACCATGTAGTAAATGCCGATTGCATAGGCTCCGATAAGGCTGGCGAGCGCGAGAATCCACAGCGTGCGTTTCGAGAAAGCGGTGCCCCAGGGCTTTACCGTCTTGCTCCCCAGCGCATCCAGAGCGTGAGCTCCTATGCCCAGGGCAAGAAAGTAGATAAGCACGATCGCCGCGACTCGGTCCCAGTAAATCGAACCCGCCATCATGGATCCGATAGCCGTATACGCCAGAACCATTCCCGTGTACGGAAGAAAGAGCAGACCGACAAAGAGCCGGAAACCGGGAGGCCCGAATGCGGGCACGAACCACTCCCGGCGGCGGTCCTTGCTCACGTGATCAGTTTGCAACGAGCCGTTCCTCCCTATTCGGAAACGCCGACAGCGCCCGAGTCGATCACTGCGATGTCCAATCGCCTGGTCCGGGCTGTTCTCGAGGCACCCGGTGAACGCGGTCGCGGACCGCTGCCATCACCTTGGAGAGGTGCCTGTCAGCGGCAAAGGACATGAGCCACGCGGGCAGCATGCCTCCCGGGTCCAAATGAACAACGTAAGTCGCATCCGTCTGCGTGCCGTCCGCGGCCGGTCGCAGGTCCCAGAAACCCGACATGATCGTCGGAACGACGCCCGGGCCGTCGGGAACAGGGTGTGTTCCATTCGCGGCGAGACGCCACTGCACGCGATAGTAGCCGTGTCGGGCTTGGCCGAGCAGGTCTTCGATGCGGATTATATACCGGCGGTCGGAAATCGGACCCGGAAAGCGAAGTCGCTGATACACCCATCGAATTCCTTCGCGCCGACCCAACGTCTTGCTTTCCAGAACGTAGGGGATGAAGTCCTCGAAATGATCATAATCGGAGACAACAGCATGCACACGCTGGGGCGGCGCGCCGAACACCGTCCTCGCCATCGCCTGCGGATAGGACGATCCATTTATCCGGCGGTGAAAGATCCGGATCCCCTCGATCTCTTTGACCAGTTTCCAGCTTTGGCCGATAGGTTGGGCCCGACCGGCAGCGGCTCGAGAGGTGTCCGGGTCCACGGCTGGGGATGGTGCCGCGTAGAGCAGCGTCATCAACAAGACGAGATATAACCCGAGCGAGCGGCCAAAGTTCGGCTCAGGCATAGACAGGCACTCCGATGGCTTCCAACGAATCCATATGGCAGAGGTATTACGTCGATCGCAAGTCATCATCGGCAGCGGGTAACACCGACGGGAACTCGTGGGTGCAACGCTCATGAACAAGAAGTGTCTGAATAGTCTGCGCTCAATTGGGATCAACTGACAAGGAGCCCCATCTTCCAGTTCGATTTCGCGGACCTGAATACCGGCATCTACCGTCGGCTCCGACTGCCCCGTCACCTTTCGTTGTTCTTCAGCCAAGCTTCGAATTCCCGGATCGACGCTTGGAACGAAGGCAGATAGTCGGAGAGAGAGGCGTGGCTTTTGGGGCTCTCCACCGCGTCGCGGTAGATGGCGAGCGTGCGTTCAATCCATGCTCTGGTCGCCTTCGGACCGTCCCGCTCGAGCAGAAATTCAATGCGTTGGGCTTCTTGCTCCATGGTCACTTTGGGTAGCTGATTTTCGTCGGGGATGCACTTTGCCAGGGAATCGCGAGGCGATGCGCTCCGGAGACATCCTACAGCGATTGGGAAAACGACACCCGCCGACGGCGGGTGTCGCTATCGATTCTCCGCCAGCTACCCGATCGAGGCTCCGGCAGTGCTCGGCTCCGGCTTCGTGGCTGCCCGTTTGCCGCGCGGGGTCCTGGCGCTGCGGCGTAGATCGGTTTTCAGATACGTCTCGTCGTAGCCGTTGAACAGATGCCCCAACAGGCCCCGGTTCAGGTCGGAGGTCCCGAGCAGCCAGTCGGCGACGGGGTAAGTCAGGTTCATGTTGCGTTCCATCATGATACTCTGGTTGTGGTGAGCACGATGATGGCGACGGATGGTGTTCACGAACGGCATGTTGCGCACGAACCAGTTTTCGTCCACGTGACAGCAGAAATGCATGAATTCGTAGGTGAGGTAAACACCCGCGGTGGTAGAGATGACTAACCAGCCGACGTTGGGCGTAATCAGCAATCCCGCCACCAGAGCGGCCGGCGCAGACATCATGATGAACGTGACCAGCGCAAACGGTGGGAACACGGTGACACGCCAATCGCGGTGATCGGTAAAACGCATCCACCACTCGAACAGGTTGCTCACGAGCAGCACGACCGGGATGGTCAGCCATTCCCACCAGCGCAGGTTCTCCAGGTGGCGGATGTAAACGTAGAAGGCGGCCGCCCCGAGGGCGTAGATGACCGCCACGTGAAAATAGCCGTTGTACCAGCCCACGATCCGGCTTCTCTACTCGCGGCGGTAGTTCCGCTGTTTGTCGGTCATCGGGGTGTTGGCCGGTTCGGACATGGTGCTACTCTTGCAAGCGTGTCTCGCACCTTCGGGCCGTGCTCGAGCGCACCTGGCATGGTGGCCTCGGGATCCGCGATCCCAGCCGACCGTCGGTCCTGTAATATATCAAAGATACGTCAGGGGTGAAATGCGCGCCGAAGGCGCCGAGGGGGCGCCTGCTCGAGCAACCCCAATGCCGCTCATCGCTCCGCCTCCCCGGCGATATTTGCCAGGGCGGTGTCGATGTCCTCGCTGCTCATCACCCATTCGTTGTCGAAATTGGTGACGATTTCCCGCATGAAAGGCTCATGCCAGGCGAGCGCCTTCGTCATGAATTCCTTGAACGGTTCCGCCGCCGGATCGGCAACCAGCTCCCCGAAGCTATCCGCGTGCCACAATTCCATGGCGACATGGGCCGCTGCACCTCTGGGAATCCCCGTAAGCATCTTTCTAACCTGCTCCGGGGCGGCATCTTGTCCCAGGGAAAGCGCTTTGCTCGGATCGTCCACCCGAACACCGACGGTTCGCGGCATCGCCTCCAGCCTGAGCTTAGCGGGATGCGCCGACAAGACGTCATGGGCCCAGGCGACGGGATCCGCCGGCATGGGAAATCCGGACGGCAGGTCGAGCAACCGCGGCTCGCGGGAGGACAGACAGTCGCCGAACTCTTTCAATGCTGTCGTTCCTGTTTGTGCCATCGGCTCCGGTTCCTTTACCCGCCCTTTACCCGTAATGGTGGCCGGCCTTCCGTCAGCGATTCAGATACTGTAACGCAAGTCCCGGGCGCGGCCACTCGGTGGCTACCAGTCGGCCACTCATGGAAAGGGTGATAAAGGCCGTGCGCAGCTCCGGGCCGCCGAAGCAGATGTTCGTCGTGTACCTGTCGGGCATCGGAATGTGCTCGACCCGCGCGCCGTCCGGGGAGATGACCGTGATGCCGCCGTTGATGAGGGTCGCGACGCACACGTTGCCGTCCGCGTCCAGGGCCAGGCTGTCGAAACGCTGATAGCCGCCCGGCCCGGCGAGCAGCCGTCCGCCGTGAGGGGAGGGCCATGGTTCCTTGCGGACTTCGCCCGGGGCCGTGATCTCGAACTCCCAGAGCCGGCACGGCTCGGTTTCGGCCACGTAAAGGCGCGTCTCGTCCGCTGAAAGACCGATGCCGTTGGGCATCACCATGGGGTAAATGACCTCGCGGCATTCGCCGCCGTCGGTCTTTGCGTAAAAGACCCGGCCGCGGTCCTGATCGTGCACGCGCACCTTGCCGAGATCCGTAAACCACAATCCCCCATGAGAATCGAAGACCATGTCGTTCGGTCCCTTCAGCGCGATCCCGCCGGCGTGGGTGTAGAGCACCTCGACCTCACCGGTGTGCAGATCGACGCGCTCGATGCGCCCGCCGCTGTAGTCCTTCGCTTGCAGTACCGGGCGCAAGCCCTCGTCGTCCTCATGCCACTCGAAGCCGCCGTTATTGCACAGGTAGCACTTGCCGTCCGGACCGATGGCAGCGCCGTTGGGTCCGCCGCCCGGGGTGGCCACGACTTCCCTGCCACCGTCCGCTGCGACGCGCGTGAGCGTGCCGCGCTCTATCTCGACGACCAGGAAGCTTCCATCCGGCAGCGAGACGGGGCCTTCGGGAAAGCGCAGGCCGGTGGTGATTTCTCGTAGTTCCATAGTCCGGCCTCAGGATTGGTGGATTTGTTCAACAGCCACTCGAATGGTAAGTGCAGACGTGAGCGGGGGGAACCGTGACGCGGAACGCGTCCCGTGCCTCGTTGAACGACTTGTTGCCCTCTTTTGCCCCCCTCGATTTCGGCCCCAGCCGAAGCGAGGCCAAGGTGACACAGCACCGTCTTCCTTGTCACGGGCCTCAAAGTTCTCGAAAAGATTCCGGCGTTCCTCGCGCGCGAGTACCGGCAACCAGTTGAGCCAGCGCGGGCGCGCTACGGCATCCTCACCAGGATTCATCATGACTATCCCTCCCCATGGTTCAGCGATGAATTGTTATGGATTTTCCAGGAGCATATCAGCAAGGCTCTGCCGGCCGCGCGGCGGCCAGCTCCGACCATCGCGAATGATAGAGGGAAGTTCGAACGGGTGGCCTATCCGGATCCCGCTGTCACCTGGTTGACAGGAGAGCAAAGTCGAATGGTTCGAAGCGGCCGTTCCGGATCACCGTGGGCCACACCATCTGGCTCCCCTGATAGCTTTCCCGGGTGTAATTGATCGGCGTACCGAGGCCGATGTCCAGATTGCGAATACTCAGTAACGCGTCGATGATGGATTCCCGATCCACCTCTGGTCCGGCTCTGCGCAGTCCCTCCACGAAAATCCTGGCCACGATGTAGCCCTCCAGAGAAACGAAGCTCGGCTCAGTGCCGGGCGCAAATTCCTTAAGGTCCCGGCGATACTCCTTTGTCAAAGTCAGGTCGCCGGCGAAGTGCGGAACGACCTGGGTGACCAGCACGCCCTCACTGTCCGGCCCCAGAGCGTTCTTGAGAGCGGTGCTGCCAACGAAGGAGACATTGAGATAGACCGTGTCAGGGAGTGCGCGCCGGGCCACGCGGATAAACTTCGCGCATGCGCCGTAGGCCCCGATCATGATGATGGCGCGCGGCTCGATGGGCGCCTCCAGAATCTCCAGAAGGCCCTTTCCCACATCCTGCGTGTTGCGTTCATAGCGCCCGTGGGCCAACCGGTAACCGTGAACGTATCCCGCCTCTTTGAGCCCGCGCATGACACCCGAGTAGCCGGCATCGCCATAGGCATCGTCCTGACTGAATATCGCGATCTGGTGGGGGAGAATGCCCTGAGCCAGTAGCCCGCGAACCATGGCGGCAGTTTCCTGAAGATAGCTGGCCCGATAGTTGATGGCGTAACGATTCGGAGGGCTTGGCCGCAGCAGTCCGGCGCCCGTGAATGCGCCGAAGAGCAGCGTCTTCTTCTCGGTCGCGATGGGCACCGTGACCTTGGCCGTGGGTGTACCAACGTTGCCAAGCACGGCCAGCACGTTCTCCTCATCGATGAGCGCCACCATGTTCTGCGCCGCAAGCCTGGGGCACGTAGCCGTCATCCATGGTTATCAGGACCAGCTCTCGACGGTACAGGCCGCCCCCGCGGTTGATCCGCGTGAAATAAGCCTCCATCCCCGCTTTCATGCCGGACCCCAGCGACTGCGCCGGGCCGCTCAAGGCCGTCGACATGCCAAGATAGATGGGCGGCCGCGCTGGCTCACCCCGCGCTGCCATTGGCAGGAGGACCGCCAGCGCCGTTACGTACATCATGCGCCGAATGCGCATCACGCCGGATTCCTCATCAGTAAAAGGCCATCAGTGTGAATAGAAGAAGCGCCAGTTGACTGGCAGGCCAGTAAATAACCTTGGCGATGAAGTTCTCTCGGTAGTGGATCAGTCGTATGGATGTTTTGGTAAACAGGACGTAGTTGACGGTTACATAGAGAATCATGGCGTAGGTGACAAAATAGAAGTACTCCAAATAGAAGATATCCCTCGCGGCCAAATTCCTTCGTAGCGCGATGTGTAGAAGAATGGCCACGA
>Ga0114948_10001586_pt1 | contig 9945 bp, 10 predicted proteins | sample CR04metaG_FD_83877 | JGI IMG/M metagenome (GOLD analysis project Ga0114948, IMG submission 83877) | Deep subsurface microbial communities from Mariana Trench to uncover new lineages of life (NeLLi) - CR04 metaG | ecosystem: Environmental > Aquatic > Marine > Ocean trench > Sediment | place...
AATCAGAAAGCCAGCGTCCCGGAGCCAACGGAGGCCGCGTTCCCGGCTTTGCGGGTCTGACAAGAACGATTTCTCGGCAACGACTTCAGCCGCAGTTTTGTCCGTCAGAAACGCAAGGAGTAACTGTAATAGTTCTATGCCCGGCGCGTAGGTATCGCGTTTCGCAGGACTCCAGACCTGGAAACACGCGCTCGCGGGTTTCAGCGCGATATTGACACCCAGCCGCATGCGGCCGGTCTCGCTGCACGCGGGTAAGTGATTACAATCGCTTAACATGACGGGTGAAACATCCGCCACGACGGGTCGCGTGCGAGATCCTGCCGGGTCCCGGATCAACACCCGGTCCTGGAAAAGCTGGTTAATACGGCGCTGCAGCGTTTCAACACCGGGTACTGCCTCGAGCAATTGCCGCGTATCGCCTGCGAGGACTTCCCGGACCACGTGCTGTGGATCCGCGCCGCCCAGGAACAGGTGCAGCAGGACGACATCGAACTCCAGCAGTTGCACCGGTTGTGCGGTGCCTGAAAGCCGGGCGGCAAACAGCACACCTTTACGGTGCAGAATCCTGATTCCAGGGTTCAGAATGAGTGCCTGATTCAAGCTGTTCATTTATTTATTGTACCTGACTCCATCTTTGCGAAAATTTCCTCCCGGGCTGTGAACAGGATTGAATCACGATCCAGGGACCGGAGAATGTCCCGTACCGTTTCCCTGGGCCCGGCCTCGCCCCATGATTTGCCGCGCGCAAACCAGGCAGCAGCCACTGTTCCGGTCAGGTAGGTGGCGTACCAGGCCAGGGCACCCTGGGCGGTGGCCGTGAGCGTGGTGGATAATCCGGCGCTGAGCGTTTTCAGCGCCGAGGAAACCAAATTGATTCCCCAGTAGGCGCCCATCAGGGCCGCCAGTTGGGTCGCGATGGTCAGCAGCAGCCTGGCGGCTTCGCGCCGGGACAATGCAAAGCCATAGACATCACCCAGGTGGATCACCAGGGCGATATCTACACCGGCGGCGGCCAGCAAGTCCGCCACCGGGATCGGGTTGACAGCCACGGCCAGCCCCTTGACGATACAGTAGTTCCGGATCACGCGTTCAGCCACGTTCTGCCGCGCTTCTACGATTCGCCGCGCCACCCGCGCATCCAGCTCACTGGCAAACAGCGCCGCATTCAGCGCAGCAAGCGTCTTGCCCTCGCGTTCCAGCACCACCCATAACAGCGCGCGAAGGTCTGCGACATCCGCCTGCCTGGCCCTGCTGGATTCGATTTCAGAACCATCCGCGCCCTTGCTGATGATTGTTTCCGGCCGTGGGTCTGCGCTGGCGGTCAGAACCTGCTCCGGCGGCAGGAAATCCCCGCACCGGTCCTGCAGGCGTTGCAGCAGCAGCGCCCGCTCTGCCCGGTCGTAACGGTCTGACTTGTTGAGCACCAGCACCAGGGGTCTGTTACGGCCAGCCAGGGATGTTAGCGCGGTGAACTCCCTCTGCGTCAGGTCACCTTCGCAAACCATGATCAGGATGTCCGCACGCCGCGCGATATCCACCGCCAGCATTTCTCTTTCCTCGCCGTCCAGTTCGTCGATGCCCGGCGTGTCAATTAACTGCACGTGGTCCTGCCTGATGGCCTGCCAGCCTACCTTTTTGGCTTCACGTGTGATGCCGTGGAGCGGGCCGGTCTCGAACAGCTGTTGGCCGGCCAAAGCGTTCAACAGGGAGGATTTGCCCACGCCAACACGCCCGAACACGGCAATGTGAATTTCCCCGCGGCGCAATTTTTCGATGATAGCTTCGATTTCCCGGAACTCGGACTCCAGTTCCAGTCTCAACGCCGACGGTATGCTGGTGTCTTCCAGCAGATCACGCAGGTTGCGGTTGGCTTCGAGCAGATGCCGGTCAGGAAGCGTCCGGGCGGGTTTTTTGCGCCAGCGCCAGTTGCGCAAAGCGTCCCGCACCTGATTCAAGATTTTCACTCAGTAATTCCTCGAAAGCCTGTGCTGCCGGGTACGGGCGGAGTGCGCCGCGACTGGACAGGGTCTGGGCTGCAGCGCGCCCGAGGCTGTCAAAAATAAGGCCGTAGGCCACCGCATGCAGCAAGCCGCCGGTCAGGGTGCCGAGTCCGGGGAACGCCTTCAGCGCGTTGCCGGCAATCGCCATGGTGATGGCGCTCAAATTACGCACTTTGCCGCCTGCCAGCTTTACAAAAGACTCGATCTGAACCTCCTTGACGGATACGCCGTAGAGTTGGCATAAGGCCTGCACCAGGCGCGTTGCCAGCACGCCCTGTATCACCAGGTCCGAGCCCGGCGCCACGGCGACCATGGCACCCACCACGGCCCGCTTTGAATACTTGCTGACCAATGCCGCCGCCTGCTGCGCACGGTGTTGCTCGCGGGCAGATTCCAGTTTCTCAGAGGCGAGCAACAGCACCGCCGTATCCCTCAGCGTTTCCATCAGCTCGAGGTTGCCATCCAGGTGCCGCTGTATGGCCTGTTTCAATGCACTGATATCGGCGGGCCGGTCGCGGGTTTGTCGCGTCTCGCTGCCGTCGCTGAGCAGGCGGACGACCTGTTCGCGCCCGCCGGTCTGTATTGAAACGATATCGGTCGCCGGCAATCCCGATTGCCCACTGACCCGGTTGATGATTGACGCCGCTTCAGCGGCGTCATAGCGGTCCATCTTGTTGATGGCCAGAATCAGGGGCTTAGACAGTTTCTGCAAGGTTCTGAACTGTTGCATCTGCGTGGATGTCAGGTCGGCGTCGCACAGAAACACGACCAGGTGCGCGCGCCGCGCCTCTTCAATGATCTGCTCATCGTCTTCCAGGTTGAACCCGGGCAGGTCGGTGATCATCACCACGTCGCCGGATTCAGCAGTCCAGCGATAGCGGGTAATCGCGGCCGTAGTCCCTGCACGCGGATCAGTTTCGACGCGGGCATCCGGTAATAATGCATTCACCAGACTGCTTTTGCCGGTACTGACTTCACCAAATACCGCGATGTGAACCTCGGCGGCGTGCTTGCGCCTTCGCTGTTCGCGGATTTCCGCCAGCGCCGCGGTGACGTCAACGCCAGCCTGTGCGGATTCGACCAGGTCTTCGTGCAGCGAATCAGCAGTGACATGATCAACCCTGGATTGGGTGGAGGTTTTCCTGGCCGGGCGCAGCCAGCGCCAGGCAAGGACCACACAGACCGTGGAAGTCAACGCCAGCACAAGCACGTAGGCGGCCTGCAACCACAGTGGTGCGTCTGCAAGCTGGCGCCACACAGACAGGGCTGTATCGGTTGCGACCAGCACCCCGAACAGCGCCAGCATTGCAACCAGACCAAGAACAAGAATGATAAAAAACCTGACCGACATGGATTACTCCAATAACCATGCCATTTTAGGCATGGCCGGAAAATTCAGCCATGTGCCATTGGCTTAGGAAGGCGCGAAGGCGGGGTCAGAGTAAAGTGCCAGAGTAACTACCCTGGCACTTTACTCTGACCCCATCTCCTGGTGATAGGCAGGACTGATTTCAGCCACCGCATCGACCAGTGCCGCAAGGTGTTCGGGTTTCACATCCGGCGTAATGCCGTGACCGAGATTGAAGACGTGGCCGTTGCCGTGGCCAAAACTCTCCAGGGTGTGCGCCACCTGGCTGCGGATCACTTCGGGCGATGCCAGCAGGATGGCGGGGTCCAGGTTACCCTGGATTGCAACCCGTCCGCCGACCCGCGTTTTCGCTTCCGACAGCGGCAGGGTCCAGTCAACGCCCAAAGCATGAGCGCCGGTATCAGCCATGGCTTCAAGGTGGCCGTTGCAGCCCTTGCAAAAAAGTATCACCGGTACCGTGGAGCCATCGGGCGCCGGCTTCAGCCCGGAAACGATACGCTCAAGGTAGTCGAGCGAAAACGTCCTGAATGCCGGGTGGCTCAGAGTCCCGCCCCAGGAGTCGAAGATCTGCACCACCTGCGCACCGGATTCGATTTGCGCATTAAGGTAATCGGTGACCGAGTCCGCCAGTTTTGCGAGCAACGCATGGGCGGTGGCCGGCTGTTCATAGATCATCGCCTTCACACGCCCGAAATTCTTGCTGGAACCCCCCTCGACCATGTAGGTGGCCAGGGTCCAGGGGCTGCCGCTGAATCCGATCAGGGGAACCGAACCATTCAATGCCTTACGCACCAAGCGGACGGTATCCATGACGTATGACAGTGAATCTGCGGGATCTGGCCGGGGCAACCTGGCGACTGCTGCGGAAGAGTCAACGGTCCGCTTAAATTGTGGCCCCTCGCCTTCGATAAAATACAGGCCCAGTCCCATCGCGTCCGGAATGGTCAAAATATCGGAAAACACGATTGCGGCATCGAGCGCGAAACGGCGCAGCGGTTGGAGCGTGATTTCGCAGGCCAGTTCGGGGTTGGTACACAGCGCCATGAAACTGCCGGCCTCCGCCCGCAGCTTGCGGTATTCCGGCAGATAGCGGCCGGCCTGGCGCATGATCCAGACAGGGGTACGGTCTACCTCCTGCCGCAACAGTGCCCTGATAAACCTGTCATTGCTTGCCTGCTTCATGTGTTGTCCACCCGGCAAGCGGTCAATGCGGCGCGTATTTCCTGTTCACTGCTGCCGGTATCGATGACGGCGCTGCCCGGCGCATTCAACAAAATCAACCGCAACTGGCCGGCCAGGACCTTCTTGTCCAATGCCATGGCCTCGATGATGGCATTGGTTTCAATGCCATCGGGCACGGCTACGGGCAGGCCCAGCGCGGTCAACAGCTCTGAAAGGCGTTGCGATACGCCTGCTGGACATAAGCGCCGCGACTCGGACAAGGTGGCGGCAACCACCATGCCGATGGAAACCGCCTCACCGTGCAGAAGCTGCGAATAGCCGGTGATGGTTTCCAGCGCGTGGGCGAAGCTGTGTCCAAAATTGAGCAATGCGCGTGCGCCCGATTCAAGTTCATCTTCAGCCACGACCGCGGCTTTGTGGCGCACCGAATGATCGATCAGGCGGGTCAGCGTGCCGCTGTCCCGGGCAATGATTTGCGCGGCTTCAAGCTCAAGCCATTCGAGGAACGCCGGATCGCGTATGGCGCCAATCTTGACCGCCTCCGCCAGGCCGGCGCGGAACTCCCGTTCCGGAAGGGTATTCAAGGTATCCGTGTCCGCGAACACTGCGATCGGTTGGTGGAAGGCGCCGATGAGGTTTTTGCCTTCGATATGGTTGACACCGGTCTTTCCGCCCACGGACGCATCCACCTGGGCCAGCAGGGTGGTCGGAACCTGGATAAACGCTACGCCGCGCATGTATGCAGCCGCTGCAAAACCGCACAGGTCACCGGTCACGCCGCCGCCCAGCGCCACCAGGCAAGCGTCCCGGCCTGCTTTCATTGCAACCAGTCGATCAATGATGTGCGCCCAGTTGGAGACGGTCTTGCTGGATTCGCCATCAGCAAGGACCAGGGTTTGGATGGTTGAGCCTCCGATCGCATTGCACACACGGTCAAGATACAGTGGCGCCACGATCTCGTTACTCACCACCAGTATTTTCCCAGCGGGCAGGTGCTTGCGCCACAGCGCCGCCTGGTCCAGCAAGCCGGCAGCGATGATGACCGGGTAACTGCGCCGTCCCAGTGCAACGTTAACGGTAGGCACGGGAGTTTCCTGGATTCGTTGCCTGCAGGGTTTCGAGGATTTGGCTGCTGAGGGTCCTGGCCGCAATCATGGGGTTGCGGTCCGGCGACGAAAACACCAGGTCCGCGAGATCCCTGTACAAAGGATCACGTTCACGGGCGAGTTGCTCGAGTCTCGCAACCCGGTCTGTTGTCTGCAAAAGCGGTCGTGATTTGTCGTGACTGAGCCGCTTCAATTGCTGATCCACCGTGGTTCTCAGCCATACTACCAGGCCGCTGCATTGCAACAGCTTGCGGTTTTCTTTGTGCGTGACTACCCCCCCACCGGTGGCGACCAGGACCCCTTTCATTGCTGCGAACTGTCTCAGCAATTGCGCTTCCCGCTCACGGAACCCGGTTTCACCCTCGACGTCGAATATCAGGTTGACACTGGCCCCGGTAAGCTTTTCCAGTGCCTGGTCGCAATCGTGGAATTCCAGTCCGAGTTCCCGGGCGACGATCCGGCCGATGGTGGTTTTACCCGAGCCCATGGGTCCGATCAGGAAAATATTATGGTCAGAACGATGCATCTGCCTGGATCTTCAGGTAACCCGCTTCAGGCACAGCGGTAGAATTGCTGTGTGTAGCCCGCGCAAAGCTTGATGCACACAGGCACGTCTTTCGGTACCATGAGCCGGATTTAAGGACTCGGAATTTTTGCTGGGCGATGATACGTTTTTTCATTATATTTTCAGTGCTGCTGGTCGGCCTGTTTACGCTGGAGATTCTACAGCCGGCGGAAAGGTACGTCATCCTGCCTTTCACCTCCATGATCGCGGATATATGCGTCTGGATCGTGACGATATTCGATGAAAATGTGATTGCGACCGGCAACGTGATTCGCGACAAGATATCAGGATTCGGCGTGCGGATTGAGCGCGGCTGCAACGGCCTGGAGGCTGTCATTATCCTGTTTTCAGCAATATTTGCCTTTCCCGCACCCATCAAGAGCAAGTTGATCGGTTTCGTGGCCGGATTTTTTGCGATTCAATTACTGAACCTTGTCCGTATCATCAGCCTGTTTTACCTCGGCCAGTGGAATTACACCGTCTTTGAATGGTTCCATCTCTACCTGTGGCAAGCCTTGATCATTCTCGATGCACTGGTTGTCTGGCTGATCTGGTTGCGGACCCTGCCCAGGGTAGACCTGGGCGAGCCACCAGAACCTGCGCCTGCCTGAGGCAGCTTTTCAGCGATGAACATTCCCCGCGAGGTTTTGCAGGAATTTGGCGACTGCATGGAAGCTGCCGTCAAGGCGGGAGAAACTGAGCCTACGGCAATGACCGTCGCGACACCCGGCTTGGGCGGGGGTGTCGCGGCCCGCATGGTGTTGCTCAAGGCCTTTGACGAGCAGGGTTTTGTTTTTTATACCAACCTGGAGAGTAACAAGGGCAGGCAGATATCTGCCAGTCCGCAGGCTGCCCTGGTGTTTTACTGGAAGACAATCGCGCGCCAGGTGTTGGTGGAAGGCAGGGTCGAACTGGTGAGCGGCCAGGAAGCCGATGACTACTTTGCCAGTCGTGACCGGCGCAGCCAACTGGGTGCGTGGGCTTCGAAGCAATCACAGCCGATGAAAAGCAGGGCCCGCATGCTGAAAAATGTTGTTGCTCTGGAAGCCCGCTACATTGGCCGGCCGGTGCCAAGACCGCCGCACTGGTCCGGTTACCGTGTTATTCCCCACATGATCGAGTTCTGGACCCACAGGAACAGCCGGCTTCACGACCGCTTCCGGTATACGCTCGATGAGGAAGAGTGGACGAAACAACGACTTTTCCCGTAACAAAATGCGGGCTAGCCCACTGCATCCCCTGGGCTGGGGCGGTCCAGCGCCCCCGCCAGATTAGGTGGGCTAGGAGTCTGCGCGGTAGAAATATCCGTAGCGAGAAAATGACACAGTGAGGGCAGCTTTTCGGTCTTTTGAGGCGAATCGCACCGCTATTTAACGACAAAGACCGAACAACTGAACCACTGTGACAGTTTCGCAGTAGGATAATTTTCTACCGCGCAGACTCCTAGTATCCCAGCAGAAGAATCAGAAATCGTATCGCGATGATGGCGAAAAGGGGTGAAAGGTCAATACCACCGATCGCCGGTATCAGCTTACGGAACCGGCGCAGCACCGGTTCAGTCAACTGGTATATCAATGGCACGATCGGGTGCCGAGCGCGGCCGCCCAGCCAACTGAGAATGACCACTGCGAGAATAAGGAAAAAGTACAGCCACAACACTGCCATCAACAGCTTGGTGAACGCCAGGGCAAGCAATTGCGGCCAGTTCAGGGGAAATGAATTGACCAGGCTTATAATGACCAGGCTGGCCAGTTCCAGCAGAACTGCCAGCACCACAGCCGCAGTGTCCAGCTTGCCGATGGAGGGAATGACCTGCCGCAGAGGTTTCAGCAGTGGGTTGGTGATTCTGACCAGGAACTGGCTGAGCGGGTTGTAGAAATCAGCCCGCACCCACTGCAATAACAACCGCAACAGTACCGATACGATGTACAAGTCGAAAACGGTGCTGATCAGGTAGGTCAATGCCCTGGCGCTGTTCATGGTTTATCTCCTGCTGCGGCCAGTTCCGCTCCACGGTCCGATGCCGCTTTGACCGCGCGGTAAACCAGTTGCCTGAAATTGCCGGCTTCAAAGGCTTCAAGCGCTGCCTGGGTCGTCCCGCCCGGTGAAGTCACCCGCCGCCTCAGTTCAGCGACATCCACACCGCTTTGCATGGCCATGGCCCCGGCTCCGCTCACGGTATGCAGTGCCAGCTTTGCGGCCACGGTTTCGGACAGGCCCAATGTCCGGCCAGCCTCACGCAGGGCTTCTGTCAACAGGAAATAGTAGGCCGGCCCACTCCCTGAAACTGCGGTCACAACATTGATCAATGCTTCGTCTTCCACCCATACGGTCGCACCGGCTACGGCAAACAGCCTTTCTGCCGTGGCACGCTGTTCGGCGGTGCATTGCGGTGCTGCGAACAGACCACTGATTCCCACGCCGATCAGGGCCGGTGTATTGGGCATGACCCGGATCACTGCCTGGTCTGGGCCCAGCGCACGCAGAATGGTGCCGATATTCACACCGGCGGCAATCGAAATGACCAACTGGCCGGGTTCGACGCGTCCAGCCAGTTCAGCCAATACCGCAGGCATTACCTGTGGCTTGACCGCCAGCACGATCGTGTCAGCCTGGACGACGGCCTGCGTGGCGGAGTCACTGCATGCGACCGGGTAATCATGCTCGAGCCGTTGGCGGGCCTCGATACTGGGATCGCACACGCGAATCCAGCCGGAACCCGGCCGGGATTTCGACAAACCGCTGATCAGGGCGGTGGCCATGTTTCCACCGCCGATAAAGGTAACGTTCATTCAGTTGCTTCCTCTCGTTTCATAGGCCTTGGCCCGAACAGGTCCGTACCGATGCGAATCAGGGTGCTGCCGTGTGCAATGGCCGTTTCCAGGTCGGCGGACATGCCCATGGACAGGGTGTCCAGGCGATATCCCTGTGCGCACAACCCGTCGTACAGCATCCTGACTCGGTGAAAACTCCTCGCGGTCTCCCTATCCCCGGTGTTTGCTTTGGGTATCGCCATCAAGCCACGCAACGCAATGCCGGGCATTTCTGTGGTCATCTGCGCCATTTCCGGGAGATCTTCCGGTAACAGGCCCGATTTTTGGGGCTCCCGGTCTATATTTACCTGCAGGCAGATATTCAACGCCGGAAGTGCCGGCGGCCGTTGTGCCGAGAGCAATTTTAAGACCTTTATACGGTCCACGCTTTGCACCCAGTCAAAATGCCTGGCGAGGTCGCGGGTCTTGTTTGACTGGACCTGTCCAACGAAATGCCAATTTATATCCAAATCAGCCAGTTGAAGCTGTTTCCGGCGTGCTTCTTGCAGTTGATTCTCGCCAAATGCGCGCTGTCCCTGTTCGAACAATGCACGAATCAGCGTTTCCGGGTGCTTTTTACCGACCGCAAGTACAGTGACTGCGGAGGGATCGCGGCCGGCTAAAACACAGGCTTTTTGCACCCTCATTCTTATCTTTTCAAGGCGTTGCATTTTAAAGCTCATCTTGCACAGGAACTATGCTATGTTTTATTGTTAGGGCTGTCGTAAATTTTATTGAAACGGATTTCATGTTGATCTGACCAAACCACCGGCCATAATGCATTGTAACGCGGCCCGATGCACTGTCAGGAGGGTTTATGGATATTTCGGAACTGCTTGCCTACTCGGTAAAGAACAAGGCGTCTGACCTTCATCTTTCATCCGGTCTACCGCCGATGATCAGGGTTGAT